>Ga0105237_10004105_pt1 | contig 16981 bp, 12 predicted proteins | sample KBSC24metaG_FD_81520 | JGI IMG/M metagenome (GOLD analysis project Ga0105237, IMG submission 81520) | Corn rhizosphere microbial communities from Kellogg Biological Station, Michigan, USA - KBS C2-4 metaG | ecosystem: Host-associated > Plants > Roots > Rhizosphere > Soil | place: Michigan, USA... | reverse complement strand
GGTCCTGGAGCTCGGCCAGGTCCTTGAACGGGCGGCCATCCGGTAACTGACCGGTGCAATCCACCGGCTTGCCGGGGTGATACTCGGTGCGCCGTCCCTGCACGATCTTGCGGGTATCGGGGGCGGGCGGGCCCATCGGCGCCGGCCCGGGCGCCGGCGGATCGTTGAGCGCCCGGTAAGCCACGCGGCTCGCCCCCATCACGTCGAAGCTTTCCAGTGCAAAGCCGTAGGGATCCATCTTCACATGGCACGAGGCGCAGATCGCGTTGTTCTTATGTTTCTCGAGTTGTTCCCGCACGGTGGTGGTCCCGCGCGTGTCGGGCTCGATGGTGCCCGTATTCGGCGGCGGCGGTGTCGGCACGATCCCCAGGATTTTCTCCATGACAAACGCCCCACGGGTCACGGGCGATGTCGTCGTGCCATTGGCCGAGATTTTCAGCAAACTCCCCTGCGCGATGAACGGCCCGCGCACGCTGCCGCGCGGCATCGGCACCCGGCGAATTTCGTGCCCCCACACACCCTCGATGCCGTAACACTCGGCGAGCGGTTCATTGAGCATCGCGAAATCGGATTTCACCACGTGCGAGATGCCGAGATCGCCGTTCAGCAATTCGGCGAAATAGGCGCGCGTCTCCTCGAGCATCGACTCCTGAAGGAGCGGAGTGAACTCGGGATACAGCGCCTTGTCGGGCTGCGTGGAATCGATCTCGCGCAGGCGCAGCCATTGCCCGGTAAAGTCCTCCACGAAGCGCGCTGCGCGTTTGTCCTGGAGCAGCCGCTGCGTCTGCGCGCGCAGGACCGCGGGCTTCATGATCCGGCCATTCTCCGCGAGCGCGAGCAGCTCTTCATCGGGCGGACCGGCCCACAGGAAATAGCTGAGCTTCGACGCGAGCGCGTACGGCCCGCTGCCGCGCAGCAACATGAAATCCGGCGAGACCAGCGCCGCGCGATAGGCGGCCTTGAGCGCATCCTGGAAATGATCCCCATCCTTCAACCGGCCGGCGAAGATCGTTTGATAGCGCTGCAATTCCGCGTCCGTGGCCGGGCGGCGAAACGCTTTGCGGAGAAAATTCACGAGCAACCGGTGGGCGTCCTTTTCGGGATCATCGCTCACAATGTGGACCCACGGCCGGCCCGCGGCCGGCGCCTTCATGACCGGTTTCGGCTGCCCGCTCTCCTTCGTCCATCGTTCGAGCGGCAGATTCCCGAAGAGCGCGATCTGGTTTGCGGGCGGCCATGACGGATAGAATGGCCCGTCGATATCGATGCCCTCGATCGCGATGCCCGGCACCGGGACCAGCGGCCCGGTCACGTGCCGGTTGCCACCGTAAGCGTAATCGCGAATCCGCTCGCAGGTCTCCGCGGTGAACATCACGGGCTCGTTGATCTGTTCCATCCACACCGTCAGTTCGCCGGTGCCAGCGCGATTCGGAGGCAGGTCCACCAGGCCATAGTTATACCCTTTGGAAAAAAGACCGAAGCTCAGCGCGCCATGCCGTTTGGTCGGGGTGATCTGCTGCCCATCCCACGCTACGCTGTATCCGCTCACGCGGATGCGATAGTAGCCATCGAATTTCGGCGTGAAGCGATTGGTGTTGTAGCGAAAATCCGCATCACCGTGACGGAACACCGCGATGGCGGTGGACTTCGGCTCGTCATCGACTGCCGTAAGCCCGATCGGGATGAACGTCTCGTCGCGCGTCAGGCCGATAAGCGGGATGGCCTCCTTTTGGTTCACGAGCCGGAGCACATCGTTGCTCTCCTGTGGCGTGTAGTGGTAGCTCGAAACCGGAGGCTGCTCGATCAGTGTCGGCGTGGCGGCGGCCAGCGCAGTGTCCACCGCCGAGAGATACGAATCGAGGTGCACGAACGAAAAATCGAGCGCCTCCGCCGAGCGATCGAGCCCATGCGCCTTGCCATCGGACGGCAGGCTGCCCTGCACGCGCAGCCCCGGCAGCCCGAGCAGATCGCGCAAGGTGTTTTCAAATTCCACGCGGCTCAACCGGCGCACCCCGGCGCGGCCTTCCTTCTTTTCGCGTTCGGCATCCACAGCCGACAGTTCGGTGTTCAGCCAGCCGGTGATCAGGGCCAGATCGGACTCCGGCAGATGCCCTTTTTTCTTCGGCGGCATCTCCCCCAAGCGCACCCGGTCGTGGACCTTCACCCACTCCGCAAACTGCGCCGGATCCCCCAACTGCGTCCCCAGCTTTTCCAGGTCGAGGCCGCCCTTCTTCGTGTCTGAATCGTGGCACTGCAGGCAATGATCCTCGAAGGATTTTTGCAGGCCCTTGGGCAGTTCCACGGCGCCGGCTCCCCACAATACGGAGCTGCACAGGGAAAGCGTGAGGACAGGGAGAACTTTTCGCATTGGCGGTAACCGGAAGATAACTTCCGCAGCGGGGTGATCTTAGAGCGCGTCACGAACTACGCCGAAGGCGTTCCTGAGCGTCCCCTCGTTCCCGAAATCAAAAATGCTCACAGCTCCTTGATCCGGATGTTCCGGAATTGCACCAGCGACGCCCCCCATTCACCGTCCTTCCTCTCCGAATGCAATTGCAGTGCAAGCGGCCCGCGAGCCGGTACTCCGGGCAACTGCGCGTGATCGATGACGAGTTGCTCATTGAGTGTGATCGTGACCCGGTCCGCCACCATCACGATATGGAAGGTGTTCCATTCACCGACCGGCCGGTCCGCTTTCACCTTCGGCGTCGCCCCGGCATGCACCTCCGGAGAAAAGGCCGGGTCAGTCCGATAGCCCCACACCTCGCCGGAACCCACCGGCCAGCACCAGATATTCGCCTGCGACTTGTGCTGCCCGCGCAGAAAAACTCCCGAGTCCGTATTCGCCGCTGTGACTTCGACGACCTTGCCCGAATCGTCCTTTTGGTAGCTGCCATCGGGCAGAATGATCCGCGCCTTCCGATTCACGAATGGCGTCTCCTTGATCCGCCAATCCACCCACAAATCGAAATCGCCGTATTCCTTCGCCGTCCACAGGTTCCGGTCCCCCGGCGCGTCGCCCTGAGGGTTGCAGTCGACCACCCCATCCACCACGCTCCAATCCCGCTGATTGCCGCCCGCTTGCCGGGTCACCCATCCATCCAGGTCTTTCCCGTTGAAAAGTGCTACGAACCCTTGCGCCGCAACGCCGCCAGAATTCCCCGCCTTCGCCTCCGGAGATTCCGCACGAAAACTACCGGCGGCAGCCAGAAATCCAACAATCACCAGGGAACAAGAGAGACCGGTTTGACGCATGACGAATGCTCGCCGGTTGACCCCCAATCGGCAAAGTGAATCATTTGCCATTCCTCCCAAAAAACTGGTCGCGGCCTCGCGCCAAAGTTCCTGCTTCGAGCGTGGCGGCGGAGCAGAGCTTCGAAGACAAGGTCATTTCCAAGCTGCGGCTTCGAAACGAAAGAGCAAAGCGGGGCGCGAGCCGGCTTATTTCTTCGAAATCGTCTGATCGAAGGAATTGGCCGACCACACAAATGATCCATCGAATGCCAGCCCGAGCGGCGTCTGCCCCACCGGATAAGTGCCGATGACGACCGCCGCCACGTTGTGCGCGGGGCCGATTTTCGTCACCGTCGCCGCGTTCGAGTTTGCCACCCAAATACTTGCCCCATCAAACACCACCCCGTTCGGCACAGCGCCCACGGGGAAGGTCTTGATGATCGCGCCGGCCTTGGAGATGTGCACCACCTGGTTGGCGCCTTGCAGCGTCACCCACAAGCCCTTCCCGTCATACGCGATCCCCGTCGGCCCGAACCCGACATTGAAGGTCCCCTCATTCAGACCATCCGTCGCGCGCAACTTGGTCACGGTATTCGAGGACGTGTTGGCCACCCAAACCGAGACGCCATCGGTGGCGATCCCCTTGGGCGCAATCCCAACGCTGAAAGTGCCATTCACCGCCAGGGTCGTAGGCGAGATTCGGGTGACCGTGCTGCTCAGCGAGTTCGTCACCCAGATATTATTTCCGTCGAAGCACACCCCCTCCGGCCCGGGGCCGACATTGATCGTGGTCAACACCGGCGAAGGATCGCTCGCCTCCACACGGCTCACGGTGTTGCTCCCCTTGTTCGCAACCCACATCGAAACCCCGTCAAATGCCATCCCCCGAGGCGTGTTACCAACCGGGCGCTCCAGGATCATCAGCCCGTCTGCGGCGCGAATCTTGATAACCTTGTTCGTGCTCGTGGAAACCCACATGTGGGTGCCGTCAAATGCCAGTGCATTCGGCGCGCCATCGACTCCGATGTCGAATTTAGAATTGGCCGCCTCATACCAGTGCAGCACGGCAACCTGGTCTTGGGTGAGGGCAGAGCCGAAAGAAAGGCTGGGGACAAGCAAACCTGCGATCAGTGACAGAACTGTGATAGGTTTCATAAAATCTGTATAATTACACTTGGGTCATTGGAAAACAAGCAAAACGCGTTCCGTGCAACCAGCTTCGTTGTGGGGCAGGTCGCTCAGAGGAGACTCCATAGTTGGTTGGACCGATCCGACGAGTTTGACTCGTCCGCTTCCTGCGCTTCCAGGCTGGAGCTTGGAAACGAGCCGCATAGGAATGAGAACCAGACCCACCAAACACCAGGCACCAAGCACTCCCCTAAAATGCCCATCCCCACCCTCATCACCGGCTCCGCCGGCCGCATCGGCCGCGCCGCCACTGCTGAACTGCAACGCCGAGGCCACAAGGTGCGCGGCTTTGACTGCGTCGCCACCCCGGAACTGGGCGATTGTGTGGTGGGCGATCTCACCGATCGGGCCGCCGTCGATCGCGCCATGCAAGGCATTGAATGCCTGATCCACCTCGCCGCGACGCCGGATGATGACGACGACGTTCTCGGCAAGATCGTGCCCAACAATATCGTCGGCCTCTACCACGCCATGGAAGCCGCGCGCGAAGCGGGAGTGAAGCGCGTGGTCCTCGCAAGCAGCGGGCAGGTGAACTGGTGGCAGCAGATGCGGGGCGAAGTGCCCATCCGCGCCAGCGATCCGGTGAGCCCCAAGTACTGGTACGCCGCTACGAAGATGTTCACCGAAGCGATCGGGCGCGGATTTGTGGAACAGCACGGCATCAGCGTCATTACCGTCCGCCTCGGCTGGTGCCCTCGCACCCGTGCGCAGGTGGAGGAAATCGCCGCCGCGGATTGGGCGCAGGACATTTACCTCAGCCCGGGAGACGCCGGGCGCTTCTTCGCTTGCGCGGTCGAAGCCCCGGACACGGTCCGACACGCCATCGTCTACGCCGCCAGCCGGCCCATCCACCGCGAGCGCTTCGATATGTCCGGCGCCGCCACGCTGCTCGGCTACGAACCGCAGGAAAGCTGGCCCCAAGGAATCGAAGTCATCGTCGGCTAATCGGTCAACGGCCCAAACCGTTCCACCCACCGAACGGCGGCCAGCCGCAGGAGTTCCTGTCTCGCCTTTTCATCCCACGGTCCGACGTACCGCGCGAAGAGGTGCTCGCTGACTCGCATCGTGTAGTCGGCCTCCCCGTCCCCCACTTCCACGGTGAAGAATCCGGCCCGGGTGATCGAGCGCACCAACTCCGGCGAGCTATCGAACAAAACGTAGAACCCATCCGGGTGCCCTTCGCAGGAGAACCGCGTCGTCGCGCCGAGTTTTTCCAGCATGAGCACGAAAAAATTGACACCCGGTTCCAGCACCACTTCCGTGCCGATCTCTCCATCGAACCGGCGCAGCGGCGTTTGCTGCGCGGCGTCCCACGGGTTTTCCTTTCTGCCCTTCTTCGCCACCCCCGCACGAGCCCGCCTCGCCCCGTCACGTGTTCGATCAGTCATGGTCTTATCGTCACTTCACCCGGCCTTGCCCGCAAGCCCAGCGAGTAAAACCCTGTCCCCAAAATCCGTGCAAACAGTCTCGCCAACAGCAGCGTCTGCGACTTTCGCCGTTACGCCTTCGCGGCCAGCTTGGTGATGCGCAGTTTGCTGTCCTGATGCGTCGTCGCCACCTGCAAGCCGTCGGCACACAGGTTCATGCCATGGGCCGAGTTTGGGAGGGCAAAGGCCTGGAACGGCTTCTCCTCTCCTTCGTTCCAGAAATCGAGCTGGTTCTTCGTGCCGCCGAGACACCCGATGACAAATCCCTGCGGATGGTATTCGAGGCTCCAGACGCGTTCTCCCGTCGTCCCTTCCACGAGATGGTTGCGGATGGATTTGCCGGACTCCCACTCAAACCGCAGCACGATCGGTTGCTGCACATTGCCCAGCGGATTGGTCGCCTTGTAGAGCCCGCCGGCCACGAGCGCCTTTCCATCCGGGCTGAAGGCCAGCGCCCGCACCCCGCCATAGTGCACCTGCTGCCCCTCGTTGTAGCTGTGCAGCGTCGAGGCATCCAGCGTGCGCACCAGCTTGCCCGTCGCCACTTCCCACTGGCGGATCTTCCCATCGAGATCGCCACCGAGCAGCCATTCACCCGACGGATGGAATAGCACGCTGTAGATGTCGCGCTCGGCACCGGGAAATTCGCGCACCTTCGCGCCGTCACCGGCGCTCCAGAGCCGCACCATGCGATCGTTCCCGCCGCTCGCCAGGAGCTGCCCATCGGGACTGAGCGCGATGCTCCGGATCCACCCTTCGTGGGCCTTCACCTTCCGCACCGGCTCCGGCGTTTCCGCCGCGGCCGGCCACCAGATCAGCGTGTCGTCGCCGCCCGCGCTGATCAGCGTCTGGCCATCGCCCGACACGGCGAGATCGAAAACCCACGAGTCGTGGCCCGTGAAAGCGACGCGTTTGCCGCCCGCGATTTCCCAGCGGTAAATCGCCCGGTTCTGCGCCGAGGCGAAGACATACTTGCCCGCGGGGTCGAAGCGGCACGCGATCAGCGGCGCCTCGGCGGCGAGTTCCTGCGCGATGTGGGCCAGCTTGGGGTCGGCGGCCATGGGATTACGCCAGCAGTTCGTCAATCGGCTCGAAGGCTGGATCGGCCATGGGCATCTTCTGTCCCGCCACGGTGAAATGCCCCGTGCTCTTGACGCCGAGCGCCGCAAGATACGTGTGGAAAAGATGACCGCCATCCACCTGGCGCGTTTTCACCGCGGTGCCGTTTTCATTGGTCTCGCCGATGAGCGCGCCACGCTGAATGCCCGCGCCGCCGAGGCAGATGCTCCACGCCGTGCCCCAGTGGTCGCGTCCGTAGTTTTGATTGATCGCGGGCGTGCGCCCAAACTCCGACAGCACCACAATGAGCGTGTGCTCGAGCAGTCCGCGCTCCGCCAGGTCCGTGACGAGTGTGGAAAACGGCCCGTCGAATTCGCCGACCTGCTCGAAGTGAAAATTGAAATTCTCGCAGTGCGTGTCGTAATTCGCGTGCGTCACCCGCACATACGTCACGCCGCTCTCGACGAGCCGGCGGGCGAGCAGGCAGTGCCTCCCGAAATCGTGCGAGCCGTAGCGCTCCTGGTCCTTCTGCGATTCCTTCGTGATATCGAAGACGTCCCGCTGCTTCATCAGCTCCAGCCCCTGCTCGAAGCTTTGCGTGTAGGCATCCGTCTGCGCCGTGCGCCGTCGCAGTGCAAAGTGATCGTTCACCTGCCGGCGCAAGTCATTCGCGCAGATCGACGACTCCTCCGCGAGGCTCGCTGGGCGCTCGGAGAATTGCGGCGGCTTCGCCCCGCCCAGCGTCACGCTGCCATACTTCGGTCCCAGATACGCCGAGTCCGCGTTGCGCCCGCCCCCGCCATTGGGCGAGATGACGATATGACCCGGGAGCGCACTGCCGCCGGGCCCATCCAGCGCGCAAGCCATCACCGCGCCCAGCACGGGATAAGCCTGCGCCGGAGTCTTCCGCCGCCCGGTGGACATCAGGTATTCGCCTTTCCCGTGATCGTTCTCGTGGGTGTTGATGCTGCGCACGAGCGCGAGATGGTGCATCACCTTCGCTGTCTTCGGCAGCAACTCGGAAATGTGAATTCCCGGCACCGAAGTCGGGATGGCGCGGAATGGCCCGCCGGTCGGGGTGCCTGGCTTCGGATCCCAGCTTTCGAGCTGCGAGAGGCCGCCGGCCAGGTTGATGACGATCATGCGTTTCTGCGCCCGCGCCATTTCCGCCGCCACGACCGGCGACGTGAAGAGGCCGAAATTTGGGAGCACCGCCGCTGCTCCTCCTGCCGCAAGGGTCTGGAAAAAGCGCCGCCGGCTGACAACGTGATCGAGGGTCTGGCAGGAGTAGTTGCAGGGTTTCATGGGAGTGGTTGGGCGGGGTTAGTGGGCGAAACGAAATTCGATCGAGCTGAGCAGCGCCCACGCGACATCGCCGAGCGCCTCCGCCTTTTTTTCTGGCGGATGCGAGGCCACCGTCGCCGCGAGCGTGGCCACCTCCGCCTCATCGGGCAGGCGCGTAAGCGTGGCGAGATACACTTCCTCGGCCATGGCCTTCGTGCCCGGTAGCGCCGCGGCACGGTTGGCGAGAGTGCTGGCCCATCCGCGGATCACGCCGCCGTTCTCGAAGTAGAGGGCCTGCTCCGGCGTTGCAAAAAAATCCGTCTGGGGCTGACCCGCCGCGCCGCCGAAGAAGCGCACAAACTGGTCCTCCGTGGGCCGCAATTTGTCGCGATACAATTTTTCGATGCCTGCCGCGCGCGCGGCCTGTTTTTCAGGGTCTTCCTGGTCCGCCTCGCTCTGCTTGTTCTTCGCGTCCCATTCCTTCGTCGCGGCGGTGCGGATCTGGTCGAGTTGCCCGGTCGCTTGCATCGCCGACCAGCAGAGCTGTTCGGGCGATAGCGGCAGCAGTTCCATCGCGGCAAACGACCGGTCCCACGCCGTGGTGAGCGCTTCGCGGGCTGCGGTGCGTCCGGTGGCGTCGGCCGTGGTCCAGGCCAGCGCCGCCCTCACTTCGGCAGCGAGTTGTGAGGCGTGTTTGGCCTTGATCCGCGCCGCCTCCTTCCGCGCTTCAGCCGCGTCGAGTTCCGCCTGCTGCGCGGCGATTTGCTTCGCCGACTCATCCGCTTTCGCCTTCGCCTCGTCCGCCTTCTTCTGCGCATCGGTCAGCGTCTTCGCCTGGGTCTCAGCGATCGCCTTTTTCGCCTCGGCGTCCTTCTCCGCCGCCGCCAACTCCTTTTCGGCAGCGTCGATTTTGGCCTGCAACGCTTTCGGCACCGGGGCGGCTGCTTCGCCCGCCTCCTCCGCTTTTGCTGTGTCCGCCGTCAGCTTTTCGCGCGCGGCCCGCTTCGCCGCCAATGCGTCGTCGGATTTCTTCTGATCCGCCGCCGCCGTCTCCATCGCCTTCTTCACTTTGGCGATCTCCGCGTCCTGTTTCGCCTGCTCCTCTGTCAACGGCGCCGCCGCGCGCTGTGCCTCGGCGACGGCTTTCTGCACCTTGCCAAAATCTTCCTCCGCGGACGTCGCCGCCGTCGCCAGCGCCGTTGCTTCCTGCTCCAGCGCCGGAAGCCGGTCGGCCGCCACCTTCGCAACCGGCGGAGGCAGCGCCTCCGGCAAATCGAGCGAACGCTGGAAAGCCTCGGTCAGCGCCAGTTCGTGAACGAATGCCCGCAAATCGAATTTCATCGCCGCGATCTCGTCCGCGAGGAGATCCAGCAACGCGGGATTCGAGGGTGGATTCGCCGAATGATTCAGATCGAGCGGCTCGACCAGCCCGCTGCCGAAGACCACTGCCCAAAGGCGATTGGCGATGTTGCGCCGGAAAGCCGGATGATGCCCATCGCCCAGCGCGGCTTCCAGCAGCGCCCGGCGGCTGTTCTTTGGGACCGGCCGCACCGTCTTGTCTTTCGGGTCCGGCGCCACCGTCCACTCGCCCGCCGGCGGCTCCGTCAGTTCCGCTTCTCCCGGCAGGCGCGGCCGCGTCTCCCCGCCCACCTTGGTAAAGACCGAGAGGTACGTCGTATTTCCGGTGGCCTGTTCCCCGACGATGCTCGGCTTCTTGGTGTCAGGCCGGAACAAATACGTCCGGCTGAAAAACGCCTGGAGGCCGGCGTAATCGCGCTGGAGATAGTCGTCGATGCGCGGATGATTGTGGCACTGCGAGCAGGTGATATCGCGCCCGAGGAACAGCCGGCCCGTGTCCTTCGCCAGGGCGTTCGGATCCGCTTCGCGCTCCAGCAGCCAGCGCGCGACGTGCCGCGTCTTCTCGTCCGAACCATCGGCGGCCAGGATCTCGCGCACCAGCGCATCCCAGGGCTTGTTTTCGGTGAAGGACTGCTCCAGCCACTCGCGCCAGGCCTGCGCTTTCGTGTGCACCTCGCCACGGCGCTCCATCAGCATCACGTCGAAACGCACCGCCATCCATTTGGCAAACTGCGGATCGGCCAGCAGCGCATCGACCAGCGCCGCGCGCTTGTCCGGCGCCGTATCCATGAAAAATGCGCGCGCCTGCGCCGCCGTCGGGATCACCCCGTGCAGCGCCAGGTAAGCGCGCCGTAAAAAGTCCGCGTCATTCGCGATGGGCGCCTGCCCCGCCGGATGCGCCTCCGCGAGCAACGCATCGATCTGCGCATGCAGCGGCGCCTGATCCGCATGCGCCGCCACGGTCACCGCACCCATGGCGATTGCCATCATCGCCGGCAGGACGATGTTTGCCATCCACCGCACAGCGATCCCACGGCGCGCCAAAATCCCCTCGCGTCCACAAGGGGGTGCGCAGTCGTAAGTTGCAGTGATCGGGGGAGTCACAGTGAAAGAGCCCGTCGGCGTTGGGTTCAATGTAAATGAGTCGCCACCGCCACCGGAATTAGGCGAATTGTGGCGTCCGCACTTGTCTACGAAGCTCGGGCTTCCGGGAGATTCCGGGCCGCGCTTGCATTCCCGGAGTGCGCCGCTGCTGCCCGGCACGACTCACCCCGTTGCCTGCTTCTCCGAGTCATTCTGAGCGATCCTGCTGGGGTTCGGGCTGCCTTTCCGGTATGCACACGCCTCACCTATGAAGTCCCCCCGACTCACCCGCCGCGCCTTCGTCGCACGTTCCACCGCCGCCGTGGCCGGCAGCGTCCTCGCCGGCCGTTTCGTTCAGGCTGAAGGATCGACCGGGCCGTACCAGGCGATGGGCACACGCGCCGGCGAGGTGACCGACACCACGGCCATCGTCTGGACGCGGCTCACTGCCGCGCCGACGCGCAACAATTCGGGCGCGGTCGTTCCTCCGTTGGCGAAGAGGCGGCCCGGACAAGCGTCCGAACTGCCCGCGCCGGTCGACCAACTGGAAGGCGCCTGCCCCGGCGCTCCCGGCCGCGTGCAGTTGCGCTACGGCACGCGTGAGGATTTGAGCGATGCGCGGACCACAAATATCGCCACAGCGGCGGCGGAAAACGATTTCATCTGCGAGTTCAATCTCGCGGGCCTCAAGCCGGGGACGATCTACCATTACGCGAGCGAGATCTCCGGAGCACCCGCGCAGTCCGCTTTTCGCGGCAGGTTTGAGACGGCGCCCGCGCCCGACGCAGCAACTGACGTGCGCTTCTGCGTGATGACATGCCAGGGATACCCCGACCGCGGCCATCCCGATGGCCACTCCATCTATCCTGCGATGCAGGCGTTCCAGCCGCAATTCACCTGCCTCACGGGCGATCTCGTCTACTATCATTCTCCCTATTTGCGAATGACCACCAGCGACTGCGACGGGCAACCGACAAAGTAGCCCGGCTGACCCGGAGCCAGCGTGATGACCACTGTTCTGTCATCGTGGGCGCCAGGAAGCGGTGAAACGGTGATCACCGCGGTGCGCTGCCCGCCGGGAATCGCCACTGTGCCGGGGACGGGCGCGAAGTCCTCACCGCTCCTCGCCTCGCCGCTGAGAGTGTAGGCAACGGTCAACGGCGAAGTGATGTCGCCGGTGCGCGTCACGCGCCACTCGCCAGCCTGGCCACGCCCTGCAAGTGCACGGGAAACGCCGGCCGCGACAAAGACCACGGCTCGGCCCGCGCCAGTGGGGTCGGTGTTGTTGAAATAGTGCTCGATGTTCGCGTAGCCGCCCGAGGAGATCGCACTGCCATCCTTGGGATCGTTTGGATTCAAGCCGAATTGCTTTTCCCAAAAGTCCGGCAGGCCGTCTCCGTCGGCATCCTGCGGCGCCGGCAGCGCGCGGTAATCCGGCCAGCGTTCTTCCTCCGGCAAAGCCGTCTCCTTCTCGATGACGCCCCCGGTTCCCGCGCGCACTGAATTCACGATGCGCAGGTCCACGGCATCCCGCGCCGGCAAAGTCGCGCCTGCTTCGGCGAGCACGGCTTCGTAGGCCGCTTCCGCGGTCTGCAGGCTCGCTGGCAGTTCACCAAACGGCTGGCTCACGATCATCGCGGCCTTTTCCTCCGCCGTCAGTTTTCTCAATTTCTGCGCGTAAGCGATGGTGAGCCGGTTGTCCTTCGTCGCTTCGGGGGAGCCGGCGATGAAATTGCCCGCGGTATAAATTCGCGCCCCGGGATCCACATGGAATCCAAACATCTGCGTGCGAATTTCCTCGGGGGTTGAGGGGCCCGGTTTGTAGAAGTTGTTCAGCCAGTTGAGATGCACGATCTCGCTGCCCGTGTGCGAGGCATACTCCGACCAGTCATAGACCACGCTGTTGTAAAAGGTCAGCACCGGGGGTTCGGCGGCGCCACCCGTCGTCCGCGGGTTGCGCAGCCGGTTGTGCGCGTAGAGCATGTGATGCATCGTCGACTGGCCATTTGGCGCGGACGATCCCCAGAGCGAACCCTCGGAATGATTCGGCGGCGTCTGCTTGGCGTTCGCATAGTCGAGTCCCTCGGCGACGATGCAGAATTGCGCCGTCGAGCGATTCGTGTGGGTCATCGTCAGGTTCTCATCCGTGGCCCACGACGCGGAGAGATGATCGAGCATGATGTCCGCTGCCTGCCCGGGCTGGGTGAGGACTTTGCCACGGGCGGCCTTTTTCGCCGCGACCTTGTCGAAGATTTCCTGCGACCGGCCGAGGGCATCCTGCGCCGCGCCCACATCGACCGGTTTCACCTCGATGGCATCGCCCGTGTCCTGATCGTGAACGAAACCTCGCCGGGAGCGCAGGTAGCGGATGATTACATCTCCCGATTCCACCTTGAGCATTCCGCCCTTCAGGCAGATCCCTTCCCCGGGGGCGGTCTGACCGGCGATCGTGATGTGGGGCTGTACGACGATCTTGCCGCCCTTTCCTTTTTCGCTCGTGAGATCGATGATGCCCGAAACCTCGAAGACGACCATCCGATGCGGCTGGCTGACCGCCTCGGCCAGGCTGCCGGGTCCGTCCGGCTTGAGATTCGTCACACGAACCACCTCACCGCCGCGTCCGCCGATCGTGAATTTTCCCGCCCCTTCCGCGCCGGGAAACGCGGCGATCGGCTCGGCGACGAGCAAGGCTTTCGACGCGAGGCCGACCGCGATGAATGGGAGGAGGCGATGGGGAATCATGGGGGAGGCGGTAGCGTGAGCAATACACGATCGCCATCGTTCGCACCAGAACGGCGGGGGAGGTGGAGTGGTGGAGTATTGGAGGTTGGGGAGTTGATATTAGATGAGGCTGTTTCTAGTTCTTGGTTCTTGGTTCTTGGCTCTTCGTTCCTGGTGTTCGGGCGGTGGCCAATAGGCGGGTGTCACACTGGTAGTTGATACTAGATGAGGGGTGAATCAGACGGCGCGGGTTGCATGCTGGTTTGCGTGCGGGTCGTTCGCTGGACGGGTCAAGCGGATACGTCAGCGGGAAGGATGAAGGATGAAGGATGAAGGATGAAGAAGATGGTTGATTACGGTTGCGGAAGCGGTCTCTGCCGGCCGACGCCAGGCTGTCCGGGGGCGGTTTTTGGGTTCGAAGGCGTGCGTGGCCGCAACGGCTGGCGGCGCGGCGCCTGTGCTTGCCAACTATTCTTTCAGACTTTCCTGGTACTGTTCCCAGGCTGCCCGTTGCATCTTTACCGCCTCGTCCTTCGGAATCGCCACACCGCCGCGGATCTTCGGGAATTCGCTGATCAGCCCTTCGGGATTGTTCCCGGTAATGACCGCGTAGAGAAGGCACGCATAAATGTAGCTGCCTTTGGCGCCCGGGTGGCCCTTGTCGGTGTGGTAGAGATCAAGCCTCTCCGCGTCGGTCGGATTGGGTCCCAGATACTTCATCCACGCATAACCCGCGGCCGCCACCGGAATGCCGCGTTTCTTTCCCAACGTAATCTGCATGTCGTTCAAGGTCTTGAACGACTCGGGATAATGGTACCCGGACGCATAGGATTCCGTTACATTGGCCGTGGCGAAGAGAATCGTTTTCGATCCCGCCTTCTTGATCTCCTCGTCAAACTTCGTGGCGTACTCTTCGAACTCCGGCTCCTTGCCGGAGAAGAGTTCTTGAATGACCACGTAATCCCAGTGGTCCGCGGCGAGCAGTCCGAGCGCGGTTCCCTTGGCCACGCCGGCATCCCAGTGCCGTTTCAGCGACGCGCCGCCTAGCAGCGCTCTACCTGGTTCAATGCGAGGATTGGTTGCGGGCGCGGACTCCGCCATGAGCGCGATCATCCCGGGCAAATCGTAATAAAACATCTGGCTGTTTCCGACGAAGAGCACCTTCAGTTTTGGGGCGGGGGTTGTCTGCGGTTCGGCCATGGCGACGCTGACGAGAACCAATGCGAAAATGAACACAGAGGGGAGGAACGGTTTCATGGGCGTGAATGGGTCAATGGTAGAACACGAACTTGTCGGCTTTCGAGACAACCCGTCCGGTCCAAACGCCGTTTTCTCGAGATTCCCTGTCAGGCGCAAACTCGAAGATGGCCTGCATCGTGACGGTTTGCGTGCCTTTGGCGGGCCATGGGAATCCCTGCCAAATATTGGCGTCCGCACAGTGCACCTCGATGACCAGATTCTCGCGCGGCTGCAATGTCCAGAATGCGGGAAAGTTCTTTTCCCACGGTCTCAGCTTCTTTTGGGCGAGAGATTTGTTCCCTTGCTCGTCGGTGATTTCAAACTTCAATCCGAAGTAACCCCACGAGCACCACTCCTGCCAGACCCGTTGGGGTGTGGCCGAATCGTTGGAGACGACGACGTGAAAGTAAGTGTTGCCGCCTCCATGCATGATGTTTCGCTGCCCGCCGCCCATTGCGGGAAAGGCGATGGCGATCGAAATCGGCGCCTCCTCGGCGCGCAGGCGTGAGACCGGAGGGGACGCCTCTTGCTGGGGAGGTGAAGCGGGAGAGAATGACCAACCCACCAGCAAGAACGCGATGGCGAATACCGTGAGACGGTGAAGCATGTCCATGTGAAGAATAGCGGCTGCGCAGCGGCCGGTCTTAGTCGGGCCTCGTAGTTCCGTCGTCATTCACCCGCACTGACCACGTGGGTTTTAGACCAGACCCTTGATCGGCTGACCGCCGGTCAGGGCGTCCACGAGGTTTCGCGGCAGGCCATCCATCAGGCGGAGTTCCCCAATGTCGATCAGGGTGTGCATGATGGTCGCCATCAGATCCTGGATCGTCACCGGGTCCGATGCGGGTTCGCCCCCATTGGCCGTGGATTGGCCGATGACGCGGCCCATCTTCAAGCCCCCGCCGTAGAGCAGGAGCGGCGCGAGATTGCCCCAGTGGTTGCGGCCGCCCTGCTTGTTGATCGCGGGTGTGCGCCCCATCTCGCCGCAGCACACGAGCAGGATCTTTTCGCTCAAGCCCCGCGACTCGACGTCCTCGATGAACGTGGAGACCGCGTGGTCGAAAGGCGTGCCGACATACCCCATTCCTTCCACCATCGGCGCGTTATTCACGTCGGCGTGCATGTCCCAGACAAAGCTCGACGTCACGGTCACGAACCCGCAGCCCCGCTCGCACAGGCGGCGGGCCATGAGGAGCAGCTTCCCGAGGGTGGCCGCGTGGTCGGCGTAGTGCGGGTGGTTCTTCCAGTTCTTGCTGATGCGATCCCTCGGGATGAGCGACTCGGTATCGTAGCGCGCGATGAGCCGGGCATCTTCGCGCGACAGATCGAAGGCGTCCGACACCCCGCCCAGCAGCGTGGCGAAGGCCTGCTGTTGCACACCGCTGTATTCCTCCATCACTCCGCTGGCGTCGACGCCCCGCCGCCATTCGTCGAGCGAAGCCAGGAGTCCGCGGCGATCGTTAATCCGCTCCTGCGGCAGGCGCAGCGCCATGTCGTCCTGCATCCCGCCGCCCGTGCCCGGCACGAAGGGTGAGTATCCGGCGCCCAGTTCACCGCCTGAGACAAAATTCCCGAACGTCTTGATTTCCGGGCCAGCCTCGGCGTTCACGGCCCGGGGAAAGAGCGCGACATTGGTCGGCATCGTCGTGTCCGCGCGGAGCGGGCCGGCGACCCGGGAGTAGAGCGAACCCATGTTCGCGCCGAGCGTGGCCTTGCCGACGATCGGCTTGATGTCGTGGTTCGCGTCGCCCGTGACGAAGGAACGCACGACACTGAACTTGTGCGCCAGCCGCGCGAGCTTCGGAAATGTCGCGCCAAAGGTGATGCCGGGGATCGACGTTTTCACCTCGCCCGTCGCGCTGCGAATCCCGTCGGGCGCATCCATCTTCGGGTCGAACGTCTCGATTTGCGACGGGCCTCCGTGCATGAAGAGGAAGATCACGGATTTGTCCGTGATGACCGGCCGTTTCGGAGCGGCGTCCGCCTTCGCGATCGCCCGTGCGGCGAACAGATCGCCCAGCGTCAAACCCCCCAGGCCCAGTCCGCCCACGCGCAAGAACTCCCTCCGGCGCATTCCGGCGCCGGTGCGGATGACGTCCTGGAAGGAGAGCATGGTCTGTTGGGGGAGCAGGATGGAGAGGCAATGCCGAGCGCAGTGCGCCGCGTTGTCAGGATCACCATGCGCGCGTTGGGTTTCTTAGAGTTCCTGAACTCGATGCGCTGGAAGCCGTTTCGCTCCCAGCGCGAGCGCTGTCCTCAACTCGGTCATCCTGAGGCCCGTAAAAACGAAGGCGTGATTCTTGGTGCGTGGATGACGTTGAGCCGTGGCGCAACCTTCGATCTTCGCGCTCAGAAAGCGCGCCGGTGGATCGCGTTCTCTCCCGCAT
>Ga0105237_10004098_pt1 | contig 16994 bp, 16 predicted proteins | sample KBSC24metaG_FD_81520 | JGI IMG/M metagenome (GOLD analysis project Ga0105237, IMG submission 81520) | Corn rhizosphere microbial communities from Kellogg Biological Station, Michigan, USA - KBS C2-4 metaG | ecosystem: Host-associated > Plants > Roots > Rhizosphere > Soil | place: Michigan, USA... | reverse complement strand
TCGGCACTGCCGATCCTGAGTCGATCTACACAGCGCAACTGAAAGCGGAGTTTCAGGCCTTCAATCCCGACGCCGCTGGAATGTGTGAAGTGCTCCTGCCGCTTCCTCCGCAGATTATCTCGCTCGCCGACGTGGAGGTCACCGTCAATTCCCAGCCGAGCACCTCCCTGGAGATTCGCGGGGACAAACTCGTATGGTTTGGGATTCTGCCCGGAGAGCCTGTTTCCATGAGCATCGCCTATTCCGCGGTCGGCAAGGGACTCTACAAATTGCAGACCCCGCCGGCCGGGATTCTGGACAAATTCCACATCGATCTCACGGCGGTCGGTTCCGACGTGCGGATGGTCGAGCTCTCGCTGCAACCGACGAAATTCGGCCGCGAGAATGGGCAGACGGTTTACACTTGGGATTACAGTCGTCTTCTCTTCGGCCGGCCCATCGCCCTCGACGTGCTTGGCGTCGCGCCGATTGACCGGCTCGGTGAATTGACCTGGCTGGGCCCGGGCAGTGTGGTCGTCTTCGGTCTGTTGCTGGGGCTCATGGGCAATGCCTTCGCCATTCGAAACTTCGACCGCTGGATGCTGCTGCTCATCCTGGGCGCCTTCACGGGCGCTTATCCCCTGATGTATTTCGCCCAGGAATTTGTCCCGCTCGAAGCGGCGATCGTTGGCTCTTCGGCCATCGTCCTGGTCATCATCGCGGTCCGTGCCGTAACGATCATGGGAGTGCGTCTTGCGCTTCTGGGAACGGTGCTGCCAGCAGCGGCCATACTCACCGTCACTCTCGTGGCTGCTGTCCATCCACGGCTGCAAGGGGTGCTCATTGCCGGGACCGGCCTTATCGCGTTCGTTGTGGCCATGATCCTCATGCCTCGAGTGAAGCAGCCGAACAAATCGTCCGCGCTGCAAACTCCCGCCCAATAAAGCTGGGCGCCGCATCTGCAGCAGTCGGCGGGCGAGCATTTAAGCCATTTCGTACGTGCTCGCGAAATGGCGCAGCCTACGGGGCTCGAATTCGATTTTTGAATTTCCCGTTCATGCGCGTACGTGCGCAAGTAGTGCGTCCTGTGCCTACTTATGCATACCCTCAAAAATCAGAGGCAGGCACGGCTGGGCACCAACGGGAAGAAAAATGTGCCATGCACTGCCATGCAAAATAATCCTACTAAGACCGGTAACGTCCAGCGTCGCCTCGTTGCCCATGCATACGGGCTATCCATTTCGTCCCTGGCCGCCGCCCCGGGGCTGCGAAGAAGCACGAAGCAGAAACAACGAGTTGCCTGGCCGCAACGCGACCCTCGTAGTGGAACAGCGAACTTAGCGAGTTCTACGCACCACAATTTTTCGTGGTATTTTCCTCGACACGTCCGCGTAAATTTGGCGGATTTGGGTCAGTGCGCAACCCCTTGGTTGGCGCACGTTTTTCGACGCTTTTTTAAACTGGAGGAGCATCCATAAAAACGCTATCGATTTCTTCGCGCCCTTGCCGCTGCGCGGTTGGCGGCAATCGCACCCCGCTTCTGCTCGCGTCCACGTCTGCCAGAGCCAGTGCAGCGTGGCGTCTTTCGGGTCGTGGCTGCGACAGGCGGTGGTGTTTCGCGGCCTTGAGTCCTGCCGCTCGCTTTGCTCTCGCTCTTTTCTTCTGCTTTGTCTTCCTGGCGGGAGACCGAACCATTTTTGCCGCCAATCTCGTCGTCGATGGCACCACCTTATCGATCACGACCAACGCCAGCTACGACAACATTCTCGTGGCGCCAAACTCCGACGCTACGCTGAACCACTCGAGCGGCTTGGTTACCGCGACAGCGGTTATTCTGGGATCGACTGCGCCGCTGGGATCTTCTACGGGAACTTACAACCTGAGCGGTACGGGATCGTTGAGCGTGGCAATCGAAGATCTCAACAATAGCCCGGGGAACTTTCATCAATCTGACGGGTATAACACGGTCGCAAATGACCTCACGATCGGGGTCTCCAGCTCTTATTATCTCAGCGACGGTCCCGCTCACGCCGGCATTCTAACCGTCTACGGCACTGAATATCTCAATGGGCTCTATACGGTGGGGTTCACCCAACTTGGCACGGGCAGCGAAAATCTTGCAGAAGGGAACGAGTCCCTGGGTGGCAACTCTATTTATCAAAACAACGGCGGACTGAATATCGTGTTCGGTACGCTGTCTCTGGCGGCAGCCTCGCAATACCAACTCAATGTGGGAATACTCCAGGCAAGTGCAATCGTCGGCCAGTCGGGCACGGCTCAGTTGCAATTTAACGGCGGGACTCTACGAGCTTACGGCGACAGCGCCTCCCTCATCACCGGGTCGGACAGTGTATTCGTTGGCTTTGGCGGGGCCAAAATCGATACGAATGGACATAACATCACCATCGCGGTTCCGCTAACTGGTAACTCCGGCCCCTCCAATCTCGGGCTGAGGAAGCTCGGCGCGGGAGTCTTGACGCTGACTGGAACCAACACCTATTTCGGCGGAACCACGATTTCGGCCGGTACTCTGCAAATCGGCACAGGCGGCACGACGGGTTCGATTACTGGCAATGTCACGGACAACGCCGCCCTCTTGTTCAATCGTTCGGACAACCCCAACTTCACTGGGAACATTAGTGGCTCTGGCAGCGTGAGCCAGGCCGGCACGGGCACGCTTACGCTGAGTGGAAGCCACACCTACGCCGGCGCGACGACGGTCAGCGCGGGAACGCTCATCGTGAGTGGCTCGCTCAACGGCACTGCGAGTGTTACCGTGGGCGACGGCACGAACCCAGCCGCGCTCGGTGGCAACGGAACGATCACACCGAAGAATGCTGGGACGCTCACGGTGATGAATGGTGCCACTCTCGCGCCAGCCAAGGGGAACTCGAGCGGTCTCACGCTGAATGCCGCGGTGTCCGGTAACGTCACGGTCGCTTTCCAAAGCGGGTCGACGTTCCAACTCTCGATGGCGAACAACCAAGCTCTGATTGCCGGCGCGCCAGCGCTGGCCGATTATTCGAAGCTTACGATTGGCACCGGCGTCTCGGTGACCTTGGGTGGCAACATCGTCACGGGTTTCGACGGTACGATGAACAACGGAGACCTTTTCGTCATCATTCTCAACGGGGGATCGGTCTCGGGTCTCTTCGCCAATACCACCACCCCCGCGCCGAATAGCGCTGGCAGCACCTACCGCTTTTCCTCCAACGGCCTCATGTGGGACATCAACTACGCCTGGACCGGCAGCACTACGCTCGCCAACCAGAACGTCACCAGCTTCGAGCAAACCACCGGCGGGCATAATGTTGCCCTGCTGCTCGTCACCGTCCCCGAGCCTGGTTCGCCCGTTTCACTGCTGGGTGGCTGTGGGCTGTTCCTCAGTTACCGGAGGTTCCGGCGGCGGGCTTGAAATGGGTCCCTGCGTTTGCGGGACCACATCTCCGCCATTTTCCGAGAGGAAAACGATGGCGGAGCCTACGGGGCTCGAACCCGTTAGAACGCTCTCTGTAAACTGAGTTTACAGAGGAACTGTCTTGCAAGTTGCTGCTCACTTGTGGCAGGTTGTCTGCTATGCACAAAGGAGAATCTGCTATGCAAAACGCGGACGAGAAATGGCCCCACATTGTGAAGCGGGGCGGGGCAGAGGTGAAAATCTACCGCATCAGCAACCGGGGACGTGTAGCCTATCAGGTCGCTTGGTGGATTGCGGGGAAGCGCCAATTGAAAAACTTCGCGCGCTTCATTCCAGCGAACACGCATGCGAATGAACAGGCATCGCTTTTGAGTGCGGGCCAGCTTGGTGTCGCGAGGATGCACGAAAGCGACCGCGAAGCTTTCGTTGCCGCCACGGCACTTCTCAAACCCCTTGGCGTTCCGTTGCTCGATGCTGTGAGAAGCTTCGTGGCAGCGACGCAGGCATTGCGCGGGCTTTGTTCAGTGCCGGACGCTGCGAAAGACTACGCGGCGAGGCAGAAAAACAGCGGGCCTCGAAAGTCGGTTTCAGAAGTAGTCGAAGAGTTGCTCGCCATTCGGGAAAAGAAGCGGGAGCAAGGGCGCACGAGCATTCGTGATGTGCAGACTCTCCGAGCGCACCTTCGCCGCTTTGCCGCCGCCCTTCACATGCCGATTCAATCCGTGCAAGTGCGTGATGTAAACGCTTGGCTGCGCGCCAACAGCAGGGCCGCAAAGACGTTCAACAATATGCGCACGAGTCTCGTGCGGCTTTTCAACTTCGCGCGCGACCAAGGCTACATTCCGCAATCGGAACGCACGGCTGCCGATATGGCGAAACGCGAGAGGATCGGCGAAAGCGATATTGCGACACTGCCGCCAAGCACGCTTCGCGCGCTTTTAAAGGATGCAAGTGAGGAGGCTTTTTTGTGGCTTGTCCTTGCATCGTTTACCGGCATGCGAACTGCCGAACTATTGCGCCTCCACTGGCAGCACATTGACTTTGACGGGGGAGTGATTCGACTGCCCCGCCAAGTCACGAAGACCGGTGCAAAGCGGCAGATTCCAATTCAGCCAAACTTGCGCGCGTGGTTGGCACCATTTACGGGACGTGTCGGATTGGTCTTTGCCTCAGAAAAGGCGCACGACCGAACCATTGCTTACGCCAAGGCGAAGGAAATTGAATGGCCGTCAAATTGGGCTCGGCACAGCTTTGGAACTTACCGCGCGACGATCACGAAAAGCGTCGGGCAAGTGAGCCTCGAAATGGGCAATTCTGAAAGCATCGTGAAGCGTCATTATTTCGACCAGCACGCCAGCGAGGCGGATGCGCGCGCGTGGTTTGAAATCATGCCTGATGCTCCCTCTAATGTCGTGCCGATGAAAGGAGCGGCGTGAGTCGCGAGGCGCACAAAGTCACAAAGCGAATTGCGCCGACAAACGAGCCGGGGGAAAACCACAAGCTGGCTCAATTTGGTGATCTTTGGGGAACGGAAGAATTTGTGTGGGCATTTTATTGGCGTTATTCACTCACGCTTTGCAGCTTCCTTGAGGGGGAGGTCCGCAAACAGCGCGAAGCCTCGATTCAGATGGAAATCGGGTCAGCATTTGGTCGGGCGATCAGGGAGGGAAACTGGCGCCTTTTGGATGCACTCACAAAGGCAACCAAGTTTGTTGATGAGCATTTCGATTGGAATGTGAAGACTCTAAGCGAGCTTACTATTCTTTGGCGCTTGGAGGCTCCTAGATTCAAGCCGGTGGATCTATTGAGAGTGGTGATTGCGCGAGAATACTATTTCATAACAGGTGAGCCAAACGACACGGTGAAGAAAACGCGGAAGGATTTTGTGAAGCATGTCGAGTCGATGCTGCCGGAAGCGGTTGAGGAAAGGACGTTCTCTCGCGCGTTCAAAGAACTCGGAATTCGTTGGAAGCGGTAGCGGACAATTCTTGTCGGGAACTGTCTAAAAAATAAACGGCAAGGTGTGGCACCGTGCGCGTAGATGAACCACGATGCGACAAATGACGACTGGGTTGACTGGAAACCGATTGCCAAGCGCCTTGGCTTGCGAGAGCGCGCGTTCTGGCGGTTCGTGCATGAAGCGGGGCTCCCCTGCTATCAGCTAAACGCGCGCGTGATCCGCTTTCGATGGCCAGATGTGGAGCAGTGGCTTTGCGATCGGCGGAAGGGAGGCTGAATGCAACGCCTCTCTATTTCAGAAGTGAATTCGAGCGACGCTTTTCGGCTTTCCCTCATTCGATGGCAATTTGTCGCAGGTCTTTCCTTTCGCTCCGAGACTTTTTCCGAAGGGCGGCAAGTTGCAATCTTCAAAGGAGCACTGCGCACGGTCACGCGCGCGCTAGGGGTCCGGTTTCGGGAATCTGTTTGGGCTCTCAAGCTTGAATGGGGAGAGCTTGGCGACCGCCCGCACTTTCACGCCTTACTGACCGGCTTTCCCGCGTCGCAGGTAACACTTGCTACGTGTCGGCGAATTGGGAATGCGTGGAAACAAAAGGGCGGGGGGCATGAATTAGAGGTTTCGGTTCTTGAGCAATCTAAACCTGGCCTGGCTTACGTGGCGAAGCAACTCGGCCCGCGCTTGCTGAACCGTGTTCGCAACACGGCGAAGTTTGGGGTGAACGGCAAAGATATGCTGTTTTCGGATAATTTCGTGTGGGCAGCTGAATCCTCAGCCTTCCGCGCGCGCTCCCTTGGCAGTTTTCTCCGGGAGTGATTCGGGGCCGCAATGGGCGGAAGCCTTGCGAAAGGCTGTCCCTTGATTCCGGAGGTATGCACAAATTCTGCGGAGGCGCGGCGAGCGGCTCACGGATGGCTTCGAGGCACGAGAAGCCATCCGGGAGAGATCGCCGCGCGCGGGGCTGGCGGAGCGAGCATCGGAACGATGCGACGGTGAGCATCCGGAAGGATGCGAAAAAGGGGGCGGCTTTACTTCGGGACACCGGTTACCGTCCAAGTGTCACTGACTTTCTGACTGTGAATCACGAACGTCTTCGAGGTCGCCGCGTTTAGGGTGATCGTGACTTCTCCGCTATCAACGTCAGCCCCCGCAAACGGGAACAGAAACATTATTGTGAGCACTGCTAAATCGCTTTTCGCTAGAATTTCATCAACAGACATCCCGTCAGCCAGTGTGGTAACCCCGCCATCTGTGAAAACAAAATCGTACGAATGTTCGTCCGTTGGTGCGGCGCCTTGAGCGGCCCATGCGCGAACGCTATCGCTGACCGCAGCCACGTAATGACCGCCGGGATGCTTGGCGAATTCGGCTGAACTTCCCACGTGGATCATTGCCGTATGGAGCATGTATCCCCCGTGCGTCTTACTGTCATAAAGAGTTGCACCCTTTGCTCGTATAAATCCCTTTCCGGTGATGTGGACTGCTCTCTGTGCTCCGACTTTCCCAGTCTTAGCTTCTTTCAAAGCTTCCGACGATTCCTGCCTGGCTTCAGCGAGCTGCCTATCGTGCTCAATGCGCTTTTGGTCTGATTCGGTTTCTTCCAAAGCGGATTGTCGGCGGCCAATGATGAACACCCAGATACCCAGTAAAGCGATAATGCAGTTTGACGCTGTGCTCACCCGCGCCACGACCTCTAAAGAGTTCCACCATGAAAACATACGAATGATCATTGTATTTTTGGCTGTTCCTTCACTGCGGCTGAAATTTGCACCTCATCCTCGTCTGAGCCGGGATTATGCACCCGGATGGTCGGTGGACAAGCCAGTTTGGAGTGCTGTTATCTTTCACGAAGCATGCCAATCGGAAAAGAAATGCGAGAGGGGCGAATTATCGTCGCAATTTAAAGCTTAATAGAATAAACATTCTAGTAAGTAACCGATGAAAACGATCTCCAAAATTTCCCCGCTCGAAACAAAGTCAGTTTGTGAAAACGTCTCCGCGCTTCCTGCTGTCGCCTACGTTTCAAGTCTCCGCACGGCGGTGAGTCGCGCGGGTATCGAAAGCGCGCTCAACACGGCGGCGGAGATTGTGTCCGGCGAGCGCAAGTGGCGCGCGGTCGATTGGTCGAAACTCAACGCTGCCGTTGTAAAGGCAATCATGGCCAAGGCTGGCGGCGCGGCGGCAACGCGCAATAAGATCCTTTCAGCCTTGAAGGGAACCGCGCGCGCGGCGTGGCAGCTCGGCGTCATCACCCTCGAAGACTTCGAGAAGATTCGCAGCGTCAAGGGCGACACGGGCGCGCGGCTCCCCAAGGGGCGTGACATTCGCGCGACGGAACTCGAAAGCCTTCTGGCTGTCTGCGCGCATGACAAGACTGCTGCGGGCCGTCGAGACGCTGCAATCTTGGCCGTTGCTGCCGCCTCAGGCGCGCGGCGTGCGGAGCTTGCCAGCATCCGCACTGAAGACATTCGGCGCGAGAATGGGCTCACCATTATTCGCGTAATCGGAAAACGGGACAAAGAGCGCGAAATCTACCTTCACAATGGCGCGCAAGACGCGCTTGCTGATTGGCTGGCGGTTCGTGGCGACCATCGCGGGGCCATCTTCGCCCCAATTGACAAGAGCGGGCGCATCGCGCGCGCGGGCCTCACCACCACGGCGATGCACCTGATTCTTGCGAAACGCGCGACACAAGCGGGCGTTTCTAATGTCAGCCTTCACGACTTCCGGCGCACGGTGACGGGTGACTTGCTCGACAAGGGCGCGGATATTGCCAGCGTCGCCAGTCTGCTAGGTCACGCGAGCGTCAACACTACGGCCCGATATGACAGGCGCGGACAGCGGGCGCGCATCGCCGCTTCGCAACTTGTGAATGTGCCCTACGTGGCAGCGTGAGGCAGGGCCCCCTTATGAGGACTCTCTTTCCCGACATGAGAGAAGGGAGGTTCTGACAGCGAGCGTCGTCCCCTTACTCAAAATAGATTTGCATTTGGGCGACTTTGCCTTGTCGCCCGATATGTCGCTACGGCGTCTTTGCTGGTGCTGGCAACCCCGAAGGTGTTGGTTTGGTTGGTGTGGTGTTGTCGGGCCCCCCAGAGGGTGCCGTTGAATTTGGGGAAAGTTGTGGGACGGGCGTGGTTGGTTGCTTCGTCGGCAACTGTTGCGATTGAACTCCCGCGCGTTGCTCTAAGGCGTGCAATTTTTGCTCAAGGGAATCAAAACGAGATTGAAGTTGATCGTCGTGAGAGGGTCTTAGTGATGCAACGAGCGCAACCAGCGCAATCAATGTTGCAACCGCCGCCGATAGCATGGAACGGTGAGAGATTCGATTGGCGTCCGTTGCAATCGAGTTTGATTCCTTCGAAATCGCGTTCGCTTCCCGACTTAATGATGACGATTCCAGCTGGTGGCGCTCTGCCTGATCACGTTCGCTTTGACGTTCAATTTGCTCGCGGTTCGTTCGTTCCGATGTTCTTTCATCTAATATTCTGCGAGCAAAGATATACCTTATTCGGGTTGGTCCCCCGAGGCTAGCTTCATCCTCTAGTTGCCCGTCACTCAAGTTTCTCATTTCCTCTTCCAGTCCTGGGCTATTCGCTAAGAGATAATCCACACCCGCTTGAGACACGCGAACATCCGAGATCGAGTGAAAGTTCGGCTGTTCAATTTCGGTCGCGTCAATAAACCCTCGCCTTTTGAGTGTGACTAGCGCGTCAAGCTCTGGATTGCCGTATCCAGGTGACATTCTTGTTGCAGGAACGATTCCGTCTGCGCGATCGCGGAGAACTTGAAGCGTTTGGTCGTCCAGCGGATCGGCGCTCATGCGTTTGGCGGCAATTGCCGGGGGAGAATGATCCTTCCTGCCACCTCTTTCATTCGCGGAGGATCGTCGTCAGGGGGCGACGAAGCGTGAATGATCACCGTTTGCACGGCTGGCTGAACGTCTTTGGTGAACGCCCAGACCAGGGCGACAAGCCAGCCGATCCCCGACCAACCGGCTAAAAGGTTGAGAACGAAAATCGCCCCGGTATTGGCTTTTCGTTTCGACATGGCGACGATTGTGGGAACGAAGTAGAAGAAGAGGCTGAAAATCCATCCTGCTATAATCGCGATGGATGCAACAGTCGCATCAGTTTCAGCGTTGCGCGTGTCCGCCTCAGTCTTCGCGCGAGCCGCCTCACTCTGCTGGCGTGCCTCTTCCGCTTGCCTATCACTTTCTGCTTTGGCCAAAGCGGCATTCTGGGCTTGCACGTCTCTTGCAACCTGCGCTGCTGCTGCCTGCTGGTCCGCAAGCTTCTTTGCTACCGCCGCTTTCGCGTCGGCGATTGTCTTGCGGTAGGCAGCCGCCTTCGCCGCATCGAAACCGTATTGCCGTTGCAACGCGTCCGGCAACTCCTCAAACGCAATTTTCGCAGCGCCCCCATCGTGCGAGATTCGAATGCCGTCAGGCTCAACTTTCACCACCTCGCATTTCCGGAACGTTGTCCCCGTTCGCGTGGTGATGTCCAAGCCGAAGCAAACGCTGGCACACGCAAAAGCGGCAAGGGTCGCAGCAACTTTCTTTTTCATAGCAAGCCTCCTTCGCAAGTGACGCTGAACGCGCGAATAATCGCAAGCCCTATCGGGCCGACTGCTCCGGCGGGACAGAAATATTTCTCTTCCCCCAGCTCGGAAGGGACCGACCGGGACATTGGAAGGACGCGTGATTGAAATGGATCAATCTCAGAATATCGTGATACAGAAGGTGCGTGCCGCCCCCAAAAAAACAGCCAGGCAAGATCACTCCACTTTGGATTGTTTCGTCCTTCGTGACATTCACAGAGGTGGCACTCAGTTATGCTGTGACAAAGGTCACAGGGTGGCCCCAGCAGGCATTGACTGTTTTTGTGATGGTTTTCGCTCTCGCGGTCGCCGCCGCATTTTTCTTGATCCTGTGGAATCGGCCATACGTCTTCTATTCCCCCTCAGAATATGGAGACGTTGATCCCAAGGACTTCATCTCAACGCTACGAGAAGTCAGCCCCAAGGTCGCCGACCTTGCATTGACCGTTGAGCAGGATCCACTGAATCTCGACGCGAGATTTTCGCTCGTCGACGCAATGGCTGACGAAGTCGAGTGCCAATATCTGATTCTGATGAGGGAACTCGGCAAGGACGTCGCCAAATATGGCCCATACGTTTATCGGTCTTCGAACGGCGGTGGCGGCAGCGGATATTTAGGAGGATTTAGCAACCGTGATCGCTTAGAAGGCGCCGGAATGGTGATGCGGACTGGAGGCGGAGGTTTTGTCAGACCGACGGAAGACGGACTGAAATTTGCCGATTGGCTCGTCTCCAAAGGCCGAAAGTGTCCGTTTTTTTGGTGTCCCGCCGGAGGATGGGGTGCGCTGGAGCCGGGGAGTGTCGAGTTGCAGTGGATGGAAGATCAAAAAAAGCAACACCCTCGATTCTTCGCCGACGAGCGTGGTCAAGGCGCATCATAGCCTTCGGCACAGGGCGAAGCTTCGCAAGCCAGAGCGACGAAAATTTCCTCTGCTATGCTGGCGCTATGCGCCTAGAAATTCGCGGGAGCGGCGGCACGCTGGAATTGCCCGCAAACGTAGCATTTAAGCCATTCTCCGCGTATTCGAGGAATGGCGGAGCCTACGGGGCTCGAACCCGCAACCTCCGCCGTGACAGGGCGGCGCTCTAACCAATTGAGCTAAGGCTCCTTGAAAGGAGGGCGGGACGTTAGAGCGCGGGGTGGGGGGCGGCAACCATTTTTTCGCGGTTTTTTTGGCCCCCTTCCTGGGAGCTTTCGGTAGGTTCCTCCGATGCCCTCCGCAAGTCCGGTTAGCAGTGCAAAACTTCGGCCCGTTTTTCTCGCGGCGGAATGGCGTTCACTGGTCATGCTGAACTACGCCGTGGATCCGGCGATCCTGGGGCGGCATCTGCCCTGCGGGGTGGAACTCGATCTGTGGCAGGGCGAGGCGTTTGTGAGCATGGTGGGATTCCGGTTTCTCCGCACGCGTGTGCTTGGGGTGGCCATTCCGTTTCACCAGGATTTCGATGAAGTGAACCTGCGGTTTTATGTGCGCCGGCGGGTGGAGGACGGCTGGCGGCGTGGAGTGGTTTTCATCCGCGAGATCGTGCCGAAGAGCATGATCGCCGTCGTGGCGCGGGTCGCCTACAACGAGCCCTACATGGGCCTGCCGATGCGCCACGATGTGCCGGGTATTGGGGAAGGGGGCAAGTTTGAGTTTGGATGGAAGTTCCGGAATTTGTGGTGCGGTCTCGGGGCGGAAACGGCGGGTGAGCCGGCGCCGCTCGTCGAAGGCAGCGCGGAGGAATTCATCTTCGAGCATTACTGGGGATATACGCGGCAGCGCGGCGGAAGTACGGCGGAGTACCAGGTGGAGCATCCGCGATGGCGGGCGTGGCAGACCTCGCGATCGTGGCTGACCGGGGAACTCGGCGCGCTTTACGGGGCGGAGTTTGGCGACGCGCTGGCCCTGACGCCGCGGTCGGCTTTTGTCGCGGAAGGGTCGGATGTGACTGTGCGGCGGGGGACGCGGCTGAGGTGAAGTGTGGCGGGTGGTGCGATCTTGCTGATCACGAAACGATTGGCTGAAGAAGTCGTCTTACGCAGCCGCGAATTTATTCGCGGAGCCTTTACAAAGGGCGCTTTGAATCGTGAACGGATCCCGAGGCAGCGCGTTGTTCGGCGAATGAATTCACCGCTACGTACGGACGCCTCCCTCTACGGCGACGCTTCACTGACGAGCGAAGCGATCGCTGGTTTCGGAAATCCAGGCTTCAGGCCTGCTTCCGTCGGCGGGCGAGGAGCACCAAGCCGCAGGTGGAGACGCTGGAGAAGGAGACGAGAAGCAAGGCCGGTGACGTTGCGGAGGCGCTTTTCTTGTTTGGCGCGAGGTCCCCGGTGGTCGTCTTGGAGGTGACTTTGATTGTCTTGCCGTCTCGTTTCACGTCCTCGATTTTGATGGCCACCTTGCTGCCGGTGTAGGCGAATTTCACCCGCTCCCAGGTCTGCGCGGGTTCGCTGCCGCTTTGGACCAGCAATTGCACTTCGTCGTAGACGGCGAACGGCGAGCCGTCCGGGATCGGCTTGGTTTCCTTGCGATTGTCCGAATGGTAGAAAAACTTGAATTGAGGAAAGGCGGCGAGGTTGGTCACGGTGATGACCGTGGGCTTCGGCGCGGGAACGTCGGCCCATGCGGGCGCCAGAAAGGCCAGGATGGCAAGCGGGAGGAGGAGGAATGTTTTCATACCGGAGGGAGACGGGGACAGTGTCTACCCGGGCGTGCCATCGGGCGATCCAAATCAACAGATGGCGCCCGGATTTGAAATGAATAAGAATCGTGGTCGAGATGAAATCCGTCATGAACGTTGGAGGTGGCGACAAAGCCATCCCGATCCCATCCCACTACCAGGGCTGGCAGCGGATGATCGGCGCGAAAGCCTAAGCTAAGGCCATGGTCTTGGCGCTTTCATTCCTGGTCACGGTGACGCTCGAGTGGGTGGTGCTCGCCTGGTTTTCGAAGCTGGGTTTTGCGCGCACCGGGTGGTTTTGCCTGGCGATGAATGGCGCGACGTGGGGAGCGGCCAATGGCATCCTGGCGGTGGCGGATGTGCCTGTCCCGGTGCTGGAACTGGCAATCATCCTGATGGAAGCGGTGGTGCTGGGGTGGTTCTGGAAATGGCGGCCTGGGCATGCCATGCTCGGGTCGGTATTAATGAACCTGACCAGTTGGCTCGTGGGTGCGCCGATCGCCCTCTATCTCGCCCGCCGCTTATGAAACCGGCGCTCCGCACGGCCATGCTCGCGTTGCTCGCCACAAGCCATGGGGTGAACGACTTTCTCGCTGGTTGGCTCCTTGGCGGTGAGTTTCCCGCGGCGTCCGCTTGGGACCGGATTCCCTGGCTCGTTGTCTATGCGGCTCTGGCTTTTGCCGGCCAATTGCCCGTGGCGTGGCTCATGGAGCGGTCGACCCGGCAGGACCGCTGGTTCGCCGGTTCACTCGCTTTGATGGCCCTGGCCGTGGCGGCTCGGCTGATTTCGCCCGGCCTGGCGGTGGTGATCTCCGGTGTGGCGTCGGCATTCTGTCACGTTTCCGGAGGCGCGCTGGCCCTCCAACTGCCGCGCGGAGAGGGGGCGATTGGCTGGTTTTCCGCGCCGGGAATTCTCGGCCTCACCGTGGGTGGTTGGCTGGGGCATACGCATGGGAATCTGGCGGCCTGGGCGGCGATCGGGCCGGTAATGCTGCTCGCCGGTTGGGCGGTGCTCCGGCCGCACTGGCCGCGCACGGAGCAGGGGATGGGCGAGGGGCGGATGGCCGCACCAGGGGTGGACGCGCACGATGGGCTCATGCTCCTCATTTTGCTGGCGCTCACTTTGCGGTCCGCACTGTGGGACTTGGTGCAGGTCACGCAACTGAACGATCCTTCCGTTGTCCTGGCCCTCGCGTTTTCAGCGGCGTTCGGAAAGGTCCTGGGCGGTTGGATGATCACCCGCTGGCCTCCGGTGCGCCAGGTCAGCCTCACTTTGCTCATTTCCTGTCTGCTGCTCGAACTGGGCCGCGGTCACTGGATCGGCCTGTGCATGGGCGTCGCCCTGCTGCAATCGACCGTCCCCGCGTCCATCGTGCTGCTGCACCGGTCGTTCGGGACGTCGGCGGCACGGGCGTCGGCCTACGGTCTCGGGCTCACCGTGGCGCTGGGCGGCTTGGTCATGCCGATGCGGGCGAGCTACCTGGCGCTGCTGATGGCGGTGGCAGTTTCCGCTCTGCTGCTGCTCTGGCGGGCGCCGCGCCGCGACCGGTTGCTCCCGGCGGCATAGGCCGATTTTCAAAAAGAGGTGCCCGCGAATAACGTGACTGAAACGAATACAACGCTGTATGCATTTACGTCATTCCTGTGATTCGGGGGCCCAACCTCCGGTCCAGCCGCTCTCATCGCACGGTCTGGCATTTGTCCTATTGGGCACTCGTCACTCGACACTTCCGCGCCGATTTGGTGCCATCCACCCATGAGTTCACTTTGGGATCGTTATCAGCAATATCTTCTGCGCCACGACGCGCTCAGCATCACTCTCGACATCAGCCGGATGCGCTTCGGGGACGATTTTCTCAGCACGCTGGAACCCCTTGCCCGGAAGGCCTTTACTGCCATGCAGGCGCTGGAAGCGGGCGCCATCGCCAATCCGGACGAAAACCGCATGGTCGGCCATTATTGGCTTCGCGCACCACAATTGGCGCCGACTCCTGAACTGAAGGCGGAGATCGAGCAGTGCAATGCCCAGATCCAGAAGTTCGTCTCCCAGGTGCACGACAGCGGCCGTTTCACCGATGTCCTCGTCATCGGGATCGGCGGGTCGGCCCTGGGACCGCAGTTCATCAGCGACGCCCTGAGTGCGGATGAGGACCGGCTGCGCCTGCACTTTTTCGACAACACCGATCCGGATGGCATGGACCGGGTGCTCTCGACCCTTCGCCACCGGCTGGAGCATACCCTGTGTGTCGTCATCTCGAAGTCCGGCGGGACCGCCGAGACGCGCAACGGCATGTACGAGGTGGACTATGCCTACCGGAAGGCCGGCCTGGACTTCGCGCGCAATGTAGTCGCGGTGACCGGCGCCGGTTCGACCCTGGATGGGATTGCGGAGCGGAATGGCTGGCTGGCGCGGTTCCCGATGTGGGACTGGGTCGGTGGGCGCACGTCGGTCATGAGTGCCGTGGGGCTCGTGCCGCTGTGCCTCCAGGGGATTGATATGCAGGCCCTGCTCGATGGCGCGGCGGCCATGGATGCGTGGACGCGCACACCCGAAACGCTGAAAAACCCGGCGATGCTGCTGGCCCTCATGTGGCATTTCGCCGGCAACGGGAAGGGCGAGAAGGACATGGTGGTGCTGCCCTACAAGGACCGCCTGGTGCTGTTCTCGAAATACCTCCAGCAGCTTGTCATGGAGTCCCTGGGCAAGAAGCTCGACCTCGACGGCAAGACCGTGAACCAGGGCATCGCCGTCTATGGAAACAAGGGCTCGACCGACCAGCACGCCTACGTGCAGCAGCTCCGCGACGGGGTGCACAATTTCTTCGTGAGTTTCATCGAAGTGCGGGAGGGGCGCGCCGGGGCGTCCATGAAAGTGGAGGGCGATGCAACGACGGGCGATTTCCTGCAAGGATTTTTACGGGGAACACGCACGGCCCTTTATGAGGGCGGGCGCGATTCCATTACCGTGAGCCTGCCGAAAGTGACCCCGTCGACTGTTGGCGCCCTGATCGCGCTCTATGAGCGCGCGGTCGGCTTTTATGCGTCCCTGGTCAATATCAATGCCTACCATCAGCCCGGAGTCGAAGCCGGGAAGAAGGCGGCGGCGGGCGTCCTCCAGGTCCTGGCCAAGGTGCGGGGAGCCCTCTCGGCCAATCCCCAGACGGCCGGTGAGATGGCGGCGGCTCTTGAAGAGGACCCGGAGGCGGTCTTCCACGCGCTCCAACATCTTGCCGCCAATGATGGGCGGGTCACAGCGACGCCGGGCTCGGGGGCCGCGGCTGACAGTTTCGCCCTGGCGTGATGGCCGCGACGCCCCCAGGCAAACCAGCCTCGACCGAAAATGTGACGGTCCCGTTCGACCGCGTGGTGGGGATGGTTCGCCATCTCACGCACGAGATCCGCAATGGGCTCAATACCCTCGATCTCCAGGCGGCTTTCTTGCAGGAACTGGTGACTGATCCCGAGGCTTCGCCGGAGGTGAAGCGCTTCCGGGCGATGATCGGCAGCACGAACAAGGCCTTGCAGGCGCTCTCCGCGACCTTCTGGCTGGGCCAGGCGAATCCTGTCACCTACTCCGCGAAAATTTTCGCCGAGGATTTCCATAACCGCATCGCCTCGGTGCTGCCGGAGGGTGGGATCGCGGAGATTGCGTGGACGGAAACCCTGGGCAAAGAGTCCGTATCCCTGGATATCGAAATGATCTTTCGCGCATTTAGCGAATTCCTGAAAAACGCTTTTCATTTCCGTGAAAAGGACGGGAAAATCTCCGTGCGCATCTTGACGGAGGAGGGCCGCTTCGTCCTCGAATTGAAGGAAACCAAGTCGGAACTGGCATCAGCACCCGAGACGTGGGGATGCGAGCCCATGGTCTCGACGCGGCGCGGCGGATTTGGCATGGGACTCTTTCACGCGCGGCGCATCCTCGATGCTCACCAGGGAGCGGTCGATTTTGCGTTTGATCCCGCTGGGCATTTCCTCACGACCCGGCTCTCGCTGCCCCTGGCCGACGGTTGATCATGGCTGTTCCCTCGCCTCACAAAATCGTCGTGGTGGACGACGAACGGGCCATCCTCCTCACGCTGGAGGCCCTGCTCACGCGTCACGGGTATGAGCCGCAACTGGCGCACACGGGCGCGGCGGGCGCGGCACTGGTGCGGAAGGTCAAGCCCGACGTCGTGTTGCTGGATCTCGGCCTGCCCGATGTCGATGGCATGCAAGTGCTGCGGGAACTCAAGGCCGAGTTTCCGCACGTGCCGGTCATCATCCTTACGGCCAACGATTCGCTGAGCAATGCGATCGATTCGATCAAGCAGGGCGCATTTCACTTCATCAGCAAACCCTACGCCGTTGAAGAGCTGCTCAATCTCATCG
>Ga0105237_10004097_pt1 | contig 16995 bp, 13 predicted proteins | sample KBSC24metaG_FD_81520 | JGI IMG/M metagenome (GOLD analysis project Ga0105237, IMG submission 81520) | Corn rhizosphere microbial communities from Kellogg Biological Station, Michigan, USA - KBS C2-4 metaG | ecosystem: Host-associated > Plants > Roots > Rhizosphere > Soil | place: Michigan, USA... | reverse complement strand
CGATCAGGCAGCCGAGCGCGTAGCTGGGGAAGTAGCCGAAGCTGCCGGCGCCCCAATGCACGTCCTGCAGGCAGCCGAGCGCGTCGGAGTCGACCTCGACGCCGAGCAGGCGGCGCATGCCGTCACGCCACGCGGCCGGCACGTCGGCGACGGCCAGGTCGCCTTGCACCATCGCCAGCTCCAATTCGAAGCGCAGGATGATGTGCAGCGGATACGTCAGCGAGTCGGCCGAGACGCGGATCGGCGACGGCTCGACGCCGATCAGCGCGGCGTGCAGGTCGGTGGGGCTCACGTCAAAGCCGCCCGCGCCCAGCTCGCGTGCGAGCACCTGCGCAAAGGCGGCGCTGCGCGCGACGTGGTTCTCCCACAGCTTGCTCTGGGACTCGTGGATCGACATCGACGTGCCGGTGCCGAGGTTCGTGCGATCGAGCGCCGGATCGATCTGGCGCTCATACAGCGCGTGGCCGTACTCGTGCAGCGAGCTCAGCAGCGACTCGACGTCGCCGTCGCCGTAGCGCGTCGTCACCCGACTGTCGCGCGGGCCCATGCATGCCGTGAACGGGTGCGCCGAGACGTCCACGCGCCAGCTCGTGTCGTCCACGCCGATGCGCCGCAGCGTGCTCGCGACAGCCGCTTGCTGCGCGGCCACGGGCACGGCCAGCGGGCGCTTGGGCGAGTGGGCGCGGGCGTCGGCGACGAGCGGCGCCAGCGCCTCGGCCAGCGCGGCGAACAGGCGCCGCAGGTCGACCGTGCAGAGGCCGTAGTCGTAGTTGCCCAGCAGCGCGTCGTATGCGCTCTGGCCCGGCTCGGCCTGGCACTCGCCATGCGCGCGCGCCAGCTCGACGTTTCGCGCGAGCGCCGGCGCGAAGGCCGCGAAGTCGTCGGCCTCGCGCGCGGCGCGCCAGCTCTCCTGGCCCTGCGCGCTGGCCTGCGCGAGCTCCACAGCCAGCTCGGCCGGCACGCGCCGCGCGCGATCCCAGTCGCGGCGTGCGATCCGCGCGATGTCGGCGTCAAGCTCATCCAAATCCTCGTCGTCGAGCTGCGACAGCCACTCGCCGACCTCCTCCGAAGTCGCGCGCTCGTGCGTCAGGCGCGCCAGCGTGCCGAGCTGCCGGGCGCGCGCGGGCGCGCCATCGCCGGGCATCATCACCAGCTGATCCCACGTGACGAGCATGCCCAGCGCCGACAGGTCGGCCAGCTCGGCCATGCGCTCGCGCAGCTTTTGCAATGCGTTCACGCGACGTCAAGCAAGCGGTGGCGGTCCATGTGGTTGGCGGAAGATAGCCCAGCGCGCAGGCGTCCATCGGACGCCTCACGCTCAGCGCGCTTGCTTCGCTTTCATCTTGCGCGTGTCGCGCGGCTCGATGAACGGCTCACGCTCGGGCGGATTGCCCGCCTCGATGGAGCGCCCTCGCTCGAGCTCTGCGTTGAACTCCGCGCCGACGAGGATCGATATGTTCGAGATCCACAGCCACACGAGAAACACCACCACCGCAGCGAGCGCCCCGTAGGTCTTGTTGTAGGAGGAGAAGTTTGCGACGTACAGCGCGAACGCGCCCGACGCGATCAGCCAGGCTGCCACCGCCAAGATCCCGCCCGGGCTGATCCAGCGAAAGCCCGGATGCTTGACGTTCGGAGCCGCCCAATAGAGGATCGCCAGCATGAAGCCGACGATCAGGACGAGCATCGGCCACTTCGCGATGTCCCACACCTGGACGGCGCTTGACCCTACGCCGACGAGGTTTCCGACCTGCTTGGCAAGGCCCCCGGTGAGCACGACGGCCACTGCGCTGATCGCGAGCAGCACGACCATCACGACGGTGACGCCCACGCGCACCGGCAGCGTCTTCCAGATCGGCCGGCCCTCTTCCACGTCGTAGATCGCATTCGAGGCGCGCATGAACGCTGCGACATAGCTCGACGCCGACCACAACGCAGCCGCCAATCCGGCGATGAAGACGAGTCCTGCCGCGCCCTGGCTCTTGTTCAGGTTTTCAACCGCGTGGGTGAAGATGCTTCTCGCCGGTCCGGGCGCCACGTTGCCGAGGTTTTCGATCATCGGCTGTGTGGCGGAATGACCGATCAGCCCGAGGATTGAAACCAGCGCGATGATCGCGGGGAAGATCGCAAGGACGCCGTAGTAGGTCAGCGCGGCCGCGAGGTCAGTCAAGTTGTCGCGACGGAACTCTCTTACCGTGCGCTTGAGCACTGCGCCCCACGATCTCGCGCGCAAGCCAGTCGGTGTCTTCGGCGCTCGCCCTATGTCGTCGACCGCGCGATGCTTGCTATCCGCCGTGTCGTTCCCGCCGACGGTGTCGTTCCCACCGTCCGTCGCTTCTTGCGTTGGTGACATCAGCGCAGGCTCGTTCCCTGTCGGCCCGTCCGTTCCCGTTCGTCGGGCCATCCTTTGCCTCCTCTCCTTGGCCGTCCTCGGTTTCGGCCCTGCGAGGAAACTGCCCGAGTTCGCGGCCCGTAAACGGCTCACGGTCTGCGTTGAAGATCCGCTGACGGCCGGAATCCGCAGCGACAGCATGACGTGCTCACCGATTGGCAAGCTGCAGACGCTCAGCCCGAGGGGGCTTCGCTCGCCGGGCGCCGCCCCGGGCGAGCAGGGCGCCGAGGACGTCATCAGCGCGATCGCGCGGTCGTCCGCACGCGCGAAGTCGCCGCGCGGGCGCCGATGCCGACCGTCAGCGACGTCAGGCCGGTCCGCCACCACGCGAGGCAGGTGCGCTCGGAGGCCAGGTGCGTGCGGCGCGTGGCTTCGACGACCTCGCCGCGTGAGCGATCCCCCCGGGATCGCGTCGGCAGCTTCGGGTCCTCGCCGCCGATCACGCTAGCCGGCGCGCCGGAAGCCGCTACGCATGCGCCGATCGTATTCGCCGCTCGCGTGGTGCGCGGCCAGCCGCTGCTCGCAGGCGACGTCCAGTTCTCGGGCGACCCGTCCCCGTTGCCGTAATAATCCGCGCATGCGAACGACGTGCGCAGCCACCGAAGCCGACCGGCCGTGTGGCGCATGAGCTACGTACCGCCGCCGGAGATCCTCGAGCGCTACGCGAGGGTGCTCGTCGGCTTCGCGCTCGGCGGCGGTCGCGGCGTCAGGCCCAACGAGGTGGTGCGGATCGTCGCGCCGGAGAGCGCCAAGCCGCTGTACGTGGAGCTGGCCAAGGCCGTGTGGCGCGCCGGCGGACACGTGATCGCGGCCTACGAACCGGACGACGACGCAGACACCCACCTCTCACGCGACTTCTTCGAGCTGGCCAGCGACGAGCAGCTCGATCATTTCAACGGCCGTTACTTCCGCGGCGTGGTCGACGAGATGGACCATCAGGTGTCGGTGCTCGCGGACAGCGACCCGCGCGCGCTGGACTCGGTCGATCCAGCCAAGATCATGCGCCGCGGAGCGGCCATGCGTCCGCTGCTGGACTGGCGCGGGGAGAAGGAGAACGCCGGGCTGTTCTCGTGGACACTCGGCCTGTACGGCACGCCTGCGATGGCGGCCGAGGCGCAGATGAGCAGCGAGGAGTACTGGGAGCAGATCATCCACGCGTGCTTCCTGGACGCCGAGGACCCGATCGCCCGCTGGCGCGAGGTGGCCGATCAGGTCTCAGAGACGCGCCGCTGGCTGGACAACCTGAACATCGAGCGCGTGCACGTCGAGGGCGAGGACGTGGACCTGCGCATCACGATCGGCGCCCAGCGCCGCTGGCTCGGCGGCCGCGGGCGCAACATCCCGAGCTTCGAGACGTTCACCAGCCCGGACTGGCGCGGCACGGAGGGCTGGATCTATTGCAACCAACCGCTCTATCGCTACGGCAACCTCGTCAAGGGCATCCGCCTGGAGTTCACCGACGGCCGCGTCACCAGCGCGACCGCGCAGGAGAACGAGCACGTGCTCACGGAGATGATCGCCACCGAGGGCGCCGACCGCATCGGCGAGTTCTCGCTGACCGATCGCCGCCTATCGCGCATCACGCGCTTCATGGCGCACACGCTCTACGACGAGAACGTCGGCGGAACGTTCGGCAACACGCACATCGCCGTCGGGCGCTCCTACCAGGACGCGTTCGCCGGCGACCCCAGCGCGGTCGCGACCGAGCAGTGGGAGCAGCTGGGCTTCAACGACTCGACCGTGCACACGGACATCGTCTCGACCACCGATCGCGTCGTCACGGCCACGCTGCACGGCGGCGGCGAGCGCGTGATCTACCGCAACGGCGAGTTCCAGCTCGACTAGTGCCAGCATCCAGCGGCGTCCCCGCGCGCTGCACTCCGCGAGCGCTGCCTATGATCGGGCGCGATGAGCGGCGATTCGGCGATCTTCGCGCGCGGGCTGCTGAGCGGGCAGGCGGCGCTGGTGACAGGCGGCGGCACGGGCTTGGGCAAGGCGACCGCGCTGGAGCTGGCGCGTTGCGGCGCAACGGTGACGATCGCCGGGCGCCGCGAGGACGTGCTCGCCGAGGCGGCCGGCGAGATCGCCGCCGTCGCGACCGGCGACGTGCACACGCTCGTCGGCGACATCCGCGAGCCCGACGACGCTCGCAGGCTGATCGGCCAGTCGCTGCAGCGCGCCGGGCGACTGGACCTGCTCGTCAACAACGCCGGCGGGCAGTTCTTCAGCCCCGCCGAGCTGATCGCCACGAAGGGCTGGCGCGCGGTCTGGCGCCTGAACGTCGAAGGCATGCTCAACATGGCCGAGGCCGCGCATGAGCTGGCGTTCGCACGCCGCGAGGACGCCTCGGCGGGCGGCGCGGCTCGCGCGGGTGGCGCGGATCGCGCGGGTGGCGCGGATCGCGCGGGTGGGTCGATCGTCAACGTGACGCTGTCGCCGCACCACGGCATGCCGGGCATGGCTCACTCGGGGGCGGCGCGCGCGACCGTCGAGGCGCTGACGCGCGAGCTTGCGCGGCGCTGGGCGGCGGCGGGCGTGACCGTCGCGGCCATCGCCGTCGGCACCTTCGACACCGAGGTCATGGTCAAGTATCCCGCCGCCGTGCGCGCGGGGATGTCGCGCTCGGTGCCGCTGCAGCGCACGGGCACCGTGGCCGAGCACGCGTGGCTCGTCGCGCTGCTCGCGTCGCCGCTCGGAAGGGCGTTCAACGGTTCGACCGTCACGCTCGACGGGGCGCGCGACAACTGGTTTGGGCCCTGGCCCCCGCCTGGGCTGGTCGACGAGGCGGGCGAGGTGCCGGTCGAGGAGCGGCGGTAGCGATCGAAGCGTGCCGGTCGAGGCGGCCGGTAAAGTAGAAGCGCTGCGCGCGGGCGAAGTGTTTTGGTTGCACAGAAGCCTTCCAAGCTTCGAGAGCGGGTTCAATTCCCGTCGCCCGCTTGATTGGCTGCGGGACGTGGGCCGCCGGAACTAGTCCGGATCATCCGCCCGGAACCGCGAGGCTCGGCCGTTGAGCGACCACGGCGCGTGCGAATCGCGCGCGGAGAGCAGTTCGCCGACGATGGCAGTTGGCACAAACGACGTCACACTTGGCGATCTCGTCGAGTATCGACTGCCATTTCCGGTTGCCGAGGTTCGCGGCGATATTGAAGCTCTTGTGCCCGAGATGATCGAACTCCAGGACGAGCGGGTCGGCCTCGCCACAGTCAACGCAGGGTCGCGCGCGCAAGAAGTCGACGAGATACGCCGTCCGTTCCGCGATGAGCACCCGTTTTCGCTGCACCGCGTTCGCGACATAACGCTCGTGGTGCAGCATGTAGTGCTCCCGTTTGTAGGCGGCTCTGCAGGCGCGGCAGTAGTTGTCGAGCTGACCGCGAGCCCTTCGGCGCCAGCCATAGTCCGAGGCGGGTTTGAACTCTCCGCAGCGACCGCACTTCCGTGTTGAGTCGATCCGTGCACTCACGAACGTATGTTCCCATCTCCACCGGACGACATCGCCCAGGCATTGCTGGCAATGTCCGTAGACTCAACACACTCCACGGGGAGTGGCGCAGTCTGGTAGCGCACCCGGCTGGGGGCCGGGCGGTCGCAGGTTCAAATCCTGTCTCCCCGATAAACGCCAAAACTGGGAACAGCCGGGACACGCGGGAATAGCCGCGAAAACGCTGGGGCTCGTGGTCGGCTGTTCCTGGCTGTTCCCGGCACGCGGGACCGCAAAAGGACCGCAGGAAAGGTGCTGCGGTCCCTCCTGGGGTCCCGGCCCCGGCGCCCGCGCAATGCCAGGGCGGGCTCGGCCGACGGCAACGTCGTTACACCGGATCTCAGCGTGCCTGGTACCGATTCTCCCCGGGATCCAGCTCACGTTGCGGTCTTGGAGCGGCTGTCCCACGCCCAGCCAAGGCCGGTTGGGGACGGCCGTCGAAGGCGTCAGCCTGGCTTGCCCGAACTAGCTTAGGTACCCGCAACGAGCCTGATACTCCCGAAGAAACGTCTACAACCCCGTCGGTTCAATCTGCCGAAGAACGTCAAGCATGCCAGCTGGCCTCAGCTCGTCCGCGACCATCTTGTCCGTGATGAGGTTGCGGAAGGCGATGTACGAAACGCCGGACAAGTGCGCGTTGACAAATTGGCCGAGGATGAGCCGGCCTGGGAAGTCGACGAGCCATGCGTCGGACTCGATGGCAGCAACGAGCTCGTCACGAATGTCCTTGACACGTAAGCGGAGCTGATCGACTGTGAGCTCGTCGCGCTTGGCGACAACTCGCTCAACGGATCCATCGATGGATGGGATAAGCGCCTTGGACACGTCAGACCTTTTCGGATCACCTCCGACAGCGATCGAACCAACAAGTTCCGAATTCACCTCCGCCTGAATTCTCTCGAGCACGAGCTGATTTAGCAGCCTTTTTGCACATTGCCGCAAAGCCGTCGTGACTGCTTTGTCCGACTTGAACAACTCCTTGCCGGTCAGAGAAGTGGTGACGGCCCTGATCGCTCCCGGCTCAAGAAGGTAGTTCTCTATGTGATAGCGGTCCCAGTTGTATACGCGTGGCGTACCGTCCTCCTGCTCCATCGCTTCTGCGTCACGGTCAACCACTGCAAAAAAGCGATTTCCGCCGGTCTTGCTCGTCGATGCCTCGAGTACCTCATACAGGTCCCGAACGCGACGCTTATAGCCCACGCTGACGAGATTCACGCGCTTCGCAAAGTCTGGGAACAGTCGCTGAACCAGCGTCGCGTCGAAACCTTCTTCGGTCCGCCCCTCGAGGATCACTATCTTCGCATGTGGCTGATAGCTCGCGAGATCGCCGACCAAATCGACGATGGCACGGTCGACATCATCGTCGAGCAAGACTTCGGTCGCTTGGTTGCCAGTCCCGCCGGCAGTAGCACTCGTCATGTGATAAACGCGGTAGTTGGAGTTGCCGATGGCCTGCCGGAGCAGCGTATCTGAGTGCGTCACGAGCCAGAGTTGGTTGCCTTGCGCGACACCGAGGTGGCGGTAGTAGAAGTCTGGAAAGCCCTGCAGAAGGCTCGGATTGAGGTGGAGCTCCGGCTCGTCGAGGAGGATCACCGACTGCCTCGGCGTCGAGTTGCGGAGCTTGAGGTACCCGTAAAGGATCTCCTTCTCGCCAGAACTCAGATCGTCGATGTCGTGGCGCTCGCCTCCTGGCAGACGCACGGGAAATTCGAGGCTCCCTTGAGGGAGGGGCCGTACGCCTTCATATACCTTGTCGGGGAAGAAGGTGCGGAAGAGCTCTTTTAGGGTCTCATTGAGATCGGTTTCACTCTGCCCGTGCGCCGACTGTGCACTAATAAGATTGCGCAAATAGCTGGTCGCCAACTCCGTTCGGACGTTCTGGTACTTGGCTTGCCAGTTGTACAACCTCTGCTGACGGCGCTGGTTGCGAAAAGATGTGGCGTCGAGATTGATGCCCTCTAGCGGCTGTCGTATATACGTTCGCGATGCGCTGTGGTACTCGATGATGCCGAGATGGTCAGGTTGGTCAGCTTGGAAAGAGACTTCGACCGGTAGGCATTCGGGTCGCTGAATGCTCCCGTCGGGCGCGATCGTAAGGGACACTGTGTAGCTGTCAACGGCAAGGCTTGCGTCGAGTTGTTGCGATAGCGTCGCCACTGCGGATGCAACCTCTGCTTGATGTTCCGCAAGTTGCATTGCGATCGCCATGCGATTGAAACTCCAGTAGTCGAGTCGTTGGCCGGTCACCCTTTGCCACGCGATCGGCCAGACTAGGTCGGCACGGTGTTCGCGCATAAATGCCCGCTCATCCTCGGAGAGAATGATGGCGGCCTCGATCTCGACAGGGATTGCAGGGTCACGGAACATGCGACGGAGCTCCGTTAGGTCCTGGACGTTTATGGCGAGCTCGTTGAACCACTGCATGTGCTCGTCCTGTTGGGAACCGCCGTAGAAGGACTTGAGAAGGCGGATGGCGTCGAAGACGCACGACTTTCCACAGCCGTTCTGGCCAGCTACGACGACGAACGAGCCGAGGTCATCGACCTCGAACTCGCGGATCGCGCGGAGGTTCTTAACTCGGAGTGAGCTGAAGCGCATCGCCGGTTTCGACGTCTACCAGTCGAGCCAATCGAACATGCCTGACTTCATAAACGATGCCGGCCTGTGCGCGACTCGGCGCCCACGCATTTACCGAGCGTTTTCGGCTCGCGGGAGGGTGCCCGAGCCAGGCTGGGCTTAGCGGAGGCTCTCATCTCATTCAGTTTGATCACGGTCTCCGCCGATTCGAGCTCGGCTCACTCAACGGCGCGCAACCCAACAGGGGTGAGCGCAGCAGCCGATAGCCTCGCTCGCGTGACCGATCAAGACGGGCATCAGAGCGGCACCGAGCTGATCATCGCGAAGGGCGCCCAGCTCGCGGGTGCCCTCGTCGGCGGTGGAGTTGGGATGGTGGGCGGACCCGTCGGCGCATTCGGTGGTGCTGCGGCGGGGTGGGCCGCCGGCGAGGTGATTGCCGCCATCGGTGTGGAAGTGATGCAACGAATGTCCGGACGTGGAGCAGAACGTGCTGCCGCTACGGCAATCCTGATCGCCCAGGACGGTCTAAAGCACGAGTCGGCGGGCGAGCAGCCACGGGACGATGGGTTCTTCGATGAGCGCTGTGGTCTACGACCGGAAGAGGATGAGCTATTGGAGGCCGTCCTGCTCACGGCAGCCAACACGTACGAGGAGCGCAAGCTGCCCTACCTGGCGCACCTCTTCGATGGCGTCAAGTACGACGCGTCCGTGGCGGCAGCAGACGCGCTATTTATGGCGCGCCTCGCCGATGAGCTGACATACCGCCAGCTCGTCGGTCTTGCGGTCTTCGGCCACCACGAAGTGCACTTCCGGGCACTCGCCCGCGCCGAGACGAGGTTCAAGGAGGGCTTCGCTGTGCGCGACGCCGCATTCATGCAGGAGCTCGACGCTCTCGATGCCCGCGCGCTTGTCGGCGTCCGGGACAAACAGGGCCTCGTGCGAACGCCCGTCGGGACTTTCGGAGGCAGCACGCTGAGCGAGGCGTCCTTCGGCAAACTGCGTCTGACAGGGCCGGGGGAGACGCTCTATCGTTTGATGCGACTCGACGAGATTCCGCAGTTGGACCGCGACGAGTGGGTCGCCGGTCTGGCCGGCACGGACGTCGAGTGAAAGCCAGTTGAAGGCCAGTCGGCGCCCGGTGCGGAGGGGTTTCGAGCGGTCTGGAGCGGTGGCCGATTTCGCTACGTAATCCAGAATCCGCGCGAATCGCGTGGTTAGCTGCCGGCGTCACGACCACGGTCCCCGTCACCCTAAGCCGGAAACTCGAAGCCTCGGCTCCACCGGCCTTTCGGGCAGCAATCATCGTGCTCGCAACCGTGGATCCAGAGCCGAACGCCCGATAAGCGCTCTTATGCGCCCAGCTTTGCAGCATCTCGCAGGATGCCCTCACTCACGAGACGAGGTAAGCCGCCAGCAACCGGCGGCCTGGGCACCGATGCATCTCGCGCGAGACGCTGCCGCCAGCGCGAACCTAGGCGCGCATCTTCTCCGCAAACCGCTCGCGGGCGGCCTGGCGCGACACGCCGAGCGCGATCCCGATCTCGCCCCACGACCGACCATTGGCACGCGCCCGTGCGACCAGCTCGCGGACGCGAGCCTCGCCCCCGCGCACGGCATCCACAGCCTCAGCCAGTGTCCGCAGGTCGGTCGTATCGTCCATCGGCACGCCAGTCGGATCGAATTCCTCAGCGAGCTTCGCTGCTCGCTGGATTTGGTCTTCGGTGTGCATGGCCTTCGCTCCGCTCATCGGTGGGGCAGGTATTGGGGGCGGGCCCCCATCGCATGGACAATCACAGGATCGTCAGTGTCGATGCCCAGCACGCCGATCTCGAGCAGATCGCCGTCGCGGGCGGGACCGACGCGCATCATGAAGTCGTCATCGAGTTGCCACTGGGCGATGGGTTGCGGACGGCGTGAGACATATCTTCGTCGGCGATGCCGTGCTTTCGAGCGGTCTGCGCAATGCGCACGGAATGACAAGATACCTTGTCACACAGAACTTGTCAAGGAACCTTGTCGGCTAAGTCTCCGGGTCAAGACATCACGAACGGCCCCAAACAGACCGCAGACGACACTGAAACGGCTCTAGAAAGCCAATGTGACCCTTACTTCCCGTCCCTTACCGACCCGCAAAAGCAAACGAACACGGGGCGAAAACGCCCCGAAACGCCGAGCTTCGCGGCACGCCGTTCGCGCGTGTTCGCGCCCGTTCGCGGGATTGGGACCGCAAACGGACCGCAGAGTTGCCCGTCGGGTCCGTTTTGCGGTCCTGCGGGAAGCCCGAGCCGGTGCTCGCGTCATAGCCGCGCTCGCGCGCAAAAGGCGCTGCCCTTCGCGTCGAGTCCGGCCGCGACATTGACGAGCGTGTCGAACGAGACAATCCATTTGAAGAGACGTTCGCCAAGCGAGACCGATTGAGTGGGACCGACCAGATTCAGTCCCCGGGGAAGCCAGCGTGCCCTCGTCCCGGCGCCTACGCAGCAGCAGCCGGACCGAACCAGACGCGCAGCGCCTCAGGCATCCCAGGATCGGCCGGCTCGCCGACCCAGGCGACGTATCCGTCGGGCCTGATCAACACGGCAGTCGGAGCCGCAACGGCGCCAAGCACCGGCAGTTCCCAGACCCCGCGATATTCGGCATCGACCAGCTGAACCCGCTCGGCCCACGGAGCGATGTCAGGCCCGCGGGACTCGCCGAGCTTGAGCAGCACCGCCTTGGCTCCGTGCAGCAGCTCGAAGACCCTCACCGCCCCATCGGCGGTCACAAGATCCAGATCGGGCATCCGCCGCCCGAGCAGCGGGTGCCCCTCCCCCTGGTCGTAATGGATGTCCAACCCGGAGACGATTCCGGCAAGTCGTTTGCGAGGCTCGTCAATCGTCGCGAGCTGCGACACCAGGTCCGCCAGGGCCTTCGTGCGCTCGTCCTGGCGCTGCAGCGCGATCTGGGCCATCGTGTGCCGAAGCGCGCGGGCGGCGACCGGGTGGCGCTCGTCGTGGTAGGTGTCCAGCAGCCTCTGCGGAGAGGTCCCGTTGACCACCTGAGCCAGCTTCCACCCCAGATTCACGGCATCCTGCACGCCGAGGCCGAGCCCCTGTCCACCGGCCGGATAATGCACGTGCGCTGAGTCCCCCGCGAGTAGAACCCGCCCAACGCGGTAAGCCGCGGCCTGACGCGTCACGTCGGTGAACCTCGAAATCCAGGTGGGACTGTGAGCCCCGAAGTCGGTGCCGTACACCGCGATCAGCGCCTCGCTCAGATCGTGCAATGTGGCCTCGTCGCTGCCGCCGGGTGCGACCTCCCGCTCGGTCACCAGCACCCGCACCGGCCCCATATCGGCGTAGACCACCTCGCCGTCGCGGATCTCGTACTCCAACCTGCCGATGGCGTGAACGCCGATCGCGTCGCGCCGGGTGCCCAACTCCGGCTCCTCGCTCATCTCGACCTCGGCGATCACGTTGCTCCTCGTCGCATCCCACCCCGCGAACTCGATGCCGGCCGCTTTACGGATGACGCTGCGTCCTCCGTCGCAGCCGACGAGGTACTGCGCCCGCAGCGACCGGCCGTCGGCCAGCTCGACGTCGACGCCGTCCTCATCCTGCGCGAAGCCGATCACCTCGGCTCCGTAGCAGATCCGCACCGACAGCTCGGCGAGCCATTCGGCCATGATCCGCTCGATCTGGTTCTGCCAGATCCCCAGCGAATACGGATGGCGCGTGGGGAAGTCGCTCATGTCCAGCCGCGTCGTGCCGATCGTCGACGCTTGCGCCACCTGGCCCTCCGCGAGGAAGCGATCGGCGACGCCACGCTGGTCGAGCACCTCGATCGTGCGCGAGTGAAAGCCGCTGGCCCGCGAGCCGACGAGCACGTGGTCGGGACGCCGCTCGACGATCGCCACATCGACCTTCGCCAGCGCCAACTCAGCCGCCAGCATCATTCCCGTCGGACCGCCGCCGGCGATCACCACCGCATGCTCGCTCACGCTCATTTCACGACTCCCTTTCCGTAGGTTCTGGCCTGCGGCGGAGCAGTATGCGGCACACCGGGGGGCTTGATTCAAGCCCCCCTGTCGGGTATAAATTGGAAGTGGAAAGGGTGAGTTGGTCCCCTTTCCACTTGTGACTCAGCACTCCGCGGTGGGCGGGACCCGGCGGATAGGTTCCCGGCGGGTCGGGGCACGAAGAGTAGGATCGCGGCCGTGCCGTTCACGCTCCAGAATCTCAAGGAGGACGTGGAGGATCTCGGGTCCAACTTCGACGGCGCGCCGGGCCTGGAGTTTCGCCTCGCAAGCAAGGCGCTCGAGCTCGAGCAGGGCGGCCTTTGCTACCAGCGCATCCCGCCCGGCTATCGCTTCCCCTACGGCCACACGCACAAGCAGCAGGAGGAGATCTACGTGGTCGTGCGCGGCAGCGGGCGGATGAAGCTCGACGACGAGATCGTCGAGCTCAAGCAGTGGGACGTCGTTCGCGTCCCACCCGGCACGTGGCGAGGCTACGAGGGCGGCAAGGAGGGCCTTGAGATCCTCGTCTTCGGTGCGCCCAACCTCGGCGAGAACCCGCGCGACGACGTGGACGGTCGGCGCGACTGGTGGGCTGAGTAGCGTCCGATGGCATCAGGTCAGGGGGCCAGCACCGACGCGTCCGATCGGGTCGCCAGTGCCGGTTGCGGCGCAGGCGGCTCGCGGACCTGGCCTGGCCCCACGCGGTTCGCCGGGGCGACGGAGTCGACGAGCCGCTTGGCGGCCTCGCCGGCGGCGGCCAGGATCGCCGACGTGCGGCTGCCCTCCCCCTGCCCCAGGACCACGCCGACCGCGGTCAGCCGGCGCCCGCCGACCGTCACGCCGGTGAAGAAGGCCAGGCAGCCCCCCCCCCCGGCGGAGTCCGATCCGGTCTTGCCCGCGTAGCCCTCGGCGATCAGGGGGTTGAAGTTGGTGACGGCGCCGACGACCGGAAGCGTCACGCTGGCCGTCGAGACGATCTGGCGGAAGACCCGGAAGCGCATCGCCCGGCGAAAGACGCGCAGTTGGTCGGCGGCGGTGGAGACGGTGCTCGGATCGAACCCGCTGGGATCGGTGTAGAAGGTGCGGTCCATCCCGAGCGCGCGGGCCTCGGCGTTCATCTCGGCTAGGAAGCTCGTCTCGCTGCCCGCCAACAGGGCGGCGAGCATCCGGGCGATGTTGTTGCCGGAAGGGATCAGCAGCGCCTGCAGCAGCTGGCGCTCGGTCAGCCGCTCGCCCGCGCGCACCGCCACGGCCGACTCGCCCCGAGCGGCGTCCTGGGCCGCGGCGTGCGCCTGGGCCGCGGTGACGACGATCGTGAACCCCTCCTGCGCGCCACTCAGCGGGTAGCGCTCGAGGATCAGGTAGGCGGTCATCACCTTCGCCAGGCTGGCGATCGGGACCGGCTGCTCGCGCGGGCTCGCCGCCGGCCGGCCGTTGCCGAGCACCAGCGCCCCCTGCCCGCGCTGCGGCCACTGCCCCAACGACGGGTAGGCGCTCCCCACTCGAACACGCGGTCCCTGCCGTTGCGCATGCAGCTCGTCGTTGAGCAGCTGGCGGGCTGTCGCGAACGCCGCGCAGGCGAGCAGTGGGGCCAGCACGGCGCCGAGCAGCAAGCGACGGCGGCGGCCGTACACGGTCGCTCGGGTGCGGTCGGCTGCTATTCGCGCTGGCTGCGTGCAGGTCACGCCTCGCAGTCAAGGCAGCGCGGCGTTGCCAGCGCGTATGTGGTTTTCGATACGCCGACGATATGTTCGGGCTGCGAGCATCGAGAGCATGCGTGTGTTGATCGTCGAGGACGAGCCCTACATGGCCAACGCCATCCGCGACGGCCTGCGCCTGCAAGCGATCGCCGCCGACATCGCCGCCGACGGCGACACCGCGCTGGAGCTGCTGAGCGCCAACGCCTACGACATCGCCGTCCTCGACCGAGACATCCCCGGGCCCTCCGGCGATGAGATCGCCAAGCGCATCGTCGCCTCCGCCAGCGGCATGCCGATCCTCATGCTCACCGCTGCCGACCGTCTCGACGACAAGGCCAGCGGGTTCGAGCTCGGCGCCGACGACTACCTCACCAAGCCCTTCGACCTTCAGGAGCTCGTGCTCCGCCTGCGAGCGCTCGACCGCAGGCGCGCGCACAACAGGCCACCCGTGCGAGAGATCGCCGGCCTGCGGCTGGACCCGTTCCGGCGCGAGGTCTACCGTGACGGGCGCTACGTCGCGCTCACGCGCAAGCAGTTCGCAGTGCTCGAAGTCCTCGTCGCCGCCGAAGGGGGCGTCGTCAGCGCCGAGGAGCTGCTGCAACGGGCGTGGGATGAGAACGCAGACCCGTTCACCAACGCCGTGCGCATCACCGTCTCGGCACTGCGCAAACGGCTGGGCGAACCCTCGATCATCGCGACCGTGGCCGGCGTCGGGTACCGCATCGGCACTCGAGCAGACACCGCGCGTGAGGAAGGACGCCGTGGATAGAGCTCCCGGCTTGAGCGTTCGCCTCAAGCTCACCCTCAGCTACGCCGGCTTCCTCGTGCTCGCGGGCGCCGTGCTGCTCGCCGCCGGATACCTCTCCCTTTCGCGTGGCGTGCACCCCGGCGTGATCTTCATAGTCCGCAGCCACGCCGACCTCCTGCGCAATTTCGCTCCGATCGCGGCCGTCGTGCTGGCCTTCCTGCTGGTGTTCGGCCTGCTGGGAGGGTGGTTTCTCGCGGGGCGCATGCTCGCCCCGCTGACTCGCATCACGGAGGCCACGCGCATCGCCGCGACCGGGTCGCTGGGCCACCGAATCCGGCTGCCGGGCCGGGGCGACGAGTTCCGCGAGCTCGCCGACAGCTTCGACGCGATGCTCGCGCGCCTGGAAGCGCACGTCGCCGAGCAGCGGCGATTCGCGGCCAACGCCTCGCACGAGCTGCGCACCCCGCTGGCGATCACGCAGACCCTTCTCGACGTCGCCCGCAACGATCCCAAACGCGACAGCGGCGAACTCGTCGACCGTCTCCGCGCCGTCAACGCCCGCGCGATCGACCTCACCGAGGCATTGCTCCTGCTCAGCCGCGCCGACCAGCGGTCCTTCGTCCGAGAACCCGTCGACCTGTCGCTGATGGCCGAAGAAGCGACCGAAACGCTCCTCCCCCTCGCAGAAAAGCACGGCGCCACGATCGAGACCTCCGGCGACGCGACGCCCGCCATCGGCTCACCGGCCCTGCTGCTGCAGCTGAGCACGAACCTCGTGCACAACGCCATCGTCCACAACCTGCCCGACCGGGGCACCGTGTGGGTCACCACCAGAGCTCACCCCGAGACCGTGGCGCTCACCGTCGAGAACACCGGCGAGCAGCTCAGCCCAAAGCTCGTCGCCACGCTCGTCGAGCCCTTTCAGCGTGGCAGCAGGCGCATACGCACCGACCACGCAGGCGCCGGCCTCGGCCTGGCGATCGTCAAGAGCATCACGCAGGCGCACGACGGCACGCTCACCCTTACGCCCCGAGCCGGCGGCGGGCTGCGCGTCACGGTGGGAATCCCCGCCGCGCCGCCGCCGCGATGACCTGAGCGAGCCGGAAGTGGTGCGACGGCGTTTTTGCCCGCCGAGGAGCGGGTAGATTGCCTTCTCGATGGTGGAGGCGCCGGTTCTGGGCGGATCGGGATCCGCAGCCGGCCGGTGCCGAAAACGGCGGTCGACCGTGGCCGCCGGGGACAGGAGGATCTCAGCCATGAAGAGACACATCCGTGTACTAGCTCCGGTCACGCTGGGCGTGGCGCTGCTCGTCGGTCTGCCGAGCTCGGCGCTCGCCGGCCCCAAGGCCACGACGTGTACCGAAGGCTTGGCCCCGGGCAGCTACGAGAAGGTCGTCGTCCCCGAGGGCGCGACGTGCTTGAGCGAAGGGCCCGTGACGATCCGCGGCGGGCTCTCGATCGAGCCGGGCGCGACGTTCGTGCTCGGCAGCGAGGAAAAACCGGGCAACACCGGCACCATCTCGGGCGGTGTCCAGGCTACCGACGCGGCGTCGGTGCAGATCCACTTCACGACGATCAACGGCGGGATCGACGTGCAGGGCGGCTCGGGACCGTTTGGCGGGCCGTTCGAAATCACCTGGAACGCGATCGAGGACAACCGCATCAACGGCGGCGCGACCGTGCAGGGCTACAACGGCTTCTGGTTCGGCTTCATCCGCAACCACGTCAACGGCTCGGTGAGCCTGAACGACAACGTGCTCGTGGACGAAGACGGCAACGAGTACGTAACGAACACGATCCACGGCGGCCTGAGCTGCGCAGGCAACTCGCCCGCGCCGCAGGTCGGCGACTCGGAGGGCAGCCCGAACGAGGTCACGGGCGCGAAGACCGGTCAGTGCGCGGGTCTCTGACCTCGATGCCGATGGGCACGCGTGGCCCTGGAGGCGGCCGGCGACGCCGCCTCCGGGGCGCGCGAGCGCGCTAGACCCTATGCCGGTTAGCCCGTGGGGTTGACCGGCGTGCGTGATGGCCGGACGCTCCTCGCGGGGGTTTGTCTGGCCGGAGAGAAGGCTCCGGCTGACCCCATGAGATGAGGAGGTCCGG
>Ga0105237_10004093_pt1 | contig 17007 bp, 8 predicted proteins | sample KBSC24metaG_FD_81520 | JGI IMG/M metagenome (GOLD analysis project Ga0105237, IMG submission 81520) | Corn rhizosphere microbial communities from Kellogg Biological Station, Michigan, USA - KBS C2-4 metaG | ecosystem: Host-associated > Plants > Roots > Rhizosphere > Soil | place: Michigan, USA... | reverse complement strand
GTGGTGGCAGGCGTGCCGGTTGCGCCGAGGGTGGCGGATGCGAAGCGCTGAACGGTGGTTCCCGAAACGACCCACAGATCGCCGCTGGGCGCAAACGAGATCTGACCGGGGGCCGTTATCGTGATCGAGCCGAGGCTTGCGCCGGTCGTCTTGTGGAAGAGGCGAACGACATTCAATGGCCCATGGGATACGGCCAGCACGTTTCCACTCTGTTGAACGGCCAGTCCGGTAGCGCCGTTCAGCGCGCAGAATGCGTTGTCGTGCGAACCCTGAATGCTCTGAGAGATGTCAATGGCGCTGGGATAGTCGGTATTTGCGGATGTCTTCACATCCGCGCCGGCGGTGGTGAACGTCGCAGGCTGTCCGAGAGTGGAGGCGTTCCATGATGTCACAAACGTATCGTTGTTGCTGTCCCACCCGCTGCCGACATTGGCCAGATAGTAATGTGTCCCATCGGTGGCGGCATAGGCCCATACGACATTTTGATCCGTGGGAGCGGCATCGTTTTCGATTTGGGGATTGGCTGTTCCAAAACTCTGGCAGCCGGACTGGCCCTCGATATAGCCGATGGTAAGGATCGCCGTCGTTCCCGAAATAGCCAGCGAGTGATCGCTTCCTACCCCTTCATAAGTGCGCCAGGTATGCCCGCCGGAGAAGGAGGCAGAGGTGTTTCCGACGACGCCATCCCAGATATAGTGGCTGTCATGATGAAGGACTTTGATGGTGTATGTCACTCCGGTAGGCGCGGCAGTCCCATCGTCCAGGGTGCCGTCCCATGTTCCTGTGTGACTTCCCGCCGTATAGCGCACATTGCGCCAGATGGTCTTGACCAGCTGATTGCTTGAATTGTATGCGCCGGCGGTAGTCGCTTCCGCGGCGGGCAGGGTGAAGCTGAAATTGATGGCGCTCGCCGCCGAAGCGCGTGTGCCGGGGCTGACAGCTCCCAGCCCAAGCAGCGCGCCGGGCAGGAGAGTCCGGCAGAGCGTTCTTACGATTCCTTTTGTATTTTGCATGTGGTCGCCTCCTTCGGCATTCCTAATAAGTGGAATCTGAATTGCAATGCTTGCGATTGAATCAATATTTTACTGGCTATATCTGTGAGAATAGCTCTTTATACTGCAATAGTAGCAAAAATTCTCACATGGCGCATGCTGCCTTTCTGTCTACTCGGGCAGACGTATTGTTGATGAAGAAAAAGTTGAGGCCCGGGGCACGAGGTATGGGCGCATACGGATTTGAGCCGGCAATTCTTCGCCGCGCAGAGCGCGAGCGAGGAGAGTTGCGGCCTGCTCGGCCATGGCCGAGAACGGTGGCCTCACGGAAGTCAGCTCCATCTCCCGGGCGCTGGGCGCATCGTCGAAGCCTACCAGTCCGAAGTCGAGTCCTGGTTTGCGGCCGGCCTGAATGGCGGAGAGGGCAATTCCGTGCGCCGCGATATCGTTTCCCGCAATTACCCCGCAGCCGTCCATCAGTCCCGCGTTCAGCAGCGGGGCAGCCATTGCGGCGGCAAGGTCAGGCTCTTTCATGTCGAACTGCGGGTGATCCTGCAGGTAGACTGTGAGAGCGCCGGAAGAAAGCCCTGCATCTATCAGCGCATGTTCGATCCCTTCGATACGTTCCATCACCCAGGCGGCTCGATATGGAAACAGGAAGACAAGGCGTCTATAACCGCACCGTATTAAGTGCTGCGCCGCCTGGTATCCGTTGGCCTGCTGGTCATAGAATACGTGTGAGAGCGTGGTCTTCAAAGGCTGGTCGCTGAGAAAGATCAAGGGAATAGGCACATCCAGCGCAGACGAGAGGACGCGCGCGATTGCCCCCGGCGCTTCCTGCGGCATGACCACCGCTAGCGCGTCGATGCCGGACTCCAGGAGCGATGCGACGGCGGCGATATCGGAACTCTGTTTGTGCTCGATCCGGTTAAAGAACTTCGTTTCACCGCCGGCGTTCCGAAAGGTGCTTTCCAGTACAGGGACGATTGCCCCTAACCAGGCTGTATTAGGTTCCGCAGGGTTGTCGATCTGATGGTACAGGTCGGCTACGATCCCCATGGTGCCCAAAGCGTGCCGAGCTACTCCGGTTTCCATACTATTATGGGGACGGCGTAAGCTGGAGGAGGGCGCTTCGGCAATGCCGCCGGAAGGCGAACCGGAGACGCGCTCGGCTACAAACGTGCCGCGCCTGCTTTCGGCTCTCACCGTTCCATCCTCTATCAAGGTGGCAATCCCGCGTTGAACGGTGGTCAAATCGACGCCGTATTCCCTGGCAAGTCCCTGACGGCTTGGCAGCATCGCTCCAACAGTCCACTCTCCGGTCTCGATGCGCCGCCTTAGGTCCGTCTCAATGAATTGATACGTCGGAACAAAGCGCTTGTTTTTTGTTGAGGGTTTCGTGTTCATGATATAACTATATGGAATAAATCCATATAGATCTAGTATAGGGCCGGCGTACGGAACTGTCAAGATATTTTCTTTACCGTGACAGCCTGAAGCTATAGAATTTATAACATCTGCTACAATTTTGTGTTAGGCCGCCTCCGGCATTTATCACTTCCTTTCGAGAGCGGGCTGCTGCATTTTGCCTGACTGCCATGCTTTTGTGAAGCGTTTATTGCCGAATGAGTCCGTAGTGATTGCGATATCCTCTCATCCTTGACATTCCACCTAGGGCATGATAAACTGTAGTGTGGTAAATTTATTGCATCAGTCATCCAAGTTTAAGGCGTTACAGCAGCTATGACGAACATCAAGCCACTCGCTACTAGCAAGAATCGTCCCACGGGACCCGCTTACCGCCGCATCGCGCGCGATTTGCGGGAGCGTATCACCCAGGGGACATGGCAGGTCGGCAGCATGCTGCCTGGCCGGCGCGACCTTGCGAAAGAGTATGACGTGGAGCCGAAAACGCTGCAGCGCGCGATTCTTGAGCTTGTGGACGAGGGGCTTCTTGAGACCCATGTAGGCCGCGGCACATTCGTTATCGGTAAGCCCACGACGCGTGATACTCCGATCGCTGCTGCGATACCCGCCTCCGGCGTCGTATCATCCGTATCCTGGGGGCAGGGGCCATCCTCAACGCTGGGGCGGGTAGGCCTGATTTCAGACGTTCCGATGTCCCACGCGGAGGGTACGGAAATTCCCCGCAGGATTTTCGGTATGGAGAAGGTTCGCGCGATCGAGAATGTTCTGTCCGATAAATATAATTCAGAACTTGTTATTTACGATATTCTAAAGCCTGATGGGGAATTGTATGATTTGGACGAAGTGCTGGCCCACGCGTATCAGGACGGGCTGAGCGGCATTATCATCGACTGCATTGTGCGTGAGGATGATATAGACCAGCATTTTCCGATGCTGCATGCATCGCCGATACCATTGGTTCTGATCTCTTATATGGATCTGCATCGCCCCATTCCAAACGTCTTTTTCGATCAGCGCCAGGCAGGTTTTCAAGCAGCGCACCATCTTTTGCGCCAGGGATATCGAGATCTGGTGTTTTTCGCCCCCGTATGGCCAAGCTGGGCTCAGGAGCGCTACGCCGGAGTGTGCGATGCCGCCAAAATGGCCGGTATGCAGGATGCAACCGTGCGCAGGTATCCGGAACACACCGACTACTCCATTGATGTTTTAACCAAGCCGGAACTTGAGGTAATCGCGATGGGTTTCGCGAGCAAGATGGGGCCGATGTTGCATCCGCGAACCGGCATCATTGCGATGAACGATAACATGGCGGCATTACAGGTTTTTGACATCGCCGAGGAGCACGGTAAGACGCCGGGCCGGGATTTTGGGATTATTAGTTTCGACGATCAGCCATGGACACTGAAACGCGGCTGTTCAAGCTTGCGGCTTCCCTTTGAGGCGATGGGGAGGGAGGCTGTTAACCTGCTGGCCGCGATTGTAAACGGAGAAGCCACGGTAACGGAAATTCGCCTGAGATCTCATCTCGTCTCAAGATCGTCCAGCCGCAGCTCGGCAAACGGCGCTCATGGCGCTGAACGAGGAGCCAGGGCGCTCAGCGCAATCAGCTAGGGAATTCTAAGCGCAGGATCCTTATACAGGCTTAATTACACAAGATTTTAGCATTGAATTGTAATAGTGAGTTCAGATGAATTGCATCTTAATGCATATTAAATTACACTGAAAATAGCATCAATTGATAGCCGTAATTGAGAGTATATTCATATGCTTTTTGCTGTAATTGCCGGATTAAAAATAGATAATTGACTTCACCGAAAAGCTATTGACAGGGCAGTGTGGTCATGATATACTTGCGGTGTAGTAAGTTTTTTACCTTAACTAAGGCAGTATTACTTCACACCGATATAGATCGAGCAATATTTAGTGATCGCAAGTGAAATGTAAGATTAAGCCGGAAAGGACAGACGGAAGCCCAAACGACGAAGTCCTATTTAAGATGTTCCAAGCACAGCTTACCGATATTCGGACAGGCTACTATTGTAAAGAAGGATAATATGTTTAATTCCAAGAAGAATGAGCGCATCGGTTTTACACTTATTGAATTACTAGTTGTTATAGCTATAATAGCGATTCTTGCTGCCATCTTGTTCCCCGTATTCGCCAAAGTGCGCGAGAAAGCCCGGCAGACCAGTTGCGCCAGCAACCTGAAGCAGTTGGGATTGGGCATTGTCCAGTACAACCAGGACAATGACGAGTGTTTCCCGCTGATCGGCTATGAAGCGAAAGGGCGGACCGGCGGTGGGCCATCCCTGAATAACGATCGTGATGCTCTCTGGTATAACTCCGTCGATCCGTATATTAAGAGCCGCTCCGTCGGCCATTGCCCAAGCGATGCCTCACAATTCAATACACGCCAGCTGGACAATGTGAACGGCACCAAATTCAATAACTTCTCTTATCTCATAAACGACAACCTCTGTATATCAAAATATACTAGCGGCAGCGATACTGTCGCGTATACGCCGGTTAACCTGGCGATGATGCCAGCGCCATCACAAACCATCGCATTTGCCGAAGGCGTTCGAGGATTTGGCGAACCCGAGCTCGCACAGGACATCGGCTGCTTTGTTACCGGAACGATGATCCCGAACAACACCGGGTGGATCGGCACAACCTGTCCAAGCTGGGTTGTTCCTACCGGCGATCAGGGATCATTGCCGTTCCACACGGGAGGCGCCAACATTGCCTATTCCGACGGCCATGTGAAGTGGAGTCGTGTTGTACAGAATGGCAGCAATGGCGCAAAGGTATCTCTCCTGGAAGCGGTATTGCCCTGGGAGACCTATATGAATCCCACCCAGGGAGCAAATACGGATGACTTTGGCGGCCCAAACCGCAAGTGGCAGTAAACGTCATGACACAATACGCGAAAATCTCTATCGCAGCCATGTGTATTCTGGCGTTCGCTCCGGGGTGCAGCCACAAGGCTGAGGAAGCTGCCCCGGTGGCAACGTCAACCAACATGCCGGCGACACCTGAAGAGATCAAGGCCGTGCAGCAGAACGACAGGATGCCGGAAGGGCTTAAGCAGCAGTGGCTTGCGACACATACCGCGCATTGATGACAACCTGCTCCAATTGACTTGCACAAACGACCGCCAACGGGGATCTTCAATAGGTCCGAGTGCCGTTAGTTTCGAGTGCCCATTCACCGGCTGTTCCCATCAGTGGAATGGCCGGTCTCTTTGTATGATGATTCTCGCTTCGTGCCATCCACAACAGTCGACATACGATGCTCTGGCACACCGGGACTGTGTTGATTGTGCGGGAACGCATCTTTTATGACATCGATAATTGAAGAAACTAAGACGGGCAGCAGTGATGTGCCCGCTTCACGTCAAAGGTTCGTCCGGCCGCAGGCCGTCTTTATCGGAGCCGTTGGCGCGGCCGTTACCGCCGTGCTCGTTACGCAGGCGGAGATGGTGCTCTCCACACTGCGTATCGGCTACCTGCAGCTTCCCCCGGCTGCTCTGGGCCTGCTTCTGCTTGTCGTGGCCCTTAACGGTATCGTCAAACGCATGACGGCCAGATTGGCCCTCTCCAGCGCAGATTTGCTCGTCATCTATGCGATGATCCTCGTGGGAACTATGGTCAGCTCGCATGGCGTGGCCGAGAAGCTCGTTCCTATGCTGGTCATGCCTGCGTACTATGCGGATGCCGCCAACAACTGGCATGGGAAGTTCGACCGCTATATCCATCCGGGCCTTGTTCCCTACGACACCGCCAGCCCCAATAAGCAAGCCGTCGTTGACGACTACTACAACCTGCTGCCTCGCGGCGAGCAGGTTCCCTGGCACGCCTGGGCAGCGCCGATCATGAACTGGGGCGTGTTGATTGCTCTCGTTGTGTTCGCGTTTCTCTGCCTGGCCGTTATCCTGCGCCGCCAGTGGGTGGACAACGAGAAGCTGACATTTCCGCTGGCTCAGCTGCCGATGGAGATTATCGAAGACAATCAGCATCAAACGTTGTTCCGCGATAAGATGCTCTGGCTGGGCATCCTCATTCCGGTACTGGTCTACTCCGTTAAGGGATTGCATCAGACAATTCCAACGGTCCCGGACATTACGCTGCAGTGGAACCTGTCGGACTTTGTAACAACTCCGCCGTGGAACCAGTTGTCGCCGACCATGTGCATCTGCTCCTTTGCGGCCCTGGGCTTCTTCTTTCTGCTTCCTGCCGATGTGCTGCTCTCAATCTGGTTCTTCTTCATTCTTGCTCGTCTGCAGCAGGTTTTCGCGATCTCATACAACCTCCCACAGGCATCGGGTATGGCATTCCCGCCATACATCACCTTCCAGAATGCCGGATCTTATCTGGCAATGACAGCCTATTTCGTCTGGATGGCGCGACCCCATCTTCGCCACGTCTGGCAGGTTGCCATCGGAAAAACCAAGGCCGACGATGAGGATGAAGCCCTTCCGTATCGAGTCGCGCTGTGGGGACTGATCGGGAGTATCGTGTTTGGTTCCCTCTGGCTGTGGCGCCTGGGTATGTCGCTGTGGCTGTCGTTTTTTGAGCTGGGGATCGGCATTTTTGTGATCGGGATCGTTATGGCGCGCACCACAGCCGAAGCGGGCCTGCTGATGACCGAAACGGGATGGCGCCCCACGGATCTCTATCAGCTGGCCGGATCGCTCCATGGACTGGGCGGCGCAAACCTGACGATGCTTGCCTTCGTGGACAGCCTGTTAATCACAAATCAGCGCGGCCTTGTGCTGACAGGGTTCCTGGATACCCTGCGCATGAGCGACGGGGTCGCCGCGCAGAGTGGGGCGAACAACGTACGAGGGCTCGGCTCAGGCGGACGGGTAAACCGGCGCGGTTTTGCCGGCGCGCTCCTGCTGGGCGTCTTCATCGCTCTGACAATCTCCATTGCCCTGAATATCTACCTGCCTTACCATGCCGGCGCGCTTTCGATGGATTCCTGGATGGAGCAGGGGAGTTCGCGCTGGAACTTCGCTCAGTATGCTCAATCCTTTGCTCAAGCAGATACGCCATACCGATACGGAGGCGTCTGCATGGCGTCAGGCGCGGTTGTCACGATCGCCCTTATGGCATTGCGCGCATCATTTTTCTGGTGGCCGCTGCATCCGCTGGGCTATGCGATTTGCGGTTCATGGAGCACGATACAGTTCTGGTTTATCTGCCTGCTGGCGTGGATTTTCAAATCACTCACGCTCCGGTACGGGGGCATCAAACTGTTTAATCGCTTGCGGCCTTTTTTCCTGGGGCTGGTTATTGGAGAGTTCGGAATGGCTGTGCTCTTCGTTGTGCTGAACATCCTGTTCAAGGTGGCAGCGCCGTCGTTCCCATGGGGATGAGGGGCCTCCGTGCCCCTATTAATATAGTGGCTGCCTTGTGGGAGCAGGGCTCCGTCCCTGCTCTCTGAATCCAGCTCCCACAGGCTGGGTGAGGACTCTCTGAACGTTGTCTTCGGCAGTGGACGAAAACTTATTACCGAAATCGTGAGATAGAAAATGTAGAATGTCGAATCAAGAACTAGAGATTATTCAGGATGAGAAAACAGGCCAGGTGTCCTCGGTGCGCCTGTACGGCGAAGATCTGCTCGATACGGAAAGGCCCTGCGCCTCCGAATTATGGGTAAACGGGCTGCCACTCGCACTGCGTCCGCATATCGATTCCAATGCGCCCGGCGCACCGCATCTCAAAGGCGAGCGCTGGGTAGACCACTTCAGCGGATGGGGGCTTGTCCTGTCGCGCAGGATCGGCCCACGCTCCGGACTCAAGCATCCCTGTGTGGGTATCCAGACCCTCGTGCGCCGCGAGATTTGCGACCAGACACTGCCTGTTCCCGGGCCGGGCGGCCCGCCGGTGGAAGCGCCGCTCTATGTGGATACATTCTCCATACTGAACTGGAACTGGCGGTTCTGGGGAGAGGACACTCGGATGCTGTTCCACTCCACCCACTCCAACGGTCCCACGGACGAGTTCGGCCATGCCGGCCATGAAGACGACACGCCGGAGAACGTCAAGAAGTACCTGCAGAATGTGTGGCGGCGCGTCTATCCCGGTGTCATGACCATTCACGGCGGCCTGTTCTACAACGCGAAGTCGGGACACTGGCTGGCGATCACCTGCCGCCGTCCTCAGGTCGGCTACATCCTCAATATCGAGAATGCGGGCCGGGGTATCGGCTACGATTTCACCTTGCATGCTCCATTCGGTATCGGAGAGAGCCTGACCTTGCCGGAGATCAAAATTTACCACGGTCGGACCCATGAGCAAATGATGCAATGGCTGGCGGACTACGCCGCGTTCTATTATGAAGAGCCGCCGGCATGGGTGTTCAAGACCCTTTGGGGCGAGGGGCTCGCTTGGAACAACCGCCCGACCTGGACGGAGCAGGGGCAGTACTGGGAGGATCGGATAGCCACGGGCGAGCTTTCGGGGATCGGTTACTCTCTGGTGACCAACCGCCCGGTCATGAGCGGCACCACGCCGCTTGGCTACGAGCCCGATCCGAACCACGGACCGAAGTCCGAGTTTAAGGCAATGTGCCGCCGTCTTGCGGATCAGGGTGTCCCGATCTTGATCTGGATGAGTCACAGCGGCCTTGCCTATCGCGGCGGCATCGATATCGACGACGACTGGTTCATTCGGGGCATCGACGGCCGCGTGTGCGCTGCCTGGGGCAGTGTCGATGCGCCGGAGATCGCGCATATCAATCCCGGGCATCCGGGCTATATCGAGTATACGAAGCGGTGGATTCGCTTCTATATTCAGGAGTGCGGATGCAAGGGGATCTTCTTCGACTGCCTTGGCTGGGCCTTTCCGCCGGACTTCACCCGGCGCTCCTTCATGCGCTTTCCGGGCGATACCAACCGGATGGCCGTGAAGTTCATGGAAGAAGTCCATGCGTGTATCAAAGAGTGCGATCCCGAGGCGATCATGCTGGGTGAGGGGACGACACTGGATGCTCCGGTGGATGTCTTCTCGATCCACGCGAATCCTGTGCGCTCATCGGGCGCTCTCGGCCCTCGCGATTTCATGCTGAGTCTCAACAAATATTCCGCCAAGAAGTTCGCGATCGATCAAGGACCTCGTCTGGCTCCGGCTGCGGGCTTTGTTCAGATCGGCGATGGAGATAGATGGCGTGCGCACAATGCCTATCTAACCCGGCTAATGCGAGAGCATGGAGGACGTGGCGCGTTTGAAGCGCTGCCTGGCGATCTCTCCATCTTTGAAGATCTTCTCTTCGTGCCGCCTTCCGGGCACTCTCCCGATAATGGTTCTACTGGTTCTGCTGAAGCCGATCCGAACGCCGATACTCACGATGTGACGCTTCCTGAAAAATGGAACGCTATTAGCGAGTTTCGCGAAGTGATTACGGAGGAGAGGATCACAAAGTCCGGCGGCATCTTTCAGCAAGTGCCGCCAGGGATCTATCGGATCGTATCGCGAGGGTAAGGACACTCACGTTTGAAAACACAGCATAATCTTTCCGACCTGACATGGAAGCTTTCAGGATGGGCTCCGCACTCCTGGCGCTTTCTGACATCTATGGAGACCGGGGCCACGTCGATGGCCGAAATCTCCACTATGCCTGCCTCTGTTCCGGGGTCGGTGCAGATGGCTCTGCTGCAGGCCGGTAAGCTGCCGGACTGGAATGTCGGCCTGAATACGCGGCACTGCGAATGGGTTGAAAACCGGCATTGGATCTATGAAACGTTACTCCCTTCCGAATGGCTTGCCGATGGCTCACTGTATCGGTTAACCTGCCTTGGACTGGACTATTGCGGCGTCGTGCTGCTGAACGGCAAGGAGATCGGCGCGTTCAGCAATTCTTTTACGCCCCATGAGTTTGACCTGACCGGCAGCCTGAACCAGGAAGCCAATCGTCTCCAGATCGTGTTCGAATGTCCGCCCCGATGGCTCGGGCAGTTCGGCTATACATCGCGTATGACCGAGTGGAAACCGCGTTTCAACTACACCTGGGACTGGACGCCGCGTCTCGTCCAGATCGGCATCTGGGACGATATCGTCCTGGAAGTTTCCGGCGGCAATGAGCTGCAGGGCACGCTTGACGGCGGCAAGCAGGGGATCGGCAAGCCGGTGGACCTTACTCACCCGATGATGGCGCGCATTCAGGAGATGCTTGCACTGGAAGATCCCGGCCGGCGCTTTATGCCGGCATCGTCGTCGGGGCCGCGATTTTTAGCCGATGAGAGTGACTTCGGCAAAGGCCTGCACTGGGATGTGCATGGGCCATGGACGCCTCAGGGCGCCGTCGGCGATGAGTGGTCACGTTATTGGAGTAACGACGATGCCCTGTTTCGCTCAGAAGCCGGCTCGGCAGGCGCAAGCCCTCTCGATATCGTCGAGCGTTATGCCGGCGAGTGCGATACCGTTCCCGGCACGCTCGATAAGCCGTCTGGCGACGGTCATCCTGGTGGATCGACTGGCCCCGCTTTATAGAGGAACTCGGACGCGAGCCTGCCGATTTGAAAGAGTACATCGATTGGAGCCAATCGCGTCAGGCCCAGGGCATCGCGATCGCCGTTGCCGCCAGTAAGAGCCGCTTTCCACGCTGTGGAGGCATCATCTTGTGGATGGGACACGACTCATTCCCATGCATGGCGAACACATCCGTCGTGGACTTCTGGGGACGCCCCAAGCCGGCCGCTCTTGTCATGGGAGAGATATATCGCGCCAGTTAACCTCGAAGCCGCGCGCCTGCCGGGGAGAATGTCGAGGCGCGCGGCACGACTCGCGCACGCATTCGCACCTGAACCGGGAGTTCCTCACCCTGCAGGGCGCGCGACAGCAGCCCGGCCGCATGCTCAGCCATTGCGGCGAACGGCGGGCAGACAGTTGTGATACCCAGTTCTCGCGAATGGGGGCTGTTGTCGAAACCGATCAGTCCGAAATCACGCCCAGCTGAACGCCCCGCGGCGGCGGCGGCTTTGAAGATGCCCTCTGCCGCAGTGTCATTGCCCGCGATAATGCCGCAGCCGTCCAACCTGCCGGACTGTACTATCGGCGCGGCCATTTCGTATCCTTCGTTGAAGGTCGTCATATCGAACTGTGGCCGCTGCTCAACGTGGATGGCGAGCGCGTTCGCAGACAGCCCTGCATCTTCCAGCGCATGGATCGCGCCCTCGATCCGTTCGTCGACCCATGCTGCCTGAAAAGGAAAGATGAACATGAACTGCTTGTAACCGCAGCGGATCAGATGTTGAGCCGCCTGGTAACCGCTCGTATGCTGGTCGTAGAAGATATGGGGAAACGGTCCCTTGATCGCCTTATCGTTGATAAAGATCAGCGGGATATTCGTCTCTACGATGGTGGTAAGAGCCTGCGCGATCGCCGCCGGCGCTTCTACCGGCAGGATCACGGCCAGCGCATTGATACCTTCTTCCAGCAGAGAAGCGATTGCGACATATTCGGGGATTGTCGCGCCCGGCCCTGAACTATTATAGAAAGTTGCCTTTCCTCCGGTCTTCTGAAACTCCCGCATCAATGTGGCAACAATTTCTCCGCTCCAGAAATCGCCGTAATCCGCAGTAGCTACGGAATGCGGATCGAGTTGGGCGACTACCCCGAGTGAACCGGCAGTTTGTGGCTGCTTCCGTGAAACGCCGGCGTTACCGTCAGTCTCATGCGTGTCGACTGTAATCGGCTTTGCAGCAAATCTTTCTTGCCCGGAGGGATTGGAAGCGCCTGAGGCGACACGTGTGCCGCGGCGGCCGTCGGAGACGAGAATCCCGTCCTCAAGCAACGCTCCCATGGCGCGCTGCAGAGTATTGAGGTCGACTCCATATGCAGCGGCCAGGTCGCGCCTGCTGGGCACAAATGACCCCACCGGCCAGTCGCCCGTCTGAACATGCCGGCGTAGATCCTGCTCGATACGCTGGTACCCCGGCGACGCCTCCCGGGGCTTCAGGCCGGATATGGTATATGTCTTATCTTTTGCCATAGATCTATCTCTGTTGCCACGCTGTATGATTAATATGCACGTATTGTATACTATCTCGCAATTCCCGTCAAGCTCATCGTAAAGGCAATGCTGTTGAAATAAGGCGAACATCAAGCGGAGGGGCGACCGTCGGGTTATAAAACAACCCTGTGAGCGACCCCTCCAATGGGAAATGTGATCAATTGCGTCTCTTCTCTTATTGTATGGAGTGCCCACAGGGGACGAAGTCCCCTGCGGGCAGTCCTCTTTCCGCGTCTTCTCCGTGAATTGCGCCTCAAAATAATCACTTGACATGATTGTACTAACTCTGTATGATTAATACACGCCGCAGCGAGAACGCTATCGCTGTGCCGCGACATGCGTTGCGTGAGCTTTTTCTATCCGGAGCGCAATAGATATACTGATCTATTGATATAATTGCAATCCATTTTGAACTGTTGCTCAGCGTATCTGCGGATCTTATTTACAGATCTTATCTGCAGGAACAAGATCGGCTGCCTATGCCCGCAACCCCGGGCGATGAGAAAAGGGAGTGTATTCCAAAATGAATACCTGGCGATTTAACGGAAAGACAAAGGCTGTCTTCAGGCGTCCGTGGGGCAGCAAGCTTCTGCTCTCCTGCGCTCTCGCGCTGAGCGCGGGATCGGCGGCTCATGCCACGACCACTTTTACATTTACTTTGCCGGCGACCTACACAACGAGCGCCGGCGCATACAAACCCGACGGCACCCTGGTGCGAGCGCTCTGGCGCAAGCAGACCCTTGCGGCCGGCGCTTATACGAAAACCTGGGACGACAACGACGATGGGGGTACTCCTGTACCTGCCGGGACCTACCAGATCCGCGTGCTCTATCACAATACGAGCTATGTCTGGGAGGGCGTGATCGGTAATACGTCGGCCGCATTTGCCGGCAGCCATGTCTATCGCGGCTATTTGCCGATCAATGACATGGCCTTCGATAATTCCAATGCCATTATCGCTCGCGGCTATATGGAGGGCCAGTCATGCCTGCAGCGGTTTACCATCGGCGCGCCCCAGGTTCCCACCAGCAATCCGCACCACGATTCCTTCAGCGCCTTTCCCTATGTCGCCACCGACGGGACATGGTACTACGCCGCGAATGTCGGTGGCGCTTTCGGTGGTGAAGCCACGACATTCGTGACGGCGTTCAACGTCAGCGACGATTCCCAGGCCAATTTTACCAATGGGACTTACATCTGCCTGAACGGCTACGGAACCTATTGCTATCCCGACCAGACCTGGCCCAATGTCATCGATCTCAGCCAGAGCGCGGCCGGCACGAGCAACCCGAACAAGCCGACCGGCCTTGCCGTGCAGGCGAGCGGCAGCATTCTTGCAGTATCGCACGGATATCTCAACCAGGTGCTGCTTTTCGACAAGCGAGCCGGCAATCAGGTGGGCTCTATCTCAGTTACTGCTCCCGGGCGTATCGCATTTGCTCCCAATGGCGACCTGTGGGTTGTTACGGGCACAAGCCTGAAGCGGTATACGGGATTGCCTGCATCGCCCACCGTGGCCGCAACGATCACCGGATTTTCGCAGCCTCTCGGCGTTTCCGTGCATCCGTACAACAACGATATCGTGCTCGTGACCGACGGCGGCTCCAGCCAGCAGGTCAAGGCATTCAACAGTACCGGAACGAGCCTGTGGACTTACGGGCAGGCAGGCGGATATCAGACGAACGGCCCGGCCGTCACCAACGATAAGTTCTGGTTCACCAGCGCCGACGGCAACACGAGCTTCGCCGCCGTTCAGCCTGACGGCACGTTCTGGGTGGGCGATCCCGGCAACCAGCGCAACCTGCACTTCACGGCCGCGCGGGGATACATTGAGCAGATCTCATTTCTAGCCGGCTACTACTATGCCTCGGCCGTGGATATAAACGATCCCACCCGGGTAACCGGAGCCAACTGGCTTGAGTATAAAGTGGACTACACCCAGCCGCTTGCGCCCGGCGACCCAAGCGCATCTCCCGGTACGCCGGTCTGGGCGTTGAAGAATAACTGGGCGGCCGGAGTGAATCTCTCCACCTATCAGAATATCTCCACGGTCGCGACATTGAGCAATAGCCGGACCTATGCATTGCTTCGGACAAACAACGGCTCCTGGCAGGTTGCAGAACTTGCTAACGGCGGCCTGCGTATCACATCGATCAATCTGCCAAGCAACTACGATATCGCCCCCAGCGGCGCGCTTCGCTACTCGAAGGTATCCGGCGGTGTGATTACCTGGTATCAGAAGCCTCTGACCGGTTTCGACGGCTCAGGCAATCCTCAGTGGGGCGGTCCGGCCGCGTTCGCCTCCGCGCCCGCCGGCACAAACGACCCCTGGCCGCATGGCTCGGGCGGCGATCAGTCCGGCATTTCGCGCTATCCATTCACATCTTCAAACCAGCTCGTCACCTACAACAATAACAGTAATGCCGGCTTCCATTACGGAAACGTCAAGTTGGGAGCGTCGAGCTGGCTCTGGGAAAGCGGGCCGACCGGCTGGCTTGACGGCCTCGGCACATTCCAGACACAGCAGATCGACAGCAGCACACAGTACCCGGGCAATCATGCCGGTGTCGACGGCAAGAATATCGTCTACGGAGCGAACGGCGAGTTCTATACGGACCACACTACGGGGCAGGTCGGCCAGGCCAACCAGTTCATGCATGTCTGGGATGACGGCCTGTTCGTCGGCGAGTTCGGCGTCGTCGGAATCATTGCCTCCCAGCCGAACGGCGACCTGACACAATCCGTGGCCGGAGCAGCAGGAAACGCCTTCTATCCGTCGGTAACCGATGTGGGCGGATCGACTTACCTCTGGCACAACGACGAAAGCAACCACGGCGGCGTCCATCGCTGGCGGTTGGACGGAACCGTGCAGGAATTGGCTGCATCCGGCGCAAAGGGCGGCACGATCAGCCTGGGGACCGCCGGAGCATGGTCTCGCAGCAATCGGGTTTTCAATCCCGGCTTCGAGCAGGATGAGCAGACGTCGCCGTCCGTCAACCCTGCGCTGAGCGGCAACTCGCCTGCGCTTCCCTCCGGATGGCAGCTGTCTGCCGGCAGTACTTCGGGCACGTTCTATACCGAGACCGCTAACGACGCCCACTCGTATCCCTATCACGCCACCCTTGCGGGCACGGCCGCATACACATCCAATCCTTACCAGGTCCTCGCCAACATTCCCAATGGCACATATACGCTATCGGCCTGGATCCGGAGCACGGGCGGCCAGAGCTCGGCGATCCTGTACTGCAAGAAGACGCCCGGCGGAACTGTGGACTACTCGGTAAACATTCCCACCGCAAGCGCATGGACACAGATCTCCGTGCCCGGCATCGCGATTACGGGAGGCCAGGCGGAGATAGGCGTATCGACAACCGCATCAGCAGGCCAGACGATCTACTTCGACGATGTCAGCTTCGTCCAGACATCCGCCGCGCCCCCGGCTCCAACAAACCTGACAGCCACGGCCGGCAATGCGCAGATCAGCCTGAGCTGGACGGCTGCACCGGGCGCGGTCAGCTACAACGTCTACCGCGGAACCACGCTCGGCGGCGAAAGCGGTACGCCTGTCGCCACGGGCATCACCACCGTAAACTACACAAATACAGGACTGACAAACGGCACAACATACTTCTATATCGTGAAGGCCGTTAACGCCAACGGAACAGGCGGAGCTTCCAATGAGGTGTCCGCAACACCGACATCGTCACCGCCCGCGGCTCCCACGAACCTGATCGCAGCGGCAGGATATCTCCAGAACAGCCTGTCCTGGATCGCGTCTCCGGCTGCGACAAGCTACAACATTTACCGCGGTACAACAGCCGGCGGCGAAAGCGCTACACCCATCGCAACCGGAGTTACCTCGGGGCCATATACAGATGCGGGATTGACTGCGGGGACGGCATACTACTATAAAGTTGCCGCCGTCAACGCTAATGGGGTAGGGGCATACTCCAATGAAGCATCAGCGACCCCGACCAATCTCATCAACGATACGGATCCTGGTATCGTCTACAACGGCTCCTGGGGCTATTCGAGTGGCCGCGGCCTGGGCGACTACCTCGACGACGTCCATGCGACTGGCTCTACCGGCGATTATGTTTCGTACACATTCACGGGCACGGGAGTCGACTATATCACGGAAAAGAACAACGACGAAGGCAATGTCGATGTGTATATCGACAACGTGCTCCAGACGACGGTAAGCTGCTACGCGGCCAGCCGCTCCTCACAGCAGACGGTGTACAGCAAGACGGGCTTGAGCGCAGGCAGCCACACGATCAAGCTGGTTATGACCGGCGGCAGCTACATGATCATCGACGCCTTGCGAATTACCGCGAGCGTCGCATCGCCGGTTGCGGCTCCGACGTTCAGCCCGGCGGCAGGCACATATACCGGCACGCAGTCGATAACGATCTCTTCGGCAACATCAGGAGCATCGATCCGCTATACGACCAACGGAACGACACCGACCTCCACCACCGGCACTCTCTACAGCAGCCCGGTGAGCATCACAACCTCCGGCACGCTCAAAGCCATTGCCTACAAATCCGGTATGACCGACAGCTCCGTG
>Ga0105237_10004089_pt1 | contig 17016 bp, 13 predicted proteins | sample KBSC24metaG_FD_81520 | JGI IMG/M metagenome (GOLD analysis project Ga0105237, IMG submission 81520) | Corn rhizosphere microbial communities from Kellogg Biological Station, Michigan, USA - KBS C2-4 metaG | ecosystem: Host-associated > Plants > Roots > Rhizosphere > Soil | place: Michigan, USA... | reverse complement strand
CTGCGGGCTGCGCTTCACCAGCTTTCCGACGACGAGCAAACGCTGCTGATTCTGCGTTTCGTCGAACATCGCAGTCACATCGAAGCCGCCGACATCATGAGCAAAACCCCGAATGCCGTAAAAGCCATGCAGCATCGCGCGCTGATCCGTTTAGCATCCCTGCTTGGTTCCGAAGAAAAAGTACGCCATTATCTGCGGGGAGGGCAGGCATGAACGAACAACTGCCTCACGACCCGAACTCGCTGGCTGACGAACTGGATCGCGTACTGCCACCCGGCCAGACCGGGCAGACTGCCCCTTCTGCTGATCCATTGGTCGAGGCGGCTGTGCGCCTGAGCGCCGCGCCGCGCCCCACGCTCTCGCCTGAAGCTCTGGCGCGTATCCATGCGACCATGCTGGCCGGACAAAGCGTTACTCCAGCGGCATCAAGGTCGCTCACGCGGCGCTTCCTGCGCCAATCCGTGCCTGTTCGGGTGGCGGTCGCGGCGATAGCCGTGTTTGTCATTGCCACCGGGGCGATCTTCGCAGCGAAGATCGGTGTCCAGTTCCTCGATCCGGCAGCGGCGACGCTTACGCTGCCGCCAAGCGCGACGACTCAGCCGCCTACGGCGACTTCGTTACCGCCAACCGCGACACCGCTCCCCGCGTCCCCTACCGCGACGATCACCGACACGGACACGCCAACGCCGATCCCGCCCTCGCCAACAGCCACACAAATGGCAGCCGAACACCCGCTGGTCAGCCCGATCCCTGTATCGGCAACGCTGATGCCGACCTCAATTCCTCCAACGTTGGTTCCGACTACAGCAGCGCCGACAATGACTCCGACGACTCCGATTCCAACAGTTACACTTACGGCGACGCTTGAATCTTCAACCGCAGAGCCGACACTGCCTGTGACGATTGTTGTCGAGGGGCCAATTCAGTCGATCAACGGCAGCACCATTGTCATCTTCGATCTGACTATTTTGCTGAATGCGGCAGATTTAGCTTCGGTTCACGTGGGTGATCTTGTGCGAATCGAAGGCTATTACGCGGCGGATTCTCAGATGATCATCGCAATTCGCATAACCGTGATCCGAAATACGCCAATTCCCAGCAGCGGTGGCGTAGAAACAAATCCATCTACCGGGCAAACCTGGACGGATCCCGGCAATTGCAGCAATCCGCCCCCACCCTGGGCACCTGCAAACGGGTGGCGACGGCGCTGCGAAGGGGGAACTAGTCCCGGAAATTCGGGCAACAACGGCAATGGCAACAATGGCAACGGGAGTGGCAATGGCGACGGGATGGGTAATGGGATGGGTGGCTAATCCACAACGTCGTTTTTACGATGCGGTTCCAGGAAACATCGCAGCCCATAAGTGATTGCGAGGACGGCAATAACGCCGCCCCCTATGAATACCAGCACCAGCAGAATACACCCCGGCTGCGGATTCACACCAAGATAAGCTAGAAGTCCGAAAATGCCGCCTAAAATTGCAGGGCCAATTAAGGAAATCACGGAGTCATTTCTGATAAGATTCAATACACTCCCTCGCAATAACTTCTGAGTGGTCTGTGAGTAAAACCGACTCAGCGAGGTGAATGTCACACGAATAGCAATGTTAGGTGGGATCATCGATCATAAAACGCGACCTCGAATGGGGTCGCGTTTGCGTTACTCTAGCATCTAAAGTTGGGAAAGCGTCAGGCATCGGCGCTCCCAAAACCGAAGCGCTGTTTTTAACCGCCTCCCATGCCCATGCCGTCCCCATTTCCGCTGCCGTTGCCATCGCCCATGCTGTCCCCGCCTGAACTGCCGGGATGTCCGTCACAGCGCGCGTGCCAGCCATACGCGGGTGCCCAGGGCGGGGGCGGATTGCTGCAATCGCCGGGGTCTGTCCAGACTTGTCCGGTGGACGGATTTCGGTCGGATGAGTTTCCACCTGACGAGAACGGCGAGGGATTTGAACTGGGAGCCGCAACAAACGGCAACAGAATGATTTTGGTTGGGATAATTTTCGTTCCGCTTGAATCGAGATTCCCTTCGACATGAACGCGGATATTCAGTGCCAGTACGCTGCGAATCGGATCATCGGCAGCTACGACAATCGTCATATTGTTGACGGTGATCGTATCTGCGCCGATGGACTGGATATTCCCTTCGACCGTGATGGTACTGCACGCGCGCAGCGGCTCGACACCGCAGAGCGGTTGATTTGATTGAACACGCTCATGAATGACCTTGATCGCATCTGTGCTCAAGGGTGGAGCGATCTGAATCGAACGTTGAAGCGCGGTGATGGGCAGCGTGTCGAGCAGGGAGCGGTCGTAAGGGATAGGCTGACTGGGCGGCCCGGACGCATTCAGGTCGCCGCCCAGTGGGACACTCAACTGCGATCCCGCTGCCGCTGCTTCGGTGTGATTTGCCGACTCCACAACCGCCATCCCTTCAAGCGTGGAAACCGTTAGATTTCCGTCCGGTTTCGCCTGAAAGAATACCGTCGATCCGATGTCAACTTTGACCTCGTTGATATACAGCCGAATCGTGCCGACGCCTTCAGGCGTCTGAATCAGGAGACCGCTTTTCGGTAGTTGGTTGCATTCGGTTGTGCCATCATCCGTTTTCAGGTAAAACGCATCGAGCGCGCCCAGCGATGGCGTTCCAGCGCCCGGATCGATGACGGCAAGCGACGCCAGATCGCCGGAAGTCGCCGACACGAGCGAACCGTAAACCCAGCCCATTCGCCCTTCCTGCTGAGGAATCCAGACGCGCAGCCATGAATTGTCCGCAAGGCGTCCAGTCGCGATCACGTTTTCGCCCAAAGCAACCGAATTCAGAATGGGATAAGAGACGCCCGGCCCCGTGCGGATATTGGTCGGGGTATTGGCACTCATCGATAAAGTGGTGAGGTCGCGTGTCGTGCTGTCGGTGATTTCAGCGTCGCCAAAGAGCAGAAAGGTCGCATTCTGGTTGGGGAGCGCATCCGGCAGGTTCGCCTGCACACGCATCAGCGCTACGCCCCAGGTCGCATTATCAATATCCAGAGCACTGCCACGCACTGAGCGTATCCGCGCTACTGGAACGGTGTCGCCGGGTAGGTCGAAAGTCAACTTAGAGGCGAAAGCCTGCGGTTCGACCTGAACGAGGTTGTGACCGTAACACAATTGATTGCGTGCAGTGCTTCCGCAGGAAGTTTGCGTGGTCTCCATCGCTGTGGAGATGATGCTCGGACAGCCGACAAAGTTCCCTTGCGCGTTGTTCGCCTGAGGACTTCCAAACAGCAAATAGCCACATCCTAGAACGAAAATGACGCCCCAGACGAGAATTCGTGGAAGTGGAACCAATACTCTGGACATTCGCTGACGACCTGCTCTCAAGCTTTCTAACGATACAGAATTTCAACGGGACACTATGAGCAAATGTTCATTTTTCTATTTATTTTATTTGTTATTATGGTACCATGATTGTTGCGAAATGCGACTCAATTTTACATATTTAGATATAAACCGTTCAATGAAACTGAATGTCACAAATTAACTACAAATTTATTTTGACTCACTCGGTTTGTTTAGCCTGGCATGACTGGGAACTGTCCTTATCGTAAAACACAATGATTGAAGCCCAGCGTTTAGAATTATCATCGAAAGGCTACGAGCAGCTCGAACTCATGGCGCGTGGCGGTCAGGGGAGTGTTTATCGCGCCTATCAGCCCGTGATTGATCGCGAAGTTGCAATTAAAGTCATCAACCCGCAGTATGCCAATCACCCGGATTTCATCCGGCGCTTCGAAGCCGAAGCCCAGGTCATCGCGCGGCTGGAACATCTCCATATCGTGCCGCTTTACGATTTTTGGCGTCAGCCCAACAACGCTTATCTGGTCATGCGCTGGATGCGTGGCGGAAGTGTACGGAACTCGTTAAAAGCTCATGGACCCTGGTCTCTGCCTGCTGCGGCGAGATTGCTGGATCAAATTGCGGCGGCGCTCGCGGTTGCACACCGTAATATGGTTGTCCATCGTGATCTCAAACCCGATAACATTCTGCTCGATGAAGAGAATAATGCCTACCTGGCGGATTTTGGCATCGCCAAGGATATTCGGATTCCGATAGATATTATTGATGAGTATGATCGGGCCGGTTCGCCTGACTATATGTCGCCCGAACAGCTCACCGATATGCCCGTCAGTCCGCAGACAGATATTTATAGTCTCGGCATCGCCCTGTATGAGATTCTCACAGGTCAGCCGCCTTTTCAGGCGACGAGTATACCTCAGCTTGCTTATATGCATATTCGCGATCCACTACCGACGCTCCAGAAATATCGCCCCGATCTCCCGCAGGCCTTAAATCTTGTGCTCTGGCGCGCGACCGAAAAGCAGATCGACGAACGCTATGACGACGTGCTTGTTTTCGCGCGCGAATTTCGCCAATTGATTGCTCAGGAAGTCATCGAAGTCACGGGTTTTCCACTCACGCGGGCGAGTACAGGCACTACAGAGGCAAGCACCATCATCATCGACGCCGCAATGGAAGTGCAAAATCCCTACAAAGGCTTGCGCGCCTTCCAGGAGAGCGACGCCGCCGATTTCTTTGGACGAGAAGCGTTCATCGAGCAACTCCTGGCGAGTCTGTCGGATACTGCTGAGTCTCGGCGTTTTCTGGCGCTGGTTGGCCCCAGTGGAAGCGGCAAGTCCAGTGTGCTGCGAGCAGGGCTAGTCCCGCTGCTCCGGCGTGGCGCATTACGCGGATCTCAACAGTGGTTCTATGCGCAGATTTCCCCTGGCACTTCGCCGCTCACAACCTTGACGGACGCCCTGATCGCGATTGCTGACGATCCTCCGGCAGACCTGCGCCTCCGTCTGCGCGCGAGTACGCGCGGGCTGCACGATATGGTTGATTCCCTCCTGACCGATGATCAGGCTGAGTTCTGCATCCTGATCGATCAATTTGAGGAAGTTTTCACACTCGTCGAAGATGAAGCGGAGCGGCTCTGGTTCTTGAACACCATTCACCAGGCTGTGACCGCGCCTGACAGCCGCGTTCGCATTTTTATCACCCTGCGCGCTGATTTTTATGATCGCCCCCTGTTATATCCAGATTTTGCCGATTTGATGCGCGCGCATACCGAAGTCATCCTGCCCATGCGCGCGCAGGAACTGGAATATGCCGTCATCCGACCCGCTGTGCGCTTGCAGATTCGCTTTGAAGCCGGGTTGGTCAGCCGGATGATCACGGATGTCAGCGCGCAGCCGGGGTCGCTGCCGCTGCTGGAATATGCTTTAACGGAACTGTTTGAGCACCGTCAGGATCGCCTGCTGACCAACGCCGCATATGACGCGATCAACGGGGTTTCCGGTGCGCTGGCGCAGCGCGCCGAAGAAGTTTACGGCAGTCTTTCTCCTGAAGCGCAGGATGTTACACAAAAAATGATGCTGCGCCTGGTGGCTTTAGGCGAAGAAGGCGATGCTACACGTCAGCGAGTCCTTCAGGCGGATCTTCTCTCGATGCCGGGCGATGTTCAGGCTGTCCGGCGGGTTCTGGAACTCTTTGGGCGGTATCGCCTGCTGACATTCGATCACGATCTGGAGTCTCGTAAACCCACCGTCGAACTAGCGCATGAAGTCCTGATTACGGCCTGGGATCGACTGAAAGGCTGGCTTAGTGCCAATAAAGACCTCCTGCGTACTCAACGGCGCTTGAGCGCCGCCGAAATTGAGTGGTCTCGTTCCGGCAAAGATCGCAGTTTTCTTGCCAGCGGCGCGAGGCTCGCCGAATTCGAGGGGCTGCAAAATTCGCGGACAATTGCCCTGACTGACGCCGAGAAAGTCTATCTCGACGCCAGTATCGAACAGCGGCGGCAGAACACGCGCCGCCTGCGGCTCTTCATCGGCGGGTTGATCGCGACGATCCTTATCGTGGCTGCGATTGCCTTGTTCGCCTTCCAGCAGCGGGCAGCGGCGGAGTCGGCGCGTTTGCTGGCGGATCAACAGGCGCGTATCTCGCGATCACGCGAACTGGCGGCGACGGCGCTCGCCCATCATGATCAGCTTGATCTCAGTCTGCTTCTGAGCGTCGAAGCGCTGAATGTTCAGGATACATTTGAGGCGCGCAGCAGTCTGCTCAGCGATTTGCAGGCGCAGCCCAACCTTGAAACCTTCATTCCAACTGCGGAACAGGCAGCGCGGGCGGTCGCCTTTAGCCCGGACGGACGTTTCCTTGCGACTGCCGGACGCAGTAACACGATCTTCATCTGGGATATGGATAAACAGCAGCCAGTCAGCGCTCCACTTGTCGGACACACGGATTGGATCAACAGCCTGGCCTTTAACGCCGATAGCACACTGTTAGCATCGGCTAGCTCTGATGGCACAGTTCGCCTGTGGAACCCGCAAACGGGTGCAGCCGTTGGGCAGCCGTTGGGATCAGGACAGGATGCAATCTGGGCAGTCGCTTTCAGCCCAGATGGGATGCTGGCCTCGGCAGGGGCAGATTCGATCATTCGCCTCTGGGATGTGAAGAGCGGAACGGTCAAACAGTCGTTACAGGGACATGAGGACGTGATTTACAGCCTGGCCTTTAGCCCGGATGGGCATTCTCTTGCCTCCGGCAGCGCAGATAACAGCGTTCGGCTGTGGGATATTTCGAGCGGCAAAGTGCTTCATACCTTCACCGATCACACCAATTGGGTAATGAGTGTCTCCTTCAGCCCCGATGGTCAGCTTCTGGCCTCCAGTGGCGCGGACGAAACGGTATTCATCTGGGACGTTAAAACTTACGAGACCAAAACGACGTTTTCAACGGGGCAGTCTGATTGGGTGCGCTCCCTCGCCTTTAGCGCAGATGGTCAAACACTCGTGACTGCCAGTCAGGATGGCACTATTCGTCTTTGGGAGCCATCGAGCGGCACGCCGATTGGCAAAGTGCTGACGGCCTCTGGCGGTGTGTGGAGTATCGCGTTTCGTTCAGGCTCCAGCACCCGTGAACTCGCTTCTGCTGATGCCGCCGGAAAAACAATTCTATGGAAACTGGATGCGACTCCTGCGCTGGTGACAGCACGGATTCCTTCGACGGAACCGATTACCAGCCTGACTTTCGCCCATGATCCCAATCTGCTGCTCTACAGCAGCGGCAATATCACCAGTGGCGCAACCGAGAATACAGGCATTCATCTCTGGAATGTGCCGCAGGGCAAGGAGCAGGCTGTGCTTCAGGGACAGGGAGGAACTATCACTGGTATAGTCTATGACGCTGGCCTAAATAAGCTTTTCTCGTCCAGCACCGACGGGACACTTTTCGCCTGGGATATGAACGCTATGCAGCCCACGAATGCTCCGTTTGCCCACGAGAACGCCCAGATTTTAGCACTGGCGCTGAGTCCGTCAGGCGATCTGATTGCTGGAGGGGATGCGAACGGCGTCATCACCGTCTGGAATGCCGCTTCCGGGGCGATGGTGGGCGCACCTTTAGGCGGTCACGAAGATAGTATCCTCGGACTGGCCATCAGCCCGGATGGGCATCTGCTGGCTTCAGCGAGTGCCGATGACACGATTCGCATCTGGAATCTGTATAACACGGCTGTTCCAGTCGATGTCTTGCAAGGGCATCAGGATGCTGTATCGAGTGTGGCTTTTAGCCCCGACGGACAACTGCTCCTATCATCGAGCTACGATGGCAGCGTCAGGCTGTGGAATGTCAGCGATCAATCGCTTTCAGGGCAACCTTTGATTGGAAGTGGCAAAGAACAATGGCGCGTCGCGATTGACAGCAGCGGACAAACTATCGCGAGCGCCGGGCAGGATGGTACGCTGCAACTCTGGGATGTTGGAGCGCGTCAACTTCTCGGCAGCCCACTGACCGGACACACGGACTGGATTACCAATCTCGCTTTCAGTTCGGACGGTACTATGCTGGCAACCGGCAGTTTAGACTCATCGGTGCTGCTCTGGGATGTGAGCTTGGAGTCGTGGCGACAACGCGCCTGTCAGATTGCGCATCGCAATCTGACGGCACAGGAATGGGGTAGATACTTCCCGGATGTTCCCTATCATAGTACGTGTCCAGTCTCGTGACTCCGACTCTTAACCACAATTGGGTGAATGACATCTGAATCACAGGCAGTCTCAGCCAGGTGAGCTTTACGCACGGCTTCGCACTTTACTCACATTTGCTTGTCTCTAGCCAGCGGCGACGTTTCGTACTGCGCCAGGAGATCAGCGCTCATCATTTTCACATTGACACATTGTAATTTCAAAGTTAATTTTATAGAGAGTCGGTTCAATCTACAAATAGAAGGGCAACCCCATGCAGCAGCCCAGATGGTCAACATTGTTCGAGACAATTGATCCACTGATTAAAGCGATCCCGAACCTGAAGGATACCAGTCTTGAGGTAACGAATGCTCTCCATAAAGCTGTGCTTGAGGGAGGAGACAGGTTGCGCGGAATCACCGATCTGCTGCACGGTATTCCGCTCGGACATCCGCTGCATCCTTTACTGACCGATATTCCGATTGGCGCATGGACGTTCAGCGCGCTTTATGACGTGCTTTCGATCCTGATGCCCTTCAATCGAAAATACAAACAGACTGCCGACGAATTGACCGCCCTCGGCGTCGTCTCATCGATTCCAACAGCGATTGCCGGGCTGGCGGATTATTCGACGATTAAGGAAGAAGCCTCCGAGTATGGGCTGCTGCATGGCATCCTGAATGTATCGGGCTTGCTGCTCTATGTATTGTCGTGGCGGGCGCGGCGGCAGCATCATCGGCTGACGGGGATTGGCTATGCTATGCTTGGCATGACTGTGATTACAGCATCGGCATGGCTCGGCGGCGAGATGGTCTATCGGCTGCGGGTCGGCTCAAATCACAGCCCTGATCCAGAAGAACCGGAAAAATGGACGGCAGTACTGCCGTCGAGCGACCTCGTAGAAGGTCAAGCACAGGCCGTTGATGTCGATGGACAACGCGCCATCCTCTATCGTGAGGGCAAGACTGTTTCTGCCATCAGCGCGGTCTGCGCGCACGCGGGTGGGCCGCTCAATGAAGGCAAATTCTACGATGGCTGTGTCGAATGTCCCTGGCATAACTCGGTCTTCGATTTGAAAACTGGGCAGGTCGTGCATGGGCCAGCCGTTTATCCGCAGCCGCGCTACGAAGTTCGGGTCACCAACGGACAAATCCGGCTGCGCGCCCCACAAGAGGCGTCTTCGGAAGATTAACTCCGGGTTCTGTGTTTCATGATTTTGCCTCATCGATAAGCCCAATCATCGAGCGATCTTTTTCCAAGGAAAGGTCGCTCGTTTTTGGATCCACGAACTCCTCATTGCGCTGCTTCGAAGCGAAAATCATCTTCTTCCTCATCTTGACGAAAGCTCTAAAATAATTTAAATTGAAATTAAGGTTCTTAACCTGCCCTTAAAATAGAGTCAAGCGAGATTCGCTTCTATGCCACGCACAAACGATCCGTTTATCAATTTGCCCGCCTTCGATGAAGAGTCCGGGCATCTCAATGTCATTATTGAAACGCCTAAAGGCAGCCGCAATAAGTATAAATACAACAAAGAACATCGGCTGTTTTCGCTCTCGAAAGTTTTGCCCAGCGGAAACACGTTTCCCTATGATTTCGGCTACATTCCTTCGACAGCGGGACAGGATGGCGACCCGTTGGATGTGCTGGTGCTGATGGATGAAGTTGTCTTTCCTGGCTGCCTGATTACGGCGCGTCTGATTGGCGTGATCAAGGCGGAACAAACGGACGACGGCGACAAAATTCGCAATGATCGCCTGATCGCGATTGCCTCCCAATCACGCGATCAGCAGGATGTACGCTCGATTGAGCAACTGGACGCCTATCTGATTCAGGAAATCGAACACTTCTTTATTTCCTATCACGAACTCGATGGCGAGGAATTTCGCCCGCTGGCCTGTTTAGGCCCCGGAAAAGCGAAAAAGATTGTCGATAAAGGGTTGGTGGGCAAGCAGCATACTTCCGCCTCGGTTGCAAAGGCGAAACATCCGGCAAAGTCGTAACCGAATGAGCCAAGCCGTTTCGCAGACCCCGCTGAAAGATCAGATTAAGCACGCGCTCGACGAAATCCTGACGCTCATCACGGGCGCGGAAATCCTGATTGGTTTTCAGTACAGCGCGATTTTCAACAAACGCTTTGAATCGCTGCCTTTGCCCGCTCAGTATTTGCAACTTGTCGGGCTGGTTCTGCTGTTGATAACGCTGATTTTGATTATGTCACCCGTGCCGTTCCACATGATTGTCGAGCGAGGTCAGGATACGCGGCACTTTTGTTTCTATGTACGCCGTATCATGTTGGCTGCGTTGGTCTGTTTCGCCTTTGGCCTGGGGATTGATGTCTATATCGTCGTCCAGTCGATTGGCGGAAATCTGCTCGGCCTCCTCGCAGGAGGCGCTGCGGGGGCTGTGGCACTGCTGTTCTGGAATGGAATCGAATTTGCCCGGCGTCAGGTCGATGGACGTGCTCAAATGAAGCAATCAAATCCTATCAATAACTCAGAAACAGTGCAGGATACCAAACTCGCTGATAAAGTCGATCATGTTTTGACTGAGGCGCGGGTGGTTCTGCCTGGAGCACAGGCGCTGCTCGGCTTCCAGTTCATTGCCGTGCTTGCCGAAGGCTTTGACACGCTGAGCAGCACCTCAAAGTATCTGCATTTGTTCGCGCTCGCCTTGATCGCGCTGAGCACTGTCCTGCTGATGACGCCAGCGGCTTATCACCGGATTGTCGAGGAAGGCGAGGACACGGAACATTTTCACCAGTTAGCGAGCAAGTTCGTGCTGGCGGCGATGGCGACACTGGCGCTCGGTATCATCGTCAACTTTTATGTGGTCGTCGAGAAAGTGACTGCATCGATTCCACTGGCCTTGTCCAGTGCGGCAATCATGCTCATCCTCTTTTACGGATTCTGGTTCGGCTACACTCTGGTTTGCCGCCAGCGTCAGCAATGACGGAGATGAAATCTCTCTACATCGGGACTTCCGGCTATACCTACAAAGGCTGGCGCGGCATTTTTTATCCGAAAGGCGTCGCACAGAAAGACTGGCTGGCATTTTATGCTCAGCACTATAACGCTGTCGAAATCAATGCCACCTTTTATCGCCCCTTTCCAGAACACGTGTTTACCCACTGGCATGACAGCACGCCGGATGATTTTCGCTTTGTGCTGAAAGCGCCTAAGCTCATCACCCACGAGAAAATGCTGGTGGATGTCGCACAGGAACTGGATCAGTTTGTGTCGAGTTCAGCGGCGTTAAAGCAAAAACGAGCGGCAATGCTCTGGCAGTTCCCATCGAGCGCAGGCAAGGAAGCGCTGCAAGTCCGGTTTCAGCAATTTCTGACGCTGTTGCCGGGAAGCATCAAGCACGTTTTTGAGTTTCGCAATGACTCGTGGTTTAACGAAGAAATTTATGCACTTCTGAACCGGGTCGATGCCGGGTTTGTCATCAATGACTCACCACATTTCCCCAGCCAGCACGTGACGACGGATCATCTGATGTACGTCCGCTTACACGGGCCGGGAGCGCTCTATACCTCCACTTATAGCGCTGAGCAGCTTCGTGCCTGGGCAGATGAAATCGCCCCGCACCTTGCTGATGAAGATACCTATCTCTTTTTCAACAACACCTCTGGCGGACATGCACTCGGCAACGTCAATGACTTACGTCAACTGTTGAAATCCTGATCAGCTAACAGGGTAGCAATAACTGCCTCTTGCCCACGATTTGCCGTGCCGGACATCGAACATTTCTGCTGTAAGTGCTCAGTGTATCAGTATGCTCTGCATCGCCTCATTGAAACCTAGTAGAGAATTCAAGCGCTCATTTTTCCACCTTTTCAGATGTATTTTGGAAATGGACCGTGTGGCCCATAGAAACTTTGAAAAGTGTGTTATAATTTTTGTAACAGCCCCTGCTTTTCTGGAGTTTTATTCGTAATTTTCGGGCTAATGGATCCAAGCAAAGGATAATGACGATGCTGTGGGCAATTCTTCCGGTGAAGTCTTACGATGCATTTGCGGCGATTTCGCCTACGGGTTCACTCGAGGAGGCGTTATCGTTCTTAAAAACAATAAAAAACATTACAACTATTATTGTAATGAGCCCCGATGCCAAAGCCGTTGCTGTAGCGCGAAGCCTCGGTGTGCGAACGATTTCGATTGCGGACTTACCCGCCTGGAAAACTGGCTTACTGCGTGCGCTGCATCTGGCAGCAGCAGCAGGGGCATGGAGAGCTATGGTTCTCAACCCTGCCTTTCCTTGCCTGGATAGCGATTTATTCAACCAACTTTTAGCTACTGAGCAGCAAGCCTGTTCATTGAGTCTGGTTCCGCTGGGAGAAACTGACGATACAGGCATCGCTCTGGTATCTCCGCCAGATTACCTTCAGATTTCGCTCGGGAGTGGTAGTCTGCAACGCAACGTAAAGGCTGCTCGTTTGACTCATGCGCCGCTGACGATTTACTCGGTTGCCGATCTCGCAGTCGCTTTGCCGTAAAAGTAGCGGGTATGGGACAAAACGAAGACAACGCCCCTTGATTGCTTTCTATCGATATATCGCTGCTTCGCTGAAGAGTAACCATGACCAATCTATACGATTATCTTTTGAGCGGCGCGCCTGATGAAAAGCTTGCCGTATGTTCTCGCCATGAACAGGTGACCTATGGCGAGTTGATCGCAATGGCTGAAGCTATTGCGGCGATGCTTAAGCGACTCGACGTTCAGGCTGCGGAGCGTGTCGCGCTGCTGGCTGACAACTCGGCTTACTGGATTGCCAGCTATCTGGCTGTTCTTAAAATTGGCGCTGTCGCTGTTCCCATACCGCAGCGATTAAGTCCTGAGACTTTTATCGCGCTCATCAAGGAGGTTCAGTGCACGACCTTTTGCGCTGATCTTCAGCGATATAGCAAATATTCCGCTGTTTTTCCTCCTGAGAGCTGTATCCTTCTCCCTTATGGGAGCAGCACAATTCAAGGAGATAACCGCGTTCGTGTACTGGAAGCCGTGCCGCGAGAATCTTGCCCAACTGTGGATGTTTGTGAGCGTGAAACCCTTGCCGCGCTGATGTTTACCTCTGGCTCGACAGGCCAGCCGAACGCCGTAAAAATCTCGCATCACAATATCATGGCGAACACCGATTCGATTGTGAGCTTCCTCGGCCTTACGACAACCGATACGATGATGGTTGTCCTGCCTTTCGATTATTGTTTTGGAACGTCGCTGCTGCACACTCATCTTCGCGTCGGTGGAACGCTGGTCATCAATAACACCTTCGCTTTCATTGAAACAGTCGTGGACGACCTCGAACAATTTGCCTGCACTGGAATTGCCGGGGTTCCGACGGTTTACCAACATCTGCTCAGGCGTTCCAGCTTCACGCGAAGATCGTTACCCTCCCTGCGCCAACTCCAGCAGGCGGGCGGCAAACTGCCCGATATATTGATGGATGAACTCACGGCAGCATTTCCGCAGGCAAGGCTCTTTGTGATGTATGGTCAAACTGAAGCGACCGCGCGGCTTTCGTATTTGCCTCCTGAGCATCTACACGATAAACGCGGCTCGATTGGTCGAGGCATACCGGGGGTTCGCCTGCAAATCCTGGATGAACATGATCAGCCTGTCGAGCCGGGTCAGGTCGGAGAAATTGTCGCCCAGGGTGATAATGTTGCGCTGGGTTACTGGCAGCCAGACCCCACGAAAAATCCTTTTCGTGATGGCAAACTCTATACAGGTGATCTGGCACGTGTTGATTCAGACGGCTTTATGTATATCGTCGGGCGCAGCAGCGAATTTTTGAAGCTGAGCGGACACCGAATCAGCGCTAAAGAAATCGAAGATGCGCTCTATGGACTCCCCGACGTGCTTGAAGCCGCCGTTATCGGCACGCAAGACGGTGATGCGGGTGAAATTGCAGCGGCTTACCTCGTCATCCGAAATGAAGCCGGACTCACGACGGATCAAGTCATTCGCCATTGCAAAGCCCGATTACCTCCGTATGCCGTGCCGCATAAGATCGAATTTCTTGCTGAACTGCCAAAGAACAGTGCCGGGAAAATTCTAAAGACAGAGCTTCCTAAAGGATAATCGACGTTCGAGGTTTACGCCTGTGCCTGATCGACCGAGGTAAAGGTGGGGAGTATGTTTTCAGATGAGGGGGCAGGGCGAAGCATCAGTTCGTTTCCCTGTAAGCTCACCTGCGCCATCGCAACGGGTTCGGTTAAGACATTCGATGTGCGGACACGCCACCAGCGCGCAGCCTCTCGCGGGAGCGCCTGCCAGTAGGTGTATTTCGCCTTGATCGTTTGCAGATAATCGCAATAAAGCTGCTGTACCGAGGAGGTTTTCAGATAATCGGGATGGGTAATCATTAAGGCCATGCCATGATATTTCTGGATGAAATCAGTTTTGCTTAACCACAATCGGGGAGTACGCTCACCGCAAATGGTGGTGAGGGTGTAATCCTGTTCCAGCGTATACGGCAGTTCGATAAAGTGTCCAATGGTGTAAGGCCAGATGGTCATCACACCGCCTGCAATCGCTTCGTAGGGATCGGTATCGAAGAACGAGCGGTCATACTCGATTTTGAGCATCTGCATCCACTCCGGCTGGCGAATGGTGAGCGGAGCCGCAAACCCAACCGCGCCAAATTCAGACAAATAGTGGTTAATTCGAAGGACGCGGCGCGAGAATTCCTGATATGAACTGAATTCTTTGCCATCATGTTTTAAGCCATGTATGACGATCTCAAAGCCACGTTCCTGTAATTCATGCATCAAGGAATAATCGAGCGTATAACGTTCAGGGACAAAACTAAACGACGAGCGAAAACCGAGGCTCTCCTCTAAATCCGCGATCACGCGGACATACGCCTGCCCTTCGGCAGTTTCGATGTCATGGGTAAGCACCAGCGCAAAAGGCGCATTGTCCGGCCAGAAACTGCGAAAACAAAGCGTCTGCTCATGCCTGAGAAGAAGGAGCTGACGCATCACCTCCCATTGAAATGCGGCATAGCGAGGCTCAATGGGCCACCCTAAGGCGAAATTCCCGTCGGTACGATGTCCGTAGAATCGGCGCATGGCACGGATGAGCGGACGAGGCAGGAGCGGCTTGAGCGAATAATAAAGGCGTTTGACCGTGCTCAATTGCCAGTGATCGACGCCAAATTGTCCCTCTCCCAAAATGGTTTCGAGCAAGCAATCCAGATCGCGCGGGGTGGCGGGAAGCCCTAAAATCGGCAGCGCCTTGCTGATGGCTTGTATCCACTGTTCTTCAGGCGGATTTGGCGTACACTGCCAGAAGTGGGCGGGCGTATTTGAACTCCAGAGATTCGTCATGTGTTGGTGTTCCTGAGTTACCCGTTCTTATTTATTCCGTAATGGAATCGACCTAAAAGAACGGGCATTATTCTCCTTCTGACTTTGGCGCTGGAATTCTACGTCTGCGAATCGGACGCAGGCCGCTGCGAAATTCACTGTAGCTATGCTGCGATGTTAAAGGCACGGTCACGCGCGCCAGCGGCTCTGGCGACGGCAAGCCCCAGAAAGTTTCGGGGGGAACACTGCTCGTGACCGCTGTCCCTGCTTTAATGACCGCCGCATGTCCCACGTGAACATTGGGCAAAATGACGACGTGCGGGCCGATAAAAACGTCGTTCTCAATAACGACTGGCCCCGCTTCATCAAGCGAACGTTTACCCCCCCAGTAGAAATGGGCAAAAATCGAGACGCGCAAGCCGATGGAGCAGTTGTCGCCAATCGTGACCGCTTCAGGATGAAGTTCGTCAATATAGACGTACTGGCTAATCCAGACATTTTTGCCGATATTTACGCCGCGCAGCCGATGGAGCCAGGGGCGTATCGTACTTCCTCCGGGAGCAACAAAAGCCAGTTTGTGCAAAAAGCGCTGAAAAATGCTGCGCAGCAAGCCTTTCGCTTTGCGAGCAATCGGCGCAGGTGCGGTAAGTGCTGCTGCGGGGGTCGTCACAATGTCTCCTTCACCAGCGTGTTGATTTCGTCCACAGGAATCGCATCCAGCGAAATCGCTGCCATACGCAGGTACTCGGTGGTTTGCTGTTTCCGCCTAAAATCGGCGTAGATGCGCTGAACCTGAGTTTCGCTCAAGCAGATCGCCTGAGCGACTTCAGGAATGGCGATGTTGTGTTCCTGTGCATAGCGGAGCAAGTCCATCGTCTGAAAGGGTAGGCGGAAGAAGAATTCTTCCTGCGACTGAGGCGCGCTATACGTGTCGGTGGTTGGCTGGCGAGCGCGAATTTCCTGCGGCACATCGAGATATTCAGCCAGTTGATAGACCTGCGTTTTGTAGAGATGGGAAATAGGCATTACATCTGCCGCGCCATCCCCATGCTTGACGAAAAAGCCCTGCTCGCGCTCATGCTTATTGGGTGTGCCGATCACGGCATAGTTATGCAGTTCCGCGTGATAATAAAGCATCGACATACGAACTCGCTGCTTGAAATTGGACGCAGCCACAATTTGCAGATATTCGGACAGGGGGAGTCGCTGAGTTTTGGCCTGACCATCCGGGGTAATAATCGTCAGCGAGAAAACATTGAACGTGTCCGCTTCAAGTAAATTATTGGTCAGGACAATTTTCGCTTTGTAGCCCGCGTATGCGTCGTACTCCGGGAATATGCGCCGGATCGCCTCGTCACGGCGTTTATAGCACCCTAGCCCCGCCAGAGCAGGGGTTATATTTTCGACAATCGGAGTCACGCCGAAACGCTCGGTCAAACGGCGGGCAAGTGTTTCACTCTCGGCATCTGAATCTTTTTCGGGCAGGATGAGGGCGGTGACACGCTGCGCGCCAAATGCGCGGACAGACAGCGCCAATACAACGGATGAGTCGATTCCGCCGCTGATGCCGACGACAGCCCCCTGACGATGCATGACTTTGCCAACGGCAGCGCGCAGCATGGACGTGATTCGCTCAGTTTCCGCCGCTGCATCGAGAGTAAGAACGTGAGCGCCAAAAGTCATGCCATGCT
>Ga0105237_10004088_pt1 | contig 17017 bp, 12 predicted proteins | sample KBSC24metaG_FD_81520 | JGI IMG/M metagenome (GOLD analysis project Ga0105237, IMG submission 81520) | Corn rhizosphere microbial communities from Kellogg Biological Station, Michigan, USA - KBS C2-4 metaG | ecosystem: Host-associated > Plants > Roots > Rhizosphere > Soil | place: Michigan, USA... | reverse complement strand
CGCGTACAGCAGTAGGGCAGAACACCGCGGGTGCGGGAGCGGCAGCACGTCGGCCGCACTCAACTCCAGGCCGTCCGGCCGCACCGTCACCGTCGGCACGTTCACCTTCGTCCGCAGTGCCAGCGCTGCCACGCTGTCGGTGACAATCAGGCTCGGCGGGGCACTCGTCTTTTCGATCAACGTCTTCCCGATCAACTCGGCGTGCAGGTATTCCGTCAGCGTCGGGCCGTACAAGATTTGTTGCACCCGGTTCGGCTGCACGGCGGTGCTCAGCCGGAACTCCAGCGGTCGGCCCCACGAGTTCGTCAGCAGGTATCCGCCGAGGACACCGGAATTATCCGTGAGCAGGGTGAGGAAGCCGAGGGTGAGCGGGGCGGCGGGTGCTTGAGCATGGGAAGCAACGGGAAGGGTGGGAGGGTTCGTCGGGTTGTCGGGCACGGCGAACAGTCCTGGTGGTCACGTCAATCGACTCCGGCGCACATCCGGGCAGTCGGCAACGGCATTGATCGGCACACCTGTTGAGCAGGAAACATCGGGAAACTGATGGAATTCATTCAAGATGCAGTGAATGAAGCGGGAACCGGCATGGGCGGAACGGCACGCAGAACCGACACAAACGGAGGGCGACCAGAAACGCCGTCAATCTTCACTATCCTGCCCTCCGTGATGAGGTTTAATCCGATAAGATGCCAGTCGTGACCAATAGTCCGGAGTCTGGAATGTCTGCCGAACCGACCGCCGCGAAGCCGTCCGCCGTCGAAGGGATCAAGGACACGTCGAACTACCTGCGTGGGTCTCTCGCCGCCGAACTGGCCGCCGACACCGACCACTTCACCGAGCAGGCGAAGCAGTTGGTGAAGTTCCACGGCACCTATCAGCAAGAGGACCGCGACGCCCGCAAGAAGCGGGAGAAGCCGGGCGTGGGCAAGGCGTACATGATGATGATTCGCCTGCGGTTGCCCGGCGGGGTGATGACGGCCGACCAGTACTTGGCGATGGACGACATCTGCGAGCGGCACGCCAACGGCACCCTGCGGTTCACCACCCGGCAGAGCATCCAACTGCACGGCGTGCTGAAAAAGAACCTGAAGCAGACGATCGCCGACATCAACCACACGCTGCTGAGCACCATCAGCGCGTGCGGGGACGTGAACCGCAACGTGATTAGCTGCCCAGCCCCGCTGCCCGATGCCGTGCGGAAACTGAACAACGAACTGTGCAACAAGGTGGCCGATCACCTCACCCCGCGCGCCGGTAAGCAGTCGTACCACGAGATCTGGCTGAATGGCGAGAGCGTGGCACCGCCGAGCGAGCCGGACGTGGCCGAGCCGATCTACGGCAAGCACTACCTGCCGCGGAAGTTCAAGACGGCGTTCGGCTTGCCCGACGACAACTGCGTGGACATCCTCTCCAACTGCCTCGGCTTCTTGGCGATTGCGGAGAACGGCCGGCCGGTGGGGTACAACGTGGTGGTCGGCGGCGGCATGGGGATGACGAACAGCAAGCCCGACACCTTCCCACACCTGGCCAAGGAAGTCTGCTTCATCGAGCCGGATCAGGTGGTGGCCGCGGCCGAGGCGGTGGTGAAACTGTTCCGCGATCACGGCAACCGCTCCGACCGCAAGCGTGCCCGGTTGAAGTACGTCATGGCCGACTGGGGTGTGGAGAAGTTCCGCGAGGTGTTCGGCCGCGATTACTTCAAGTCGCCGCTGGTGATGCCGAAGTACGCCCCGATCACGGGAATTGATCTGCACCTCGGCTGGTACTCGCAGGGTGGCGACAAGTGGTTCTACGGCGTGAGCGTGGAGAGCGGGCGGGTGAAGGACGAGGGCGCCTTCCGTCTGCGAACCGGCCTGCGGGAGGTGGTGAAGCAGGTGCGATGCACCGTCGGCGTGACCACCCAGCAGGACGTGTTGTTGCGGGACATCCCGACCGCGCAGAAGGCCACGGTGGACCGCATCCTGGCCGAACACGGTGTCGCCAAACCCGAGACACTCAGCCAGGTGCGGAAGTGGAGCATGGCCTGCCCGGCGATCCCGACGTGCCCGCTGGCGCTCACCGAGAGCGAGCGGTTCCTGCCGACGTTGGTAGACGAATTCGAAAAGGAACTGGCCGGCATGGGACTGAGTGACACCCCGTTGTCACTCCGCATGACCGGCTGTCCGAACGGGTGCGCCCGGCCGTACAACTCGGACGTCGGTATCGTCGGCCGGAGCGGGGAGAAGTACACGCTGTACGTCGGCGGGCGGATTCACGGCGACCGCCTGAGCTTCGAGTTGCAAGACCTGGTGCCGAAGGACCAACTGGTGCCGACGCTCAAGAAGGTGCTGGCGGTGTACAAGGCCGACCGGCAACCGGGTGAGGGGTTCGGCGACTTCGTCACCCGCATCGGCAAGGACGCGGTGCTGGCGGTGATCGGGGCGAATGCATAGCCGCCTCCGGTGAGTCGTGTTCCGTGGGGAGCCGGGTGAACAAGTAACCCGGCTCCCCACGGAACACGACTCACCGGAGGCGATCTTCAGCCCACATGCGATTTCTCATTTCTCGCTTGACCTGTGCTAATCAGATCGTCACCATTCTTTCACCTCTTCCACCTCCCGCCCTGAGACTCGCACTCGACCGGGCGGAGTTATCCTCGCCCCATTTTTCCCGAGGATTCTCGTATGTCCCGTCCCCTGGCGCCTCCGGCGTCCCGCCCCCGACTCGCGTTCACGCTGATCGAACTGCTCGTCGTCATCGCCATCATTGCAATTCTCATCGGCCTCCTGTTGCCGGCCGTGCAGAAAGTCCGCGAGGCGGCCGCCCGAATGAAGTGCTCCAACAACGTCAAGCAACTGATCCTGGGCATGCACAACTACGCGTCCGTGGAGGGCAATTACCCGCCGGCCATCCGCAACGCGGCCACGAACACCGGGGACCTGTTCCCCGGATGGGGGTGGGGCACGCTCATCCTGCCGTACGTGGAACAGGACAACCTGTACCGCCAGCTCAACCCGGACCAGGTGCCGTTCGGCCCGCAGGTGAGCTACGCCACCATCACCGTCAACCCGCTGACGCAGACCCCGCTGAGCGTCTTCCGCTGTCCGTCCGACCCGGCCCCGGACCAGAACCCGTTCCGGCTCGAAGACCCCGCCCGCCAACTCGGCATGTCCAACTACCGGGCGGTGTGCGGCACCGACAGCAGCGGGTTCTTCTACGCCAACGAGGACCGCAACGGGGTCATGTGGCAGAACAGCAAGGTGACGTTCACCGCCATCACCGACGGCACCAGCAACACGGTGGTGATCGGGGAGTGCTTCTTCGAGCAGGACAAGTCGAAGCGGAAGTGGGCGGCCATCTGGGCCGGGCACACCGGGTACTACTGCAGCCCGGACCCGGCCGTCGGGTGCGGGGTGCGGATCAGCGACAACATGTGGCACCTGGACGACACCTCCGCCCAGATCAACGGCACCGCCCCGCAGGCGTTCGGCAGCCGCCACTCCGGCGGGGCGTACTTCGGGTTCGCCGACGGGTCGGTGCGGTTCTTCCGCCAGAGCGCCGACCCGGCCGTCATCAAGTGGCTGGGCTGCCGCAACGACGGGCGGGTGATCAGTTACGACTTCTAACCCGCACGGAGTGGCCGACATGCGACGGATACTGCTGACCTGGGCGGCGGTGGGGGCGGTGGCGACGAGCGGGTGCGGCACGTCCACCCCCACCACACCTCAGCCGACCGGGTCGCCCGTGACCCCCACCCAGCCGACCCCGCCGAAAGGGGTCAAACCGAAAATGGAGTGACGGTGACTGCCGGCATGGAATCAAGCCGACTCACGCCCAGATCACATGCCCGCACACGCCGACCACACTCCCCTGGTCGGTGAGCGCCAACGCCAGCCGCGGGTGGCACGCTCCGCCGACGTCCTCGCTCAGCCCGATGCTCACGAACGCGAACCCGTGTAGCCTCGGCTGGGCACGCAGCCAGTCCACGAACTTCGCCGCGTCGGCGCCTTCCCACACCGCGCCGGCGGTGAGCGGTTCAATCCGGACGTCCACCTCGGGGTTGATGGTGCCGCGGAACAAGCGGGTGCGGACGAACTCCTCCGTGAACACTTCCGGCACCGGCTCGCCTTTGTTGGCCGTGCTGAAGAACGCCAGGTACGGGCCGCCCTGGTCGTAAGCCGGTTCAATCGGGGCGAGCAGCTTTTCCCCCTCGGCGGCCAGCGCCCGGCACCGCTCTAACTCGGCCGGGTCGTGGTCGTGGGGATCACTTCCCCTTCGCGGGCGATGTTCCCGCAGGTGTACCGCACCGTCTTCGTGGAGATGTCGTTACACGCCCACTCGTCGTCGCCACCGCCGTAGCACTCCATGCACGCCAGCAGCGGGGCGAGCATAGCCGTGTCGGGTTCGCACCCCGCCTTCTTCGCCTTGCCCTTTCTGGTGGCAGGTTTCTTCGCCGCCGCCTTCTTCGGCTCTTCCGATCGGGGGCGAATCTCCACCACCACCGCGAACTGCTCCTTCGCCTGCTGGTAGAACTCCCGCACCGCCTCGTAGGCATCCACCGCCGTCTGCCTGTCGGCCTCACTCATGAACCCGGCGTAATCGGTCGCCCGCAGGTCGTCGTACCTGGCGCGGAACCAGTTGGCGTCGTGGGCCGCCAACCAGTTCGCCGTCCGCAGCAGGTCGTCGTGGTAGGAGTAGAACCCCAGCCCGACGCCGACCGAGCCGAAGGCGTGGAAGCTCTCGAAGAACGCGGGGGCTTCCGGCTTCGGGCAGCTGGAGAACCTCCCGCGGGCCAGGCACCGCTGCACCACCTCCCACACCGGGGCGAGGGTGAGCGTCCGCGCCGGCGTCAGCTTGGCGAACTCCTCCAGCCAGAACGCCGGGCGGTCCTTCTGCTTCTGCTTGCGGGCGGCGGCTTTCGTCCGGTTGATCCACTCCACGATTTCGGTCGAGTCGAAGGCCCGTACCACGGCCGGCACCGCCACCCGCCCGGTGGCCGGGTCGAACCACTTGTTGAACTCCTGTCGCTCGTACTCCCACAGTTCGGTGTACATGTCCTTTGGTGGGATGGTACGGGTCAGCGCCCGACCCAGTTCCACCGTCGCCACTCCGGTCAGGCTGCCGGCTTTGGTCATTCCGACCACCAGCCGGATCGCCAGGCAGCCGTGGTATCCGCCCCCCTCCACCGCCACGAACCACACTTGCCCGGTCAGGTCCGGGTGCTTTTCGAACCAGTCGGCCGTCTCGTTCCAGATGGCGTTGTGCTTCTTCACGTCGGCCCTGCGGTAGCCGTAAAACTCAATCTGCCCGCCCTCAAGCGACTCTTTCCCGAACTCGCGCGCCGACTCGATGAGGATTTCGCACCACGGGTGCAGGGTACCGCGGAAGGCGGTGCGAACGAACTCCGGGGTGAGTTCGGCCGGGGCGGTGGTGCCGCGATTGACCGGCAGGCAGAATGCTTCCAGTTCACCAAGATCGGAGGAGCGAATGGGCAGGCGGGCGAAGCGGGCGGCGGTTTCGGCGGCGGCGCGGTGACACCGCTCCAGTTCGGCCGGGTCGTAGTCGTGATGCGGTTCGTCACCCTGGCGGGCGATGCGACCGCTGGCGTAGCGGACCGCCTTCTGGGAGAGCACGTTGTAGGGCCACTCGTTTGCCGGCGAGTTCGGCGGCTGTCCGAACGAATCGGCGGCATTCGCCAGGAGGCCCAGCCCTTTCGGGTCAAGCGCGGTCACTCCGCTGACGGCCGGAGCCTCGACACGCACCTCCCCCATTTCCGGAAGCGGCTCCGGCGGCGTGGCCAGGTACTGCACACGGTAGGCACACCACAGCCCCTTCGCGGTGATCGATTTCAGGAAGGCGACTAACTCTTGGAGGCACTGCCACGTGGCGTCGAAGTCCTGCTCGCTCAGCCGAGAGGCGTGCGGGGTGTCCCCTAGCACGTCGTACCGTCGCCGCAGGCCCTCGCGGGTGATCGCCCCGAGCGCCTGGGCCGACTCGGCCACTTCGCGGGCGTCACACTCCGCGAACCTCCGGAACACGTCCGGGTGTTCCGGCTCCGCGTCCGGCTCGGTCATTTCGTCCCAGTACTGCTGCTCGCCGATGATCCCCTGCCACTCGGTCGTGTCCCCGGCGTGATACACGTCGAGTTGCCCTTCCTTGAGGGCGAGCAACAGCGAATACCAACCCGGCCTCAACTTCAACCGCTCGCGGCTGTGGTACTGCCCGGCGACGTGCCAGTTCCCGCCCCCGCCGATCACGTAGAACTCGTCCTCCGGGGTCATCGAGCACAGGTCGCACCCCGGCACTCCGGGCGTGAGCGGGTCCTTGAAACTCTGGTCGAACGGCACGACGGAGGCGTAGGCGAACTTGCCTTCGGAGGAGTGGGCGAGCAGGAAGCGGTCGGTGTGTGAGACAAGCGCGAGCGGTCCGCTCATCGGCTGCTCGAAGGTCTCCCGGTCGATCAGCCCGAGTACCTTTGAACTATACCCGGCTTCCTGGATGAGGACGCGGGCGAAGTTCACCCGGTCGGCCCCGACCGACGTCCAGGCGATGAAGGCGTGGTCGCCGATGGTGCCAACAGCCGGGTCGGCGTCGGTCTGCTCCTCGCAGGTGAACTCGTCGTAGACGCCGAACCCCTGCGGGTGAATCTGCTGTTGAACGCTGAGCAGTAAGCGGTCCTTCGGCCCGCGGCGGGCGAACAGCAATACCCCGCGGACGGCGGTGGCGGCGAGGGTGGGAACTTTGGCGTGATCGAGCGGGGAGTGGAAGAAGATGGGCACGGGCGGCCGCTCCGGGTGGGGAGGGTGAGAAGGTAGCTCACCGACCCCCACCCCGCCACGTCAGCCGGCCAGAATCGGTTCGGCCCGTTCGCCCCATACCCGCGGGTTCCACCCGGTGCGATCGAGCCGATCCGCGAACTCGGCCAGGTGTTCCACCACCACGTCAGGTCGGTAGGCGTACTTCTTCAAATCCTCGCGGCTCGTCCCGCCGCTCAGCACCAGCACCGTGTGGAAGCCGAGTTGCACCCCGCCGAGGATGTCCGTCTCCATCGTGTCGCCGATCATGATGGTTTGATCGGTGCTCAGCCCGAGTTCCTTCCGGGCCGCCCGCATCATCACCGGACTGGGTTTGCCGACGCTGAACGCCTTCACCCCGGTGGCCGTTTCGAGCATCGCCACCATCGCCCCGCAACCGGGCCGTAAGCTGCCATTCGTCGTCGGGCAGTTCGGGTCGAGGTTGGTGGCGATCAGTTTCGCCCCGCCGAGGATCATCCGCACGGCGGTCTCGACCAGTTCCAGGTTGAACGTGCGGCCTTCGCCCACCACCACATAATCCGGGTCGTGATCGACCACCGCGTACCCCTCCTGGTGCATCGCCGTCAGCAACCCGCCTTCGCCGATGACGAACGCAGTGCCGTCCGGCTTCTGCTGGGCGAGGAAGCGGGCGGTGGCCATCGCACTGGTGAAGATGTGCTGTTCGTCGGCGTCGATGCCCAACCGCGACAGCTTCGCCACCACGTCGCGGCGGGTCCGCTGACTGTTGTTGGTCAGGAAGCGGAACGGGATGCTCCGTTCCCGCAACTCGCGGACGAACTGACCGGCACCGGGCAGCAGGTCGGCCCCGCGGTAAAGCACGCCGTCCATGTCGATCAGGAACCCGAACTCGGCGGAAATGTCAGCAGTCATCAACTCTCACTCAGAGTGCTCGGCCGGGAGAAACCGAAGGGTGTGTGCGTACACGCCGGCAAATGCACCGGAGCGTGGGAGAGGTGCGACGGGCATAACGCAGATGACGTGCCGAACCGCCGTGAAGAGTCGGGGTGATCGAACCGAACGCCTGGAAATGCAGGGTGATGCGGACGTGTTCCGGTGGCGGAGAAGTTTTCGGGAAGCGCCGGTAGTGCCTGTTCCACGGGCATTCCGCACGAGCCACGCCCTCAAGGGAGCGGCGGTGTTCGGGTAGGGCGGGCCACCGTCGACCAGCGCGAGACAAGTCCCGCCGCAATTGGCCGGTATTGATCGCCCCAAGCCGTCGTTCGGTCACAGACGGGCTACAGTCCATCGAACCGCCACGAAGACCCAACCACACTTTTTGGTTCTCACCGTGTGGGGGGGGAAGGGGTGAAACTGAAACTAATCCCGTCCACCAACTGTCCGCCTCGGCACGCACGGGCGTGGGCTAGTGCTTCCCGTTCGCAGTGGCGGTGAACCCGAAGGAGCGGCCGGCTTTGCGATCGGCCAGCCCATCGCGGTTGGCGTGGAACTGTTCCCGTGCCCAGTGCCAGTCCCACTCGTTCGCGTCGAGGAACCGTAGCACCAGCAGGTTCTTCAGCTCCTCGATCTCGGCGAAGCTCAGGCCGTCGGTGTCGGTGGTGATGCGGTCGGTGCCAATCGCCGTGCGGATGTCGGCGTGCCAGCGGTGTACCAGTTCGGTTCGCAGGGCGAGGTCGGGCTTGGGGAAGTGCAAGGTCAGGTCGATGCGGCCGGGGCGACGGAAGGCCGGGTCGATCAGTTCCACCGGGCAGTTGGTGGTGAACACGTACACCACGCCGTCGGTCACGTCGATGCCGTCGAGGGCGGACAGGAACACCGCCTGGTCGTCGGTCTCTTTCACCGTGGTGCGGTCCCGTAGGGCGATGTCCAGATCGTCGAAGAAGACTACCCCTTGCCCGCCGGGTTGGAATAGCTCCTTCACGGACTCGGCTGGGTTGCACGCCCGTCTCGCCGCCTGGTAATCGTCTGGCGACACCGTCTTGGTGTTCCACCCTCGCCGCTCGGCTTCGGCCTGAATCCACCGGCAGGCGCTCGTCTTGCCGTTTCCTGGCGGGCCGGTGAACAGCAGCCCCCGTTTCGTTCGCCCGCCGAACCCGCGGATGCGGGTCAGGTTGTCCGGTTCGAGGAATCCGACCGCGTTCTGCCAGAGTACCCGGCGATGATCCGGAGAGAGAACCGGCTCGATCGGCGGGAGTCGCTTTCGCTTCAAGCGGACTGCCACCCGGTACAGGTGTTGGTAGTCGCGTTTGCTGACGAGGTAGAGGTGGTATCCGGAGTATGGGCGGTCGATGGCGGCGTGGGCGTGAACCCGGACGAACCAGACGCCGTCGAGGCGGAACGCCCGACAGCCGTGATTCACCCCGGCGGACAGCTTCGGCCAGTCGCGGTCCCAGTCGCGGATGAGTACCCCGCCGACCGGCAACACCGGCCCCCGCACGGACGCCTCCAGCATGGCGTCCTCGAACTCGTCCGGGTCGAACGCGACCGGGTCGATCAGTCCGGCGGCCGAGGCGGCCGCGGAGACGAGTTCGGAATGATCGGCGGCGAAGCGGGCGAGTGGACCGTTCATGCGGGCACGGACACCGGCCCCCGGCGGAGGTTCGCGCTACAGAGTAGGTCCGGCGAGCCGAGCCGGACCCGTGGGCTGACGTGGCTTGGGTGCCGCTCGGCTCGCGGCACCTACTTGATGTCGAAGTCGAACTGGTTCGGCCCGCCGTCCTTCACCGTCGCCGTCAACGGGGTGGTCTGCGCTTTGCGATACTTGTCCGGAATCGGGTTCGGAACCGTCGTCGGGTCAACCGACGGGTCAACGACCAGACTCGGGGCCGGGGCGAAGCTGACGAAGTACTTGCCCGCCTTGATCGGCGCTCCCTTCCGGCCGTACAGGGCGAACGTGCCGTCCGACATCACCCGTGTGCTGACGGTGGACACGAAATCTTCCTCGTCGATGGTGTTGAACGCCACCAGCCAACCGGCCGCCGGCTTGCCGTCTACCTTCACGCTGCCGGTGACGGTCGGATACGGGTCGCGGTTGACCACGCTACCCGCCTCTTCAGTGACGAACGGCTTCAGGTCGTCCTTGAAGATGCCGTCGAGCGACACGTTCGCCAGCGTCGGCCCGTCCTTCGTCATCGTCACCCAGCCGATCTGGTCGAACTCGCCGTACTCGATGCCCCGCATGGCGCTACTCCCACCGGTGGTGGCGAGTTGGTAGTAGGTGGTGCCGTTGCGGAGGTACTTGCGGTAGGTGTGGACGTGCCCGCAGAACACCCAGTGCTTACGCCCTTTGAGAATCGCTTCGCACCCGGCCCAGCCGTTCGCCTCCAGATCCTTCTCGTTCCAAATCGGGTGGTGCGTGAAGACGAACGTGTGGCTCGCGTTCGGGTACTGCTTGAGGGCTTTCTCCAGGTACTCCCGCTGTTGCTTGCCCACACGCAGTCCTCGCGCCTGCTTGGGCGGGTCTTTTGGGTCGTCGGCCTCGTAGTCCATGTCGTTCATCACCACGAACAGGCAGTTCTTGTAGGCGAAGTGGTAGTACTTCTTGCCGAGCCGCTCGACCCACACGTCCTGTTTCACCACACTCTGGGCGTCGTGGTTGCCCATGCAGTAGAAGAACGGCATCTTGAACTGCTTGGCGTACCCGTCGAACTCGTCCCACTGCTTCCGCATGTTGTCGGCCGTGCCGCCCCCTTCGATCAGGTCGCCGACGCTCATCACGAATTCGGGGTGCATCAGGTTGATCTGCTGCACCGCTTTGCTGAACACCCCCTTGCGGTGCCCGCCGGTGCGGTCGGCCACCACCGCGAACTGGAACTGCTCGGGCGACCAGTTGGGCGTCAGCCCGGTCCACGGGCTCTTCTTGCCCGAGTCGTCGATCTCGAACTTGGGAGTGGCCGAGGCAGTTGCATTCTCGGGGGCTTTGTCCGCCCGTGCCGCGAACAGCACCGCCACGCTGCCGACCGCCACCACCGCCAACAGGAGCAGACCGTACCGCTTCATGCCGAACCTCCGGGCGAACGAGTGTTGGTGGAAGTTCACCACAACCGATGTGAAGGAACAAGGCGGGGAACCTTCACATTCCGCGTTCTCACGATTATGGGTACGGTCGGTTCGGTTCACCCCGCCAGGGTTAGCTCCTTCGGCTTGGCGGCCATCCGCTTCGCCGCTTCGATGGCCGGCTTCTCGTCCACCAGTCGGTAGAACACGTCCCGCTGCTTCGGCTCCCAGCCGGCTTCGGTGATGCACCGGCGGATTTGCTCCAAAGTCAGGTGGTGGACCGTGCCGGCGCTGGCGACCACGTTCTCCTCGATCATCAGGCTGCCCATGTCGTTCGCCCCATAGAAGAGGGCGATCTGGCCGATCTTCGCCCCTTGCGTCACCCACGACGACTGGATGTTGGGCACGTTGTCCAGATACAGCCGGGCGATGGCCTGCGTCCGCAGGTACTCGAACGCCCCAACTTCGGTGAAGTGGCTCATCTTGTGGCCGGGCTGCATGGTCCAGCAAATGAACGCGGTGAACCCGCCGGTCTCATCTTGCACGTCGCGGATGCGGTCGAGGTGTTCGATGCGCTCGGCTTCGGTCTCGATGTGGCCGAACATCATGGTGGCGGTGCTGCGTCCGCCCAGTTTGTGCCACACCCGCGACACTTCCAGCCACTCGTCGGTCAACGCCTTGTTCTTGGTCAACTCCTTCCGCACGCGATCCACCAGGATTTCCCCGCCGCCGCCGGGCAGGCTGCCCATGCCGGCGTCCTTCAGTCGTCGCAGTACCGTTTCGAGCGGAAGTTTGTTGATCTTGTGGAAGTGCCAGAGTTCCGGCGGGCTGAAGGCGTGCAGGTTCACCGTCGGGAACTTCGCCCGCAGGTCGGACAGCAGTTCCTCGTACCACTCCAGTTTCAGGCTCGGGTGCATCCCGCCTTGCATGAGAATCTGATTTCCGCCGAGGGCGATCGTCTCCTCGATCTTCCGGTACAACTCCTCGCGGGGCAGAACATAGGTGTCGGCGTCGGACGACTTGCGGTAGAAAGCGCAGAAGTCGCACACCGCCGCGCACACGTTGGTGTAGTTGATGTTGCGGTCGATGTTGTAAGTGCGGTACGGCTCGGGGTGCAACCGCATCGTCACGGCGTGGGCGGCGCGACCCAACTTGTGCAGGTCGCGGCAGGCCAGGAGCGATTCGCCGTCGGCACGGGTCAACCGCTCGCCGTTAACGGCTTTGTTCAGAATGTGGTCGATGGTAGCGGACAAGGTCCACCCCCTCCGGGGTCAAGCCAAGATCGGTTGCCAGTTGGTAGTAGCGGCGAAGGCCGGCCAGTTCGGGTTCGCCGAGGTCGTAGCGGATGATGGTGTCGAAGTACCGGCGGACGTAGCCGGGATCGAGGCCGAGGGCTTTCGCTTCGCGTTCGGCGATGACCCCGGCCCGGCTCAGGCCGTGTTTCTTCGCCTTCACGAAGGCGTGTTCGGCTTCACCCAGATCGACACCCGGTCGCACCGCCCACACCGCGAACACCATCGGCAGGCCGGTACGGTCGAACCACTCGGCCCCGAGGTCGTAGCTGAACTCGAACCCCGGCAGACACGCCTTCATCGCCCGGTCGCCGATGAGCAGGACGGCGTCGGTGGTCACGTCTTCGGCGGCGGCGGTGATCGGCAGGGGGTGGTAGGTGACGGGCTGGGACCTCACCCCCCGGTCCCCTCTCCATGATGGGGAGGGGGTGTTCAAATCGGAGAAGTGGTCGGTCGTACCGTTTAACCCCGTTTGGCCCGTAGCTGGTTCGCGGCGAGATTCGCCCGTTGAACACCCCCTCCCCATCATGGAGAGGGGGCCGGGGGGTGAGGTCTCATTCAACAGCACCTTCGTCAGCGCCGCACTCGTGCGGCTGCCTTCGTCCAAGCTCACGCTGCGGATCTGGTCCCACGGCACGCGGCTGAATAGCGTCACGCTCAGCACCGGCCCGCGGCTGCTGATGCTGCATCCCGGCACGATGCTGTAGTTCTTCGCCCGGAAGAACTCGACCACCGGAATCAGTCCGACGTCCAACTCGCCCGCCGCCATCTGGTCCGCCAGTCGGCTGGGCAAATCCAGGCTCAGCCGCACGTTCGGCGCGAACTCCGTCAGCCCCTCGATCAGGGGCTTGGTGTTCAGGTAGTTGACCGCGCCGACCCGGAGCATGGCACCCTCGCTGGCAGAACCGTTACTGTACGAACCGCACACCCCGGAAAAGCACAACACCCGCCGTTGCCGGCGGGTGTTGCGGGGAGAGTTGGCTCCGTCCAACTTGGCTCACTGGCAGGTCGGCACGCACACCGGCACGCACCGCGTGACCGGCCGGCAGACCGTGTACGGCTGCATCTCGCACACCGTCTGCGGCACCATCTTGCAGTAGGTGTACTCCTCCATCCGGCAGACGGTGCGGGTGACGTTCTTCACATGCTGCTCGCAGACCATCTTGCAGGTCATCGTCCGCACCACCCTCTGGCACTGCTCCGTCTCGTACCGGCAGGTGCGAATCGGGACGTACCGCACACACTCCTCCGGCACCAGTTCGGTGTACCGGCGGACGACGTTCCGGACGTGGTTCTCGGTGATGTACCGGCAGGTGGTGTACGGCACGGTCTGCGTGTACGTCTCGGGCACATACTGGCAGGTGCGACGGGTGACGTACCGGGTGCAGACTTCCGGAACGATCCGACAAGTCGTCACCGGGTAGCAGACGGTGCGGGTTTCCGGCACATAGCTGCACACCCGGCGGGTGACCATCTTGGTGCACACCTCGGGCACGTTGCGGCAGGTGGTGTAGCACACCTGACGGACGTGCTGTTCCGGCACGCAGTAGCAGTTGTACCGGGTCACACACTTCACATGCTGCTGGGCTTCCATCCGGCAGGTGGTGTACGGCACCTGGCACACCTTTTCTTCCGGGATGCGGACGCAGCGGGTGCGGCTCACCATCCGGGTGCAGGTCTCGGGCACCATGCGACAGGTGGTGTACGGCACGCACACCATTTCGCAGTACGGCACCGTCACGCAGTACGGCACTTGCACCGTTTCGCACACCGGCTTCCGCACGCAGTGCGTTTCGGTGATCGTCCGGCACTCGGTCTTCGGCACATACACCTTCTTGCACACCGTCTTGCCGGGGCACTGCACCTGCTGGCACACCACCTCGCCCGGTACATACCGGCTGGTGCAGGTACACGGGTCGAACTCGCACCGCCCCGGCATTTGCACCCGCTGGGTGACGACCGGACCGGGCACGAACTCGGCCACCGTCTGCCACTCGCCGCAGTCCACCGTCACCTGCCGCTGGGTGGTGATCGGCTCGACGACATAGCTGGTGCGGGTTTCATTCCGGTAGGCCGTTTCGGTGCGGTAACGGGTGACCGGCACCTGCCGGGTGTGTTGCTCGTACACCGGGCGATGCACCGTGTACGTCACCGGCTCTTCGTAGCACTGCGTTTCGGTGCGGAAGGTGGTGTAGCGGTGTTCGCGCAGGTGCGTCTCGTACACCGGGTGGTAAGTGGTGTACGGCACCTGCTCGGTGTACGGTTCGACCACCCGACGGTAGGTGGTGTACGGGACGTTTTGCACATGGTGTTCGACCACCTGACGGTTCACCGTGTACGTCACCGGCTCCTCGTAGCACTGCACCACTGGGCGGTTGACCGTGTAGGTCCGCTCCTGCATGTGCGTTTCCATCACCCGCCGGTTGACGGTGTACTGCACCGGCTCGCAGTACTCCTGCACCACCGGCCGCATGACCGTCTTGCACACCTCGCGGTAGTTCGTCTCGTACACCGGGCGGGTGGTGGTGTACGGCACCTGCTCGCACACCTCGCGGGTGACCGGGCGGTTCACCGTGTACCGCTGCTCTTGAACGTGCGTTTCCACAATCGGCTTGGTGACGGTGAACGTCTGGACGTGTTCCTGCGGCTCGTACACCGGGCGGGTGGTGGTGTACGGCACCTGCTCGCACACCGTGTCGTACACGGGCCGCTGGCCGGTGAACGTCTGCGGGGTGTAAACGGTCCGCGACACCGGCCGGTACTGCGTCTCTTGCACATACTCGGTGACGGTCTTGTACTGCACCTGCGGGGCGACCGGGGCTGGGCAGCACTGGGCCGGGACTACGATCGGGTCCGGGAACCGGCAGAACCCGCAATGGAAGGCTCGGGCGTCGGCGGCGGCCAACAGTCCGACCAAGCAGGCCACGGCCGGGGCGAAACGGGTAACGAAGTTCATCCTTCACCTCGCCTGGGGGTCATCCTGGGTGTGGAATCTAAGCGGCGGCAACGGTCACACTTTCGACTATGGCTAGTCTGCCGGACAGACGCCCCCGCGCCGACGCCGGGTCGGGCTGTTCAATCGAAATTGCAGCGCGCAGACTCCGCGCACCTCGCGCACACGACCGAGACGCGACAACCGGACGAATCGCTACAGACGGGAAACCGGCAGAGTTGAACGCGAAAAGGGAGTGGACGTGGGATGTAGGGGGGCGAGCCGGCGTCAGCCGGCGACCCCCGCCGCGCATCGCGTGGCCTCAGACCATCTCGCCAAGAGTGGCTCAGTCGGAACTGCTGCCGATGAACACCAACCCACCGGCGGGGCCAGCGATGACAAACGCGAAGTCCCAGAACACGGGATATGCGGGGTGGCCCTGTCGCAGCCAGAACCGAGCCACCACTTTCGCCCCGGCAATGGATTGCTCTAACTCCGCCAGCACAGCGGGAACCAGTGCCTTGTACCGTCGTGACCGTAATGCCGACGGCTTGGGACCGCTACTGCGGTCGCCAACATATCGCAGCGCCGACTCCACCTCACTGACCACCTCTGGCCCATCCACCGAACTGATGCCTCCGATCACCACTGATGGTCCGAGCGCCTGATAGACGTACCATTCCGCCGGCGCGTCCGCGACGAATGGGGAGCGATACGCCTGAAGGAACACAGCGTAGTTGAGGCCGTAGAGAAGCGGTCCCAATTCTGCCAACAGCGCTTCCATTCCAAAGCCTCCGCGCCCGAACTCGCAGGGATGCGTTGTCACCACCCCACAAAGTAACCGGACGGCCGAAGCTCGCAGCACTGGAACCGCAACTGGCAGGGAGCAGAGCAGTCCTCCCGGCGGGACTCGAACCCACGACCACCGGCTTATAAGGCCGGCGCTCTGCCAACTGAGCTACGGGAGGGTGCGGAACACGGACGTATGTCGTCGCGTATCATCGCATCCTCCTTTCCGGGGTTCGCCGGTTCAGCGGAAGGGGTGGGAGTCGAACCCACAAGGCTCGTCGCTCGCCCGTTTTCGAGACGGGGGCCGTCTCCAATCGGCTTGCCCTTCCGGGTGTGCTGGAAGGACACGAGAGCGGGCGAGCGGGTTCGGGTTGTCTTCGCCGCGACCCCTGGGAGCGGTTCACGTTGCCCGCTCCCAGGGGTCGCGGCGAAGAGGGGTAATTACTTCTTCCCGATGCAGAACAGGTGGGTGCCGCCGCGGATGAACAGCTTGCCGCCGGCCGCCGCCGGGGTTGCGAACACCGGTTCGCCCACGTCCGACTTCTCCACGTTGCCGAGTTCCTTCGGGTCCGCCTTGAACGACACCGCCTTGCCGTCTTCGCCCACCACGAACACCGTGTCGCCGATCAGGATGGGCGAGGACGACACCCCCTTGATGCCGGGCAGCCGCTCGCACCACTTCACCTTGCCCGTCTTCGGGTCGGCACACGACGCCTGGCCGTCGTCGCCCACCCAGTACAGGTGGTTTTCGTACACCAGCACGCCGGGGACGTAGGGTGTCTCTTTCGTCACCTTCCACGCCAGCGCGTCCTTGCCGAGTTCCCCTTTGCCGCCCGCCTTCACCGCCACCAGCGTCCGGCTGCCGTCCCCGTCGCCGGTGGCCATCACCACGTTCCCGTCCGCCATCACCGGCTGACCGATGGCTCGCAGCTTCTTGTTCGGGTTGTCCCACGGTACCGTGAACGTCCAGTTCACCTTCCCCGTCTTCGGGTCGTAGCTGTCGATGGTGGTGGTGCTGGCGACGATCAACTCGACCGGCTTGCCGTCCTTCTCGACGACGAACGGAGTGGTGTAGCTCGCCCGGTGCGGCTTCCGTTCGACCCGCCACGCCCGCTCGCCGGTCTTGGCGTCGAACGCCACCAGTTCGGCCGCCCCGTCCTGGTCGTAGTTGAAGATGACCAATCCGCCGACCACGATCGGCGAGTGTCCGAACCCGTGCTGGCTGGTGAAACTGCCCAGCCCCTTCTGCCACAGTT
>Ga0105237_10004087_pt1 | contig 17020 bp, 19 predicted proteins | sample KBSC24metaG_FD_81520 | JGI IMG/M metagenome (GOLD analysis project Ga0105237, IMG submission 81520) | Corn rhizosphere microbial communities from Kellogg Biological Station, Michigan, USA - KBS C2-4 metaG | ecosystem: Host-associated > Plants > Roots > Rhizosphere > Soil | place: Michigan, USA... | reverse complement strand
CCGGCACCGATGATGACGACCTTGAAGTCACCATCGATCGCCTCGGCGGGGATCTCGACGTCGCGCGACAGGAAACCCAGTTCTTCACTCAGCAGTGGGCCGTACTCTCCCGGCACCTCTTCGTCCAGCGCGCAGCTCAGCATCTCGGTGACCTGCTCGGGGGTCGGCGGCACCGCGTCGATGCGACCATCGCGGAAGGCCAGTACGACGTCGAGCGCGGCTGCCCGCACCTCCGACTGGAGCTCTGGCGTCAGCCCGCCCGAGTCGTTGTCATCCAACGGCTTTCCACGCGTCGGCCGGTAGGGCGCACTGGTCCACTTCGTGTCGCCGGTCAGGTGCCGAAGCACCATCAGCAGGGTGGGGATGTTGGCATCCTCCAACGCGTGCGCCAGTTGTTCCGCCGAGCTGTTCCAGCTCGCTCCCGGCGTCGGCATCGAGTCTGCCATCGAATTCCTCCTACCATCCAGACCCGCCGCGTACCCGATGGCCGACCGCGAGTCCTACGAGATCACGCGGTGTCGCGTGACTTTTTGAACTTGTTAGTCTCAATATAAGGCTTCCAGCGACGCGCCGCAATCGCCCACTTCCAGATTGCGCGCCGAACACAACCCCGAGACGCCGGCGACAAGGCTTCCCGTGCAACAAAAATGGCTCGCCAGTTAGCTGGCGAGCCGGACGTCCACATTCAGCGGATCAATCACCTGGGCAGGGGTAATTCCGTATTTTAGAGACGGACTGACTGGTAATTTGCGTGCAGACGGAATACGAGAAGGGTGATACAGCAAGGCCCTCGTTACGCGAGTCGATGACTCGCGTAACGAGGGCCGCTGATGACCACTACAGATGCCGGCGCCCTCAGATGAAGGATCGGCGCCCAGTCAGATCACCTCGATGTCTTCTTTACCGGAGCTTTCTTGGCCACAGCTTTCTTGGCCGGCGCATTTTTGGCTGCAGCCTTCTTGACCGGGGCCTTCTTGGCAGCGGCCTTGACAGGGGCGCTGACCGCAGCATCGTCGACCGACTCCAAACCGGGAGCCGCGACACGGATTCCGAGCAGGCGAATCGCGGTGTCCGCGATGTCTTGGGGCTCAAGCTTCTCGACCGGGCGATACCACCGGGACACCCAGATCATCATGCCGAGAATCAGCCTGGCGGTAATCCGTGGATCACCTTTGTCGATGTTGCCATCTTGGATGTTGGCGGTAACCACCTTCACCCACAGGTTCTCGTACTGCTTGCTCCATGAGTGCCACCGCTCAAAGACGTCCGACGGCAGGTCACCACCACCGAAGAAAACTGGCATGTATCGCCGCATGGTCACAGCCGCTTCGGCCTGCAGCCGAATCAGTGCCGCGAGTTGCGCTCCCGAATCGGTAGCGGCCGAAACAGCGGCTTTGGAATCCTTCGACAGCTGACGGGTGCGAATCTCGAAGAGAATGCCGAGCAGGTCCGATTTGGTCGGCACCGTCCGATAGAGCGTGGCCCTGGATATGTTCAATCGCTCCGCGACCTCTGGCACACCGACGGCCTCATAACCCCCGGCAGCAAGGAGATCCGCCACCGCATCGGCAATCGCCTCATTGTCAATCGCCAGCCTGGGCCTGCCGCGGGGACGGGCCCCCTGCGATTCTCCGTTAGCCACAGCACTCCTTCGTTCATCTCGGACAACGTCGATCGTTTGCCCCCTGGGCAATCATTTTAGAGACAATCGATTCGGAAAGCATGTCTTCGACGCACGAAGTGGTTTCGGCGGAGGATTCATCGCCACTACCGAGACCGCCGACTGCCAGCGCGTTCACGCGATTGAGCGCTGCGATGCCGCCGCCTGGCGATGCCGTCGCCGGGCGGGGCAAACGCCCCTAATTTTTAGACGGCCAAGCACAACCGCCGCCGCGGAACCCGAACGCGCATTTGCCAAACCAAACCGATGCCGGCCGGAGGTCCACCCGACGCGATATTGACACTACCCGAGTATTTACACCGGCGACAGCACGTTGACGCACGCTCGACGCTCGACGCACGCCACATGGAGAACCGGAATCAACTGCACTGAAACCGCTTTGATCGGTACCCGCGCACTCCGCCGACACCCGCTGATATTTGCGATGGTTAATCTCACACCTGCGTGCATTCGTGATCGCAGTTTGCGGAGCCGAGCTTGCCCGTGGGCCCCACGAGTCCGGCCTCAGTACGAGCGCGGTAGCCCGAGCGAATGCTCAGCGACGAAATTCAGGATCATCTCCTTGGACACCGGGCCCATGTTGAGCATCCGCACCAGCCAGAAGTACGGCGCCAACTGATAGTCATAGGTCACCGCGTTGCCACCGTGTACCGAGACCGCCGCATCGAGAGCCTCGAGACCAGCCGATGCGCCAAGGTATTTCGCCATGTTCGCCAGCTCACCGACCTCTGAGTTCGAGTCATACAGCGCACAGGCGCGATCGGTTACCAATTGGGCCGCGTTCAGATGAATATGCGCCGCGGCCAGCGGATGGGCGACAGCTTGATGCGCGCCGATAGGCGCATCCCAGACTCGCCGCTCCCGTGCATACCGCACGGCTTTGTCGATGGCGTAGCGACCGATCCCAGTGCAGATCGAACTCGTCAGGATGCGTTCGGCATTGAGGCCGCTGAAGGCCACCGCAAGCCCGCGGTGTTCCTCCCCGATGAGGTTCTCGGCGGGCACCCGAACGTCGTCGAAGACGACCTCGTGCGACCGGTCGGGCTGATTCATCACGGTCCGAATCGGATTCCACGTCAGGCCCGCAGCCGTCGTCTCGACCATGAATACCGATAGCCGACCGCGCCCGCCCCGTTCGGCTACGCCGGTTCGTGCGACGACCATCACCCAATCGGCGGACTCCATACCCGTGATGAAAACCTTCCGCCCGGTGAGCCGAAAGTGATCGCCATCCCGCTCGGCGGTAGTGGCCGTCCGGTGCGCGTTGGAGCCGGCGTCGGGTTCCGTGAGCGCGAACGACAGCCGGGTGCGGCCGTCCGCCACACCGGGCAGCCACCGCACCTTCTGCTCAGCGCTGGCGCTGCGGTCCAGGATCGTGCCGGTCACGCCCGCAGAGAACAGCATCGCGAGCAGTGGACAGCCCGCTTTTGCGGTTTCCTGCGCGACGACTGCCAACTCCCCCAGTCCCCTACCCCCGCCGCCGTAGCTTTCCGGCAGATGCACACCTAGAAAGCCATTGGTGCCCAATGCATTCCACAGTTCGGCGCAGCTTCCGCCGTCATCGACCTGTTGCTGGTAGTAGTCGGGCCCGAATTCCCCGACGATCGCAGCCACCGCATCGCGCAAAACACCTTCCTCGGTATCTGATAGCGCGGCAGCAGACCCGGTTTCCACTCAGGGCACCACCGGTTCGGGGTCAGGGTCAGCGAGTTGCGCGGTGATCGAACGGAAGATCAGCCAACACTGAACGGTGATCCATACTCCGAACAGCGTCAGTGGCGACCAGAACACGAGCAGCCCGTTCCACGCGAAGGGACCACTGCGCGGGACGAACGCGACGGCGCCGGCCTCGAACATGATCGTGATCCAGAGCGACAGGTAGCCCCACCAGCGCGGAAAGGGATTGTTCTTCACCAACTGGGTAGCGGGACGCAGCGCCAAGACGGTCACACCGACCCACATGAAGATGTAGTACTGGTCGGTGGTGGTCAGCGTCAGCGTTGCCAGTTCATGCATGAGCGCGGTCACCTCGGGATCCTTGCGCGGAGCCGTGTAGGCCGCGACACCCCAGAACATCGGCGGCAGCATGAGAAACAGCGACATCAGCGCGCCACTGACCAGTGACAGTGAACTCCAAATCTTCCAGCCGCCCTCGACTCGGGCCATCTGGAAAGCAACCACCGCAAGGATCGGCATCATGAACGCACCGGTCCACCCGCCGAGTACTGCGCCCCACTTGATCTTGCCTTGGTTCATGGCGTAAAAGTCGGCGACCTGCTCGGCACTCCACGCCGGGTTCTTGGTGGGAACCATCTGGAGCAAGAAGATCAAAGCCAGCGTATAGACGACCGCCAACCCGATTCCCCACCAGAGGATGGCGCGTTGACTCTGCAACGAGAATGCGTTCCGAGACATGGATTTTTCCTTATTCCGTCAGCGACGACCGATAGCCTGACATCACGTCAATTCGTTTTTGATACGTATGATATCTAAAAACAGCTTAGGGCCTGCCGACGCAGATGCGCAATACCCTCAGTAGCGCAGAAGAACCGCTGAAAAGGCGCGAGGCGGGCCGAGTAGGCCCGCCTCGCGGTCGATCATCTCGTCGACACCCGGATCACACCGGCTCGAACTCCGAAATCATCCACCGACCATCGATCTTGTCGAGGGTCACGCGGACACTGGACGCTGTGCTGGTCGGCGGTTCATTGCCCCATCAGAATGCTCTGATTCACGAACACCAGCACAACGGCATGGCTCGCCGTGGCCGAAACTGACGCGGCTGCAGGGACATTCGCCAGCGCGGTGATCTTCTTCTGCTTCGAGCCGGGGATCACGACGTCGTTGGTCAGCTGGGTGTAGGAGTCCTTGAACTTCCCCGACAGACGATCCCGCGCGGCCGCGATGTCGTGTTCGGCGGTCTCCGGCTTGTACGACAGCATGGCGATGGTCGTATCAGTGGCGACCTTGACCGTTTCGGCCCGCACGGCCGGTGTCGCGATGCTCCGCTCGGCCCACCACAGGTACCCGGCCCCGGCCGCCAGAATCACACAGATGACCGGCAACACCACGTGAGCGAGGATGCGCATCCACTTGGCGCCGCGGTTCGACGTGCCGGACTCGACTTCGTCGACGGCCTCGGTAACCGTCGATACACCCTCGCGCTCATCCTCGGACTCCGTCTCGACGGCGTCGTCATACTCGACGACCGTCTCGTCAATCACGCTCTGGGCTGAAGATTTCACGGTACGAACTCCACATTCGACGCTTTCACGCCATCTTTGGTTTCTTGCAAGTTGATTTGCATCCGCCAAGCCCGAGCGCGGTCTTCATTGTTCCCGTTGACCTGCGTGTGCACGGACACCGCCACCAGAACTTGAGCCTGGCCGCCCTCGACCGGCCCCAACAGCCCGGCCTCGGTGACGTTACCCACGGACTTGGATTTAGCCTGCTTGACCACCTGAACGAATGCCGGCGACCGCTTCTTGAAATCGTCATAGAAGCCGCCGGTCGACGAATCCAGCACTCGCTGCACATCGGCATCGGCCGATTCGAAACTGATGGTCGTGAGGTTGAGCGCAGCCTGTCGACCCGCCTGGATCATGACGTTGCGCTTGTCCTGATCCTGGTGCGACTGGTACGTCCGGTACGACAGCCAGCCGACGGTGCCCGCCAGTGCCACCGAGACAACCAGGCCCGCCACCAGAGCCAGCCGCAGCGAACCGATACGCTTCCACCGCGAGACCCCGGCAGACTCGCTTTCGCCGGCCGGCGATTCGGGCGTGCCGGGCTCCGACTCATCCAGATCGCCTGGAAAGTCCGCCGATTGCTCTTCAGGATCGTCTTTCATCCTGCGCTCCTTGATTTTCGTGTCACCATGTCTCGGATCTGGCGCGACAGTCCGAGTCGACCATCTACCGAGGTCAGGTGCTGCGCGTGAGCCGCGATCATCTTTTAAATGCATTGCGTATCAAAATTGCTGACCCAAGGTAATGGCCTGGATCACACTGTCAATCATCCACACGGACCTCACAGCCACAGTGCCGGCCAAGCATCCGAACCACGCGCGCCGTCGCATTTCGCGACCGCGACGGGCCTCCGTAGCATCCCCGCGGTCACTCAGGTACTTTTGAGATGTATTATCGCGTTACTAGGCGATGAGCCGCAACCGACTGTGCGCTCGTGCGATTGGCGCCGATCCGCAAGCCCCACCATGTTGCCGCCGCAGCACGCCAACAACCACGCCTCGCCACCCGGCGAAACATCCGAGAGGAACCCATGTCGACCGCGATCGAAACCGATGTTGTGATCACCCGCGACGGCCCGCTCGGCATCGTCACCATCAACCGCCCGGGCCGGCTCAATGCCGTCACCCCTGCCGCGGGCGAGCAGCTGCGCACCGCCTTCCTCGAACTCGACGCCGACCCGGACATCCGGGCCATCGTGCTCACGGGCGCCGGCCGGGGTTTCTGCGCCGGCGCGGATATTGTGGGCGGCACGGTCGGCGGTGCCCGCCAGGTGCTGATCGACGTGTGGAATCCACTGGTGACGACGATGCAGGCTACCGACGCGCCCATCATCGCCGCGATCAACGGCGTCGCCGCGGGTGCCGGCGTCTCGCTGGCGCTGGCGTGCGATCTGCGCGTTGCCGCCGAATCTGCCCGACTGCAGCTGGCCTTCACCAAGATTGGCCTGCTTCCGGACGCCGGTGCGACGTGGCTGTTGCCGCGGGTCGTCGGGCTGGGACGCGCCAACGAGCTCGCCTTGTTGGCACGTGACCTCAAGGCCGACGAGGCGCTGCAGTGGGGCCTGGTAAATCGGGTCTGCGAGGACGGTAACGCGCTGGACGCAGCCAAAGCACTCGGTCACGAAATCGCTGCACTTGCAGGCAGCGTAGCAGCGGTCAAATGGGCGCATCAGCGTAGTTTCGATTCCACGCTGGGCGGACAGTTGCAGTACGAGGCCGACACCCAAGGCTGGCTACAGGAACAACCCGACTTCAAAGAGGCCATCACCGCGTTTAGCGAGAAGCGGCCTGCGCGCCGCGCATCCCGCACACCAGGACTGCGGCCCTGATCGTCCGAGGGCGCACTCCGCGGCACACCACAACCCTATCTTTTGAGATAATCGGGCACTAAACTGTAGGCCCGGCCGACGCCTCAGAGCCGGCCAAGTCGTCAAACAAGATGACGGAGGACCACCATGGATCCCTCGCCCAACTACGACGCCAGTGACGAGATCGAATACTTCTTCAACTGGGTACCATGGGGTCTGCGGGGCGTCTACCCACCTCCGGCATACCCGCCCGTATAGCGCCTGCAGCCCGAGTCGGAACCGTGTTCGCCATCGGTCCGGACTCCGCGGCGTCGCGCTGCCGAGCATATTGACGCCCATGCCAATCTCGTTCTCGCCCAAGAGCAAAGACCCGATTTCATATTTTTGCAATAACTGGTCGCAAAAATATGTATGGTGTGCCACCATGGACGGGCCAGTCTCCGAACCGGAGGCTTCGAGGCCGCGGAGGCGATGATGCAGACAAAATGGCGAGTGTTGCGCAAGCTCCTGACGACAGCGCTGGCACCCGCATTGGCGAGTACAGCGATCGCCGGATCCGTCGGCACCGCAACCGCGAGCCCCAGCGTCGAGTACCTGATGATCCCGTCCGCGGCGATGGGCCGCGACATTCCCGTCGCTTTTCAAACGGCTGCCGCCATGCCGTTTACCTGCTGGACGCCTTCCATGCCGCCCCAGACGTCAGCAGCTGGGTGCGAGCCGGTAACGCCATGAACACCCTTGCGGGCAAGGGGATTTCCGTTGCCGCTCCGGCCGGTCGTGCGTTCAGCATGTACACCGACTGGGAAGGCGACGGCAGCAAGCAATGGGAAACCTTCCTTTCGACTGAACTGCCAGACTGGCTGGCCGCGAACAAGGGGCCGAATTGACCGCGATGTCAGGCGATCTCGCGGGCTATATCCGCTGACGTTCAGTACCTAGCAGCACCCGTCACAACGACATTCAACAGATCGGGGAGCCGGCGCCGCCCCGACGAACAGGAGTGAGCAATGGAACCCGACGAACTGTGGGCCGACCTGGAGACCTGGGGGCGCGAGCAGTCGCTGTCAGAACTGGACGCGCTGATGTGGCGCACCGACAGGCACCCGGAAGGCACCTGGTCCGGCGTCGTCCTTCAGCTTCTCGACCGAGTACCGGAGTGGGAGCGGCTGCACGCCGCCCATGAATGGTTCGTCGAGATCGTGCCCAGGTTTGCCCAACGAGTCGTCGAACCCGTCATCCCGGTGGGAACACCCATGTGGGAAGACGATCCGGCGTTCGACATCGACTTCCACCTCCGCAGAGTGTCACTGCCCGCGCCGGGCAGCCACCGTCAGCTGCTCGAGCTCGCCCAGAACATCGGACTCACTCCCCTGGACCGCACCCGTCCCCCTTGGGAGGGCTATCTGGTCGAAGGACTGGTGGACGGCCGAGCCGCCTACATCATGCACGCCCACCACGTATTCATGGATGGCCTGGCTCTGGCCCGGCTCCACGAGCGCGTGCTGAACCAAGGTCGCGAGCATCAGCCCGGCAAGCCCACACCAGACCGAGAGCCGGAGCGGCGCAGCCCACTCGGCGTCGCGGCCCACCAGCTCGGCCGGCAACTCCTGGACACGCCGAAGGCCCTGCTGGACAGCGGGCGCGCCCTGACGAAGGCGGTCACCCATCCGCAGTCGACAGCCGACTACATGCAGTCTCTGTCACGTGTCGCAGGACCGCCGCCGAAGAATCCCTCCAATGTGCTGCGTGGTGGTTCGAGGCGGATGTGGCGCTACGGAACCATGGAATGCGAATTCAGCGATCTCCGCCGGGCGGCCAAGGCCGCCGGGGGCACACTGAACGACGCGTACGTCAGCGCGCTGCTGGGCGGATTGCGCCGCTACTGCGCCGCCAAAGGCGAAGACCTGCAGGATGTTCCGATCTCGATGCCGGTTGCTATGCGGGCAGCGGCAGATGCCAAGGGTGGCAACGATTTCGCGGCCGCCTATTTCCTGGTACCGTCCAGCTTCGACGACCCCAAGGAGCGAATCCAGGCGATGCACGAACGGGTGGACCACGTGCGGAACGAGCCGGCGCTGGGCTTCCTCGGCGCCATCACTCCCATCCTCAACCGGACGCCCTCGGGAGTGGCCGCATCGATTCTCGGATCGGTCGGCGGTGCGGTGCTGACGACAAGCTCCTGGCCTGGAATCACCGAGGACCGGTACATGGCAGGGGCGCGGTTCGACCGGATGTTCGTGTTCGCCCCGCTGCCCGGCACGGTCCTGACGTCCGCGATGTGTACCCACTGCGGAACGTGCTGCATCGCGATGAACGCCGACGGCGAGGTCTTCGACGACCAGGAACTGCTGTGGGCCAGCATGCAGGAAGGCCTCGACGAGATCCTGGCGCTGGGATAGCACGGACACCGCTCGCCCTCAGGCCGGGCGGATTCTGATCCGCGCGAGGTCAACCAGGTGGAGCAAATCGACTCCATTTACCCAAACTATTCATGCACCCGTTGCAGATTGGCGAAATTCGTCTCTCCTTTCCTACAGGCATTAGGTATTGAGATGATTGGTATCGGAACGATATTGGAGTTAGCGGTGGCGCTGCGCTATCGCGACTATCGGTATCGATACGAAAGGAGCATCTACGCACGCCCGTCAGAGTCAGGAATGTACCGAGCGGCACCGATCAACATGCGGACCATCTCCGCGCGCAGCCTGTCACCCGCGCCGGCGAACAGCTGATCCTCGAGCATCGTCACCGCCACCACCATCACCGCGGCAATCCGCACCGACAATTCCGGGTCGAACGGCAGGCCATGGGTTGTCGCAATGGCGGCACCCACCTCCACCAGCTTCCCCAGCGCCGGCTGGGTCCGCGCCGGCAGCGAGCCCGACACCGCAAGTGCCGCAACAAGTTCACGGCTCTTTCGAACCAGTTCGTACACCTCATCGACGAACTGCTGCAGCACCTCCTCCGGGGTGCCGCCCGGAGTCGGTGCCGACATCCAGCGCGCGGTGAACTCGGTGAGGAACACATCGAACGGTTCCACGACCGCCGCCTCGAACAACGCCTGCTTGGTCGGATAAATCCGGAACATGACCTGCTCGGCGACCTCCGCACGGGAGGCGATCTCGCGAGTTGTGGTGTTGCCGTAGCCATGTTCGGCGAACAGCGCCACCGCGGCATTCAGGATCTGCGCACGGACCTCCGCCGAGCTCCGCCGAGGGCGCCGCCCAGAAGGCGTCGCCGAACCCTTGTGACCTGCCACACCCCAATGATACTGTAGTGAGTGTTCACTCACTACAGTATCAGGGAGGACTCCCTTCATGGACTTGCACCCGATAGACGTCCACCCGCTCGGCATCCCGGCGCCGCGCACCGCCATCGGCGGACATGACCGGCACGTCGCAGCGGTGAAATAGGAGTATCGAGATGCTGCAATACGACGGTTTCTCCACCCTCGCCACCATCGACCACAACAAGTTCTGGATCCTGTCACTCTGCGCGGTGGCGATGATCTTCAACTACATCTGGTTCTTCGGCGCGTTCGTGATCGCACGCCGGGAGAAGGTCGTCTCGATCCCCATCCTGGCGACCCTGTTCTGGCTCGCCGGGGACGGTACGTTCGTCGCGCACTACAACACCTGGTTCAACCACTACGCAGGCGCAACTGGTCAGTGGTACGTCCAATTATTCTGGGCCGCACTGCTACTCACCGTGACCTTCGAAGTGTTGTACGTCGTCCAGGCGATCCAGTACGGCCACAAAGAGCTGTGGCCATCGGCCACTCGGCAACAGTTCGCCGCGCTCATCATCGGCGGGGCCGTGGCAGCGATCGTCGTGTGGAACATCTTCTGGGAATCCATGGGCGATCCACTGGCCATCACCTACTTCTGCATCGCCAATGCAGCGCTGCCCTTGCTGTATGTCGGTGTGCTGCTGCGCCGCCGCACGACCGCAGGCACCGCACCGATCATCTGGTGGGCCTTCCTCGGCATGATCACGTGCTGGTTCATCGCGTTGACAACGTTCTTCGGACCGCAGTTCCGGTCGCCCTGGTATTTCGCCATCTGGATGGTGTGCACCGTCTCGGGCGCCGGCGTGCTGGTGGCGGTCAAGAGACTTCCGAAGACGCTTCCCGAATCATCCACCAAAACAACGCAATTGGGAGTCACACATGCTGGCGCTTGAGACGAGCAAGCGGGTACAGAAAGCCTGCATCTGGGCCGGCCCGGTGATGGGGGTGCTCTTCGTCGTCGGGTTTGTGGTGGCCGGGTTCTGGCCGCCGCCCTCCCCCAACCAGAGCGCCGCCCAGGTGGCCGCGATGATCGACGCCCACCGCAACGGCATCCGGATCGGCGTCGTGATCTGCCTGGCGTCTTGTCCTCTACTGATGCCGTTCCTGGCGTCCTTCACCATTCAGATGAAGCGGATCGAAGGCACTCGGCCGATCATGGCCTATACCGCACTGGCGTTGGGCGCACTTGCCACGGTCGAATTCGTCATCCCGTATGTGTTCATGCTGGTTTCGACGTACCGGGCCGACACCGACCCCAACGTGACTCGCGCCTTGTTCGACCTGAGCTGGTTCTTCTTCCTGGGCGTGATCTCGACGTTCGTCCTGGAACTCGCGCTCTTCGGCGTGGCGATACTGGTCGACAAGCGGCCACAGCCGGTCTTCCCGCGCTGGCTGGGCTACGCGAACATCTGGCTGGCGCTGATGTTCAGCCCGGCGAGCTTCCTGGTGTTCTTCAAGACCGGTCCGCTGGCCTGGAACGGCCTATTGGTCTGGTACGTCCCGGTCACGACATTCCTGTTGTGGTTCGTGCCGAACTTCATCTACCTGCTCAAAGCCGTTGGCGCAGACGACGGCGAGTCCAGCGAGTCGGATGCGCGACTCGAAGACGAGGTCGCCGAGCTACGGGCGCGGATCGACCACCTCGCGGCAGTCCGCGGATAGCAGCAATCCCGCGCACAAAACGTACCCAGGCCGTTGGCGAATATCCCGGCGGCCTGGGTATTTCTATTTCTCGGTGCACTGAAAAGGATTTGATCCGTTGGTACTTGATGACTTGCTCCATGCCTACGACCTGAGCAATCCGCACATCGTGCGCGTACTGATCGTCTCGGCGGTGGCTTTCGGATTCGGCTACGGCGTCTACGCGTACTGCATCCTCTTGCTCATCCGGGAACGACGTAGTCCCTAACCGGTCTGGATGCATACGTTCTATCTGGCGTGTGAGGTGACGGGGACGGTGTTCTGGTTCCTGCTGGCCAAGCAGCACCATTGGTTCTGGTTCTTCGCGGCCTGTTCGGTCGCCATGGCTGTCTGGGTGTTCTGCGAACTGTGGTCGCTGTACATGGCCGTGGTGCACGAACGCCAGGAAATCTGGGGCCATCTTCACGACGGGCCCGTCACCGCGAAACAGGCCATCTGCCGTATCGGAGCACAAACCGCGTGGTTCTTCTGCGTCGTCAACCTGACCAACTACTTCATGGGCGGGCTGGGCGATGCCGCGATGTTCAAGTGGTACGTCTGGACGAACCTCATCGTCGCGGTCGGACCGACCTACCTATGGGCCGCCCGCAGGTCCCGGTATGGCACCTCGATGGGGCTGGCCATCATGGTGCTGCTGTCGATCGTCGCCACCTATCTGCCGCGCGGCTGGGGCATGTGGACCACGGCGTCGAGCTATTTCGACACGCTGTGGTTCTATCTGGCCGGCGTTGCGGCCACAGGTTACGCGATCTACAACCTACGGATGGTCAATGGATTTCCGGCAAAGCCGGAACTCGTAGATGGGCGAAAAGCATTGTGGTGAAGCAGTAATCACTGAGAGACGCGCGCCGGCTCACGGGTTCCCGACGACTGCCACGAACTGAACGGCACACCGGCGCGCCTTGCGTTGGCGACCAGTACGAAGCTCCATACGCACGAGGCCAGGCAGATGCCGACATAGGGCCACGAGTGAAAGAAGCCGCCCCCGAAGAAACCGATCGAAGCGATCGAATAGCACACAGCCATCACGCTGTAGCCGATCCATTCCAGCAGCGATTGCCCGCGACCGTCGGGCCGGCGCCCCAGCATGGCGCTTCCGCTGGGCCCACCCCAGAGCAGCGTGCCCATAAACGACAGCAGGTACAGGTCATCCTGCAGCGCACCTTTGACCAAAGCCCAGCTGATGGTGCCCGCGACCATCACGGCAAGAATCCGGGCGACGTGCTCACGTTGCGAGCACCCCGGCGACAATTCCTCGCGGCCGTATTGAATCGTCTGAATGGCGTACGTGGACTCCGCCAGGAACGTCATGATGATGGCGAACCAGAACAACTGCATGAACCAGTGGTCGTACCGGCCACCGAACCAATCGTTGAAGTGCAAAAGGTACGACCCGTCGTGTGGCCACCACAGCGCCGTCATCCACAGCGCCATCGGGTAGACGCGGTCCCGGCGCCCCATCCGGGCACCCTCGATGAAGAAGATGAACATCGCGAGGATCGAGATACCGCCGATCGCCACAACAGCGACAGCGTTGTCCGAGATCGCCTGCAGAGTCGCGTGTGGATCGTAGGTAGTCATCGTCTACCGATCGTAATTCCCCGACCGAATTTATGGAACAACTCGACTCATATATTGAGCGTCAGGTTGCGACGTCGCTGTGCGGCCTACCGGGGTTTGAAGAACGTGAAACTGACGTGGAACGAATCCGTTGCCACGAGTCCGACACCGCCGACCCCCAGCAGGAGCGAAATCACGATCATCGGGTAGAAGATGAAGAGATCGATCTCATCGTCGGTGAGAATGTCCGAGTCGCTCTCGCCCAGCACTATTCGCGTGACTTTGATTCTCCGAACGGAACCGACCAGCAGCCGGACCACCGGCGCTTCGATGCTGCGCCGGATGAACGACCGGACGACGAACGCGGCGACGAAGGCGATCAACGCCAGAAGTTGCAGCAACCATCCCGCAGCGGACTGAGAGATTGGGATCAGGGCCGTGGCATCACGCATATCGGCCAGCCCGGCCCGCAATCCCATTGCAGGCTCGGGAATCGACAGCACTGGATCAGCCTATCCGGCGTCACGCGACGACAGACTATTTATGCATCATGTCGTCTCGATATCGAGGCGGGGCACGACACCACACGTGCCGTGCCCCATTCGACAACCCTCAGCCGCTGATCGCCTCGGCAACCTTCACGCCGACCAGCACCACGGCCACCAGCAGGTAGCCACGTAGCGCGACCATGCCGGCCACCCGCAACGGCGACCACGCCGGCCGATCCAGAGTGTCCAGAGCGGGCGTGCGGAAGCTGTCCCGCTCCTGCCTCAGCAGAACCTTCCGGACGGTGCGATCGTCGGGTTGCTCGTCCAGATCCTCCACCTGCTCGGGATCCAGGCCGCCCAGTTCCTCGGCGACCTCCACTGCGGCCTGCTTCCGCCGGGCGCGCCGTGACCGCAGCGTCGCAGCGGCGACGGCCCCGCCGCCGAGCACGCCCACGGCAACCCCGACCCCGAAGCCCCACTCGAGTTGTGCGGCAGTCAGATTCGGGAAGAATGTCGCAGCGGTCAGCGCCAGGGACAGCAGTACCAAGGCCCACACGATCACGCCGGCCACGATGTTCTGCCGCATGGTGTTGACCCACGGACCCAGCACCGCCTTGTCGTTGCAGAGCAGCACCAGGAACACCGTCGCCGACGGCAGCAGCACGCCGGCCAGCGCCTGCACACCCTGCGTCAACAACCCCAGCACGTGGTCCGGGCTGAACGACACCGCGGCAGCCACCGCGAGCAGCGCCGCGTAGCCGAGGTAGAAGGCGGGCGCCTCACTGACTTTCCAGTGCAGCGAGTGGCGCCTGCCCATGGTGTCACCCAGCGCGTAGGTGGTGGCGAGGCCGACTGCGTTGGCTCCGATGAGCGACGCGTCGAGCAGCAGGATGGCGAACAGCGCACCGGCAGTGTGCGACACATGCTGGCCCAATTGCGTTGCCACGTCACCGGCGTCGGTGAAGTTTCCGGCTGCCGCGGTGCCGCCGAGCCCGAACGCCGCGGCAGCCATGATCGCGACCGCACCGACCATCACCACGGCGATGCCGATCCACAGATCCACCCGCTCGTAACGAATCCACTTGGGGGTCAACCGCTTGTCGACGATATTGGACTGCTGGAAGAACAATTGCCACGGCGCGACGGTGGTGCCGACGATCGCCACGATCAACAGCAACAGCGTCGAGTTCAGGCCGCCCGGAAACGACGGGATCAGACCGTGTGCGGTCTCCGATGCCGACGGGTGCACGATGAACGCCAACGGGAAGATCACGATGTTGACCGCGATCAGCGCGAAAATGAAGCGCTCCCAACGGCGGAACGAGCCACCGGCCACCACGGCGAACAACAACACCGCCGCGAGCGGGACCGAGATCGACTTGGGCAGCCCGAAGTAGTTCAAAGCCATTGACACACCCACGAACTCGGTGACGATGGTCAGCGCGTTGACGATGAACAGGTCTCCGACGCTGAAAGCGCCCCAGAATTTGCCGAACCGGGCGAAAATCAGGCGGGCGTGCCCTACACCGGCGACCGCACCGAGTCGGACCACCATCTCCTGGTTCACGTACAGCACCGGAATGAGCAGCGCCAACGTCCACAGCAGCGCCATGCCGTAGTCCTGCCCGGCCTGTGCGTAGGTGGCGACGCCGCCGGCGTCGTTGTCCCCGACCATGACGATGAGGCCGGGTCCCATCACCACCAACAGCATCTTCAGGCGCTGCCACCGGCTGCGACCGTTGGTGCTCTCGTCGGTGCGGATGGTGCCGAGCGCGCCGACGATATCGCCGACGTGCGCGGTGTCGAGCACCGCGGTGCTCGGTGAATCACGTTGCCGCACTGCCGTTTCGCCGGCGGGGCGCGGGGTACGAGCGAAGAGGGCCATGTCGAGATTCCTCTCGGGAGAAAGGCAGCACAGCAGGGGTCCGCCCACCGGAAGCGGTGGGCGGACCGTGCGGCCGAACGGGTCAGAAGTTGGGGTGTGCCCCGAGAGAAGCCGAGATCACCGCGAGCGGCGTCTGCGACATCTGAAGGTTGTGCCGTTCCTGCGGGGTCAGGTGCGTGCGGTTGTGCACCAGCCGGGCGAGGCGGCGTACTGGGAGAACGCGGAATACGGTCATGACAGTGCTCCTGTCGGGTTCGGTCCCGCGGACCTGCCTTCGGCAACGTCGGTCAGACGGCCAATCCGCCAACAGGTGGGCAGGGCAGCGGGGATTTCACGAGATGCTGAATGTGCTTGAAATGAATAGGTTCTCGTTCCGGACTGGAACTCGGACTATCGCCAGGTAACATGTGCGCCCCTCACCTCCTTGCCGCCGGGCCTCCGCAGAGGCATCGCTGTCAATGACAACACAAAAAGGGAGAAGGCGATTGCCGTCAGGCCGTCAAGAACCTGTCACGATTCGGCACCGCTCACACCCCTCTCGTCAGAGCTTCGGCACTGGACGACGTAATCCGCTGGGCGGATAGCCACTTTGGGTAACCCCTTAATCCGGGGAGACCTGTCCTGACCCTGGGCGTCTCTCGACGTCGTCGGATCAGTGGCTTCTGTTCGTTCAGGAGCCTCGCCTAGCGAGGTGCTGACTTTTGGAAGATAGACCCGGCCATCGGGACCCGTCAAGTCGAATGATGGCGCCTGTGGCCGGGTAAAGCCTGCGGATCAGTGATCCAGGTGCGCACCGAGCGACGCCGAGATCACCGCAAGGGGCGTCTGCGACAGCTCGAGATTGTGCCGTTCCTGCGGGGTCAGATGGGCACGACGGCGCACAAACTTGGCTACCCGTCGGACGGCGCCGGTACGAAAAACGGTCATGGTGCGCTCCTGTCAGCTCCCGCCGGCCGGTGTTGTGCGGCCGGTGGTCAGACCCTTACCCACCCATGACAGCACGCAAACCTGGTCAGAGCACCTGATCAGGCCGTCAACACCGTGTTAAGAATTTGGGTCGGTAAACGCCACCCCACCTGGGCATTCTCGGAGAGTCGGGCGGCACGTCGGGCCACCGCGAGCGTGGGGCGCGCGGAGATCGTGCAAGCCCCGCCGCGCAGGAACGACGCTACGCCTGCTCCAGGCCGAAGATGCGGATGCTCTCGGCACGCATGTCGACCTTGCGGACCTTGCCGGTGACGGTCATCGGGAACTCGTCGACGACCATCACGTAGCGCGGGATCTTGTAGTGCGCGAGCTTGCCGGTGGCGAAGGCACGGACGGCGTCGGCGTCGAGCGGATCCGCCCCTGAGCGGAGGCGG
>Ga0105237_10004086_pt1 | contig 17021 bp, 16 predicted proteins | sample KBSC24metaG_FD_81520 | JGI IMG/M metagenome (GOLD analysis project Ga0105237, IMG submission 81520) | Corn rhizosphere microbial communities from Kellogg Biological Station, Michigan, USA - KBS C2-4 metaG | ecosystem: Host-associated > Plants > Roots > Rhizosphere > Soil | place: Michigan, USA... | reverse complement strand
CCGAGCGAATTGGTCGGAGCGGCGCACCAGCATATCGCGCAAGCTGACCACGCCATTTACCTTGGTGCCATCCACCAAAACTCCGGAAGCGTCAATGGCGCTCTCTCCATCCTGTGTCCGCCAGGAACCTACGGCGTCAAAGTTTTCGAGCGCCAGTCCGATCGGTTCAAAGATCTTATGGCATGACGCGCAGGACGGACTGGTGTGATGCAGTTCCATAGTTTCGCGCATGGTCGGCGCCTTGGCATTGCCGGTTGAATCCACGGGCCGTTCCTTGATGATCGGTACGTTTGGTGGCGGATCCGGCGGGCTGACGCCGAGGAACGTTTGCAGGAACCACTTGCCTCGGGCCACCGGAGAAGTGCGGGCGGCGTTGGACGTTACCGTCAACAGCGCACCCTTGCCCAGCAGGCCGCGGCGGATGTCGAGATCTTGAGGCAGCGTCACGCGGCGGAACTGCGGGCCGTAGATGTTGGGGATGCCGTATTGTTTGGCCAAACGCTCATTGACGAACGTGTAATCGGCGGTCAGTAAATCCAGGATGCCGCGATCTTCGTGGACGACGCTGCCGAAGAATAGCTCGGTCTCGCGCTGGTATGCCTGCCGGAGGTTGTCGTCGAAGTCGGGGAACAGATTCACCACCGGCTCGCTGGTCTTGAGCGAGCGAACGCCCAGCCATTGCCCGGTGAAGTTGGTGATCATCGCTTCGGATTTTGGATCCGCCAGCATTCGCCGCACCTGTTTTTCGAGAACCGCCGGCTCCTTGAGCTTGCCTTGCGCCGCCAAGTCGATCAGTTGATCGTCGGGCACGCTGCTCCACAGGAAAAACGACAGCCGGGAAGCCAACGCCAGATCGCTGATGTGGTAGCTCTTGCCGGCCTGCAGACCAGCGGGTTCGGGCTCCAGGCGATACACAAATTCGGGATCGGCAAGCACGCGCTGTAGCACTGCTTCGATGCCGTCATCGAAGGTTCCGCCGTCGGTCCGGCCGGACTGATAAAACTCCATCAGGCGCGAGACGTCCGCGGACGTGGCGGGGCGGCGAAACGCATGCTTCATCAGCGAGGACGCGATGGTGCGAGCGCACGCGGCGTCGTCTTTGGCGGTGGCCGGGCGGCACACGAAAATCTTCTGACGGGCAGCCGTGTCGCTGGCGCCCTTCGCATTGTAGGGACCTTCCACCCATACCTGACCGACGTGCGGATAGAACAGGAATCCCGGTATCGATCCCGGCGTATTCATGGTGCGCTGGAACGGTCGATTCACTTCGCTGCCGGGCACATCGTTGGTGGCAAGGAAGGTCACACCGACGGTGTGCAGACCCGCTTTAACCGGAATGCGCTGGGTGGACTTGCCGTTGCCTGTGGTGTTCGCAATTTCCTTATCCCAATCGAACAGCTTCACCCTCTCGCCGTCGACTGTGACTTCGAGTTGTTCACCCTTGACGCCGCCCAATACCGCCTGGAAATAACCCGTGACGCCTTTGACCTTGAAAGTATATTCGCCGTCGGCTGGGAATTGATATTTGATCAGGATGCCGCCGCGGGTTCCGAAGGGCAGTCCCTCAATGTGATAATTTTGCGCCGTATCCGAGGGCACTTCGAAGACCGCCTGCGTGGGCGCAGATACGTCGCCCACCGCCAGACGGCTGATCTTTCCGGCGGCCGACAAATACGCTTCCATGAGAGCTGGAGACAGCGTCAGCGCTCCTGCGATGTTGTCGAACCCATGCGTCGAATCGTCGGGAGGCAGGAACTTTGCGGCGTCCACTTCGAGTGCCAGCACGTCACGAATCGCATTCGTATATTCAGTGCGGTTCAGACGGTGCATGCCCGGAGGGATCAGATTGGCAGCCGCGCTGCGGTCAAGTTCGTTCTCCATGAAAGAGACCATGGATTCGAGCACCGGCGCGTCCGGGCGCGGCATACCCGCTGGAGGCATCATCCCGGCGCGAAGCTTACGCACGACTTTCTCCCAGGTCTCGGCATGATCATGCATGCTCGCCGGGTCCAGCTTATCGAGCATCAGTCCGGCCGTTTGTAGCTTCTGGTTGTGACAAGTGACGCAGTATTTATCCAGGAGCGCGCGCTCGGAAGCTGCCGAAGTCACCAGAGTCGTCACGGGTGCAGCAGGAGCTGGCGCAGCCTGCTGAGAACGAGCGATCTGAAGATAACCTGGGACAGCGATGAGTCCTGCCAAAGCCGCGAGGCTAAACACACGGTTTCGGCGCTGTTTGGCGAGTGGACGGAGTCTGCTCTTGCCTCTATTCATTTGGCTCCTCAAGGATTATCGCTAAGCGCGAGGCTCCGGCAACCAACACCGGCCCCTAAGTCAAGATAATCAATACTTTCGCCGGGCGCAAGCCCCTTTCGGCATAAACGCATGGGGGTGCCGCCCAGAGTACCACTCCCTGGCGGTTCCCGTACTCCTTGACGGAGCCAGGTTGGCGGTTTAACCTAGCCTGGACGTGCCTTGGGAAAGACTCGAAAGCTACTCGTATTGGATACTATTTGTCGCTACCTTCCTAGCGGTGGCGACCTGGGAATCGTTTCGGCCCAGGCGGGAGCTGTCCGCGGGTCCGGAGCGGCGCTGGGGTAGGCATGGTTTGGTTCTGATCGTTTGCACCGTCATTAACGTGGGGCTTTACCGAGTCAGCCCAGTAGTCGTGGCCATGGCTTTTGCAGGTAGTCGACACGGCATGCTGAACAAGCCGTGGATATCCTTCGCCGGGCAATGCATTCTCGCCATCCTGTTGCTCGATTTGACTAAGTATGCCATCCACCGGGCATTCCATTCGATATCCTTCCTCTGGCGTGTGCATCGGGTCCACCACTCCGATCCGGACTTCGATGTCTCGACATCTGTTCGTGTTCATCCTATTGAGGTAGTGGTGATGCAAGGGGGGTATTTTGCGGTGATCGCGATCTTTGCCCCGCCGGTGTTGGCGGTTTTGATCGCGGAACTCCTAAGCGCCCTCGAAAGCTTTTTTGGGCACGCTAACGCTTCTCTTCCAGAGTGGGTCGAGAAACCGCTGCGACTTCTATTCGTCACCCCGGACATGCACCGGATTCATCATTCGGAGGAGGTCGAGGAACAGTACACGAATTATGGCGACTGCTTCCCTTGGTGGGATCGCCTTTTTCGAACGTATTTGGCCGAGCCTGCGGCGGGTCGAGCCCAGATGGTCGTCGGCCTCAAGGGATGCCAGAACGATGCGAGCCTGGACGTGGCGTTCATGCTCACGCAGCCGTTCTTGCGGGAGAAGAATGAACAGACTTCTACTGTCGCAGTGAAACAGGGGTAAAGCGGCGAGTTAATGCTTGCGCCGGCCGCGGATCACCAGAATCGCGCCGGAAGCCAGTGTGAGGGCTGCCACTCCCGAAGCCGGGCTGATTTCCGGAGCCGCGGGGGCTAAGCTCGCGAAAGCGAAACTTGACGCACCCAATAAGAGCAATACCATTCCAATGGATTTCATTGAGTTAAACCCTCCTGTGCTATTTCTTGCGTCGCCCGCGAATCACCAGGATCGCTCCGGAAACGAGTGTCAGTGCTGCCACTCCCGAAGCTGGGCCGATTTCCGGAGCAGAAGGCGTTACGCCGGCAAATGCGAGGCTTGAGAAGCCGGCCAAAATCAAAACCATTCCAATGGATTTCATGAATTAGATTCCCGTCCTATTTTTTGCGTCGGCCGCGAATCACCAGGATCGCGCCGGAAACCAGTGTCAGTGCGGCGACTCCCGAAGCTGGGCCGATTTCCGGAGCAGGCGGCGGCGCGCCGGCAAATGCGAGGCTTGAGAAACCGGCCAAAAGCAAAACCATGCCAATGAATTTCATAAGTGCTAGTCCTCCGAACCAGTGGGCAAAGTATCTCACGTCATTTGGAGACTCGCAAGGCACTAAATGCAAAATAGGCGTACCGGTACCCCGCTAAGAACTCAAGAGTCTGATCGGGTCAGTCCGTCGTTTCGTGCTACCTTTGAAACCGTGCGAGCCGGGCGGACGCATCGGGCTTAGCGCAGACTTGAGTGCTCGCTGGGAAACCGGCGATGCAGAACTGCTCAACTTCGGGGAACCCTTTAACAAGGCAATCCCGAGCGGGCAAAATTTCTCAAAATCGCGGAGGATTGTTTAGGGACTCTATGGCCGTAAAGCGCCGTAAAGATGATTGTCCGACAGTGAGCGGCCATGACTTGCTGGCTAAGCGACTCTGCCAGGTCTCGCCTTACGCGGGCGGCATCGAGCCGATTATGGATCTGATCCCGGGGATTATGGAGCAGAACGACCAACTCCGTCCTCTATGGACGGCGTGGCGACAAAATGCGACGCCTGATCTGACGCCGCGGCAATGTTTCACTCGGGACCAAATCAAGGTCCTGCGCGATTTTGTACAGTACTTGTATTTTGCCAGCGATGTCTTTGCGCGTTCTGCCCGGGGACGCTGACGATGCTTCGCGCGAAGTTTTGTGTGATCGGAACCGGCGCTGGCGGAGGCATCCTCGCCTACCGCCTGGCGAAGGCGGGTGCCGATGTGCTGGTTATCAACTCAGGCCGTATTCCCGCGCAATCCGAATTTCAAAACGAGCTGAGCCCTGAACAAAAGGGCCACTTTGAAATAGGCCCGCATACCACCTTCCCGGTCCGGCCGGAAATCTCTATCGTTCATTCGCTCCTCGCGGACGCCCGTAGCCGGAGTTCCCTGGAATCTCCTCGGGAAGGCGGATTCCAGCACTACCAGATTCACCACGTCAATGGTTTGCAGAACCTCTGGAATGGGATCTGCCTGAGGTATTCAGAGGACGATTTTGCCAACCGCTACTCCTACAGTGAGGACTGCCGGTGGCCGATTTCTCTGAACGATCTTGCCGATCACTATTCTGAGGTCGAGCGGCTCGCATTGGTGGTTGGTGAGCGCAACGGCTTGCGTCAATTTCCAGATGGAGCCTTCCTCGCGCCCCGCGGAGCCAGACGAGTTGACCGTCTTTTCATCGACAGCAACGCCGGTTCACTCGGCCCCGATTTTTTCTTTTTGGAGAACAGGAAAGCCGTCGACATGCGGCCGGATTCTAAGCAAAAGTGCGTGGCCTGCGGCAATTGCGGGCGAGGATGCCGTTCCGGCAGCGTCTATAAATTCTCAACGCGTCTCCTACCGGAGATAAGTACGCTGCCGAATTTTCGGCTGCTCGAGCATACTAGAGCCATTAAATTGAGCGCGGTCGACGGTGACAGTGGGGAGGGATTCTCGATTTCCCATATCGTGGCGATTGACGAACGCACCCAGCAGATCGTCGAGATTGAAGCGGACGTGGTCATCGTCTGTTCGGGCGCCATCGAATCGCCGCGGCTGCTGCTGAACTCGTTCGCAGACGACCGGAGCAAAGCCGAGCAGGTCGGCGAGTTTTTGCAGGATAGCCCGCGTGCCGTCGTCGGCACCAGCCTCTTCAGATTGTGGTTCACGCCGGCGGAGGAAGACCGCGGTTATGGCGATCACATTTTGCTGGGCGGTCAGATCAAGGATTCCCAAGGGAAAGACTTTCCATTCGTGGGCCAGTTCTGGTCGGATTTCATGAAGGTTCCCTATTATCTTGCCGAAATACCGCGGTTGCCCCGATTCCTGGTGGAAACGATTTCCCGGCAAGTGTTTAAGAGCACGGTGACGTTGGTGATGTTTAGCCCGGCCGTTCCGCAGAGAAAGAACAAGGTCGTTTTGGCCGATGGAGTTGATCATTTTGGACAACGTCAGGTGCGTATCGAGTACGAGACGTCAGAGATCGAGGCCGACCACGGCCGGCAGCTGGCCGCGCTGGCCCGCCGAATGCTAAGGAAGGCCAGCGGTTACGTCGCGGAGGACGCCGGGTCTCCTCCGGGATCAGGCATTCATTACGTGGGCACCTGCCGAATGGCTGCGGACCCGAAAGGCGGCGTGGTGGACAAAGACCTGAAGTATTTCAAGAGTAAGAACCTTTACGTATGTGACGGTAGCGTGATTCCGGTTCTCAGCGAGAAGCACCCTACGCTGACCATCATGTCGCTGGCCGATCGCTTGGCGTCGCGGTTGATTAAGACTTACATCTAACGCGGTGAAATCCGAAATCTCAAGAATCGTTCTCGGCACCGATTGGATGATTGCTGTGCCGAATCATGCATCCTGGAATATCGCTCCCACAAAACGCTCAGATGCCATTCTGAACGGCGCGGTTGAGATGGGCATCAACTCGTTCGATACGGCCAGGATGTACTGGAGCGAAGGGGTTGTCGGGCGCTTCGTCAGGAAGCATCCGCTGGGTCGCGGCGCTTTTGGGATCATCTCGAAGGGTGGACATCCGAGCCGTTTCACGCCGCTGACGCGGAAGAGGCTATTGCGCGAACTGGACGATTCGTTAAGAGCCCTGGGCACCGATTACATCGACCTCTATCTCTTGCACTATGATGATCCGCGAGTTCCCGCGCAGGCGATCGCCGAATGGAGCATTGAACTCTTAAGATCCGGGAAGATCCATGATGTCGGATACTCCAACGTGTCTCTTGCCAGGCTCAAGGAGTTTCGGGCCTACTTGCGGGAGGCAAACGTCGTGCCATGGGTGAGCAATGAATTTAACGCTCTCCCGGCTAAAGATGGGGAGCGGTGGAAGGGTGCGCAGAACATTTCCCGCGACGGGACATATGTGGACTATCTTCGGGAAAACGATCTTCCTTTCCTTGCCTACTCGCCACTGGGCCGCGGCGGCCTAAGGACATGTGTCGACAGCCGTCCCGCTGAACGCAAGCCCGAGGACGAGCGACGGATAAGTCAACTAATATCTCTTGGCCAGAAATATAGCGTTCCGCTGTCGGCTATCGCGCTAAATTACATTCTGCAAACGGCGCCGAATTTTCACGCGGTCGTAGGAACGTCAAAACTCAATCACCTGAATGAAAACGTGCGCGCCTTGACATTTCAAATGAGCGGGGCCGACCGGGCCGGCTTGGCTTAGATAGAATCGCCAGGAATTTTTTAGCTCACCGGGTGGACCCACCAGGTCCCTGCGCGGGGCCGGAGATGTGCTGTAGGTCGTAGTTATCTTCCTGGCAGATGTACTCCATCAGTTCCGTTCCCGCCATCATGCGTGCATGACCCACCGTCGTGAAGGGCTTGGCATAGGCGCCCGGATCGTCGATAGTCACTTCGATCGACATGTTCCCCATGTCGGTCCGCGTGTAGCGCTCGATGGTGTGGAGCTTGTCCGTGTGCGGGTGTCCCACGTAGTCGAACCAGAACTTGTCCTTGAATCCGACCGTGTCGATCACCCAGGTCTGACCGTCCCAGCGTCCGATGGAATTTCCGTACCACGCCGGATCGGGATCTTCGGGATGCTTGCGGCCATCCATGAAAATCTGCCGCCAGCTATGGATGTTGCCTTCGAACACAATAAAGTAAATGCCCGGCGTCTGCGCGATCCGCCAGGGATACGGCGATCCACGCGGAATACCGGCGGGTAGGCAGTTCGATTCCGGATCGTCTTTCGATTGGCGCGTCTTCACCAGCGCTTCCGCCCAAGGCAGCATCACGACTGAGTCGCCCGGTTTCAGGGCTCGCGAAATGTCCGCATCACTTGAGCCGCTGCCCAGCCAGACTCCCGATAGATCGGGCGTGCCATCGGCCAGTTTGGGAGCCGGGCCGGTGGGAGCCGGCGGCTGCCGTTGATAGAGTCCTACGCTTCCGCCTTTCGCTTGGCCCTTTCCTTTAACCGCGTCGCCCGGAGGCTGCTGCGCGATGAGAGAAACGACTGCGAGCGCAGCGCCCGCGGCGCCGGCGATCCAGACTCGGCTCACTTGCCGTCCTCAAATGCCGATAGAAAGTTCAACTTGTGGCCATCCGGGAAGACGATAGTCTGTGCGATGCCGAAATTCGAGTTGTCGCGGGCGCGCGATCCGGTGACCGTGACCATGTCGCCTTCTTTTACGGAATGCCGCGTCCAGCCGTTGCGCACCAGGATGCTCGGGCTGGCTAGTTCCAGGTTCCAGTTGGTTACCTTCCCGGCGCTATCCTTCACGTCGATGTAAAAATGCGCGTGCGGGTTGACCCATTCCACCTTGGTCACTACGCCTGTGAGGTCGATCTTCTTGGTGTTATCGAACACCGCCGCACCGGAATGGTGAGCGAAAACGGGCAGCCCTAAGGCCAGCAAAGCCGTTGCCGCCGCAAGCTTGAACCTGATTTGCATCGAATGGCCCCCAGCCCGAAATTCTGGCATAGGCGTACATCCGGCGCAAGGAGTTATTGTTAACCTAAGAACCAGGAGCTGCATCCCATATGAAGATGCTCCGGTGTATTCCCGTACTTCTATTGGGGGCCTTGTCGGCCTCAGGCCAAATTCCAGGTCAGTACCCGGGCCAATCTCCCGGTCAATACCCTGGACAATACCCGCCGGGGCAAGGGCCGAATTCGCGTATTCCAGGTCAGACCGGCCCCACGATTCCCGGTACCGGCCGTCCGCGAGGTGGACAACCGCAGTCCGACAGCCGCGGAAAGAAATCGAGTTCTGAAGCCCAACTGCTTACCACGACGTCGGGAATTCTGCGGCGCGTGGCTTCGAACCAACTGGTGATCCAGCCCGATGACCATCGCGTGGTCTGGTACCGTCTGGCCCCCCAGATCAAAGTGACGAAAGACGGCAAGGATGCGGATCTGAAAGATTTCGCGCTGGGCGATTATCTGAGTGTCGATTCCAGCTCGGATGACGACAGCATCAATACCGCCGTCTCGGTGACCTGGAAGAAGGCGTCCACGCCCGAGGATCGCGCGGAGGCTTCGAGAACCTGGGATTTGCCGCGTCCCGAAACTGCCGGCCGCGGTAACGCCACGTCTTCCGCCTCGAGATCCACGTCGTCGGCTTCCTCGCCGCCTCGCGAAGCTGGCGATGACCGGCCCGTGCTTCGCCGCAAGGATCCCGATCCTGCTCCCGTGCCCCAGGCGGAGTCTGGTCCTGACAAGCCGCAGGAAGCCGCGACAGCGGCCCCGCCCAAGGTTTCGCCCAAGGAAGAAGAGCCGGACAACAGTCCTCCGCCGACTCAAATGCGTCCGCCCGATCCGAAGCCGGATGAAGACGATCCCGGCAAGCCGGCGCTGCGTCGTGGCGTGCCCGCACCACGGCGCCAGAGTGCCCCTGTCGAGGAACCCAAAGTCATGGCCGCGGCCGCGCCGCCGCTCGTGAAACCATCGACAGGCCCACCGCCGCCAGCGCCGGTTGAGCCACTAGTGGTGCCGCAAGCGGTTCCGCTCGGCGACGATCCGATCATCACCAAAGCTCGGGAGGCGGCGTTGGCTTACTCGGAGACGTTGCCGAATTACCTGGTCCAGCAGATGACCACGCGGTATCAGAGCGATCGTCCGAAGTCGGGCTGGCAGGCTCTCGATATCGTGACCGCCGATCTGACCTATCAGGATGGCCGCGAGAGCTATAAGAACATCAAGGTCGGTAACAAGAGCGTGAACACGTCCATGGATGAAATTCCAGGCACGCGGTCGACGGGCGAGTTTTCAACGCTTCTGGAAGAGTTGTTCGAGCCGGGCGCGACTAAATTTCGTGCGGGCGGACAGGATACGATCCACAACCGCTCAGCATACGTCTACAATTTTGAGGTAACGCGCGAACTCTCGCGCTGGAGGATCGAAGCGCCTTCGCAACTTTACTATCCAGCCATCAAGGGATCCGTCTGGATCGATAAGGAAACCTCGCGCGTTATGCGCATCGAGCAGTCGGGCAAAGGCATGCCTGCATTGTTCCCGTTCGACACCGTCGAAACTACTGTGGACTACGATTTCATCCGGCTCGGCACATCGGGACCGTACCTGCTGCCGATTGAGTCCGAAGTGCTGAGCTGCCAGCGGGGCAGCAGCATCTGCTCGCGCAATAAAATCGAGTTCCGAAATTACAAGAAGTTCGGAGCGCAGTCCGACATCACGTTCGACAAGCCGTAACTGCGCGTCACTTCGGCTTGGAGTGAAATGGATCGGGTTCCGTGCCGTGTGGCGCTGGCTCCGGACTCTCGATATCCAGGTTGACGACGATCGGCTCCTGGCCGCTGCGCACCACCACTGCTTCCACCGGTTCATCTGGACGAGCGTTCATCTCCTGATGCGGAACAAACGGAGGTACATAGATAAAATCGCCAGGCCCGGCCTCCTCGACGAACTCCAGATGATCGCCCCAGCGGAAGCGGGCGCGCCCGCGGACGATGTAGAGGACGGTTTCAAGTTCACCATGGTGGTGCGCGCCGGTGCGGGCCGCCGGCTGCACTGTAACGGTTCCCGCCCACAGCTTATTGGCGCCCGTGCGAGCGTGCGTGATGGCCGCCGCCCGGCTCATGCCCTGCGTCTGAGGAGTGTTCGTGTCGAGCTCGCCGGCTCGCACGATGCGAATTCCGTGCTGCTTCCAATCGGACACGTAGATAAGAGCCCCGGTTACTTCTTAGCCGCCTTCGCCTTAGCTTCCTTCTCCGCTTTGATCAACGTGTCCAGATGCCGGGAATCCTTCTCGTTTTCCGTGCAGATGTATTCCCAAAGATCGCTGTCGGTGATCAGTGGAGTCCACTGCGTAACCTTCCACGGTCGCGTGTAGTACACCGGATCCTCAATAGTGATCTCGTCCTTCAAGTTTCCGTAGTCCGGACGCGAATAACGCTCGATCACGTGGAGTTTATCCGATGTACCGTGCCCCGCAAGATCAAGCCATGTGAGCCCGTTGAAGCCAATGGTATCGACCACCAGTTCGTCGCCCTCCCACTTTCCGACCGAATCGCCCCACCAGGTTGGATTTAGAGCCTTGGGATGATCGCGATTCAAAAAGATCTGGCGGAAGCTGTGCAGGTTGCCTTCGTATAGAATCACCACCAGGTTGGGTAGCTGAAGAATCTTCGAAGGATACGGATCGCGCCGGGGCACACCCGTCGGCAGGCAGCGCGCCTCGGGATCTTCCGTGCCTTCGTTGGCCTGGCGCTCTTTGAAGAGCTTCTCGCCGAAGGGTGTCATCGGCAACTCACCAACGTCGTAATCCTTGGCGATGTCCGACGTGTAGCCGGCGTAGCCCCACACCCCTGAAAGGTCGACGTGTCCGTCGGAGGTTCGCGGCGTGGGCCCAGGCGGCCCTTTCTTTACGCGGCCATTCCCTTTGCGCTTGGACTTGGGTATCGTGCTCTCGGCCGGAAACTGCCCTTGAAGGAATGGGACGGCCGTCAGAACGAACGCCGACGTGGTAAGGATCGCGAGCAGAGTCTTCTTTCTCACGGTAAAAATCGCCTCTCACAAATTATACTCGCGGGGTGGTTTGGTATGCTCATACACTTATGAGCCTCTTCGCCGTCAAGCCGCTGGATGCGCTCCTTAAGGATGCCGGGCACGAAACTCTTCACCGCACCCTGGGCCCGGTCCAATTGGTGGCGCTGGGTATCGGCGCGATCATCGGCGCGGGGCTGTTTGTGCGAACCGCAGACGCTATCGCTCAGCGGTCTGGTCCTTCAGTAACGCTGGCCTTCATACTTGCCGGACTGGGCTGCGCTTTTGCGGGCCTGTGCTACGCAGAGTTTGCTTCCATGATTCCGGTCGCAGGGAGCGCTTATACCTATTCCTATCTGACCATGGGCGAATTAGTCGCCTGGATCATCGGCTGGGACTTGGTCCTGGAGTACGCGGTCGGCGCGGCCACGGTCGCAATTTCATGGAGCCAGTACTTCAACAGGGTTCTCGACTACATTAACCCCGGGCTAAGCATCCCATATCAGTGGAGTCATTCTCCCCTGGAGACTCAAATGGGCACCGGTGTGCACGGTTTGATCAACCTCCCGGCCGCCGGCATTCTGCTCCTGATTTCTCTATTACTGATCCGCGGCACGCAGGAGTCAGCCTTTGTCAACAGCTTGATCGTGGTCGCGAAAGTCTCAATCGTCGTAATCGTGATTCTTGTTGGCTGGGGGTTTATGAACCCGGTCAATCACACCCCCTATATTCCTGCTGCTACGACCTATACAACTCCCGAAGGAGTGACCCATGACTATGGCGGGATCATGGGAATTCTGGGAGCCGCGGGCGTTGTTTTCTTCGCCTTTATTGGATTTGATGCGGTCTCAACCACTGCTCAGGAGGCCAAAAACCCCAAGCGGGATATGCCCATCGGGATTCTCGGATCTCTGGTGGTCTGCACGTTACTATATGTCGCCTTCGCTCACGTCCTGAGCGGCGTCGCTACTGTCGAAGATTTTCGAACCGCGGGTAAAGAAGCCTCAGTGGCGTACGCCATCAGCAAGTACATGACGGGATATGCGTGGTTAGCGAAACTCGTCACCGTGGCTATTCTGGCCGGCTTCTCGTCCGTCATCCTGGTCATGCTGTTCGGGCAATCGCGCGTGTTTTACTCCATGAGTGTTGATGGATTGGTTCCGAAGATATTCTCCGACGTTCATCCCAAATACAAAACTCCGTGGAAGTCCAACATGTTGTTTTTCGCCTTCACCGCCTTGTTCGCCGCATTTCTGCCGGAGGACATAGTGGGGGAGATGACCAGCATCGGTACTCTGTTCGCGTTCATTCTGGTTTGCGCCGGCGTTTGGATCTTGCGCGTGCGTCGGCCGGAGCTAGAGAGAGCCTTTAAAGCGCCCGTTCTGCCGTTCACGGCTATTATGGGCATCGTCGTCTGTGGAGCAATGATTTACGGACTTGGTTGGACGAATTGGGCGCGGCTGGGCGGATGGATGGCGATCGGCCTGGTGATTTACTTCCTATATAGCCGCAAGCACAGCATCACGCATAATTCATAAGAGCATTCGGACGAACCATCCGATTCCACCCACGAGTAAAACGCCCGCTGCCGGGCGCCGCCACGATGCTGGGATTTTCCGCACCACCAGCCAGAGCACACCGAGAAGCATCGCCTGGGTGATCGCCGCGGCGGTAAGGTATGACGAAGGGAAAGCCGCGAACGGCAGCCCATGGGCCACCCCCAGCACCGGCACTACCGCCCAGCGGGCCTGGCTGTCGGGCAGAAATACGATTTCCGCGGCGAGATACGCCACGGTCAACGCGAGTAGTGCTTCCAGGAATTCGGGGCTGAACGACATCGGGATCCGCGATGACAGAGGTCGCGCGAGCCATTCGCCGGCCAGAAATGCGATCGTCAGGATTCCCATTTCGCGTGTATTCCGTGCCGCCAGCACTAAGACCGCGAGAAACAGCAGCCCCGATACCGATTTGAAGAGTCGTGCGATTCCGGCTGCAGCGGCTTTGGCGATCAGCTCGGTGCGCGATGGCGGATGAAAACGCACCTCGGCTTGCCGGAAACTCTGATCGAACACCTGTTGGTCGCCATTGGGTCCTTGGACGGCGTAAAGCAGATGTACGTGATTCGGCACCGTAACCCGAAACAGCGTGCATTCGACTTCAATCTTGTCGGGCACGGGTCGATCAAATTCGTAATCGGCCCGACAAATATAAGTCCCGTCCTGCTCCTGACATTTCGACGAAGTCCGGCGCGCGCCCTCGAACTTTAACTGATCCAGCAGCGCCGTCTCAGGATTTGTCACATGCGTGAGCTCGTACATTGGGATTCGCAGTTCGTAGGTCGCGATGCGGCCGTCGACGTGCAACTCACCGCTGCTCATGCTGACGACGTGAGCATATGTGGAGGAACAAATCAGAAAGAGGACAAGGCTACGCATGAGCTTTTCGGCGGCGCATGCGGACAATAACGATGCGCAGCGCGGCGATTACCGGAACCGAAAAGAACATCCCTGGTACGCCGGCCACTCGCTCCCCTGCGAGCACTCCGAAAATCACCAGCAGCGGGTGTAGCTCGACGCCAGAGCTGAGCAGATATGGACTAAGCACGTAATCCTGAAATAGACGATACACGATAAAAAAGACCAGAAGCCATAGGACGTGCGAATAGCCGCTCACTCCCGCCACCACGAGTGCAATCACGGCTGCGGCCAGCGGCCCGAAGAAGGGAATTAACTCCAGTACGCCTCCCACGCTCGCGAGAAGCACTGCATACGGGACCCCAAGCACGGACAGAACAATGGAATAGGCTACAAACGCTGCTATGGCCAGCAGCACCAACGCGCGGATATACTGCGCGACTAGAAGGTGCAGATCTCTCAGGATTTCTTCCGCCAGTGAACGCCGGCGTGGCTGGAAGCATTCCACAATCGCATCGCGCATGAGGAGCCCGTCTTTGAGAAAGAAAAAACTGAGGATGGGTATAAGCACCACGGCTGCCAGACTTCCGAGCCCGGCGAGGATGCCGGGACCGACTTGTTTCAGCACCGGCAGGACCCTATCTCCGAGGCCGGCGGTTTGTTCCGTGATCAGTTCGGTGAGGCGGGGCCTCCATGTTTCCAGCCACGCGGGAAGGGGAACGCGGCTCAGCGGGTCTTCCTTAAGGGCTTCGGGAAGGCGTCCCGCCAGCGTAGCCGCCTCCTCGCCGATCTTGGCTCCCACGGGAATCAGAATGGCTAACGCGATTCCGATCAAGACCAGGTACACGATGGTGAGAGACAGGGTTCGGGAGACACTCCGCGGGGTGTGCCGCTCGACGCGATCGACTAGAGGAGCAATCAGATGCGCCAGGAAGATCGCCAGCAGGAAAATCACTAGAACGCTTCGCGTGAGGTAGATGAGCGCGACGGCCAGCACGAACACGAACACCGTCCACACTGCGCGCAGCACGCGCCCGTCAAGCAACATGGCTACTAGAATAGCGGGCCCATGGGGCGGAAGTAGTAGAGCGTCGGTCTGCTACGAAAGGCTACTAATATTAGCGACTGGAGATGATAGATCGCGTCACCATCTCAAATAAGTCCTGTGCATTGTTGGTGCAGCCTTGGCCGCCGTGATCTATGGTCTCGCGCTTGTGCGCTGGAGCATTTGAGGAGGCGTAGAAGAAGAGTGGCGTCTGATCACCCATCTGTCGTAGCCGGTCGAGTAGAACATAGCCTTCCCGCGGTCCTTCACGTCGGCCCATACCTGAAATAATTGCTGCATATTTCGTTTGGGAGATCTGTCTAAACGCTTCGTCTGTAGACAACGCTAAATGTAAAGCTAAAACCGACTGCTTCGAATGCCTTCCGCTCGTAGGTGTTGTTCTCCGGGCGATCATCCACCCAAAGAATATGATTTTTCTTGCCGTTCTCAGTGGACTGGCGCGTGTTGCTGACCACCTGGACGGTCCTCTGCAAATCTGGTTGCGAGGTTGAATCCTGCCCTTTAGCTGTCGCTGCAGTGAGAGAAGCCACCGCCGTTAGTTGCATCTTCACGTAGTTCGCCTCGTCTTTGAAGTCGGCGGGTGCAAAGAGTTTTCCGCTGTGTTTGCTTACGAGCCACCCGAATACACACAAAACCAGAATCGGAAAACCGACCAAGAAATAGATCAGCGGAAGGTCACAGTTTTTCGAGCGTGAGGCGATCGAGCTTGCCGCCGAAATACTTTTGCAACGCCGCGGTGAAGACATCGTTGTCTGACGTCACGCTCGCAAACAGGCTCATCGAAGACCGAAACTTCAAGTCGTCCGGCGATCCCAGAATCTGGCGTATCGAACGTCCGTCTATCGCATTTACCAGACGAGTGCACTCCCGCAATCGAGCTCCCAGAACGGGATGCTCTAAATACGCCTCGGCTTCTTCCCGCGAAGCGATCCCGAAGCTAACAGCCATCTGGCTATACCCTAAGCCTCTCAGCTGCGGGAAGATGAACCACATCCAGTGGCTTTCCTTGCGCCCGTTACGCAATTCGGCACAGACCTGTTCGTAGACTGGATTCTGGGCTTCGATAAAACGTTGCAGATCGTAAGGATCGTTCACGATCGCCTGTCCCCACTGATTACTATAGAGTGGTGACCCACACCCCGGCCGACCGCATGCGCGGGCTCGTGAGCGGTATTCAGGAACTGGAAGAGAAGCTCAAGGACGGCGGCGGCGCGAAGAAAATCGAAAAGCAGCATGTCGAAGGCAAGCTAACTGCGCGCGAGCGGGTGGCTCATTTAATCGATCCCGGCTCGTTATTCCTCGAAGTCGGCCTATTGATCGCCTACGACCGTTATGACGGACAGGCTCCCGCTGCCGGCGTGATCACCGGCTTGGGACACATCGAAAAGCGGCCGTGTGTGATCGTGGCCAACGACGCTACGGTGAAGGCCGGTGCGTGGTGGCCCGAAACCATCCACAAGATTTTGCGGGCGCAGGAAATCGCCATGCGCAACCGCCTCCCGATTGTCTACCTGGTCGATTCGGCGGGCGTGAACCTGCCTTATCAGGACGGAATTTTCCCGGGACAATACGGCGCAGCACGAATTTTTTATTACAACTCGCTGATGCGGCGAAAGCTCAGAGTGCCCCAGATCGCCGCAGTGATGGGCATGTGCATCGCGGGCGGTGCATATCTCCCGGCGCTGTCGGATGTGATCATCATGGTCGAGAAGACCAGTTTCCTGGGACTGGGCGGCCCGAACCTGGTGAAGGGCGCGGTGGGCCAGGTGGTCGACGCGGAATCGCGGGGCGGTGCGTCGCTGCATACCAAGATCAGCGGCGTCGCGCACTATGCGGCTAAAGACGATCGCGCGTGTTTGGCGCTGATCCGCGAAAAAATCCGTGAACTCCCTGAGACCACCGTGCCGCATAAAGGTTCCGCGCCCGCCAAGCCCGCGGAAGGGCTCTACGACCTGCTGCCCGACGATCACCGGCTTCCCTACGACATGGAAGCGGTCATTGCGCGCATCGTCGACTCAGACGACTATTTGGAATTTCAGCCTCAGCATGCCCCGGAAATGCTGTGTGCGCACGCCCGGCTCCACGGCCGGCCGATCGGGCTGATCGCGAACCGGCGCGGATTCTTGAAGACGCCGGAAGGGCCGCGTATCGGCGGGATCGTGTATCCGGAGTCGGCACGTAAGGCCGCCTATTTCGTCGAAACCATCGAGCGTCAGGGATTGCCGCTGGTGTATTTGCAGGATGTCTCCGGGTTCATGGTGGGTGTGGAAGCGGAAAGCGCAGGCATCAT
>Ga0105237_10004085_pt1 | contig 17022 bp, 3 predicted proteins | sample KBSC24metaG_FD_81520 | JGI IMG/M metagenome (GOLD analysis project Ga0105237, IMG submission 81520) | Corn rhizosphere microbial communities from Kellogg Biological Station, Michigan, USA - KBS C2-4 metaG | ecosystem: Host-associated > Plants > Roots > Rhizosphere > Soil | place: Michigan, USA... | reverse complement strand
AATGGTGAGAGATTGCTCGGTGACGCATGTACGATGTTTGCATCGAAGAACAACACTGAGCCGGCCGGTCCCTTCGGCGCGACGATGCCTTTCGTCCGCACGAGGTTTTCGATGACGTCTTTGCTCAGCGAGTACTTCAGATCCGCCGTGAGATCGTTGATCCACGCCGGCGTGCTGTGGCCGTTCCCGTTGCCGTTTCCGTTTCCATTTCCATTCGCATGTCGCGCACTCATGTCGATCACACCTTCAACATGAGAGCCCGGAATCAGAAAGATTGGGCCATTAAACTCCGTCATATCATCCAGCAGCACCGCAGCATTGATAACCCGCGGCGTGAGCATCGCGTCCTCTTTCTGCCAGAAGATGAAGTCCTGGTGCCACTCCCACACGTCGCCGCCCAACGCCGCCTTCGCATTGACCTTGAACTGGTAAATGTAGACGTCGCTGTCGAGCAGTTGCATCGCAGCGTCGACGAGTCGCGGATGTTGCGAGAGACGCTTGAACACCTCGTTCGTCCGGTGCAAGCCATAAACGGAACGCACCATGTTTCCCTGTTTTTCAAGAATCCTCCTCGGGCTTGCTTCCGCGAACACGGTCGGGAGTTGCTCCTTCATGATCTCGACTTCCGACTTCGAAAAGAGAGCCGGCATGAAAAGATACCCCTGCTCCTGGTACAGCTTCATTTCATCTTGACTTAAACACATAGCAATCTCCTGAACTTACGTTTGAGTGGGAAGCAACTTTGCGAGGACTTTTTGTGTGCTTTTTTGTGCCTTCTTGTGGCTAGACTTGCTCGACAGATAAAAGATCCGACACTTCTTCCGCGGAGAGCTCGTTGATCTGAATAATCGTGGCGGCAATGTCTTCGACGATCGCCGGATCGTCCCACACCTTCGCCATGCGAATCAGCAGACTATCGATCGTTGGCGCTTCAAACAGCACTCCAACCGGCAGATCGATCTGAAAGATCTCTCGCAAACGAACGACTATCTGCGTCGCGAGCAACGAGTGCCCACCGAGCTCGAAGAAGTTGTCGTTCACGCCGATCCGCTCGATCCCGAGCACCTGCGACCAAATGCCTGCGACCACTTTCTGCCCCGCCGTCGATGGGGCGACAAACTCGCTCTGGCTCTGTGAGCGCTCCAGCTCGCGGCCCGCGAGCGCCTTGCGATCCACTTTGCCATTCGGCGTCAGCGGCATCGCGTCGACCAGAACGATCGTCGAAGGAATCGTGTACGCCGGAAGCCTCTCCCCGAGAAACTCGCGCAACGCCTGCACCGTCACCTGCTCGCCATCGCGAGCGACGACGTAAGCAACGAGACTGTTCGCGCCGCTCGCATCTTTTCGCGCCAGCACGACTGCTTCCTGCACCGCAGGACTCTTCGCCAGCACCGCTTCAACTTCGTCGATCTCGACACGGAAGCCGCGAATCTTGACCTGGTGGTCCACCCTGCCGAGAAATTCGACGTCGCCGGTCGTCAACACACGCGCGAGGTCGCCGGTCTTGTACATGCGTGCGCCGGGTTCGTTGCTGAACGGATTCGGCACGAACTTCTCAGCCGTGAGCGCCGGCTTGTTCACATATCCGCGCGCGAGATTGATGCCGCCGAGATACAAATCGCCAACAACACCCGCCGGCGCGATATTGAAAAACGGATCCAGCACGTAGACCTGTGTCTGAGTGATGGGACGTCCGATGGGCACATAATTCGGCCACGCCGCAGTCGCAGGCGGCAACGTGTACGCAGTCACGACGTGCGTCTCGGATGGACCATAGTGGTTATGAAACGACGTTTCTTTCAATGCGTCCGCGAGCGCGACGATCTGGGGTGACAACTGCATCTGCTCGCCGGTCGCGATGATCTCTTTGAGGTTCACTGGCAGGTAGTTCTGTGACGTGTATTCATCCGCCAGTTGTCTTAACACGGTGACCGGCAGCGTTACTTTTTCAATCGACTGCTCCGCGACATATTGCGCCAACCACGGAACGTCGAGACGCAGCGGCTCCGGAACCAGGTAAAGCGTGCCGCCGGAACGCCAGGTCGAGAACATCTCGTGAAAACTCGCATCGAAGCTGAACGAAGCAAACTGCAACGTTCTCGCCTTGCGCATGTGAACGTCGTGATGCCACTCGATCAGGTTCGCGAGACAGCGATGCGTGAGTCCGATTCCTTTCGGCTGACCGGTCGACCCTGACGTGTAGATGATGTAAGTAAGGTTGTCTGGGGAGACGCCGCTTTCCACATTGCCCTGGCACTCGCGTGCGATGTTTTCCGCTTCAGAATCAATGGAGACGATCTGCACACCTGGCATATTGATATCGATCTCGACCTCGCGCGCGAACTGATCGTGTGTGAGCACAACCCGCACTTTCGCGTCTTGAAGCATGTAGATCAAACGGCCCTTCGGATAAGAAGGATCGAGCGGGACGTACGCGCCGCCTGCTTTCAACACGCCGAGAGCACCGATCATCAGATCAGGCGAGCGATCGAGACAGATTCCGACGGGCACGTCTGGTCCAACTCCAAGCGAACGCAGGTAGTGCGCGAGTTGATTTGCACGCCGGTTCAGCTCCGAATAGCTGATCGATTGATCGTCGAAGACGATGGCCGGCGTCTGCGGGAATCGTTCCGCGGAAGCTTCAAAGATCTGATGAATACAGCCGTCTGCCGGTAACGAGTAATCTTTTTCAGTATCATTCAACTGGACGAGCAGTTTCTCTGTTTCGCTCGTCGAAAGCGGCGAATGGAATTCGTGTGCTGCGTGAGGATCGGCGGCAATGGCTTCGAACGTTCGCAGATAATAGTCGCCGATGAGCGCGATCTGCTCGCTGGAGAGTTCGGCGCTGTTGTATTCGAGAGCGAGTTGCACCTGCGTCGTTGCGACGTTGAGCCCGAAGTTCGCGAGCAGCGCGAAGTTAGTCTCCATGTACGACCGAGCGCTGATCAGTTGCAGGTCCTTGAAGCCGACCATGCTCTCGTACACGTGGAAGTGCGCGAAGTTGAACGCCGCTTCGTAGGGCGGTTCGCCGCCCTGAAGTTTTTGGAGATGCGGCAACGGGTAACGTCTGTACGGCAGCATTTCGCGCTCGGCCTGGAACGTTTGGCGCGCGAGATCGATCCAGCTTCCGCGCTCGACTCCGAGTCGGAACGGCAACGTGTTGAGAAACAGTCCCAGCACTCTCTCTCCGTCCTCGACCTCGAGTCTTCCGTTGGTGACGAGACCAGACATCACGTCCTGTTGACCCGAAAGGATGCTCAGGACTTTGAGGTGTGCGGCAAGCAGCATGCTCTTGACGGGAACGCTCGCGTCACGGGCGGCGCGTTTGATTCCTTCTGAAACTTCCGCCGGGATCAACACCACGTGCGCGCGAGAATTGTGCGCTTCGGGTTTCTGCTCGATCGGGAACCGCGGCAAAACCGTCTTCGCACTGCCGGCGAGGAAGTCAGTCCAGAATTCACGACATACATCAGATTCGGCTGCTTCGTTTTCGAGTGCGACATAATTCCTGTATGAAGTATTGAGCGGGGTCCACTCGACATCCGGCTCGCCATGCAGCATCGCGAAATAGACTTTGAACAGCTCGGCAAACATCGACGCGACACTCCAACCGTCACAAATCGCGTGATGCTCCACTAACGCCAACTGAAACGTCTCGTCGCTGCGAACGTGAATATAAAACCGAAGCAGGGGCGCGATGGTCCAATCAAATTTCTTGTACTTCTCGTCGTCGAGCCAACGATCGATCGTTGCATCCTGCTCTTCGTCCGAGAGCATGCTGATGTCTTCGAAGTTCACCGAAATCGGCGCCGATCGATGGACGAGCTGCAACGGCTGACTGTATGAGGTGAGATCGAAAGACGTTCGCAGGAGCGGATGACGCTCGCCGACAACCTGGACCGCACGATCGAGTTTGTTCCTGTCGAGTGGCGCGCGGAGGTGATAACTGGAGATGTTGTGATACGCAGCGCTGTCGGGCGTGAACTCCGTGTGAAACATCATGCCCTGTTGGAGACTCGTGAGCGGGTATGCGTCCTCAACAGACTCGGGCATCCGTGCTCGATCCGCTTCGCTGATCAGACTGAACGGCGTGGCTGCGTCGGGCGTGGGTCCCAGCACGTCTTCCTGACTCTCATTGATGACGCGGGCCAGTTCAGCGATCGTTTGATGTTGAAAAATGTCCTGAAGCGTGAACTCGAGTTTAGCTTCTTTGGCTTTCGACATCACTTTGATACTGAGAATGGAATCGCCACCCAACTCGAAGAAGTTGTCGTGAATGCCGACGCGATCGACTTTGAGCACTTCACTCCAGATAGACGCGAGCACTTCCTCGACGCCGTCGCGAGGCTCTTCATATTCGCGGGTCGAGACATTTTCCGGCGCCGGCAGGGCCTTGCGATCAACTTTGCCGTTCGTCGTGAGCGGCAGTCGCTCGAGCACGACGAAATGTGCGGGCGTCATGTAATCGGGAACGAACAGTTGAAGATGCGCGCGCAGATCGCCGATTGACGGCGTCTCGCCTGTCGCGACGATGTAAGCGGCTAATCGTTTGTCGCCGGGTTCGTCTTCACGCGCCACGACGACGGCATCGCGGACGCTGTCGTGTTGTCGCAGAGCTGACTCGATCTCTCCGAGCTCGATGCGGTGGCCGCGTATCTTCACTTGATGATCGATGCGGCCGAGGTATTCGAGATTGCCGTCCGGCAGGTAACGCGCAAGGTCTCCGCTGCGATAAAGACGTGCGCCGGGTGTTCGAGCGAACGGGTCGGGTACGAAGCGCTGAGCAGTCAGTTCTGGGCGGTGCAGGTAGCCACGCGCCACGCCAGCGCCGCCGACATGCATCTCGCCAGGGACGCCGGTCGGTACGAGTTGTCCGCGCGCGTCGAGGAGGTAGATGCTCCAGTCAGAAATTGGACCACCGATGATGCTGCCCGCAGAATGTTTTTCGGCGTCGGTGCGTCGCACGGGGTAATACGTGACGTGGACCGTCGTCTCCGTGATGCCGTACATGTTGACGAGCCGCGGGTGCTCGTCGCCGTGACGATCGAACCACGGTTTTAGCTGCTCGGCTGTGAGGGCTTCACCGCCGAAGATCACGAGCCGCAGCGCGAGTTGTTGCGGCGCTTCCTGTTCCTCCGCTTGTATGAGTTGACGAAACGCAGATGGTGTCTGGTTCAGGACTGTTACACGTTCGTGTGCAAGCAGTTGGTAGAAATCGTTCGGCGAACGGCTGACGAGGTACGGGACGACGACGAGCCGGCCGCCGTAGCAGATCGCGCCCCAGACTGCCCACACCGAGAAGTCGAACGCGTAGGAGTGGAAGAGCGTCCACACGTCGCGTTCATCGAAGGAGAACCACGCGTGCGTCGCGTGCAAGAGACGCATTACGTTTGCGTGATGGACCATCACGCCTTTGGGCCGGCCGGTGGAACCCGATGTGTAGATGGTGTACGCGAGATTCTCGGGTGAGACGTTGACATCGGGCGCTTCGCTGCTTTCCGACGTGAACTGCGCTTCGTCGTCGAGATCGATTACATGAGCAGCACTCTGTGGCAGGCGGTCGTGCAAGTGCGCTTGTGTAAGTAAAACTGAAACTCCGGCGTCTTCGAGCATGAAGGCGAGACGCTCCTGCGGGTAGGCAGGGTCAAGCGGCAGATAAGCGCCGCCCGCCTTCAGTATTCCGAGTAAAGCAACGACGAGCCGGACGCTCCGCTCCATGCAAACGCCGACGATCTGTTCGGCATGTACGCCGCGCGCGATCAGGAAATGGGCTAGTTGGTTGGCGCGCTGGTCCAACTCCGCGTAGGTCAGTTGCTCGTTTTCGCAAACTACCGCGACAGCGTTCGGGTGATGACGCACCTGCTTTGCGAACACCTCGTGTAATAGGCCACAGATTACGCCGATTGATGATGGATTTTTATCCGTATCCATTTGTGAAAATCTGTGGCCTAATCTCTGAAGTTGCTCGCGCTCGCGCGGCCCTACGATCTCCAGGTCTGTAATGGGTGTCAGACTCGCCGTCAGCGCTTCACTCACGAAGGTCTCGTACTCCTCGCTCAAGCGCTCGACATCCGCGGCGGTATACATTGACTGGTCGTACTCCAGCTCCAGTCGCGCCCCGGTGCTCTCCCAGCCGACACCCAAAGTCAACGACGCCCGGTGTAGTTGCACCTCTTCAGCGGTGATCTCAAATCGCAATCCTTCTGTTTCAACTGCCGCCGGCCACTCGTAGAACTCAAAACCGTAACCACCTTCGTGAGTTTCAGCTTCGTAGTACGCCTGCCACTTCTCGGCCCGTTCGATCTGCTCGCTCACCGCGGCCATCGCCGTCGTGAAGTTTCCTTCAACATTCAGCACCAGGGGCAAACGTCGCGAGAACAGTCCCACTGCGGCCATGAGCTCTTCATGTTGCCGTCCATCGCTCGTCAGGTACATGCGGAACTGCGGCTGTGCACTGAGCCGGGACAACAACGCGGCCCATACAGTCAGCAACACCACTTTCGGCGTCACGCCGCGCGCATCACAGAACTCGACGAGCTTCATCTGCGTCGCCGGCGCAAACTGGAAAATCCATTGCGCCAACTCGCCGCTTGCCATAGTCGTGTTTGCAAATGGCAACACGGGCTCCTGCGTGTCAGCGGCTTTTATTCGCTGCCAGTGCTCGCGTCCCCCGCGTGTCTCTTCCGAAGTTAATAATTCGTTCTGCCACTGAGCCACGTCCGCGTATTGAAACACCGACGGAAGCGGTTGCTCGGGCGTTGTATACAGGCTTGCGATCTCCTGGACCAAATTGCGCAAACTCTGCCGATCGCCGCTCATCGCACCCAGCTTGATTCTCAGTACTCTGTCATCCCAACTAACCTTCACATCATTCGCTACACGCTCGCCAATCACCTGCACCGGAGAATCCGCTACCGGCGCGTAGGTGGTTCGCAGGATCTCGTGTCGCGCCACAACCTCGGCCACAGCCTGGTCCAACCGCGCATGGTCCACCACACCCTCGACGCGCACCTCGCACGACACCGCGAACTCATTGCCCGCCGCGCCCTGGATTACGCGCCACTGTTCCTTCTGCTGTGGCGACAGCTCGAATCCTTCTAATATCTGTTGTTCCATGTGAAATAACCGTTTATTGGCCACGAAAAGGCACAAAAATCACAAAAGGGGTTCGCAAATCTTTTTGCGCCTTTTGTGCTTTTTTGTGGCAGTTTTACCTGCGCGTGAAGGGTTCGGACATCGCGAAGAGGATGCGGCGCTCGCCGCTGTAAGTTGATCGCGCGTGTGAAGTGAGCATGTTGTCGATGAGCACGATATCGCCCTTCTGCCATGCGAACGAAGTCAGGTGGTGGCGGTACGCTTCGCGCAACTCCTCGATAACTTCCGGTTCAATGCGCGAGCCGTCGCCGTAGTAAGTGTTATTCGGATAGTCCGCTTCATCGAAGTCAGCCACGATCGCGTCTCGCAGGTTCGGTTCGAGCGTGGAAATGTGAAAGAAGGTGATGTGATTAAACCAGGTCAACTCTTTCGTGTGCGGATGTCGCAGCATCGGCTCGCGGACCTGGCGCGTCCTGAGTCGGTCGCCATCTTTCCACTCAAACTCGATCACCGACTTCTCACAATATCCTTCGACAACCGACTTATCGCTCGTCTGATAAACCGTCTGCCACGACAGCCCGAAGCCATCGCCGAAATTCCGCACGTACATCCACTTCTTCGCCGCGAACCGCGCGCGTATCTGCGGACTGATGCTGCGCAACACTCTGCGCGTGTCCGCGAGCGGCGTCTCTCCACCCTCTGCCGCAGGCTGCTCGCAATAGAAGAAAAGCTTCAACGGAAACGTCAGCGAGTAAGAGTGTTCGTTATGCGGGAAAATCTTCTGGTCCGGCGGATAATCGGTCGACGTGTAGATCTTCTCGCCCACCTGACTCCGCGGCGACGAGCGCTCTCGATACTCCATCGGTTCGTCAGACAATGCCGCGACCAACGCCTCGAACTGCTTGCTGCTGTTTATGTCGAACCCGCGGAACAGCACCGCGCCGTGGCGGTAGAGTTTCGTTTCGATCAGGCGCTTGTTGACACTGGCCCACGTAGTCAAATCCACGTCTTTCATCGCCGGCTCAACCACGTAGATGAACTCGTCATCAGGATTGAGATAGCGTGACCTGACCTGACTCTCCTGCGAAACAGTAACAGCGCGTCTTTTGATCTGTGGTAGTGCCATGGCTTTGTGATTTAACTGACGTGTACTTCGGCAACAGTCCGTCGCGTAATATTTCTCAGCTTCGCTATGCCGGCGTCCGCAATCATTCGTTCGCGGGTGACTTCGTGTTGCCTGAAAGTGTCGTTGACGAGCGTCGAGAACTCGTCGAGCGTGAGATCGGAATTCTCCAACATTAAGCTGAGTACAGTTTCGAACTGTTCGAGTGCCGTCGCGACGAAGCTCGAATCAAATCGCCCCTGGCTGTAGATGAGTCGCAACAGCAGCTCGCGTCCCGGCATGATCAGCCACATGAGCGGGTAGTTGTTGCGGTCGAACGAGCGCAGGTTCGAGATGGCGAGCGCCCCTTCACCTTCACTAGAGCCCATCACCTCGTCCATCGGGTAGTTTTCGAACACGAGGATGCTTTCGAACAGAGTCCCGCCGCGTGGAACGTCACTCCAGTTCTGAATATCGACCAGCGGCGTGAATTCGTATTGCTGCATTTCGATCTGCCGCTGCTGAATTTGTTTCAACCAATCCGTTAGCGGCGCGCCGGCGCCCAGCACCACACGCAACGGCAGCATGTTTATGAACACACCGACGATCGACTCAACACCCGACAATGCCGGTGGTCGGCCGGAGACGGCGGTGCCGAACACGACGTCGCTTGAGCTGCTATAACGGCCCAACAAAATTCCCCAAACACCGAGCAACAGCGTGTTGAGTGTCAACTGATGCCGGCGCGCGTACGACTGGAGCTCCTGCGTCATCTCTTCCGAGATCGGCCGGCGCAACTCGCTGTAAGTCTCCGCCGATGCGGGTTGACCATTGTGCGAAACACTCTTTCCAATCGGGTTCGGCGTCGTGAAGTCTTGCAGACTCTCGCGCCAGAAACTTTCAGCCGCCGACATGTCTTGCTCGTGAAGCCACGAGATGTAATCGCCAAAGGAGCGGGTGGGCTCCATTTGCACGTCCATGTGTTGCACGTCGGCGGCATAAAGCGTGAATACTTCTCGGAGGATCAGAGGCAGCGACCAACCGTCCATCAGCAGATGATGGCGGCTCCAGACAAAGTAATAAGAGTCTTCGCTGCGACGAATCAGCTTGAAGCGCATGAGCGGGGCTTTCGACAGATCAAATCCCTTGAGTCGATCTTCCTTCAAGAGCGCGTCAAACTTCTGTTCATGTTGTGACGACGGGACATCGCGCCAGTCTAACTGTTCCAGGATGAACTCCGCGTCGGTGCAGACCACTTGAAGCGGTTGCTCGAGTCCCTGCCACACAAACGCGGTTCGCAGGATCGCATGCCGCGACATCACGCCGCGCCAGGCATTACGGAACGCGTCGATATTGAGAGTGCCGTTGAGTGAGCAGCCGAGTTGGAGGAAGTAAGTGGTCGACGTCGGTGCGTACAGGTTGTGAAACATCATTCCCTGTTGCATGTGCGACAGCGGGTAGACGTCTTCAAGGTTCGGATAATCGACAGTGAGTTTCGTCAGACTCTTCTCATCGAGACGCGCGAGCGGGAAGTCTGAAGGCGCGAACGCTTTTGCGGGTGAGTCGACCTGCATGGTTGCGAGCGATCTCAGCGCCTCGACGAATGCCGAGGTAATAGTCTCGATCGTTTCGCGGTTGTAGAGGTTCGTGCTGTACGTGCAGCCGATCCACAGTTTGCCGCCGAGTACGCCGGCAGAAAAATCGAGCAGGTTGGACCGTTGACCGCGTTCGCTCTGCATCGGTCCCATGCTCTCGCGTGCGGCAGCGAAACCCATCTCTTGAGGGACCGCCTGATCGAGCTGGCCGAGATAGTTGAGACTGATCTGTGGCTCGCGAAGTTTCTTGAGCGCGTCACTGTCCTGGCTTAAGTACCTGAGCAGACCGTAGCCGATTCCCTTGTTTGGCAATGAACGTAAGACTTCTTTGACCCGCTTCAGGGTCGTCGTGACGCTCTCGCCGTTTGCTTTCTGAAAGCGGACTGGAAAGATCGTGGTGAACCAGCCGACCGTCCGTGTGAGATCTAAATCGTCGAAGAGATCCTCACGGCCGTGGCCTTCGAGGTTCACTGCCACGCTGTTGAGACCGGCGGAGTGGTGGAACGCTTCAACAAGGCCGGTGAGCAGCAGATCGTTGATTTGGGTGCGATACTTTTTGGGCGCGTCTTGCAGCAGTGCGCGTGTCTCGTCCTGGTCGAGGCTCAAAGAAACGCGTTCGGCTGTGCTGCGATCGTTGCGGCCGTTGGGATGGTCGACGGGTATCGAATCCTGAACTGGTCCAAGCATGTCCAGCCAGAATGGCAACTCGTTCATCACGTCGGACGACTGTGCGTACTCGACCATCTTGTTCGCCCACTGCTGGAACGAAGTGGTCTTGAAACTGAGATCAATGCCCGCGCCGTCTTTGAGTTGTCCGTAGGCCCTTTGCAGATCCTCGAGCAGGATTCTCCACGAGACGCCGTCGATGGCGAGATGGTGAATCACCATCATGAAACGGTCAGGCATGCCATCGGGCCAGGTGAACAAGGCCGCGCGGATTAGTGGACCATCGGTTAGATTGAGACTCGTTTGGAGATCTCGGGCGGCGCGCTCGAGCATCGAGCTTCGATCTTGTTCCGCGACTGCCGAGAGGTCAATCCTTGTGAAGCAATCCTGTTCGACTGGCGCGTTTGTTTGCTGCCAACCGTTTGCGTCCTGGTGGAAACGCAACCGCAACGCATCGTGGTGAGCGATCAGTGCGGTGATAGCGCGTCGCAGCAAAGTTTCATCAAGCTGCTCGCGAGTTTCGAATATGACAGACTGATTGTAGTGATGCAGATCTACATTCTCGTCGAAGAATCTGCGCTGGATCGGCGTCAACGGTACGTTGCCGATCACGGTGCCCTGCTCGCCCTTCACCTCGGTGCCCACCGTTGCGACAGCCGCCAGCTCAGCCACGGTTTGATTTTGAAATAGTTGCCGGGGAGTGAGTTTCAAACCGGCGCGATTGGCTCTCGCGATTACTTTGATACTGAGGATCGAATCACCGCCGAGTTCGAAAAAGTTGTCGTGAATGCCGACACGTTCGACTTTCAGCACTTCACTCCAGATTCCTGCCAGCACCTCTTCGACTCCGCTGCGCGCCTGCGCGTACTCTCCGCCGGTCGTTAGCCGCTCGCTTGCGACTTCGCTTAATCGCTTCCGATCGACCTTACCATTCGCACTCAGCGGGAGCTTCGCCACGCGTTCATACACGCCCGGCACCATCCACTCGGGCAAACGCTCGCGCAAGCGCTTCATCAACTCCACAGCCGGTACCGTCTCGCGCAACTCGACGTAAGCGATTAATCGATCTTCCTGCAACACCACAACACTGGCTTTTACTTCAGGTTGGCGGTTCAATTCGGCTTCGATCTCGCCTAGCTCGACGCGGAAACCACGCACCTTCACTTGTGCATCGACACGGCCCACGTACTGCAACTCGCCATCGACGATTCGGCCGAGGTCACCGGTCCGGTACAGCCGGCCGCCGTTGGCGCCACTAAAACCGTCGGGCACAAACTTCTCCGCAGTCTGCGCTGCGCGCCGCAGATATCCGCGGGCCAGTCCTGCCCCACTGATGTATATCTCGCCTACTTCCCCACTCGCCTTTAGCCGCTGGCTCGCGCCGAGTATCCACACATCGACGTTGTCGACCGCGCGTCCCAACTTCACTCGCTCGCCAGGTTGCACTTCTTTCCAGGTCGCGTCGATCGTCGACTCCGTTGGTCCATAGAGGTTCGTCAAGACTGCGTTCTGATGTTGGTAATAGTTCTCGACCAACTCTTCGCCAAGCGCTTCGCCGCCGCTGAACACGCGTCGCAAACTATGGCATTCGCGAAACCCGTCGGTCTCCAGCAACAAACGCAATTGCGTCGGCACCACCTGGAGCACTGTCGCGTGATGTTTTTGTACCAGCGATACGATCTCGTCGCCGCCCATCACGCCCGTGCCGCCGACTGCCAATGTTCCGCCCGTCTGCAAGGCGCCCCAGAACTCCCACACGGACGCATCGAAACTGATCCCGGTCTTTTGCAACACTGTGTCGCTAACACTCAATTTCGCCGTTTCGATGATCCACTCCATGTGATTGCTCAGCGCCCGGTGCTCGATCATCACGGCCTTGGGCCGACCTGTACTGCCCGACGTGTACAGCACGTAAGCGAGGTTCTCAGGTCCGACTCGCGTCTCAACATCCGTCTCCGGCTCCCGATCGATCTCTGCGCGCGCTTTATCCAAATAGATCACCGTCGCGCCGGCATCGGTGATCGAATCCGTGTGCTGACTCTCACTGAGAATCAACGCTGCGCCTGAATCCGTGATCATCTGCTGCAAACGCGCTGTTGGATAAGCTGGATCAAGCGGCAAATAAGCACCGCCTGATTTCAGGATCCCAAGCAGTCCCACGACCAACGAAATTCCACGCTCGAGACTGATGCCCACGATCTGTTCGGCATGCACGCCACGCTTCACCAGGTATGAAGCCAACTGATTCGCGCGGCGGTTCAGTTCCGCGTACGTTAACTGCTCGTCTTCTCCGATCACCGCGACGGCATCGGGCCGCGCCTGAACCTGTCGCAGAAACGCCTCATGCACCGGTTCGCCACTTTGCGCTCGCCGCCGGCCGCGCATCACCGCCATCAACTGCTTTCTCTCGCGCGCACCAACGATCTCCAAATCTGTAATGGGTGTCAGACTCGCCGTCAACGCCGCAATCACGAGGGTCTCGTACTCCTCACTCAGGCGCTCGACATCCGCAGCGCTATACATTGACTGGTCGTACTCCAGCTCCAGCCGCGCTCCGGTGCTCCCCCAGCCGACACCCAAACTCAACCACGCCCGGTGAACCTGCACCTGCTCTCGCGTGATCTCAAACCGCAATCCTTCTGTCTCAACTGCTGCCGGCCACTGATAGAACTCAAAACCGTATCCACCGTCGCCGCTCTCTCGCTCAGCCTCGTAGTACTCCTGCCACTTCTCAGCCCACTCCACCTGTTCGCTCGCGGCCGTCATCGCCGTCGTGAAGTTTCCTTCAACGTTCAGCACCAACGGCAGGCGTCGTGAAAACAGTCCCACTGCCGACATCAGCTCTTCATGCCGCCGTCCTTCGCTCGTTAAAAATATGCGCAACTGGGGCTGCGCACTGAGCCGCGACAGCAACGCCGCCCATGCAGTCAGCAACACCACTTTCGGCGTCACGCCGCGCGCGTCGCAAAACTCAATTACCTTCGTCTGCGTCGCCGGCGCAAACCGGAAACTCCACTGGGCCAACTCACCGCTTGCCGTAGTCCCGCGCGCAAACGGCAACTCCGGCTCCTGCACCTCCGCCGCTTTCACGCTTTCCCAGTGCTCGCGCCCACTTTCTGACGCGACCAACTCGTTGAAAATCTCTGACGCGTCGGCATACTGAAGATACGGCGCCGGCGTCTCTTCACGAGCTGCGTACGTAACGGTGATCTCCTGGACCAGATTGCGCAAACTCTGGCGGTCTGCGCTCATCGCGCCGAGCTTGATCGTCAACACAGTCGCTTCGCCACTTTCACTCCAACTGACAGCGACACTATTCGAAACACGCTCGCCAATGACCTGCAACGGATAACTCAGGCCCGCGACCTGCTCGTAATTCGTGCGCAGAATCTCGTGTCGCGCCAGCACCTGGTCCACAGCCTGGGCCAACTGTGCATGGTCCACAAAGCCCTCGATGCGCACTTCGCACGTCACCGCGAACTCATGGTCCACCGTGCGCTGCATCACTCGCCACAACTCCTTCTGCTGCGGCGACAGTTCGTATCCTTCTACAATCTGCTCTAGCATTGACTCTTCTGCTTTGTGTTCTTACGTGCAATCTCTGTACACAAAGAACACAGAGGTTGCACAAAGGGATTTTTAGATGAGTGCGGGCTCGGTTATGCGGTGCTGGGTGGTTCGGCGACGGACTTTCGTAAACGCCTGCATCCGCGCTTCCTCTAGTTCCTGCTCTCGCGCGAGCGCCTGTGCGCGCTCTTCGCTCTCAATAAACTCAAACAGAGCATCGAGACGGACGTCAGCCGCCTTCACTACCGTTTGCAGCACTAACTTGAACTCGTCGAGTATTCGGCCGACAGTAGACGCCTCGAACAGGTCGGTGTTGTAACGCATCGCGCCCACGAGCTTGCTGCCCTGCCGCGACATGTAAAGACTCAAATCAAACACCGACGTCTTGTTGTCAATGCCCATCCTGCCGATGCTGAGACCAGGCAATTCGATCGGCTGAGTCGGCGTATTCTGAAACCCGAACATCACTTGAAACAGCGGATTCCGATCCAGTTCGCGATCGGGTTTGATCGCTTCCACGATCTTGTCAAACGGCGTCTCCTGGTGCGCGTAAGCTTCCAACGCAACCTCGCGAACGCGCCCGAGCAATTCCGTGAACGTCGGATTTCCGGAGAGATCGGTGCGCAGCACCAACTGATTGACAAACATGCCGATCAGTCCTTCGACCTCCGAACGCGAACGGTTCGCCACGTCGGTTCCAACCACGATATCGTCGCTTGCGGTGTAACGGCTCAATGCCACTTTGAAAGCACTGAGTAACGTCATGAACACCGAGACACTTTCACGCCTGCTGAGATCGTCGACTTCACTCGACAACTCGTCGGAGAGTTCAACCTGGTAGAGCGCGCCGTTCGAAGTCTGCGCAGTCGGACGAGGCTTATCTGTGGGCAGTTGCATGCTGAGCGGCTTGTCGCCGAGTTGTCGCTTCCAATAACCAAGACTTTCCGCCAAACGCTCAGGCTGCAACCACGCTCGCTGCCAACTCGCATAATCCGCGTACTGAATCTGAAGCTCGGGCAACGAAACGGCGCTGTCTTCGGCAAACGACTTGTAGAACGCAGCCGCATCGCGAACGAGAACGCCCATGGACCACGCATCTGAAACGATGTGATGCATCGTCAAGATCAGGATGTGATCGCGCTCGCTCATGCGAAGCAGTTTGGTCCGCAACATCGGACCAGCAGCGAGATCGAACGGCCGTTGCGATTCGTCGATGATGAAACTCAACGCCTGCGACTCACGCTCATCCGTTGCAAAATCTTCCAGGTCCAGGAGAGGAAGATTCAGACTCATCGGCGCTCCGATGCGCTGGACCGGTTGGTCATCAACTTCGGGGAACGTCGTCCGCAACACCTCATGTCGCTCGATCACCGCTTCAAGGCTCTGCTGCAACACGCGCGTGTCGAGATCGCCCAGCAGACGCACAGCAGCGTGTATGTTGTAAGCCGGATTGCCAGGCTCGAGTTGCTCGATAAACCAGAGTCGCTGCTGTGAGAACGACAGCGGGCTCTCGCCGTTGCGCTCGACCTTTTCGAGCACGGGAATCCGATGGCCGTGCGTCACACGCGCGTCTTCGACAGCGCGAGAAAGCTTCGCGATCGTCGGGTTCTCGAATATCGCCCGCAGCGGTAACTCGACACTGAAAGCATCTCGCACGCGCGACAAAACCTGCGTCGCAAGCAACGAGTGACCGCCGAGCTCGAAGAAGTTGTCTTGTATTCCGACCTTTTCTCGACGCAGTACGTCGGACCAAACGGAAGCCATCACTTCCTCGACCGGACCTCTCGGGGCGACGCTTGATTCCGACGCGCTAAAGTTTTCCGGTTCGATCTGGCTCAGCGCCTGGCGGTCTATTTTTCCGGTCGTCGTCAGCGGCAGCGACTGCAAGATCGCGAACTGCGATGGGACCATGTACGCCGGCAGCTTGTCCTTTAAATAGGAGCGAATCTGTTCTGCGGAAACCTGTGCGGGTTCTCGCGGGACGAGATACGCCGCTAACTGCTTCTCACCATTACCGTTGTCGCGCGCAATCACGGCCGCTTTGTTAATCAGCGGATGGCCTTGCAACGCGGACTCGACCTCGCCTGGTTCGATCCTGTAGCCGCGGATCTTCAACTGCTGATCTCGCCGGCCCATGAATGCGATCGTGCCGTCCGGGAGTAGCCGGCCGAGATCGCCGGCGCTGTACGTGCGTCGATCGCGGTTCTCGGTGAAAGCAGCGCTCGTCAGTTCCGGCCTGCGCCAGTAACCCAGCGCGACGTGCGGACTGCGGATCGCAATCTCGCCGATGCCGTAGACCTCTGTGCGATCCGGCGCCGGACCGAGAAGGAGGATCTCTGTGCCTTCCACGGGATAGCCAACGGGAACAGTCGCGCGCTCGACAGGCGTGTCCTTGGTGATGAAGTATTGCAGCGTGACGGTGGATTCGGTTGGTCCAAGTCCGTTGACGAAGATGCAATCCGGCGCGAAGTGCTCTTTGAAGAGATCCACGTCACGCTTGTAAACCTCTTCACCCCCGAGCACGACCAGGCGAATGTTCGGAAACTGCTCGCTACCCATCAATGAATCCAGGAAGTAGCGATAGACGGTTGGTGTCGAGTGATAAATCGTGATCCCGTTGTCGACTAACCACTGAGAAAACCCGGCGAGTCCTTCGGCTTTGATGTCGAACGGACAAAGGGTCGCGCCGTTGAGCAGCGCGCCGAAAATATCCATCACCGCCGCGTCAAATCCGTACGATGAGAGCAGCGTCAACTTATCGTTCGCGCAAATGTGAAGATTGTTCGTGTAATTCCTAATGTGGAACAACACATTCCGATGATTCTGTACGACACCTTTCGGCTGACCGGTCGAACCTGACGTGTAGAGTATGTAGCCGTGTGAATCAGGCGACGCTGTTCGAGATGACCCACCCTCGCCAACTGTACGATCAATCTCATCGACATTGATGATTGGCAGACGCCCATTCGAGAGCTTCTCTGAAAGCGACAGGTTCTT
>Ga0105237_10004084_pt1 | contig 17024 bp, 15 predicted proteins | sample KBSC24metaG_FD_81520 | JGI IMG/M metagenome (GOLD analysis project Ga0105237, IMG submission 81520) | Corn rhizosphere microbial communities from Kellogg Biological Station, Michigan, USA - KBS C2-4 metaG | ecosystem: Host-associated > Plants > Roots > Rhizosphere > Soil | place: Michigan, USA... | reverse complement strand
GCGAGCCCGAGTCCTAAAGGTGAGAATCCCTCGAAGGCTAAGGCTCCGAAAACGCGATGGAGATATGCGCCGTTGAACCAGAGTTCCAGATGGTGTGCGAACAATTCCCGCGGGATATTGAAAGCGCCCACTGCGGTCTGACGTTCCATCGAAGCGGCATGCAGATACCAAGCGAGTTCGGGGAGGCAAGCGATCAGGATATAAACGTAAGGCTCCCAGCGCCTCACCAGAGATCTGCCATAGACCAACCAGAACAGATAGAGCGCCGGGAGCATGACCAGGATCATCCTGGGTTTCTGGAGAATAGCGAGCGCAGTGATGATGCCGGCCGCGGTGAGGTAGCGTTTCCTCTGATCGCCGCTCCAACGATCGAGCGCGTCCAAGCCTGCCAGTGCTAGCGCAATTGCCGGGATGTCCGGCATAAAGACCCGTCCAAAAAAAAGATGATATGGGAGCAGTGCAAAAACGAAAGCCCCGATGCGCGCGACCGTCCGATCGGCGCCACGGTGGAGGAGGCCGTAGAGGCAATAGATCCCGAGCAGAGAAAACGCGATGGTGACCAAGCGGGCCGCCGCGTCACTCTCACCGAATATTCTGTACAGCAGCGCCGCCAGCACGCCTTGAATCGAAAATTCGGCGCTGAAATAGCTTGGGTCGGAGGGTCGTTCGCCAATCCAGGCCACCTGCGGATGGAGCAAAGGAAAGCCATGCCGAGCAAGATCCTGTGCCACCATCAACGTGATCGTCTGCCGCCAATTGTGGTAGTCCCAGGCAGGATACGCCAGGTGGTACGTACGTAATGTGAATGCCAAAAGCAGAATTAGAAAAAGCCACCAATCGCCGAAGATCGGCAGGCGAGATGAAACAACTTCTACAGGTTTTCTGAGGCTGGCAGAGTGCATCCTGTTTACGAGTCCAAGTTATAAACCTACAGGGCACGGATTTCTACTTGAGAGCTTTGTCGACTGCCTCTTGCGCCAACGGTCCCATCACTTCGTAGCCGGCGTCGTTAGGGTGCAGGCCGTCGAACGTGAGTTCCTGTTTCAGGACTTGCTTGTCGTCGAGCATCGCGGAGTAATAGTCGAGGTAGACGAGCTTGTGCTTTTTGGCGTAGTCCTTGATCCACTTGTTCAGCTCGATGATCTTTTCGTTGGGGCGGCGCTCGGTTTGCGGCTTGATGTAATCGCATACGGGCATGACTGACGACAGCACTACTTTGATTCCGTTCGCCTTCGCCAGCTCGGCCATCGATGTAAAGTTGTCCTCGATCATTTCGAGGGTGGACGGGCCGGTATTGCCGGCGATGTCGTTGGTGCCCGCCAGGATCACTACGGCTTTCGGCTTCAGAGCGATGACGTCCTGACGGAAACGGATCAACATCTGGGGTGTGGTCTGGCCGCTGATTCCACGATTGATGTAGGGTTTTCCGGTGAAGAACTTCCCGTATTTCTGGCCCCAACCGTCGGTGATGGAGTCACCCATGAAGACGACGCGCTCCTCACCTTTTTCGGGCGGCTGCACTTTGGAGTTGGCGTCCGCGTAGCGGTGGAGATTGGCCCAGTCCTTCAAGGTGCGTTCGTCGCGCTGGAGTTGTGTGCGCAGTTTGGCGACGTCGGGATCGGGCGCGTCGGGCGCTTGGGCCCAGAGTACGAGGCCACTCAATAGGATGACTAGCGAGGTCAGTTTCATATTGTGATTGTACGGCCATTGCAGGATTATCCCTAGGTAGTGCCAGGGGCTTCCTAGGGGTAATCGCGAGAGAAGATTCTCAGGGTAATCCCACTCCACTTTCGAAAGTACAGATTACGGTAACCGCTGAAAGCATTGTCTTTCTCAGGGCCGTTCTGTGTCTGGAGGGTCAATGAAATTGAAAGCTTTACTTTTTTCTGTTTTCGCTGGACTTGTGTTCAGCGCCGCGCCGGCACAGGCCGCGCTTGTTACCTTTCTCGATCAGGGGACGTGGCTCGCAGCCGTGAGTTCCGTGACGACTGCGGATTTCAACGACGCCGCGAATCAGACCGGGTTCACGAAACCAGGGTTCGGGGCGAGCAGCACAACCCCTACAGGCGGTATCATGGTGGACACGATTCTCTTCCAGGTAATCGATAACGGGGTCGCCGTTACTGGCGCTGTGAGAGACCCTGGCGGGAGCCCGAGCTTCCAATGGACGTATCCGAACGCAACTACAAATCTCGGAGACTATTTTAAAGACCTCACTCCGGACAGTAGCCATCCGGGCACCAGCCACGTGCACGTTACACTTCCGGGCAGTGGCGCAACAGCGTGGGGCAGCTTGTTCGGATTCGCCAACACTGGCGCAGCCCCGGTAATTTGGATGAACGGAACCCAGTGCATTACCTGTTCTCCGACTGCGAATACAATCACCGCGACCTTGAACGCGGCCTTCTTTGGCGTCACCAGCGACACGCCGATTACCACTGTCGATATTTTCTTTCCGAGTTCGCTCACGACCGGGTATTTGATGGTCGACGATTTCGCGATCGGAACGGCGAATGTTCAGGGCGGCGGCGGAGGGGGCACGCCGGAAGTCTGCACCCTGATCCTTACTGGGAGCGCTCTGGTTGCTTTTGCTCGTATGTTGCGCCGGTTGAAATTAGGGCAGACGAGCGCCGCTGCTTGAATCGAACCGGTGAATCTTTTCCGGGCGGAAGCGATACCAGGCTGGGGTATCGAAGTCCGGGCGGTCGCCTGGTTGGATGCGAGTGGTGATGTGATTTGACCCGGCCGAAAGCTTCACGATGGTCTCGTTGCCCATTGCTTCGGTTACGTAGACCCGGCATTCGCGCCAGCCGGGTTGTTCGCCCGCCGAGAACTCTACGTCTTCCGGTCTGATTCCCAAGGTCACTCCGGGCCGGTCCGGGTCAGGGAGCAGGTTCATCGACGGGCTGCCCAGAAATCCGGCCACGAAGAGATTCGTTGGGCGGTTGTAGATGTTTTCGGGTGTGTCGAATTGTTGTACTTGGCCTCTGTCCATCACCGCGATCCGATGAGCGAGCGTCATGGCTTCGCTCTGGTCGTGCGTCACGTAGAGGGTCACGGTCCGGAGTTGGTGCTGCAGGTATTTCAGCTCGGCCCGCATGTCCACTCTGAGCCGAGCGTCCAGATTCGATAACGGCTCGTCCATCAGAAAGGCTTGCGGGTGCCGGACGATGGCGCGGGCTAAGGCGACGCGCTGGCGTTCTCCGCCGGATAGCTCGCGCGGGCGACTCGGCAATAGCGATTGGAGACCCAGGCGGCGGGCGACGTCCGTCACCTCGCGGTCGATGTCCGATTTCGACTTCTTCCTGACTTTTAGCGGGTACGCGATGTTCTCTGCGACAGTCATGTGCGGATAGAGCGCGTAGCTCTGGAACACCATCGCGATGTCGCGGGCTCGCGGCTCGAGCCTGGTGATGTCTTTGCCGTTTAGAAAAATCGAACCGGAATCGGCGGTCTCCAGTCCCGCGATCATTCGTAACAACGTTGTTTTGCCGCAGCCGGACGGGCCTAACAGCACGATGAATTCTCCGCCCTCTGCTTCGAGCGAAACGCCGCCGACGGCGATCTTTGGGCCGAAATGTTTCGAGATGTTTTCGATCTGGAGCGCGGTCATCCTTTCACGGCTCCGAGCGATAATCCTCGTACCAAATATTTCTGCGCCGCGGTGGCGAACAATAGTACAGGAACCATGGCCGCGACTCCGGCCGCGCTCATTGCTCCCCACTTGATTTCGTATTGTGTGACCTGTGCGGCGATGCCTACCGGCATCGTCATGGCGGATTCCGTTTGCGTCAGGATCAGCGCGAAGAGAAACTCGTTCCAGGCGACGATGAGGCAAAACACGGCGGTGGCTGAGAGGCCCGGCGTGACCAGCGGAAGGACGATGCGGAGAAACGCTCCAAAGCGGGATTCGCCGTCGAGCATCGCGGCTTCTTCCAGATCGCGCGGCACGTCGTCGAAGAAGCTCTGCATCATCCACACTACGAATGGCAGATTGAATCCCGTGTACACGATTGTCAGGCCGGCTAGCGAGTTCAGGAGATGCGCTTCGCGCAGCATGAGGAAGACCGGGATGATGGTGACGATGGGCGGGAGCATTCGCGTGGAGAGAATCCAGAAGCTGAGCTTTGGCCAGGGGAAGCGCGAGAGTCCGTAGGCGGCGGGCACACCGAGTAACAATGCGAGGACGGTCGAGGCGGTCGCGGTGACGATGGAGTTTGCGAAGTAGCGGGTGAAGGCTCCGGATTGGAAGGCTTTGAGATAGTGCTGAACGGTTGGCGCGAAATGGAACCAAAGGGGCGGGACTGCGAACTGGTCGCCTTCCTGCTTCAGCGAAATTGTGATCAGCCAGTATACCGGCGCCAGTGCTGCGAGAAGGGCCACTGTTGCGACTGCGAATTGGGCGGCTCGCTTCATTTTGTTTTCATGACCCTCATCAGCGATCGGGCCATCACTGTGGTGATTGCCAGCATGACGAACGACATGGCGGCGGCGTAGCCGAAGTTTCCGAAGCGGAATGCGGTCCGGTAGATGTACAGGCTGACTGTTTCGGTGGCGAAACCGGGGCCGCCTTGCGTGAGGATGAAGATCTGGTCGAAGATTCGCATCAGGTCCATGGAGCGCAGTAGCAGCGCCAGCAGGACCACTGGTTTCAGAAGGGGGAGCGTGATGTCGCGAGTGGTCTGCCACCAGCTTGCGCCGTCGACGCGCGCGGCTTCGAGCGGTTCCTGGGGGAGCGACTGCAAGCCGGCGCTGAGGAGCAGGAAGAGAAACGGCGTCCATTCCCAGATGTCTACGAGAACGACGCAGAGCAGCGCCGCTCCTTCACCGTTCGTCCAGGTGAGGTGCGATGTGTCGAGGCCGAACCCTTTTAGCGTTCCGTTCAGCACTCCGAATTGTGGATTGAAGATGAGACGCCAGGCGACGGCGGCCACGACTGGCGGCAGGAGCATGGGCATCAGGAGGCCGGCGCGAAAGAGGCGCGCGGCTCGGCCGAGGCCGTCGATCAATAGCGCCAGGCTGAGGCCGAGTACGAATTCCGCGATCAGCGCCAGGGCGGTGAACAGCAGCGTCTGCCAGAGAGCGATGTGGAACAGGCGATCGTGAAACATCCGCTCGAAGTGTGCTGGTTTCAGGCCGAGTTTGAGGGAATAGATGAGCGGAAAAATGGAGAGCGCCAATAGCAGGACCATGGCCGGCGCGATCCAGGGCAATCTTCCCTTCATTGGCTGCGCCGCAAAATGGCTTCGATTTCGTCCTGGGCTCTTTTCATTGCTTCCTGGGGCGTCATTGACCCGGCGTTGGCTTTGGAAAGATAGATCCCGAAGGCGTTCTCGATTTCGTTCCAGAGCGGGGTGCGCGGACGCGGACGGGCGGTTTCCAGCGACGCGAGTTGGGCCGGGAACGCGCGGAATTTTTGCTTCAGATCGGCGGATTCGAAGACGCTGCGACGCGTGGGCGGGTTGCCCCGGAGAGCGGCGGTTTTCATCTGTTCGGGCGCGGTGGCCCAGGTGATGAACTGGAACGCTCGATCCGCGTTCCTAGAACCAGAAGGGACGCCGAGCAGCCAAGTCCCGAGTTCTGCCTGCCCTTTCTTCATGGCCGAGGGCACTTGCGCGAAATCGATTTTGCCTACGACTTTTGAACGCGCGGGGTCGTCCATAGCGGCGATCCAGGCGGGCCAGTTGATGCTCATTGGCGCGGTGGCCTGGAGCAGATGCGCGGATACCTCGTCGGCGTTAAAGCCGGCGTAACCGGGAGGTGAATATTTGCCGAGTTCGATCATGAGCCGCAGTGCCGCGACGCCGTTCACGGTGTTGATGGCGGGGTCTCCATCGGCATTCAGAATGTTGCCTCCGAATGCCCAGAGAATGGGCATGAAGTCGGTGACCACGGCGTTTCCAGGGGCTGCCCGCGCTACGTAGCCGTACATTTTTTCTTTGGCCTGGATCGTTTTCGCGGCGGTGAGGACCTGATCCCAGGTGTCGGGCGGCGCGAGGTGGTACTTGTCGAAGAGATCCTTGCGATAAAAGAACAACTGCGAGTTGCCGACGTATGGAAGGGCGTAATATTTGCCCGCCTGATACGGATGCCGGCAGACGTCGAGACAGCTACGGATGAAATCGCCGGCGGGGTCCTCGGGCAGCGGCGTGAGATTGCCGCCCTCGACGAGTTTCGGGAACCAGGGGTCGTCCATCATGACGACGTCGTACGAACCTGTCCGACTGGTGAGATCCATCAGCAGCTTTTCGAAGAGGTTGTTGTACGGGAGCTCGACGACCTCGATTCGCGTGGCGTTTTGCCTGCCCCATTCCTGCGCGGCGGTTTTGAGCGCCGTTCCTTCGACTCCAGCGTTGACAGCTATGGTTAGCGACGGAGTGGGGTTGGACGATTTGCCGCATCCGGCGAGGAGTGCCGCGAGCAGGAGGGCGGTTAACCGGCGAATTGTCACGTTTTGCGAGTGTATCACTTCCTCCCGGCGACTCGTCCCGGCTCGGATTGGCTTTGTTCCGTTTTACGGCCGGTGGGAGCGATTTTGAGGGTATCCGGTTCGCCGGGGAGGGGACCGTACATGATTTCGTCGAGGGCGGCGCTGAATTCGGCGACTTTTTGCTTGTTCTCTGCTATCGCTGCGGCGACTTCCTGCTTTTCTTCCTTCTTGACGGCCTCGGTTTGCTCTTTGCGGAGGGTGCGGAGTTCGCGGCTGGCTCGGAAGTAAGTGGACTCCAGCGATTTCTGGTAGCGGGTGAGCTTGAGAAGCTCGTTGGAAAAAACAGGATCGGCGAAGGGACTGCCGCCCGGAGCGTTGTTGAAGAGCGGCTTTTCGAGGCGCTGGACGCGGTTGAGGCGCCACATGGCGTCGTACATTTGTTTGACGAGGAAGTGTTCGTCGATGGTGATTGGTTTGTGTTGAGATTTGTATTCGGCGATGTGGGCCGCGTACTGGGCGGGATCTTCGCCGGCGATTAGCGCGGGGTGACTGACCAGGCCGATTGCCGGAGTGGCAATTGCCTGCGGTAGGGTGGACATCCGGGTCGTGCTCCTTCGAAAGACGGGCTCGATGGCCCTTCTCTTTCTGATTTAACTTTAGCGGGCGGTGGCCAAGTCTCCGGCGATGATTTTTGGGTATGTGGTGGATTATGTGGGAGAAAGAATTGCTGTTGGAGGCGTTATCGGTTTCCGGGAACGGTTTTTTTTTTCGCGCAAAGCCGCTGAGCCGCCAAGAAGTGCTTGGTTTGCTTGGCTAACGCTAACTTCGGAGGCGGAGGCCGGCTATTAGAACCGCGACGCCGAGGAGGGTGAAGAACAGGGTGTTCGGTTCCGGTGCGGTGACGTCGATGGCGCTGTCTACGTTTAGGATATCCAGAGCCCAATTTCCGTTTCGTTGCGCTCCGGGAGAAAATTCGTCGCAGAAGGCGCCGTCTACCGGAAGTGTGGGCGGAGTTCCCTGAAAACCGGTTGGACCTACCTGGCAGGTGAAGTTACTGGGGACCGGTAATCCGAGGACGGCGGATGCGAAAAATCCGTCCGAGAGATTGCCGATGCCTTGGTTCGCATCTTCCGTGAGCGCCACAATGTAGTCGCCGGGGGACCAGAAGCCGCCGGAGAAGGATAGGGATGTTGGGTAATAGACGTCGGAACATTCGCCGGTGGCGGGGTCGGGGAGCAAATCCGATAACGCATTTCCGGTTGCCGGCACTGTGCAGGGTCCGGCGAAACCGGGATTCATTTGAGCCCCGTCAGCCATGTACACGTCGAGAATGGGCTGAAATCCGCCGGCTGGAATCGTGTTGCCATCGGCATCGACGCCTCCGGCGTAAGACCATGTTCGTAGCGTGACCCCAGCCGTCGGGTTGGCGAGGGTGAAGTGAAATATTTCGACATCGGTGTCGTAGGCGAAAGTCCCGATGAACGAAAAATTGTCGGCCATGCAGGAGTTTGCGGCCGAAAAAAGTAATAGTGCGGGTGCGACGAGGCGAAATAAACGCGTCATTTCCCCATTTATCGGCTGAATGGCGGCTAAGCTGTATCACTATTTCCCAGTAGCCAGCCAGACGCGGATTGGGTTCGTTTCGTTCGGCGGGCAGAGCGAACGCGGGGCTACCAGCGCCGCAACAGCAGAAACGCAACTACCAGGAGGACGACCAGAGCTGTGAGGAGAGCCGAAACTATGGGTGCTCCGATTCGGCTGACGATCGATCTCGATTCCACCAGGGCGGGGCCGGTTTCCAGCACCTGTGCGGGTTTCCCAACCACTTGATCACCAGGCGCTCCCTCCTCATCGGGTGAAGAAGATTCACCTGCGTTCCCCCGTCGAGTTTTTCATAGACGCGAATTCGCTGCTCGATTCGGGCGCGCAGTTGATTCGGGTCTCCGTGAAGGCGTTTCCGGACGAAATCCGGCAATTCAGCCAGGATGTCACCGATCTTCCCGGGGACTAGAGGACGAGTGATGTCGTAGCCGAGCACGTCGGCTAAACGGCAGGCGAGATGCACGATTCGAACAGATCAGCGCTTCGCCTGTCAATCGATCGTGGTGCCGGCCCGCAATGATGCGAAACTCCTCAGGCAGGCCCCAGCGCTCGGACAGGATTCTTCCGGCCCCGGCATGATGTACACCGAACTGTTCGGATTCGAAATCGAGCAGATCGCAACACCGCTCCGCTGCATCGCGAATAATAGACTCGTATTCTCGCGGGTAAGCAACGAGTAGTCCAAGGCGCCCAATGTCGTGGATAATGCCAGCAGTGAATGCTATGTCGGTATATGCCTGGCACGCTTGGGCAAGCTGGTCGGCAAGAATCGCCGTCGCCACCGTGTGTTCCCAACAGCGCCGCAAGGCAAGCGTCCCGAGAGGCCCCTTCGAATAAGAGCGAGTCGCCAGCATCACAATTGCCTGCCGCGTTTGATCGAGACCCAGGAATGTGAGGGCGCCTCGCACATCTCTGATCGGTTGTGCCAAGCCGAGCTCGACGGAGTTGACGCACTACAGCACCCGGGCGCTCAACGTCGGGTCACTGCCGACGAGATCCGCGACTTCGCCGAGATCGACAGATTCATTGGCGAGCAGAACCAGAAGCCTCGCCGCTATCGGCGGGAATGGCGGAACCTGCTCAGACCGCTCAGGACGGTCGACTCGGACAATTTGATGAGTGACATACGCGCCTCTGCTTGCTTATCGGTTGCAAAACAGAGGCTTGGACGCAAACGCCCGGGGGAAAACGATATTCCTCGGGCGTTTGAATGTTCAGCGGTTATTGAGCTAGCAGGACAGTGGCGGCCAGCACTTGTTGCCCCTTGTGCGAAGGGTGCACGTCACATGTGGTCGCGGTCAACCGCACAAGAAGCCCAGCCTTGCAGGGATCTCCCTGATAGAGCGCGGAAGCAAGCTCAAACGCAGTGAAGCCGTCAGCGAACTTGGCTCCGAACTGCGCGCCCACGGTCACCATCACTCCATTCAGCGCTGCAATTGCCGAGGTGAACAGCGGATCGGTATTGACAGGGTAATACTTCACCAGGACTAGAGGACCTTTATAACCCGCTGTCAGGCGAATAGCCGCCAGGATCTGCCCGAGGTTGGTCCCGTACGTCTGCAGCGTGGGAGTCAAGTTCGCGGTTACACAAGTGGCAAACGACGTCGGATCAGCGGAGCACAGGTTTTCCAAAATAAGCAGATCGTTGCCCCCGATGCTCAATGTCACCAGATTGATGTGCTTATTACTCGATAGTTGCGACACAGCAAAACTAGCCTGCGTGCCCGCGTAGTTGGTGTGCAGGCCGAAGGCAGCCTTGAAGGGCTCGCAACCGATGTCCGGGCCCCCGGCCAGGTAGCTGCCGCTGGTTTGCCCGGGACAGGATGCGTTGACTTGCTTTGGCGAATTCACCAGGAACTCGAGCTGCGACAGGATCTCCGGATACCCCGTATAGCTCGACGGCGGCGCTCCTAGAATGGTCGGATCAAAACCGAACGACACGGAATCACCCAAAGCAAGATATTGGTAATTCGTCTGATTCGCTGCAAATGTCGGTGCGGCCAGGACCGCTAGCGCGAGTGCCTGGGTGAACCTCATTCTCAATTGTTTCGACATCCCTACCTCCCCTCCATACATTGATTCACTTCGAGGAGGTATGTTTCAAGACTATTTTCGCCGTTTTCGTTAATATCTTTAGATCATAAGGCGGGCTTGGCGTGGTCACCCGAGGTTCAAAGCGGCGTTTGAGCCGTAGAAAACAATTTTTTAATACATTTGTAAGAAATCGCGCAGACATTCAGTGGAATTTCGATGCCGATTCTCTCAGCGCTGCGCCCAGTACCGATCGCGAGTCTGCACCGTCAACCCCTTTGATTTCACCGTCAGTTGGATCTTACGGAATTCCGAGATACGTACAGGAACGTCCGAAACATAACCAAGGTTGTACTGGCTCCGCAGCTCTTGCTCAATCAGGCCAAAGATCTGATCGATGGTCTGCTTCTTTGATACCTCAAAAAAACCGCCGCCCGTATTTCTGGACATACGCGTCAGAGCACCCCGTCCATCAGGGCCGCCAATCGAGAACCCGTACGCGCCCGAATCGGAGAACAGGATCGAATATATGAGCGTGTCGGCCTTCTGAGCCGCCTCCACCGCTGTCGCCACAGTCGCTTCGCTGCCGAAATCGACGCCATCGGTGAGTACGATCAGCGCTTTGCGGCCGCGCTGGTTTTTCATGATCGTTTGGGAGGCCTTTACGATGGCATCAAAGAGCAGCGTGCCGCCCCCGTCCTGGTTCTGCAACTCGCGCCGTGTGGGAGTGTCCACGTAGGGGAGGACCTCGTTCAATTTCCTGCGCGATGAAGTAAGCTCCTGCCGTAGCTGAATCGCCATGTCGAACTGCATGATGAAGACCTGGTCCTTCGATTCGCGTAGAACCTGGTCGAGAAAACGGAGGCTTGCGCCGCGTTCCGCATCCATCACCTTCGCCTGGCTCATGCTGGTATCCACCATCAGGCCGAGGGTGAGCGGCAGATCGGATTCCTTCGAGAAATAACGAATCGTTTGCGGCCGCCGGTCTTCCATCAGCGAAAAGTCATCTTTGGTCAAGTCGCGGACGAGCGCCCCCCGCTTGTCGTGAACGGTCGCCAGCAGATTCACTACCTTCACCTCACTGGAAAAGGTGGGCGACTCCTGGCTATGCAACAGCAAAGGCGCGCAAATCCCACCCGCCGCCGCGCAGATGAATCCACGCCGGGACACGGGATGTTTTCGAATCGTCAAATACGACCTCTTTGACTGTGATGCACCGCCGCGGGACTACGTTTCCTGCCTCGCGCGGTAAGCCCGGCATGCGTACTCGGTGCCGATTCCACTGATGAAGAACCGTTCTTTTCTGTCCTGCAAAAGGCGCGCGGTCCAATCGGTGAAACCGCCATCCGCAATCCCGCGCCGAAGTCCATCGGGCGCGGCCGGAGAAACTCTCAGGCACAGACCAGTGTAATAGCCGAGGCCCTCCAGGCGGGCAAGGTTGAAGCGGAAATCAGCCTCGGGATATTCAGACTTCAGGGAATCAAAAACTTGCTCTTTGATCTGAACCAAGCGCCGTAACTGTATTTCGAGTCCATGCTGTTGAGCGAGGCCGTTCAGTTCGCGGGCCGGATCGGCGATGTCTGCCGGAAGTTTGACGCCTCGCTCCTTCAGCAAGCGCGCCGACCCTCCCGGGATGTGAGCGCGCACCGATTCGCGAACTTCAGCCGCTGAAATACCGACCGCGCCCAGAAGAATTCCGCTGATAGCGACGTCGGAGACTTCAACCAAGGGTTTCGTCAGCCTGAACCCCTCTGTATTTAAGGCGCGAAATAGCTTCAGGTAGAAGCGGATGTGCTCGCCGATTTGCTCGGTCTCGACGGCGTTCGAACCAGTATCGCGCCCCGCCGAAACAAGACCAAACAAACGGAAATGCGGAGTGAATCCAGGTACATCAAAAGGCTGCAATCGAACCACGCGATGGCTGCTGCAAAGCCGTACACGGCGGCCGGCTGAACGCTCCGCGAGACGCTTTCGGCGGCGCGCACATTCAATGGCCAGGGCGGGAGTGGGATCGCCAAGCACCTCGGCATTGCGAATGGTGGTGAGGACGTTGTTCTGATCGATTCCGCCAAGCACGAGATTCGTCCCAAGCGGACAGACCGGCGAGAGGTCGATCGCTTCAAAATCACCGGCCGCGTCGAAAGCATGGCGGTCAAAGCAATTCAAAATTCGCGGATCGATCGCCGAGGGAGCAAACAAAGCGTCCCGGCCGGTGCGATTCAATAGATCCGATTCGTGAATAGACTGCGCGCGGTTCTTGTACACGGACAAAAGCAGGGACTTGAGATCGCTGGGAGCAATCTCTTCCGTCAGGGCCGAAAGAAGCCGGGGCATGCCGGTTTCTGCTTCGATCCGGTTGGTGATCTTCGATCGCGCCATTGCCTCAGAATAATCCGCCGCTGCGCTCGTGTGAAAATGGTGTTACCTGAGGCGAACGTTTCTCATCGTCAGTGTTTTATTGCTCGTCTGCACAGGGGTAGGTTTTGCAGTGGAACTCAAGCGGGAGACCGCCGATGCATTCGACCGTTACATTGCGGGCATCGAAGCAAGGCTGGAGCCTCGGTTTCACGGCGAGCACTTCCTCTGGTTCGACGAATCGGTCGAGTTGCGTCAAAAAGTCCAGCACGGCACCGTTGTCGTCGAGCCTGTGCAAGGCACGGGCGTTGTTCCGGTCAAGGGTGGTCTGATTCAAGACTGGATCGGCGCGGTTTTCATACCAGGTACGAACCTCAAAACAGTGCTGTCGGTCGTTCAGGACTACAACAACGATCATGAAATCTATAAGCCGGATGTGGCAGCGGCGAAACTGCGTTCCCGCATCGGCGACAATTTTATGGTTTACCTCCGGATCATCAAGTCGAAGTTTTTCCTCACCGATGTGCTGAACATCGAGAACGATATCCGATTCGTTCCCCTCGATGCAAAGCGCGTGTATAGCCTTTCCTACAGCAAACGAATCGCCGAGGTGAGCGAACCAGGTAAATCGAGTGAGCACGAGTTGCCGGTGGGTCAGGATCGCGGGTTTTTGTGGCGTTTGTACGGGTACTGGTTTTTCGAGGAAAAGGATGGGGGCGTCTACGTCACCTGCGAGTCGACCACGCTGACGCGGATCTTCCCTTCGCGCTATCAAAGATCATCGGCCCGATTATTCGCGACGTTCCAGGCGAATCGCTCAAAACCAGCCTGGAACAGACGCGCCATGCGGTGCTGGCAGCCACCGGGGAAACCATAAACGCGGTGCAGTAGCCAAGGCTTCGCCTTGGATATCCCTGCGGGATATGGGAGTCGAGGAAGTTGTCACCTTGACCGCCTGTATCAACGCATCTACGACAATCTGGATGCGCTCCAGACCGCGGTTGGTCTTAAGGTTGCTGCTTGATTCGAGTCAACGAGAACAGCAACTAACTATTTCGCGGCAGCCTGTTTCCGCGTTTCGAGATTCGGCAGAAATGCGGTGAGAAGCCCGATCGCTGGCAAATAGGCGCACACACGGTAGACAAAATCGATGCTCGTTCGATCGGCCAGTTGACCGAGTAACGCCGCGCCGATTCCGCCCATGCCAAAAGCGAACCCGAAGAAGAGACCGGAGATCATTCCCACGTTCCCGGGCAGAAGTTCCTGCGCGTAGACCAGGATTGCCGAGAAGGCCGACGCCAGAATCAGGCCGATCACCACGCTGAGAATACGGGTCCAGAACAGGTTCGAGTACGGCAGAACCAACGTGAACGGCAGAACCCCGAGAATCGAGCACCAGATAACATACTTGCGTCCGAACCGATCGCCGATGGGTCCGCCGATAATGGTTCCCGCCGCGACCGCGCCCAGGAACAGAAATAAGTTGATCTGCGCGCTCTGCACCGATACGTGAAACTTATTGATCAGGTAAAACGTGTAATAGCTCCCGAGGCTGGCCAAATAAAAGTACTTGGAAAAAATCAGGGCCAGCAGGATCAACACGGACAGCGCAACCTTTCCGCGAGACAGGGAGTGGTGATGGTCCGGGCGAGCCGCGCCGGCCTTCGGCTTAGCCGGCCGGTTCTTCTTCGACCACGCTCCGACGTTCGTCAGTACCACCATGCCAAGCAGGGCTGCGAGCGAAAACCACGCGACGCTTCCCTGCCCTCGCGGCAACACGATGAACGCCGCCAGCAGTGGCCCGAGCGCGGACCCCGCGTTTCCACCGACTTGAAACAGCGACTGCGCCAGGCCATGTTGCCCACCTGAAGCCAATCGCGCCACCCGCGACGATTCCGGATGGAACACAGCTGAGCCCATGCCGACAAACCCGGCCGCAATCAGAAGAACGGCAAAGGTGGGGGCAATCGACAGGATCAACAGGCCAACAAGAGTGAACCCCATTCCAGCAACAAGCGAGTACGGCATTGGCCTTCGATCGGTATAAAATCCAACCACCGGTTGCAGCACGGAAGCAAGCAACTGATAAGTCAGTGTGATGAGACCGATCTGTCCAAAATCGAGATGGAAGTTATCCTTCAGCAGCGGATACAATGCCGGAATCAGCGACTGCGCCATGTCGTTTAAAAAATGGCAAAAGCTGATGGCTGCCAGGATTGCGAAAGTTGTCTGTTGTATTGTACGTTCCGGAGCCCCCACTTCGGAAACAATTTCCCTCATCTAACTGTTGTATCGCACGTTCTGTTCACAACTCTTCGACCGTCAGCTTCACGTCCGCCTTCGCCCAGGCCGCATCAAACTCGCGCTTCACCCATTCGGCATCTTCGGTTTTCTGCTGGGCTTGCAAACTCTGCATAAGCCCGAACAGCATTCGTCCATTTCGCGGCGAGCGTTTCACGCCGTCACGAAATACGCTTTCCGCTTCGCCGGCCTTTCCGGCACGCAGCAGCGCGGCTCCGAGCGACTCGCGAAGGGGGTAATACCAGGGCGGCGGCTCGTCGTACACCAGCGCGTCCTGCATCGCCACCGCTTGCCGCCAACGCGGGACGGATTCCATGGGACTGGCCGCGAGACGCGCGGAGAGAACTTCCGACACCATTGCCATCACATCTTTCGCTTTGTTGTTCCCCCAGGGCGCGTCCGGCGGTATCTGCGCACGAATTGCCTCAAACGCTGCCTGTTCGCGCGCCGCGGCGGTTCGGTCGCCACGCGCAGAAAGCGCCACGGCTCGCGCGTAACGCCAAACGGCGGTGCTCAGCCGAAGCACCTCCTTGGGCTGCTGCATATGCAGAATGCCATCCCAATCCTGGAAACGCACATGTCCGAACATGACGACGGAGTTGAACGAATCGGCCATCTCCGGCATGGCTTCCACCATCGGAGCCATGGCGCTTGCCAATTCCGCGGCCGCTCGCAGCCCCTCGGCCTTCCTACCCTGCATCCACCGCGCGTACGCGATGAAATGCAAGTTATGCACGTAGTAGGCGCCGTATCCACTGGTAGTCACCTGGGACTCCGCAAGGTATTGGCGGTCCACCGCGACGGCACGTTCATTCACACTTGCCGCCATCTCCCAATCGCCCAGCACCAACCAGATGTGCCCCGGCATATGGACGATGTGTCCCGCCTGCGGCATGATTCCCATCAGCCGTTGCGCGCTAGCGATGGCGCGTTCGGGACTCGGGGACGACTCCACGGCGTGAATGTAGAGATGATTCGCGCCCGGATGTTCCGGCCACCTGCGCAGCACCTCTTGCAAAGTGCGCTCGGCTTCGGTGACACCTGGAGCGGGCGTCCCATCCGCGGCATACCAGTGCCAACGGACAGGAATCATCAGGCTCTCCGCGTAAAGAATCAGCGCATCGAGATCGTCGGGCCAACGCGTCCGCAAGGTGCGTGCCGCATCGATATAACGCTCGGGCTCGTATGCCGGGCAGCGAGCCGCGGCCGCCTGCAAATAGGCGCGTTCACGCTCCGGAGTGCCGGCCACTTTCAGACCAGCCTCTGCTGCCGCGCATGAAGCTTTCATATTCAACTCTGCATCGCCTTCCATGTTGATGTAGGGGCCCTGAGCCATCGCCATACCCCAGTACGCCATCGCCGCATTGGGATCGAGTTCGGCCACTTTTCGAAAAGATCGCAGAGATTCGTACCGGTTGAATCCGTACATGAGGGCGAGTCCCTGGTCGAAGAACTTCTGCGCCTCGGCGCTGCTGGTGTGGATCGTATGGCGCCAAACGCCCAAACCCGGGTAGAGTTTCACTGGCTTTTCGGCAGGCGGCTGTTGGCATATGGCCAGGCAAACCGAAAACAAGAAGATCACAATTTTCCGCATGTTCACCCCAAATCGCGATACGCATGATAGCAGGAATCGGATGAGTGCGGACATCTGTAGCCTACGATTGGCTAGCTTTCGCTATTCTTCATATTCCGAGGCGGGACCCACCCTGAGGAAGAGCTGGTCCCATTGGTGATGTTTGCCGGAAGGGCCGGGGCGCCCGCCCAGAAAGGTCTTGTCCAGTAGATGGACGTCCGAAACCGAGTTCACCTCCATCCATCGCCAGTTCGGAAGCGAACCACTGCTGGAACCACCCACCTGATAGCCGAGAAGCTTGACCGAACCGTTGTGAACCCCATAATCATGCGGCTCGACGATTCGTGGTTACCTTTATAAACGAGCTGAATTAGACGCTTCTGCCCGATCGCTATTCGGAGCAGTTCATCAATATTCGGCTCGGGAGTGTTCCATCCGGGCATTTTCCACTATTCTGGCGCAATTGAATTGGCTGCGAATGGTGTTCAAAGGATGTAATTCGAGTAGCATGTCGCAGCGTAAACGTTACTAACTGAGATGCAATATGGCTATTTCCACTGAGTCGATACGAAATATTCCGATCCCACCCGACGCATCCGCAGTAGGTGGTCTCTGCCGAATGCCACTAGCAGCTCTCAAATTGTCATCGTCATGCGTTACGTGAATGGCTCCTAGCCCTGAAGCGGGCTAACGTTGCGAATCTACCCTATCGGCGGTACTCTTCCGTAATGC
>Ga0105237_10004082_pt1 | contig 17026 bp, 12 predicted proteins | sample KBSC24metaG_FD_81520 | JGI IMG/M metagenome (GOLD analysis project Ga0105237, IMG submission 81520) | Corn rhizosphere microbial communities from Kellogg Biological Station, Michigan, USA - KBS C2-4 metaG | ecosystem: Host-associated > Plants > Roots > Rhizosphere > Soil | place: Michigan, USA... | reverse complement strand
TTTCGCAGCCCTGGCCGCAGCGGCCCCTTTCATACTCACCCCCCCCGAAGCGCCCCCCGGCTCATGTAAAAGAAGATGTATCCGCCTTAGATCATTTGAATCATGCTGCACCACCAAAAAACCCGTCCGCCCTATCAGAAAAGCCCCGCCAGCCATCTCCGCCTTAAATTTTATAGAAGTATCCCATTGCCCCTTATTCTCCACAAATTCAAGGTAAGAATAGCCTCCGGATTGTGCTGAGAGTTGAAGGGCGGAGAACATAAGCCAGGCAGCAATAAGGCATATTCTTCCCAAGCGATTGATTTTCAGGTTTAATTAATACTGAAAAAGGTATGTAGTAATTTACGATATTTTACTCCAGGCCGTTTTACCATGTTGTGACTGCAGAAAAACCTTCAACCCCCTGTTCTCCTCCGCCATCAGGTCCGGGTCCGCATCCAGCACTATCCCGGCACTCTCCCTCGCCAGTTCCAGCCATCCCTTGTCCTGAACAATATTAGCAAGCTTAAAGTTCAATAACCCACTCTGACGGGTCCCTTCTATATCTCCCGGACCCCTGATTTCCAGGTCCTTTTCCGCAATTTTGAAGCCATTATTCGTCTCGGTAAGGATGCTCATCCGCTCCCGTGCCTCTTTTCCCAAACGAGGACTTGTTAATAAAATGCAAAAGCTTTTTTCAGCCCCCCTTCCAACCCTGCCGCGCAACTGATGCAGCTGGGACAACCCGAATTTTTCCGCACTCTCGATCACCATCACCGTTGCATTCGGCACATTGACCCCCACTTCTATCACCGTCGTAGCAACCATGATCTGAGTGTCTTTTGCTACAAAACGTTGCATGTTGGTATCCCGCACTTCATTTGTTTGCCGGCCATGCACCATGCTGACCCAATATTTCGGCTCGGGAAACCACGCCTTTATGTTTTCATACCCCTTCATCAGGTCCTCATAATCCAGCTTTTCGGACTCCTCTATCAAAGGAAAGATTATATAAGCCTGCCGGCCCTTCCCAATCTCATGCCGGATGAAATCCATCACCTGTGGCCTCCTGTCTTCGAAACGATGAACAGTGGAAATTGGTTGCCTTCCGGGCGGCAATTCATCCATTACACTATAGTCCAGGTCACCATAAGCCGTCATGGCCAATGTCCGCGGAATTGGAGTCGCAGTCATCACCAGCACGTGTGGCGGAACGGTCGCCTTGCTCCATAGCCTGGCCCGCTGCGCCACGCCAAAACGATGCTGCTCATCCACGATCGCCAGCCCCAGAGCGTTGAACTGCACCGCCTCCTCAAGCACCGCATGTGTCCCGATAAGGATATGCAGCCGGCCTTCACGCGCCATTTCTAAAACCTCTTTTCGGCTTTTAGATCTGGATGAACCGGTCAGCAAACGCACTTCCAACGGCATCTCTTTTAATAATGCGGAGATCCCCTCATAATGCTGCCGGGCAAGGATCTCTGTCGGAGCCATCAGACAGGCCTGAAAACCATTGTCAATGGCCAGCAACATCGCCAGCAACGCCACAATGGTCTTCCCGCTGCCCACATCCCCCTGTAACAACCGGTTCATCTGCCGGCCACTACCCGTATCTTTTCGTATTTCCTTTAAAACCCGCTTCTGGGCTCCCGTCAGTTCAAAAGGTAAATGATGGGTGTAGAAGCCATTGAATAGCTCTCCCACCTGCCCGAATACTACCCCATGGGAACTCCGGTGCCGTCTTGACTTGATGAGCCCCAATCGCAATTGCGCCAGGAATAGTTCTTCAAATTTCAACCGCGCCACCGCCTCCTTATAGGCCGAAGGCTGCGACGGGAAATGTATCTGCCGGTAAGCTTCATACCGGGGGACCCAGCGTTTCACCAACCCGGTGTCCACATCGGGATAGGTCATCAGCGACTCGGGCAGATTCTCCGGCAGATCTCTTTCTTTTAACATATTCAATAGCACCTGGGTGAGCTTACCCAACTGCCGACCTCCTAACCCTCTGACTTTCAGCTTTTCTGTAGTAGGATACACCGGCTCCAGGAACTCCGGCCGGTCCGCCCCCTGGCCCTGCAGGGTTTCTATTTCCGGATGAGAAAGTTGAGGACTGCCCTGGAAAAAGCTTACCCGGCCGTACACCAGGAAATCAGCCCCTACCTGCACCAGCTTCTGAACACCATTGATCCCCTGGAACCAAACCAATTCCAATACCCCCGAATTATCCCGTATCTCGGCCACCAGCCTCCGGGTCCGCTTGTCCCCCAAAAGGTTTACACTCGTAATCCGGCCAGCCACCTGGATATATTCCGTCCCCGGCCCTATCTCCCGGATGAGATTGACCTTTGTCCGGTCAACATGCCGGTACGGGAACCATTCCAACAAGTCCTGGAAAGTGAATATTCCCAGTTCCTTTTGCAACAGCTCCGCCCGCAAGGGACCTACCCCCTTCAGATACTCTATCGGATTACGTAATATGGATGTACTGGTCGGAATGATTTGCCAAAATTAACGAGAATCCGCAGGTCGTACAAAAACCTCGATCACTCCCTGCGTTTCCCCACCCCGCCGCGGCGCCATGAAAGAATCCACCTGCGGATAATGCAGCCGCAACGAATCTCTCACCCGGAAAGGATAAAAATTATTCAACGTGGGGATGTATTCGAATAATACAAGATCATAATAACGCTGCCTTATCCTCGTCTCAAATGTATCCGCCTGCCGGTTGAACATGCCTACCCCCAGGTGGTACCACAAAGGCAACTGCGAATTTTTTTCCAGTGTATAGGGTATCTCCGCCGCCAAAGGCGTCAACTCCGACATGTTCAGCACTTTCAGTCCGGCCCCTCCTTCACCCGCCGCCCCATGCCCGTTCCCCCTCCCTTTCTTCACGACATCCAGTTGCATCAGCCGCCGGATCCCATCCACCGTCGGCGCAGGAAGGGTTATCTTCCGGAATGCAGGTAACCCGCACTCGATCCATTGCTCCGTAGGAATATCGGTTGCCGTATCCCGGTTGATCATATAGGTATCCTTATTGATCACATTTTCTCCCGTGGGAGATGCATTTTTACTATGGGCCGCAAAGCTGCCGGTGAGCCGTTGCGTATATTTCCACCATACCCCGCTCCACCATAATAATACCCCGGCCAATAGCACTGCCGTCAATCCGGGCCTTTCCAACCGTACCGGCAAAAGCCCTCCCAGCTGCGAAAGAATACAGGCAAAGGCAAAACTGTGAAAGAAAATATTATTGTCCGGAGGCGTATAACTGGTCACCTGCAGGATCGCCGCTTCTCCCAATATGCCCAGGGTCAGCAACACAAGCAGGAACCCACCCGCATCGGACCTCAACGCAGCCCACTCCCGATAACGAAGCACCGCCAGGAGCACGATCACAAAAACATAGAACTTTATCCACTGCGAACCCCCAAAAAATTCGGCCGCTATGTCAAAAAGGGAAACCCTTGCCGTATGCGGAGCTTGCCCATGATTGAACCAATAACCAAAACCATGCCCCAGGTAAGGAGATACTACCAGCAGGAACAACACCGCAAACCACCCTGCAAAAAGCAATACGGCCGACCATCTCCGGGTCATCCATCCATACACCGCCAGCAATACCAGCGCTAACAATACCGCTACCCCGCCTCCATCCTGTTTGGTAAGAAATGAACACACGGTGAAAAAAGCAGCCCCCGCCAGCCATAGCCACCGGTATCGCCCACCCTTACCCGAAGAAGCGTCAGCCCATCCTCCGTCCACGCGCATCCAATGCAGTAAGAAGCCCAGCCCAACTAATTCATATACTATCACCGAATGATTATACCAGGGCCAGAAATTGAAAAAGGAATAGGAAAGACAAAACAATAATACTGCAGCCAGTCTGACACCCTTGTTGACGGAAAGACTGGATAATATCCACCGGAATGCCAGCCCCGAAATAATATTGATGAATACCTGCGCCTCTATCAGCGTAAATAATTTTGGCCCAAAGAGCTTGAAGAATACAGCGGGTATCATCCAGTACATCCCCCCCAACGGAGCACCGAAATCGCGGAACGGCAGTTGCCCCTCACTGATACGGTAAGCGCCTTCCCAGGATAAAAAGATATTTACTCTATACGGCAGATGAATGAACAAGGGGACCATTGCTAATACCACTATGATCGCTATTTCGGCCTTGACGGTGAGAGGACGGGGCATAAGGAGAGGTTAACTAATTATTTATTTGTTCGCAATATTATAATTTTTGTCCTTTTGTTTGTACTTTGTCGCGCAAATAATTGCTGTGGCGTATCTTAAACTCCTAAGGCCCAAGGATTGGGCAAAAAATTCGTTCCTCTTCTTACCCTTATTCTTTGGCCGTGAGATCTTCAACATGAGCCTGCTGATCCCCGTCTGCTTCGGGTTCATCGCTTTTTCCTGCATCGCCAGCAGCATCTATATCATCAACGACTACCGGGACAGGGAAGACGACCGCAAACACCCCGTAAAATGCAAACGCCCCCTGGCCTCCGGCGCCGTCAGCCCCTCTTCCGCTCTTGTCATCTGCGGCTTGCTTATCATCGCAGGATTTGGACTGGCCTGGTGGATAAGAGATAAATTCCTGTTCGTCCTGGTCATTTATTTCCTGATCAACCTGGCCTATTCGATGGGCCTCAAATCTATTGCCATCCTCGATATCATGATCCTCGCCGCTGGTTTTGTACTACGCATCAAGGCCGGCTCTATTATATCCTATATACCCCTCTCGGAATGGATCGTTATCATGGTATTCCTGCTGGCCGTATTCATGGCCATCGGCAAACGCCGCGACGACGTCCTGCTAAAGCTCAGCTCAGGCCTGGACATGCGAAAATCCGTCAAAGGATATAATCTCGAGCTGCTGAATGTACTGCTGGCACTGGTCTGCGCTGTCATTATCGTCGCCTATTTCATGTATACTATGTCGCCGGTCACCGTCGCTTATATGGGCTCCTCCCGTCTATATTACACTTGTATTTTTGTTTTAGCGGGAATTATGCGATATTTGCAGATCATCTACGTTTCCAGCGATTCTGGCTCACCTACAAAGATCCTTTATAAAGACCGGTTCATACAGATCACCTTACTCCTTTGGATAGCCAGTTATATCCTCATCCTGTACACGAAAGATATAACGATATTCAAATAATTTAATTCCAAGCATGTCTACCGTATTACTCCTCGGCGCCAGTTCGGATATCGCCTCTGCCCTGGCTACAAAATTCGCATCAGAAGGATATGCCGTACAACTGGCAGCCCGTAACGCACAACGGCTACAACCAATTCGTTCCGACCTCGCCATCCGGTACAACTGCGCCTGCACCCTGCACGAATTCGACGCCGAACAGCCCGCTACCCATGCCGCCTTTTTTTCTTCCCTGCCCGCCATACCGGATATCACCATCAGCGTATTCGGATACCTGGGCGACCAGGTAAAAGGGGAATCCGACTGGTCGGAATGTCAGCGCATACTGATGGTTAATTACACCGGCGCCGTTTCTATCCTCAATATCGCCGCTAATGAATACGCCGCCCGCGGCGCTGGCATCATAGTAGGCATCAGCTCTGTCGCAGGGGAAAGAGGCCGGCAAAGCAATTATCTCTATGGCAGCGCCAAAGCCGGATTCACAGCCTATCTTTCCGGCCTTCGCAACCGGCTCTTTCATAAAAATGTTCACGTTCTGACAGTACAGCCCGGTTTCGTCTATACCCGCATGACAGAAGGCATGCCCCTGCCTAAGCTGCTCACCTCCACTCCCGCCCTCGTAGCCAACACCGTTTTCACCGCCATCCGGAAAAAAAAGAATGTCATCTACGTAAAATGGTTCTGGCGCTGGATTATGCTGATCATAAAAAGTATTCCCGAATTTATGTTCAAAAAGCTAAAACTCTGATCCAAACCCCTCGCTTATGTCCCAACGTATCGCCTTTTTCGACTTTGATGGAACTATCACCACCAAAGACACCCTGCTGGAATTTATAAAATACGACAAAGGCCCATTCCGCTTTTACCTGGGTTTTTTACTCAATAGCCCCTGGCTCGTCGCCTACAAACTTAAAGTGATCAGCAATCAGGCAGGAAAGGAAAGAATTCTCACCTGGTTCTTCGGGAATACCCCGCAGGAAAAATTTCAATCCCGCTGTAACAGTTTCGCCGAAGAAGCGATCCCCGCCCTCCTCCGGCCCAAAGCCATAAAAGAGATCAACGATCTTCAGCAAAAAGGCTTTACCGTTGTCATCGTATCGGCTTCCCCCGAAGACTGGCTGCGCCCCTGGACAGAAAAAATAGGCGTCAGCCTGCTGGCCTCCCGTCTCGAAACAAAAAATGGCAAACTCACCGGGAAACTGACAGGCAGAAACTGTCACGGCCAGGAGAAAGTCAGCCGCATCAAAGCCAATTATGAATTGTCGGAGTATAGCGATATTCATGCGTATGGCGACACCAGCGGCGACAAACCCATGCTCAGCCTCGCCACCATCTCCTTTTATCAACCTTTCAGGTAGCGGCCGAACAATCCCATCGCCACATACAACAAAGGAGAAACAAGGAATTCCTGCACACTGTCGGCTACCATACGCAGCGCCAAAGGCGTCCGGGCAACAGCCCAGTCATAAACGCCCAATAATACCAGCAATAAAAGACAGGTTAGATAGATAAGATGCCACAAACGCACCATCCAGCCGGCCGCTGATCCACGCAAAGCAAATACCCCGACCCCATAACAGACAAGAATAAAGAAGAACTTTACAAAATGCCGGGCCCTCAGCGGGATCTCCAGGGCAAGCCCATAAATAAAAGAGAGATAGTAAAGACAATACAGTATCAGTATGACCACAAGCCCCAGCCAAAAGTATAGACTCTTTCTACCCGATACGTTCATGCTGTTTCAACTTTTTGCTGAAGATATACCATAGCCCGAAAATAAACAGGTAAATGATGATCTGAAAAACAAAATGATGTGAAAAATCCAGATAGGTCCGGTGATGAAGATAAATGCCCACTAACGCCGCACACCGTATAATGTTCAGCAAACAGATCAGCACGCAGCCCATCACCCCAAAGATCAGTTTCCGCTTCAGCCCCGCAGGAAAACACACCAGGAACCCGACATAAAGAACCATCAGTTCCAGCCCGTTACAAGCATCGGCAACAGTCAGCGTCTTCTCCTCATCCCGGTAAATGGCAACGATATTTCCCCTGATGACGCCCCCTTCGACATCCAAAGTATCCGCTATAGTACGGCCGCTAAAAAGGGCCTTCCCCGGCAGCCCATTTAAAACAGCTACCGTGGAAAACCCAATCCCCTTTGTCAGGGGTTCATCTAATATTCTTTTAGGTAAAAGAAAAGAGAGATACAATACCTTCCATACAACGAACAATACGATAGCCTTTACAAGAAAGGATATGACAGGTCGCGGCATAACCGTTATATCGCAATTTCCTTTTGCCCTTGTTTACGATCATATATCATCTTGACGCCCAACCCGACACCGGCAATCACCAGGAAGACCAGACCGCCATTGACGGGCACGCTGTTCCCATTTGTAGGCTTTTTGTCATCGTCGCCTTGGTCATCATTGTCCTGGCCCTGACTGTTTTTATCGCCGCCAAAAAGGTCATGAATAAGATCCCCGACCACATTGGCCTTACTTTGTTTGGGCACCGCTAACAACGGTGAAAGAATGAGCAGGAAAACAAATACTTTTTTCAGCATTTTCATACAGAAATTTTGAGGTTAAAAAAATCAGGTACTTTGACAAGAAAGGATAAATGGAGACGGGGGCCAACAATAGGAAGTGGAAAATAGAAGGCAAGCCTGATCATTAGGAGGCTGAAAAAAACTGGTTTTAACTGTACGAAAAGGCCGAGGTTGTTAGAAGGGGTCAAGACAAAGTTAAATTTTTTATCGCTAAAATGCAACAGTCACGCAGTATTTTTATAAAAAATCCCCTAAAGACGACAAAAGATCTCTTTAAGGTATGACAAACCGAACAAAATAATAATTGCCCTTTTTCACCAGGCCACCCTTGCCCGACACCGGCCACCGGTCTTCCTCACTAACATATAGACATTCCCGCACCCCATTATTTTTCAATAAAGGCACCAGCCGCTGAAAACTACTATCACTCTCCGCCCAGAAAAAATACCGTTTGCTGAAATCGGCCGCCATTTCCATCGGAATATATTCAGAACCCGCCACGATCACTTGCTCCGGCTGCGCCCGCACATACTCTAACGCCGGTTTCACCCGCTGCTGATTTCCCCTTCTCAACTCATATTCTCCCCCCAACACCGTATTCAGAAAAAAGGCATATCCCGTCACCATCAGCATCAAAGGCGCCGCCCATCCCGGCCATCGCCATCCGCCGCCCGCCATTTGCTTGTCTACCAACAAAATAAGCACGATCACCATCGGCACCACAGGCAGAAAATAACGCGCCCCCCATTGCCGCCCACCCTCATTGGGCACCAGGAATGGACTTATCCCGCAAAAAATGACCACAATGACGCTCAGTAACAATACCGGCCAGCCGGGTCTCAACCCCCGCTTCCATATCCGGTATAATACAGGTATCAGCAAAAGAACAAAAGGGAAATACCGGACGGAAAGGATATTGATGACAAAGAAATTCTTCCCTCCCCTTAATAGCTCATGCACGAAACTCCTGTCCCGTAACACCTGGTAACTATGAACCCCCAATACCGACCCGAACAGCATATAATTGGCAATGAAAAAACCCACTACAGGTACCCCGATGCCCGCTATGAACGCCGGATACACCGCCGCACTCACCGGATCCCCAACCGGAGCACCCTCCGAAGCCCCCAACCTCTTATCCCCCGCCCTCCTCTTTACCCAATACATTACCCCCGCCCCGGCCGCATACAAACCATTTAACACTAAAGCTTCCGGCCGGAGAAAAACAGCCAGCCCGCTACACAGCCCCAACAAAAATCCCATCCCCGCCCCCGCCGGCGCAGCCGTTAAACAAACTACCCCCCCAAATAAAAGCAGCACAGCAGGCATATGCTCCCAATAAGTTGCGCCATATAACGTTAGTGGAGAACAAAACACAAGGATAAAAATAGCCAGGACAATTTTTGAGGTTGTAATGCCACAACGCCTCAGCAGGACCACCAGGAACGACCATAACAATACCGTACTTATAACAGGCAGGATATAAAGCCCCCAATATCCAAAACGTGCATAAAAAAAAGCACTGACAAGCTGAAAATAGGGCGGAAAAGAAAAGAGCGACCCCTTCGGGGAAGGATATAAAAAAGGATCATGAAAAGGAAAATACCCATTCACCCAGACATTCCTCACCCACTCAGGCTGATCGAGGTGCATGTACATAAATCCTTTTCCAGCCTTGATTTGATTGATTATCAAATATTTCATTCCTCCATCCCCGGAAAAGAAAACATCGGCCTGCGTGGAGGATAAAAGAAAGGCCAGATAAAACAAAGCACAAAAACAAACAATAAATGGAAGGATTTTCTTTTTATTAAGACTCAAAAAAGAAGGAAGCTGCACAATATATTTTTTATATTTGTTTACTAATAGTAAATATATAGCCCATTTTCCATCTTATGAACCGCCGGGCAAAAAAAACAGCCTCGTCTTGCTTGCAGGTTAAAAATTTACAATACTATATCGATTATTTTCTAAAACATACCCCTTTATGTCGACCTTTATTGACAAATCAGCAGACGAGCTGAAGGAATTTGGATCTGCAAAAAAAGCAGAATACCTGTCGGCCGACCCATTCCCAAGCGGTTACTTTGATAATTTCTTCATATCCGAACGCCTGAAAGAAGTCCTGGAAGAATTTCCCGATCTCACCCAAAAAGCAGATATTAAATTCAACGACCCCAACCAGGTCAAACTTGCCTCAAAAGGAGAATACCGCTTTGGCCCAAAGACCAAAGACTTCATGCACTATCTCAACTCCCAGCCCTTCCTGGAATTCCTTACCGCCCTGACGGGTATCGAGAACCTCATTCCCGATCCCTTTTTCGATGGCGGCGGCTGCCACCAGATACAACCCGGCGGAATGCTGAAACTCCATGCCGACTTTAATAAACACCCGGTCACCAAACTGGACCGCCGATTGAACGTTCTCATTTATCTTAACGAAGACTGGAAAGAAGAATATGGCGGCCATTTCGAACTCTGGGATAAGGACATGAAAGAAGCCCGGAAAAAGATCCTGCCCCTGTTCAACCGCATGGCCCTGTTCTCCACCACCTCAGAGTCCTATCACGGTCACCCCAATCCATTGACCTGCCCGCCAGACCGCACCCGAAAATCCCTGGCGCTTTACTATTATACCAACGGCCGACCGGAGGAGGAGATCAAACATGGCATAGAAGACCATAATACGATCTTTAAATACAGGAAGGATGACGCTTCATCCCGTTTCAAGACCTCCCTGAAAGAAACCATTCGCCTGATCACTCCCCCCATCCTATTGAAGGGCTTTAGTAAATCAAAAGGTTAGAATGGCAGGCCTCCAACTACCTGCAAAACATATGCACCCGACTTTATCACCGGCAGGCAATGCCCCCGCGGAAAAAGAAAATATTCCCCCCCTCAAAGGAAGGGATATCGTCATCGTAGGCTTACAACCCTGGTATTTCGCGACCGGCTGTAATGCCAAGAACATCGCCCAGGAACTGGCTACATATAACCGCGTCCTTTATGTCAACTTCCCGATCAAACGCAACGCCTATTTTGCAAAAGACCCTGACCCAAAAATTCAACCCCACGTCGACATACTCAAACAGCGCTCGGAAAAGATAAAACCCATCGGCCCCAACCTTTGGGAATTTTACCCCGGCTCTCTCATAGAATCTGTCAACGGACTTCCCTCCACCTCCATGGTGAAGACCGTCGGCTGGTTTAACAATCGCCGCTTTGCAAAAGACATACGCGAAGCCGCTACTCACCTTGGATTTAAAGACATCATCCTCTTTAATGACAATGACGTCTACAATGGATTCTACCTGAAGGAATTCTTGTCCCCGTCCCTGTATATCTATTATTTCAGGGATTTCCTTCAAGGCTACGACTATTGGAAAAAACACATCTCCGTCCTGGAACCCCAATTGCTCCGCAAGGCAGACCTGGTCGTCGCTAACTCGCTTTATTACGCGCAGTACAGCGCCACGTTCAACCCCCATTCCTGGTACATCGGACAAGGCTGCGATCTCAGTTTCTTCGACCATACCCGGTCTTTTCCCGTACAGGAAGATATCGCCCGCCTGACCGGTCCTATCATCGGTTACGTAGGAGCACTCGACTCGGCACGCCTGGACCTCGATATTATTGAGACGATCGCCAGACATAACCCCGCGTGGAATGTCGTTCTGGTCGGACCCGAAGACGACACTTTCCGGCAAAGCCGTTTGCACCAGGTACCCAATATCCACTTTTTGGGGGGTAAACCATTCCCCCTTCTCGCCGCCTACGTACAGGCCTTTACGGTATGTATCAACCCCCAATTGCAAAACCAGATAACAAAAGGGAATTACCCGCTGAAGATCGATGAATACCTCGCGATGGGCAAACCCGTTGTCGCTACCAATACCCAGGCCATGCAGATCTTTAGCGATCATACCAGCCTGGCAGACAGCGCGGCGGAATACCCGGCGCTCATCGAAAAAGCCATCGCCGGCGATAGCCCCGAACAACACACCGAAAGGATTCGCTTCGCACATACCCACACCTGGGGAAACTGCATGCTCGAATTATATAAAGCCATCAATCACATCAACCCAACGCATCAGTAATGGAATGGATAGCTATCTTGAAATGCCCCTTCACCGGAAATGACCTCCGGGCCCTTCAACCCGCCGAAATAGACGCCCTTAATCAAAAAATTGACAAAGGCGAATTATGGCAGGCCGACGGAAAAACATTTACGACCAACCTTTCCTCAGGATTGATCTCCGTAAAAGGAGACTATATCTACCCCATCATTAACGAGATCGTCCTGCTCCTGAAAGACCTGGCCCTCGTGGGATCCCGGGACCATCTCCTGAAAGACACCATCAGCGCGGATAAACAGCTTGTCAAGAATTTCTATGACGAAAAAGGCTGGTTTGCCAACGAAAAAGGAGACTATGAGGACGCCGTGATTTTCGAAGACCTCCGCGACGTCACGAAGGACTATATTAAAAAATGCCACGACAGGGTGAACACTTTCCTGAACCCCAGCGGCACCTATATGCTCGATGCAGCATCCGGCGCCCTGCAATTCACCGATTATCTCCAGTACTCGGCCAATTACAAATACCGCATCTGCGTAGACTTCTCCTTTCAGGCGCTATCGGAAGCCAAACGCAAACTGGGCGCAAAAGGAATATGCGTACTGGCCGACATGACCAATATGCCCTTTAAGGATAATGTTATAGATGGCTTCGTATCGCTTAACACCATTTATCATATCCCCAAGGACGAACAACTGACAGCCATGAAGGAACTCTATCGGATCCTCGCCCGTAAAGGAAAAGGTGTCATCGTCTATGAATGGTTCAAACACTCCCCCTGGATGAACGTCTGGCTGGTCCGTTCGCGCGCAGCGATGTTCATAAAGAACCGCCTGGCCCGCCTCTCTTCAAAAATGACCAAGGCGGCTCCCGAAAAACTATTGTATTTCCACGCCCATCCCTACGGCTATATCAAGGCCAACCTGCCCTTTTCTTTTAAACTAAAGGTCTGGCGCACGGTTAACGTTCCCTTTATGAAAGCCTATATCCATAAGGGCCTGTTTGGTAAACAGATCCTCAACTGGCTGTATAAACAGGAAGATAAACACCCGGAAAAATATGGTCTCAAAGGAGAATATCCCATCCTCCTCTTCGAAAAAGACTAAAAAAAATCCCCTTCACACGAAGGGGATTTTACTTTATAACAACTGCTCTTCACCTTAATTGACTATCAGCATATACACCGAAGGCTTGGTATCGAGGTAGAACTGCACCCTCAACACGTACGCACCTCTGCCTACTCCACTCAGATCGATCGTTTGCTTCACGTAAGGCGTCTCTTTGTCTATTTCGAACTGTTTGATCAGCCGTCCGCTAACATCGGTCAGCGTCATCTTCACTTTTCCAATATAGCTGTTCATACCTTCGATCGTCACCTGGTGATTGGGGACAGGATTGGGATACACCTTCAGCCTGCTGTCATCCCGTTCATAACTCTTCACATGCACGGTCACCGTGGCCGTATCAGTCGCATCTTTGTCATCCGTCACCGTTAACTGGAAGACGTAGTCGCCTACCGCCAGGGCACTTGCCGTAGCATTGGCGCCGGTTGCACCGTCGATGCTGGCCGCCGTCGGGCCCGACAGCTGTTTCCAGCTATAGCTTACGATACTGCCATCAGGATCATAAGAAGCGCTGCCGCTTAACGAGGCTACATTGCCATGAGGATATATCACCGTCGTGTCGGTTCCGGCATTGGCTACCGGCGCCTGGTTGCCCCCGGAAGAAGGCGGCGGCGTACCTCCCGTCATGGTCACCGTTACATCGTCGGATGCTGTCGCCCCGCCGTTATCTGTCACTGTCAGCCGGAACACATAGGTTCCGGGAGTCAATCCGGATATGGTCGGCTTAGCCGTATTGCTCGAACCCAGCGTCACACCTCCCGAGCCGGATACCTGTATCCAGGAATATTTCACGATCGATCCGTCAGGGTCATAAGAAACCGATCCATCCAGGGCCCCACCCGAAGTGGACACCGACTGATCCGCGCCGGCATTGGCAACGGGCGGCGTATTGGGTGGCGGCGGAGGCGGAGTAGCCGCTTTCACGGTCACGGTTACCACGTCGGAAGCCGTCACACCGGAATTGTCGGTCACCGTCAGCACAAAGGTATAAACACCCTCTACCAGGTTGGTCACTGTCGTAGTCGCCAGAGCCGGCGTACCGATAGTGGCCGTAGAAGGACCGCTCAGCTCTTTCCATGCAAAGGACACGATCGTACCATTGGTCTCTATACCGCTGCCTGACAACTTCACGTTATTGGTCGGTAACGTAATGGTCTGATCATTACCCGCACTGGCCACAGGAGTACCCGGTACCACCGGCGCAGCATTCACAGTCACCGTTACCACGTCTGTAGCCGTAATATTGGAATTGTCTCTGACTTTCAGCCGGAAGACATAAATGCCCTGTACCAGACCACTTATGATCGCCTGAGCCTGGTTAGCCGTTACGATGGTTGCCGTAGAAGGACCACTGTCCTGTGTCCAGCTATAACCCACGATCGCACCATTCACCTCAGAACCGCTGCCGCTCAACATAACACTATTGGTCGGCAGAACGATGATCTTATCCAGGCCGGCATTCGCCAGGGGCGTACCCGGCACCACAGGCGCCGCATTCACCGTGATCGTGATATCATCTGTTGCGGTCACACCGGAATTGTCTGTTACGGTCAGCCGGAATACATAGGTTCCCACTGCCAACCCGGACACCCCCGTCTGGGCCTGTCCAGCCGAAACAATGGTGGCCGCCGAAGGACCATTCACCTGCGTCCAGGCATAGGATACGATAGTGCCGTTGGTCTCCGAACCGCTACCCGCCAGCGTGATGCTGCTGGTTGGCAGAGCGATAGTCTGATCAGCACCCGCATTGGCCGCCGGAGCACCCGGCACGATCACAGCTGGGTTGACGGTGATGGTAACATCATCGGACGCTGTAAGGCCGGAATTATCTGTTATGGTCAACTGGAAGACATAGCTGCCCTGCACCATTCCACTGACATAGGTTTGCTTCTGATCAGCCGTTGCGATCGCAGCCGTTGACGGACCACTCAGCTGTATCCATTGATAAGATACGATGGTTCCATTGGTCTCCGAACCTGCCCCCTTCAATGTAATAGTGTTGGTCGGCAAGGTCATGCTCTGATCGGCGCCTGCATTGGCCACAGGACTACCCGGCACCACCGGAGCCGCATTTACGGTTATCGTAACGTCGTCAATATCTGTTACACCGGAATTATCTGTTATGGTCAGCCTGAACACATAGGTTCCTGCCACCAGGCTATTTACCCCTGTCTGGGCCTGACCCGCTGTTGCTATAGCCGCCGCAGACGGACCACTCACCTGTGACCAGGCATAGGACGCAATAGTACCGTTGGCCTCTGAACCACTGCCCTTGAGCGTGACACTATTGGTCGGCAGCGTAATGGTCTGATCGCCACCGGCATTCGCTACCGGCGCTCCCGGCACAGGCGGCGCTACGGTGATGGTCACCACGTCGGATGCCGTAATACCGGAATTATCTTTTACTCTCAGCCGGAACACATAAACCCCCTGTACCAGGCCACTTATAACGGTCTGAGCCTGGTCGGGCGTTGCAATGGTCGCGGTGGACGGACCGCTGTCCTGTGTCCAGGTATAGCTCACGATGGCGCCATTCACCTCTGAACCGCTGCCGGCAAGCGTTGCACTGTTCGTCGGCAGGGTGATGGTCTTGTCACCGCCCGCATTGGCCACAGGCGTACCCGGCAGCGCCGGTGCAGCATTGACCACGACCGTCATATCATCGGTTGCCGTCACACCGGAATTGTCTTTCACGGTCAGCCGGAACACATAGGTTCCCTGTACCAGGTTATTTACATCCGTCTGCGACTGGGCCGCAGCTGCAATTGTCGAAGTAGAAGGACCACTCACCTGCGTCCACCCATAGGAAGCGATGGTGCCATTGGTCTCTGAACCACTGCCCACCAATGTCACCGTACTGGTCGGCAAGGTGATGGCCTGATCCACCCCCGCATTGGCCACCGGTGTGCCCGGCACCACGGGAGCGGCATTCACGGTGACGGTGACATCGTCAGAAGCCGTTATACCGGAATTGTCTTTTATGATCAGCCGGAACACATACGCACCCTGTACCAGCGAATTGACTGTTGTGATGGCCTGGGTAGCCGTTACGATACTGGCCGTCGAAGGACCGCTCATCTGCAACCACTGATAGGATACGATGGTACCATTGGTCTCTGTACCAATGCCCTTCAGCGTAAGACTATTGGTCGGCAGCGTAATGGTCTGGTCACTGCCAGCATTGGCCACAGGACTGCCCGGCACCACAGGCGCCGCATTCACCGTCACGGTGACTGCATCGGTAGCAGAGACACCCGCAGCATCTTTCACCGTCAGCTGGAAGATGTATACACCCTGTACCAGGTTGGTCACACTGGTCGCAGGCTGATTTGCCGCGGTGATGGTTGCCGTGGACGGCCCGCTCAGTTGCGCCCAGGCATAGGAAGTAATAGTGCCATTGGTCTCGGAACCACTGCCCGTCAGGGTTGCACTATTGGTCGGCAACGTGATGGTCTGATCGCTGCCCGCATTGGCCACAGGCGTATTCGCGCCGGGAGTGCTCACCGTAATGGTTACATTCGAAGACAGCGTACCCGTATTGTTGTCTGTTGTAAGCAGATTGAAAACATAGGTACCCGGCGTAAGCCCCGTAACGGTCGTACTCAAAGAGCCTGGCGAAGTGATGGTTCCACCGGTGCCGCTCACCTTGGTCCACAAATAAGTGACGATCTTATACCCGGCCGTATCTATTTTATTGTTGGCTACTGCCGTGGTCTTTACCAGCAAAGGCGCTTTTACCGTACCCGTCAGCACCGCCGTAGTGGTATTGATATTCTGATTGCTGCCGGCGCTCAACGAAGGCAAGGTGAATGTATAAGGCTGATAAATAGCCGTCAGCGGATGCACCATGGTAGGCACAAGCACGTCGAGCGCATTGGGATAGTATTGCTCCTGCTGGTTGATCATGCCATTACCCAGCACGATCGCCTTGTTCCGGCCCCAGGAATACACGGAGTCATTCTCATCCAACGCATACTTATAAAAACAAAAGAAGTTATTGGAGAAGAATTTAGCCCACTTGACACCCTTTCCTATCTCCTGGAACGGCAATCCCGTCGGAGCGGCATAATCCGTAAAATCCCAGGAATACGGCGCATTATAGTTATACTGGTTGGCC
>Ga0105237_10004080_pt1 | contig 17028 bp, 15 predicted proteins | sample KBSC24metaG_FD_81520 | JGI IMG/M metagenome (GOLD analysis project Ga0105237, IMG submission 81520) | Corn rhizosphere microbial communities from Kellogg Biological Station, Michigan, USA - KBS C2-4 metaG | ecosystem: Host-associated > Plants > Roots > Rhizosphere > Soil | place: Michigan, USA... | reverse complement strand
GTCGACGGACTGGTCGGTTGCGGGCTCGTGGTCGAAGCGATCGTCGAGCGGCTCGACGCGAAGCAGGCGCTTTTCAAGCAGCTCGAAAGCCTGCTCGATGCGAGCGCGGTGTTCGCGACCAACACCTCGTCGATCTCGATCAGCGCAGTCGCGCAAGGGCTTGCGCATCCGCAGCGCATGATCGGCTGGCACTTCTTCAACCCGCCGACGCGGATGAAGCTGGTCGAGGTGATTCGCGGTGTCGAAACCGACCCGGCGCTGGCCACGGCGCTGCACGCGCTCGGCAAGGCCTGGGGCAAGAGCTCGGTCGATGCGCCGAACGCACCGGGCTTCATCGTCAACCGCGTCGCCCGGCCGTACTACGCCGAAGGCCTGCGGCTGCTGGCCGAGCGCATCGCCGAGCCGCAGGCGATCGATCGGCTGCTGCGCGAGGCGGGCGGCTTCGCGCTCGGCCCGTTCGAGCTGATCGACCTGATCGGCGCCGACGTGAACCTGTCGGTCACCGAGTCGGTGTTCGCCGCGACCGGCTGGGATCCGCGCTACGCGCCGAACCTGATCCAGCAGGAACTGGTTCGCGCGGGCCGTTTCGGTCGCAAGACCGGACGCGGCTTCTACGACTACCGCGAAGGCGCGAAGCCGCCGGAGGCCGCGACGGTTGCCGCCGGAGCCGGCGTGCCGGCGGTCGTGTCGAGCGCGCAGCCGGGCTTGCTGGCGCCGCTGGTCGAACGGCTGCGTGGTGCCGGCGTGTCGATCGCGACCGAGACGGCGTTGCCGGCCGATACCTTGCGCGTGGGCGGCGTGATCGCTGCGCTGACCGACGGACGCACGCTCGGCGAACGCGCCGCCGCGTCGCCGGAGCCGATGCTGCTGCTCGACCTGGCGCGCGACTTCTCGACGACCACGGTCGTCGGCGCAACCGGCTCCGCAGAATCGCTGCAAGCGCTCGCCGCGCTGCTGAAGACGGCGCAGATCGAGCTGATCGCGCTCGCCGATGTGGCCGGCCTCGTGCTGATGCGCACGGTCGCCTGCCTGGCGAACGAAGCGGCCGACGTGATGACCTGGACCGGCACGACTGCCGTGGACATCGACATCGCGATGCGCCTGGGCACCGCGTATCCGCTCGGCCCGCTCGCGTGGGCCGACGCGATCGGCGTGTCGCGCGTGGTCGAGCTTCTCGCGAACCTGCAGGCGCACTACGGCGAGGCGCGCTACCGGCGCTCGCCGCTGCTCGCGGCGAAGCATTTCGCGAAGGCGCGGTTTCATGGCTGAAAGAACGCTGGACGCGCAGCGCGTGGCCGACGAAGTGGCGACAGGCATGCTGAAGAACGACCGCGCCTCGCGCGCCCTGGGCATGCAGGTCGCCGCGATCGGACCGGGCAGTGCGACGCTGACGATGACCGTTCGCGACGACATGCTCAACGGCTTCGAGATCTGCCATGGCGGCTTCATGACGCTGCTGGCCGACTCGGCGTTTGCGTTCGCCTGCAATTCGCGCAACGCGCTCACGGTCGCGGCGGGGCTCGATGTCGAGTTCATCGCGCCGGCGCATCGCGGCGACGTGCTGACGGCACGGGCGAGCGAAGTCCATCTGGCCGGGCGCAACGGGCTGTACGACATCGAGGTGACCAACCAGCGCGGCGATCGTGTCGCGATGGTGCGAGGCCGCTCGCACCGGATGAAGGATCGCGAGGTCGTGCCGCTTTCCGACGCGTGCTTCGCGGCGCAGCCGCTGCCGACCAAGTGACCGGGAGACGCAAGCCATGACCGTGAAGACCCCGCAGCCCGGCGACCTGGAGCCGATCGAACGCGCCAGCCGCGACGAGCTGCAGGCGCTGCAGCTCGAGCGGCTGCAGTGGAGCCTGCAGCACGCCCACGACAACGTGCCGCACTACCGCCAGGCGTTCGAAGCGCACGGCGTGCATCCGCGCGATCTCAAGTCGCTCGCCGACCTGGCGAAGTTTCCGTTCACGACGAAGAAGGACCTGCGCGACAACTACCCGTTCGGCCTGTTCGCGGTGCCGCGCGAGAAGGTGATGCGGATCCATGCGTCTTCCGGAACGACCGGCAAGCCGACGGTGGTGGGCTACACCGCACAGGACATCTCGACCTGGGCCGACCTCGTCGCCCGTTCGATCCGCGCCGCCGGCGGCCGGCCTGGCGACATGGTGCACGTTGCCTACGGGTACGGGCTCTTCACCGGCGGGCTGGGCGCGCACTACGGCGCCGAACGCGCGGGCTGCACCGTGATCCCGATGTCGGGCGGGCAGACCGAGAAGCAGGTGCAGCTGATCTGCGACTTCAAGCCGCAGATCATCATGGTCACGCCGTCGTACATGCAGGTGCTGATCGAGGAACTGACCCGCCAGGGCATCGATCCGCGCAGCACCGGCCTGCAGGTCGGCATCTTCGGTGCCGAACCGTGGACCGAGGCGATGCGTGCCGAGATCGAGCGCAACGCCGGCATCGACGCGGTCGACATCTACGGCCTGTCCGAGGTGATGGGGCCGGGTGTCGCGAGCGAGTGCATCGAGACCAAGGACGGGCCGGTGATCTGGGAAGACCACTTCTATCCGGAGATCATCGACCCGAACACCGGAGAGGTGCTGCCCGACGGCGAAGAAGGCGAGCTCGTGTTCACGACGCTGAGCAAGCAAGCGCTGCCGGTGATCCGCTATCGAACGCGTGATCTCACGCGGCTGCTGCCGCCGACCGCGCGCAGCATGCGGCGCATGGGCAAGATCGTCGGCCGCAGCGACGACATGCTGATCATCCGCGGCGTCAACCTGTTCCCGACGCAGATCGAGGAGATCGTGCTGAAGCAGGGGCAGCTCTCCGGGCAGTACCAGCTCGTCGTCACGCGCGAGGGCAACCTGGATGCGGTCGAGGTGCGCTGCGAGCTGCTCCCGGGCGTGACGGCCGAGCGCGAGGTGGTTGGCGCCTGGCTGCGCGAGCGCATCAAGGTGCTGATCGGCATCACGACCACCGTCAACGTCGGCCTGCCCGACAGCATCGAACGCACGCTCGTGGGCAAGGCGCGGCGCGTGATCGACCAGCGCAAGAAGTGAGGAACTGACGATGTACACCCAGGCAATGGACACGATGGCCAAGGAAGCCGGCGTCGCGAAGCCGACCTTGCGCTCCGCCGAAGAACTCGCGGCCGAAGCGGCCTTCGACGCGCGCATCGACGCCGGCGACTTCATCGAGGCGAAAGACTGGATGCCCGAGCACTACCGCAGGACGCTGGTGCGCCAGATCAGCCAGCATGCGCACTCGGAGATCGTCGGGATGCTGCCCGAAGGCAACTGGATCACGCGCGCCCCGACCTTGAAGCGCAAGGCGATCCTGCTCGCGAAGGTGCAGGACGAAGCCGGCCATGGCCTGTACCTGTACGCCGCGGCCGAAACGCTGGGCACGTCGCGCGACCAGCTGTTCGACGCGCTGCACTCGGGCAAGGCGAAGTACAGCTCGATCTTCAACTACCCGACCCTGAGCTGGGCCGACATGGGCGTGATCGGCTGGCTGGTGGACGGCGCGGCGATCATGAACCAGGTGCCGCTGTGCCGCTGCTCGTACGCGCCCTATGCGCGCGCGATGGTGCGCATCTGCCGCGAGGAGAGCTTTCACCAGCGGCAAGGCTTCGAGAGCCTGCTCACGATGATGACGCGCGGCACCGACGCCCAGCATGCGATGGTGCAGGACGCCGTGAACCGCTGGTGGTGGCCCAGCCTGATGATGTTCGGCCCGCCCGACAGCGAATCGCCGAACTCCGAGCAGAGCATGCGCTGGGGCATCAAGCGCATCAGCAACGACGAGCTGCGCCAGAAGTTCGTCGACGCGACCGTCGAGCAGGCCAAGCTGCTCGGCGTGACGATGCCCGACCCCGAGCTGCGCTGGAACGCCGAGCGCGAGCACTACGACTTCGGCAGCATCGACTGGCAGGAGTTCTGGCAGGTCGTCGGCGGCGACGGGCCGTGCAACCGCGAGCGGCTCGCCGCGAAGGTCAAGGCCTGGGAAGACGGCGCCTGGGTGCGCGATGCGGCGCTGGCCCACGCGCGCAAACAATCGATCAAGGAGGCCGCATGAGCCATCCCGAAAGCGGGCCGAGCGCTGGGCCGCCCCAAGCCGGCCCGCATCCCCTCGGGGGATCGACCGGCGTACCCGCCGGGCGAGGGGCTGACATGTCGCATGAGTGGCCCTTGTGGGAAGTCTTCGTGAGGGCGAAGTCGGGTCTCGATCACAAGCACTGCGGCAGCCTGCACGCAGCCGATCCGAAGATGGCGATCCAGCTCGCTCGCGACGTCTACACGCGCCGCCAGGAGGGCACCAGCATCTGGGTCGTGCGCTCGGACCAGATCGTTGCGAGCGACCCGGGTGAGAAGGGCAGCTACTTCGATCCGATGGAAGACAAGGTCTACCGGCATCCGACCTTCTACGAGCTGCCGAAATCTCTGGACCACATGTGATGAGCGCATCGATCGCGATCTCGAAGACGCCCGATGTGCAGTACCTGCTGCGCATCGGCGACAGCTGCCTGATCATGGCGCAGCGCCTGGCCGAGTGGTGCGGGCACGCACCGGTGCTCGAGGAAGACATCGCGCTGACCAACATGGCGCTCGACCTGGTGGGCCAGGCGCGTGCCGTGCTCACGCGCGCCGGCGAGCTCGAGGGCCGCAGCGGCGGCACCGCGCACGACGAAGACCAGCTCGCGTTCCTGCGCGACGAGCGCGACTTCCTGAACCTGACGCTGGTCGAGCTGCCGCGCGGCGACTTCGCGGTCACCGTGCTGCGCAACGCGGCGATGGCGACCTGGCTCAAGCTGCTGTGGCAGCGTCTCGAAGCCTCGAGCGATGCCGAGCTTGCCGGCATCGCAGGCAAGGCCGTCAAGGAAGCGCGCTATCACCAGCAGCATGCGGCCGACTGGATGATCCGGCTCGGCGACGGCAGCGACGAATCGGCGCATCGCCTGCGCGACGCGCTGGCGCTGCTGTGGCCGTACTTCGCCGAGATGTTCGAGAGCGATGAGGTCGATGCCTTCGCTGCCGACACCGGCCTTGGCCCGAGCCGCGCCGAGCTGCGCGAAGCCTGGACCGCCGAGATGCTGCCGCTGCTGGCCGAGTCGGGCTTGACCCCGCCGGCCGAGCGCGCCTTCCGCAGCACCGGCACGCGCGGGCGGCACAGCGAGCACATGGGCTACATCCTGGCCGAGATGCAGCATCTGCAACGCACGTTTGCGGGGGCTGCGTGGTGATGGCGGCGGTCATCGTCGACGCGACCGAGCGTGCGTTGCGCGCCTGGCACGTGCTTGAGTCCGTGCTCGATCCCGAGGTGCCGGTCGTGTCGGTGGTCGACCTGGGCATCGTGCGCGAGGTGGTCGAGCGCGACGACGGCGGCTTGACGGTCGTGCTGACACCGACCTATTCGGGCTGCCCGGCCACCGAGGTCATCGAGCAGGGTGTGCGTGCCGCGCTCGCGGCGGCCGGCTTCGAGGACGTCGACGTGCGCTTGCGGCGCGCCCCGGCATGGACGACCGACTGGATCAGCGCCGACGGGCGCCGCAAGCTTCGCGAATACGGCATCGCACCGCCGGGGCCGGTAGCGCCCGAGCAGGGCGCGCCGATCCGGTTCCTGCGCAAGACGCCGGCGCTGGCGTGTCCGCGCTGCGAGAGCGGCAACACCGAGCGGCTGTCGGCGTTCGGATCGACCGCGTGCAAGGCGACCTATCGCTGCCGCGCCTGCGGCGAGCCATTCGAACACTTCAAGGCGATCTGATGCTGCATTCGCCGCGATCCTCCCGCGTTCGCCCCACGTCCACCGTTCGCACTGAGCCTGTCGAAGTGCGCGCGCAGCTTCACGGGGCTTCGACAAGCTCAGCCCGAACGGAGCTGGAATGAACGCGTGTCACCACTTGTCCCCGTTCGCACAGAGCTTGTCGAAGTGCGCGGCGCAGCTCCACAAGGCTTCGACAAGCTCAGCCCGAACGGAGCTGGCATGAACGGAGCCGGAATGAACGCGTGCCACCGCTTGTCCCCCGTTCGCACTGAGCCTGTCGAAGTGCTCGCGCAGCTCCACGGGGCTTCGACAAGCTCAGCCCGAACGGAGCTGGAATGAACGGAGCTGGAATGAACGCGTGTCACCACTTGTCCCCCGTTCGCACTGAGCCTGTCGAAGTGCGCGCGCAGCTCCACAAGGCTTCGACAAGCTCAGCCCGAACGGGATTCATATGAGTCTGCATTTCCACTCGTTGCGGGTCAAAAGCGTCGTCCCCGACACCGACGAAGCCGTGATTGTCTCGTTCGACGTGCCCGGTGATCTGGCCGACACCTTCCGCTTCACCCACGGCCAGCACCTGACCTTGCGCGAGCAGATCGGCGGCACCGAAGAGCGCCGCTCGTATTCGATCTGCGCCGGCGTCGACGACGGCGAGCTGCGCGTCGGCATTCGCAAGGTGCCCGGCGGGCGCTTCTCGAGCTGGGTCCACGAAGGCTTGAAGGCCGGTCGCACGATCGACGTGATGGCCCCCGAGGGCCGCTTCTTCGTGCCGCTCGACCCGCTGGCGTCGCGCCATTACCTCGGCATCGCCGGTGGCAGCGGGATCACGCCGATCCTCTCGATCATGAAGACGGTGCTCGCGCGCGAGCCCAACTCGCGCTTCACGCTGATCTACGGCAACCGGCGCCAGAAGTCGACGATGTTCAAGGAAGAACTCGAAGACCTGAAGAACCGCTACCTGACACGTCTGGTGCTGCACATGGTGTTCTCGCAGGAGCAGATGGACTCCGCACTGAACAGCGGGCGCATCGGACGCGAGAAGATCGGCGAGTTCCTCGGCAGCCTGGTCGATCCGAAGAGCATCGACCACGCATTCGTCTGCGGGCCGCATGGCGTCAACGACGAGGCCGAGGCGGCGCTGCTCGCCGCCGGCGTGCCGGCCGAGCGCATCCACATCGAACGCTTCGGCATTCCGGTGCCGGCCGGCAGCGCGCCGGTGCGGCCGGTGATGCGCGAGGGCGACGCGGCGCAGGCGCACATCGCGATCGTTCGCGACGGCATCACGCGCGAGATCGAGTTCCGCGCCGAGCACCCGAGCATTCTCGACGCCGCGGCCGATGCCGGGCTGGAGGTGCCGTTCTCGTGCAAGTCCGGCGTGTGCTGCACCTGCCGCGCGAAGCTGCTCGAGGGCGAGGTGCGCATGGAGCGCAACTTCGCGCTCGAGAAGCACGAGGTCGCCGCCGGCTTCGTGCTGACCTGCCAGTCGCATCCGCTGACCGAGCGGGTCGTGCTGTCGTTCGACGAACGCTGAGCCAGCAGCGATGCCCCGCGGACGCGCCCCCGGCTACGACACGCAACGCGAGCAAATACTCGCCCGCGCGGCGGAATTGTTCGCGCGCCAGGGCTACAGCGCCACGTCGATGAACCAGGTCGCCGAGGCTTGCGGCGTCTCCAAGCCGTCGCTCTACCACTACGTGCGCGACAAGGACCAGCTGCTGGTGGAGATCGCCGAGGGCCACGTGGCCAAGCTCAACGCGCTCGTCGAGGAAGTGCGCCGCGAGCCGCTCGCGCCCGAGGCCCGCTTGCGGCGCCTGATCGAGGCCTTTCTCGACGTCTACTCCGATTCGCAGGCCGCACACCGTGTGCTCACCGAGGACGTGAAGTTCCTGCGGGACGCCGACCGCGAACGCGTGCTCGCCGCGCAGCGCGCCGTCGTGACGGGCTTTGCCGACGCCGTGGCCGACGCGCGCCCGGACCTTCGCCACGCAGACCTGCTCAAGCCGCTGACGATGCTGCTGTTCGGCATGATGAACTGGATGTTCACCTGGCTGCAACCCGACGGGCGCCTGACGCATACGGCGATGGCGCCGGTCGTCGCCGATCTGTTCTTCGGCGGGCTGCATGCCGTGCAACTCGCGTCGCCGAGCGTGCCGCTGCGGGCGCGCCCGAAGGCCAAGGCGCGCGCCGCATGACAACATCGACAGAGCATTTGCAAGACCAACACAACCGACGGAGACATCGAATGACCCTGAAGAAGACCCTGACCGCGCTGGCTGCACTTGTCGCGGCGAGCCTGGCGCATGCCGACGTGAACGTCGGTGTGACGCTTTCGGCCACCGGCCCGGCCGCCTCGCTCGGCATTCCCGAGAAGAACACGATCGCGCTGATGCCGACGACGATCGGGGGCGAGAAGGTCAACTACATCGTGCTCGACGATGCCTCCGACACGACGACCGCGGTGTCGAACACACGCAAGCTGATCACCGAGAACAAGGTCGACATCGTGCTCGGCTCGACCGTCACGCCGAACGCGCTGGCGATGATCGATGTCGCGGCCGAGGCGCAGACGCCGGTGATCTCGCTGGCCGCGTCGTCGCGCATCGTCGATCCCGTCGACGCGAAGCGCCGCTGGATCTTCAAGACGCCGCAGAACGACATCATGATGTCGCTCGCGATCGCGACCAGCATGGCCAATGCCGGCATCAAGACCGTCGGCTACATCGGCTTTGCCGACGCGTACGGCGAGGGCTGGTACCAGGAGTTCAGCAAGGCGGCCGGCCTGAAGGGGCTGACGATCGTCTCCAACGAGCGTTATGCACGCACCGACACATCGGTGACCGGGCAGGTGCTGAAGATCGTCGCGACCAAGCCCGACGCGGTGCTGATCGGCGCCTCGGGCACGCCGGCCGTGCTGCCGCAGCGCGCGCTGAAGGAGCGTGGCTACACCGGCAAGTACTACCAGACCCACGGCGTCGCGAACAACGACTTCCTGCGCGTGGGCGGCAAGGACGTCGAGGGCACGCTGCTGCCGGCCGGCCCGGTGCTGGTGGCCGCGCAGCTGCCGAACGACAACCCGGTCAAGAAGAGCGCGCTCGAGTACGTTGCGAAGTACGAGGCGGCGTACGGCAAGGGCTCGGCATCGACCTTCGGTGCGCACGCCTGGGACGCGGGCAAGCTGATGCAGGTGGCCGTTGCCGCCGCGTTGAAGAAGGCGAAGCCGGGCACGCCCGAGTTCCGCGCCGCACTGCGCGATGCACTCGAAGAAACCCGCGACGTTGCCGGTGCGCACGGCATCTTCAACATGTCCAAGACCGACCACCTGGGCCTCGATCAGCGCGGCCGCGTGATGGTGAAGATCGAGAACGGCGCCTGGAAATATCAGCCGTGACGCCAGCCCCGAGGGTTCGAACCTTCGCACCAACGAACTGAAGCAACCATGAATCAGCCACCGACGACCCTGCAAAGCCTGATTGCCGAGCGCTGGCTCGGCGCGACCCAAGGCGCCCCGCTGCACAGTTCAATCAACGGTGCGCTGATCCATCACACGCACGCCGAGGCGATCGACTTCGGCGAGGCGGTGCAGCATGCACGCAAGGTCGGCGTGCGCTCGCTGCTGGCGATGGACTTCCAGCAGCGCGCGGCACGGTTGAAGGCGCTCGCGGCGTACCTGAACGAGCGCAAGGAACAGCTCTACGCTTCTTCAGCCCACACCGGCGCGACGCGCAGCGACAGCTGGGTCGACATCGAAGGCGGCACCGGCACGCTGTATGCGTATGCGTCGATGGGCGGCAACGAGCTGCCGTCGGGCAACCTCGTGCACGAGGGGCCGGTGGTGCCGCTCGGCAAGAAGGGCAGCTTTGCCGGCACGCACATCCTGGTGCCGCGTGGCGGCGTCGCGGTGCACATCAACGCGTTCAACTTCCCGGTCTGGGGGCTGCTCGAGAAGTTCGCGCCCAGCTTCCTGGCCGGCATGCCGTGCATCGCGAAGCCGGCGACGGCCACGAGCTACCTGACCGAGGCGGCGGTGCGGCTGATGATGGAATCGGGCTTGCTGCCGCCGGGAAGCCTGCAGCTCGTGATCGGGAGCACCGGCGACCTGCTCGAGCGCCTGGACGGGCAGGACGTCGTCACCTTCACCGGCTCGGCCGACACGGCGGCGAAGCTGCGCACGCATCCGAACGTCGTGGCGCGCTCGATCCCGTTCAACGCCGAGGCCGATTCGCTGAACTGCGCAATCCTCGCGCCCGACGTGTCGCCCGACGACGAAGAGTTCGACCTGTTCGTGAAGGAGGTCGTGCGCGAGATGACGGTCAAGGCGGGGCAGAAGTGCACCGCGATCCGGCGCACCATCGTGCCGAGCAAGCACCTCGACGCCGTCGCGACGAAACTGCGCGAACGGCTCGCCAAGGTCGTCGTCGGCGATCCGGCGGTCGAAGGCGTGCGCATGGGCGCACTCGCGTCTAAGGCGCAGCAGCGCGATGTCGGCGAGCGGGTGGCGATGCTGGCTGCAGGCAACGAGATCGTGTTCGGCGCCGAGCCGGCGAAACTGGTCGGCACCGGCGTCGCCGACGGCGCGTTCTTCTCGCCGACCCTGCTGCTGTGCCGCGATGCGCTGCGCAACGATGCGGTGCACGATGTCGAGGCGTTCGGGCCGGTCAGCACCATGATGGCGTACGACGACATCGACGAGGCGATCGCGCTGGCAGCGCGCGGCAAGGGCAGCCTGGTCGCGACCCTGGTCACGCACGATGCGGCGACCGCCGCGAAGGTGATCCCCGCGGCCGCCGCGCTGCACGGGCGGCTGCTCGTGCTCGATCGCGAAGCGGCCGGGGAATCGACCGGCCACGGCTCGCCGCTGCCGCAGCTCAAGCATGGTGGCCCGGGGCGCGCCGGCGGCGGCGAGGAGCTCGGCGGCCTGCGTGCCGTGAAGCACTACCTGCAACGCAGCGCGGTGCAGGGCTCGCCGACGATGCTCGCGGCGGTGACGGGCGAGCACGTTCGTGGTGCAGCGCTGCGCGAAGGCGACGTGCACCCGTTTCGCAAGCATTTCGAGGAACTGCAAGTCGGCGACTCGCTGCTCACGCACCGGCGCACCGTCGGCGAGGCCGACATCGTCGCGTTCGGCGGCATCTCGGGCGACTACTTCTACATGCACTTCGACGAGATCGCGGCCAAGGAGAGCCCGTTCGGCAAGCGCATCGCGCACGGCTACTTCGTGCTGTCGGCAGCGGCCGGGCTGTTCGTCTCGCCGGCACCCGGGCCGGTGCTCGCGAACTACGGGCTCGACACGCTGCGCTTCGTGAAGCCGGTGGGAATCGGCGACACGATTCGTGCACGCCTCACCTGCAAGCGCAAGATCGACCGGCGCAAGACGGACGCCAACGGGCGCGGGCAGGGCGTGGTGGCGTGGGATGTCGAAGTGACGAACCAGGACGGTGAGCTGGTGGCGAGCTACGACATCCTGACGCTGGTGGCGAAGAAGGAGTGAGGCCCCCTGCGCGTTTCATCTTCGTCCGGGCTGATCGGACCTCAGGGCGAACGGAGTGGAACGACGGGGGAAAACCCCTTCGGGCGCATTGGAGCAGGACTCCTAGAATCTTTTTGTGCAAGTGCACAACCGAGATGCCAAGGAGTCGTTGAATGCCCTCAGCCCGACGCGCAAGCGCTCCGGTACCCAAGCCCGACGAGTCGTCACCGAGCGGCGGCCCCCGAATCCTCAAGAAGTATCCGAACCGCCGTCTCTACGACACGCAGCTTTCGAGCTACATCACGCTGGCCGACGTGAAGACGATGGTGCTCTCCGGCGAGCGCTTCGAGGTGCGCGAGGCCAAGAGCGGCGAAGACCTGACGCGCAGCATCCTGCTGCAGATCATTCTCGAGGAAGAAACCGGCGGCGTGCCGATCTTCTCGGCCCAGATGCTCGCGCAGATCATCCGCTTCTACGGCCACGCGATGCAGGGCATGATGGGTTCGTACCTCGAGAAGAACCTGCAGACCTTCACCGACATCCAGAATCGCCTGGCCGAGCAGAGCAAGGGCCTGTACGACCCTGCCAAGCAGAGCCCCGAGATGTGGACCCAGTTCCTGAACGGCCAGGCACCGGTCGTGCAAGGGCTGATGGGCAACTACCTCGATCAATCCCGCCAGATGTTCCTGCAGATGCAGGAGCAGATGGCGAAGGCCGGCACCTTGTTCCCCGGCATGCCGGGTTTCACGCCGCCCAAGCGATGACGACAGAACCGAAGAAAGAACCGAAGATGATCCGTTCGCCGCGCCGGCTGCTCGCCGCCTCCTTGTTCGCCGCCTTGCTGCCCTTGACGGCGCAGGCCCAGATGAAGGTCGGGGTGATCTCGTCGGCCACCGGGCCGACGGCCGTGGTCGGCATTCCGCAGAAGAACACGGCGGCGCTGCTGCCGAAGAAGATCGGCGGTCTCGACGTCGAGTACATCGTGCTCGACGACGCGTCCGACTCGACGCAGACCGTCACGCTGGTGAAGAAGCTGCTCGACGAGCAGAAGGTCGACGCGATCATCGGGCCCTCGGGTTCTCCGAACGCGATGGGCACGCTGCAGTTCGTCAGCGAGGCGAAGACGCCGATGCTCGCGCCGGTCGGCACGCCGGCTGTCGTGCTGCCGATGGACGACCAGAAGCGCTGGGTCTTCAAGACGACCCAGAACGACACCCTGATCTGCGAGGCGCTGGTGGCGCACATGGCCCGCAAGGGCGTGAAGACGGCGGGTTTCATCGGGCTGGGCGATGCGTACGGCGAGTCGTGGTACCGGACCTTCGTGCCTATGGCCGAGAAGGCCGGCATCAAGATCGTCGCGAACGAGCGCTTCCAGCGTTCCGACCAGAGCGTGATCGGGCAGGTCGCGAAGATCATCGGCGCGAACCCGGAGATCGTGCTGGTCGGTGCCGCCGGCGGGCCGACGGTGCTGCCGCAGACCTCGCTGGTCGAGCGCGGCTACAAGGGCCAGATCTACCAGACCCACGGCGCGGCAACGCCCGACTTCGTGCGCCTGGGCGGCAAGGCCGTCGAAGGCACGGTGATGGCGGCGAGCCTGATGCTGGTGCTCGACCAGGTGCCCGACAGCAACGTCGCGAAGAAGGTGGCGTTGGAGTACATCGCGGCCTACGAGAAGGTCTACGGCGCGAAGCCCGCGACCTTCGGTGCCAACGTCTACGACGCCGGGCTGCTGCTGCAGCACGCAGTGCCCGAGGCGGCGAAGAAGGCCAAACCCGGCACGCCGGAGTTCCGCGTGGCACTGCGCGACGCGCTCGAATCGACCAGGGAGCTGATCGGCACGCAAGGCGTCTACAACATGACGCCGCAGGATCACTCCGGCTTCGACCGCCGCGGCCGCGAGCTGATGACGCTCAAGGACGGCAAGTGGCAGCTGCTGGCCGAGTGATCGGCTGATCGCCGGTCGGCCGCTCGCGGTTCAGCGCCGCGCGACCATGTCGATCTCGACCCGCGCGCCCTTTGCCAGTGCGGTAACGCCCACACAGGTGCGTGCCGGGCGCTTTCCGGGCGGGAAGTAGCTCGCGTAGACCGCGTTCATCGCGTCGTAGTCGGCGTCGAAGTGCGTCAGGAAAATGCGCACCGACAGCACGTTCGCCAGGCCGAGGCCGCAGCCGGCGAGCACGGTCTCGAGGTTCTTCATCACCTGACGCGTCTGCGCCTCGATGCCTTCGGGGTAGGGCGCGTCTGTCGACGTGCTCGCGAACGGCATCTGTCCGGTCACAAAAACCCAGCCGTCGGCTTCGACGGCGTGGCTGAACGGGGCGACCGGGTCGGGCGCGCCGGAGATCATGTGGAAGATCGGTGTCATGGGCACAGGGCAAGGGTTACGCGGTGCCGCTGGATCATAGTTCGGCGGGATCGGCGAAAATCCAGCCATGACTGAACAAACCCTGGACCGGGCGGCGCTGCCGTCCACCGCGCCGAAGATCGGATTCGTCTCGCTCGGCTGCCCGAAGGCGCTGACCGACTCCGAGCTGATCCTGACCCAGCTGCGCGCGGAAGGGTACGACACCTCGAAGACCTTCGCCGGCGCCGATCTCGTGATCGTCAACACCTGCGGCTTCATCGACGACGCCGTGAAGGAAAGCCTCGACACCATCGGCGAGGCGCTCGCCGAGAACGGCAAGGTCATCGTGACCGGCTGCCTCGGCGCGAAGGCTGGCGACGGCGGCGGCAACCTGGTGCGGCAGATGCACCCGAGCGTGCTCGCGGTGACCGGCCCGCACGCGACCCACGAGGTGATGGACGCGGTGCACAAGCACAGCCCGAAGCCGCACGACCCGTTTGTAGACCTGGTGCCGGCGCAAGGCGTCAAGCTCACGCCGAAGCACTACGCGTACCTGAAGATCAGCGAAGGCTGCAATCACCGCTGCTCGTTCTGCATCATCCCGAGCATGCGTGGCGACCTGGTGTCGCGGCCGATCGGCGACGTGCTGGGCGAGGCGCAGCGCCTGTTCGAAGCCGGCGTCAAGGAATTGCTCGTGATCAGCCAGGACACGAGCGCGTACGGCGTGGACATCAAGTTCCGCACCGGCTTCTGGGACGGCCGCCCGGTCAAGACCCACATGACCGACCTGTGCGAAAGGCTCGCCGAGATCGCGGCCCGGTACGGGGCCTGGGTGCGGCTGCACTACGTCTATCCGTATCCGCACGTCGATGCCATCCTGCCGCTGATGGCGAGCGGCGCGATCCTGCCGTACCTCGACGTGCCGTTCCAGCATTCGCACCCCGATGTGCTCAAGCGGATGAAGCGGCCGGCCAACGGCGAGAAGAACCTCGAGCGGCTGCAGCGCTGGCGCGAGGTCTGCCCCGAACTGGTGGTGCGCAGCACCTTCATCGCCGGTTTCCCGGGCGAGACCGAGGCCGAGTTCGAACACCTGCTCGCGTTCATGCAGGAAGCGAAGGTCGATCGCGCCGGCTGCTTCGCGTATTCGCCGGTCGAGGGTGCGAGCGCGAACGAGCTGCCCGGCATGCTGCCGGCCGAGCTGCGCGAGGAGCGCCGTGCCCGCTTCATGGCGGTGGCCGAGGCGGTGTCGGCGGCGAAGCTGCGCGAGCGCGTCGGCGCGACCATGCAGGTGCTCGTCGACTCGGCGCCGGCGCTCGGCCGCAAGGGCGGCGTCGGCCGCTCCTACGCCGATGCGCCCGAGATCGACGGCAACGTGCAGCTGCTGCCGCCCGAGAAGGCCTCGAAGACGCTGAAGGTGGGCGAGTTCACGCGTGCGCGCATCGTCGGAACGCAGGGGCACGACCTCGTCGCCCAACCGATCTGAGCGCCGCATGAAGAAGCCTGAGCGCGGCGTCAGCACCGAACTGATCCATCACCCGTACCAGCCGCCAGGCGGCTTCGACGCTGCCATGCCCGGCGTCCACAAGGCATCGACGGTCCTGTTCGCGAACGTTGCGGCGATGCGCGCGCGCGACTGGAAGCAGAAGATCGGCTACACGTACGGCCTGCACGGCACGCCGACGACCTTCCTGCTCGAAGAGCGCATCGCGACGCTCGAAGGCGGGCTGCAGAGCCTCCTGATGCCGAGCGGCCTGGCCGCGATCGCGCTGGTCGACACGGCGCTGCTCGCGAGCGGCGACGAGGTGCTGATTCCGTCGAACGCCTACAACCCCGGCAAGGAGCTCGCGCGCAACGAGCTGGCGCACTGGGGAATCGCGCATCGCTTCTACGACCCGATGGATCCGCAGGCGCTGGCCGACATGCTGACGCCGGTGACCAGGCTCGTCTGGATCGAGCCACCCGGCTCGATCACCATGGAGTTCCCCGATCTGCCGCGCCTGGTTGCCGCCGCCCGCTCGAAAGGCGCGCTGGTCGCGCTCGACAACACCTGGGGCGCGGGCCTCGCGTTCAATCCCTTCGACCTCGGCGACGGCAGCGGCGCCGACGTCTCGATTCAGGCGTTGACCAAGTACCCGTCGGGTGGCGCCGACGTGATGATGGGTTCGGTGACGACGCGCGACGAAGCGCTGCACCTGAAGCTCAAGCTCAGCCACATGCGCCTGGGCTGGGGCGTCGGCGTCGACGACGTGCAGCTCGTGCTGCGCTCGCTGCCGTCGATCGAGCTGCGTTACCACGCGCAGGACGCCGCGGCCCGCACGCTCGCGCAGTGGTGTGCCGCACGCCCCGAGGTCGCGCGCGTGCTGCACCCGGCGCTGGCGGGATCGCCTGGGCACGAGCACTGGAAACGGCAGTGCACGAGTGCCGCCGGGCTGTTCTCGATCACGTTCGACAAACGCTACGGCGCGGCGCAGGTCGACGCGTTCGTCGACGCGCTGCGCGTGTTCCGCATCGGCTTCTCATGGGCCGGGCCGGTCAGCCTCGCGGTGCCGTACGACCTGGGCGCGATTCGTGGCAAGGGTGAATGGTCGGGGCCGCTGGTGCGCTTTTCGATCGGGCTCGAGAACGCGGATGATCTGATCGCCGATCTGGAGCAGGCATTCGAGGTGCTGTCAGCCGACCAGCACCGTTCGGGCTGAGCTTGTCGAAGCCCCGGTTGAGCTGCGCCACCGGCACTTCGAAGCCTGTCCTGAGCTTGCCGAAGGGCTCAGTCCGAACGGACATCGCGTTCGCGCAGCCGCATCGACAACCCGAGCGGCGACATCGTGAACGACATGTGCTCGACCGGCTCGGCGCCGTTCGGCGTGTCGACGGCGTCGATCTCGAAGTGCGCGAGCAGCATCGCCATTGCCATCTTGATCTCGAGCAGTGCCAGGTAGCGGCCCGGGCAGACGCGCGGACCGGCGCCGAAAGGCATCGAGACCCGCTTGGCCGACGACAGAGGCGACGCGGCCGCGCCGTCGCCCAGCCAGCGCTCGGGCTTGAACGCCGCGCTGTCGGGGAAGTGCGCATCGCTGATGCTGTCGGCGCGCATCACGCACCACACGATCGTGCCGCGAGGCACCTGCACATCGGCGATCGTCGTGTCGCGCAGCGCCTCGACGGCCTGGAACGGTGCGACCGGCTTCAGCCGCATCGTCTCGAGCGCGCAGGCTTCCAGGTAGTCGAGCCCGGCCATGCGCTGCGGGTCGAACTGCCCGACGCCGCCGGCGACCGCGAGCACTTCGTCGCGCGCGCGGCGCAGCGCGTCGGGGTGGCGGTGCATCAGGTAGATCATCCACGCGAGCGTGTTCGCGGTCGTGTCCTCGCCGGCGAGCAGCATCGTCAGGACGTTGCCGGCCACCTCGGTGTCGGTGACCCCGCTGTCGGCCGAGTCGGCCGCGACGATCAT
>Ga0105237_10004079_pt1 | contig 17029 bp, 15 predicted proteins | sample KBSC24metaG_FD_81520 | JGI IMG/M metagenome (GOLD analysis project Ga0105237, IMG submission 81520) | Corn rhizosphere microbial communities from Kellogg Biological Station, Michigan, USA - KBS C2-4 metaG | ecosystem: Host-associated > Plants > Roots > Rhizosphere > Soil | place: Michigan, USA... | reverse complement strand
GGTCTCCGCCGGCCGGTGGCACTGCACGACGAGCGCATCCGGATAGACCTTCAACAGCGCCTCCAGCGCGAACAGATGGCTCGGATTCTTGAGCACCCAACGCTTTTCGGGTTCATTCAATCCGATCAGCTGCAGATTCTGCCGGTGCCGCTGGTAGGACTTGGTCCAGTCCTGACGGGCCAGCCACTGAGCGTAGGACGGGACGTGCGCCAGCGTCTCGTAGGACACCGAGTGCAGGGACTGACGCAGCAGCTGCCAGCATTCCTCGACCTCGTCGGCAGTCATGAAATGCAGCCCGGTGTAGTCCGGGTTCTCCTCGTGCGCCTGCTTGAACCGGGCATCGAGCGCGGAGAAAACCGGGTTGTCGGCCCAGGTTTCGCGGGGCGGCCGCGGCTGGGGGAACTCGGCCAGCCACATCTCCAGGCCCTGGTGTGCCGGGTCGGCCGTCAGCAGCCGGTGAATCACCGTGGTGCCGGTGCGCGGCAGGCCGGTGACGAAGATCGGTCGTACGATCGGCACGTCGGCGTGCTGCGGGTACTGCTTGAACGCGGCGTTGGACACCAGCCGGGCCACCAGCGCGTTGCGGGTGAAGAACCGCTGCATCTTGCTGCCGAGCTCGGTCAGGTCGGCTTCGCGCTGGTACGAATCCAGCAGCACGCCAAGCGCTTCCAGGTAGTTGTCGTCGTCGCCGCCGAAGTCCTCCAGGCCACAGGCCTTGACGGCCGAGGCGTGCAGATCCTCGACGGTGCCCACGTCGGTGCGCGCTGCACTCATGCCTTGTACTCCCCGCAGTTGACGTCGAGCGACTGTCCGGTGATGCCGCTGGACAGGTCGCTGGCCAAAAACAGGATGGCAGAAGCCACCTCGTCCTCGGTCGGCAGCCTTTTCAGATCGGAGCCGGCGGCCGACGCCGCGTAGATCTGCTCGACAGTGGTGCCGTACTTCTGCGCTTGGTGGCCGAAGTAGCCTTCCAGGGTTTCGCCCCAGATGTAGCCCGGCATCACCGAGTTGACCCGGATGCCCTTCTCGCCCAGCTCGGTCGAGAGGGTCTGGGACATGGCCAGCAGGGCCGACTTGGCCATCTTGTAGGCGCCGTACTTGGCCTGCGAATGCCGCACGACCATCGAATTCACGTTCACCACAGAGCCTTTGGCGGCTTTGAGCGCCGGGGTGAAGCCCTGGGTCATGCGCAGCGCCCCGAACACGGTCAGCTCGATCGCATCCCGCATGTGCTCAAAGGTCGTGTTCGCAAAGGGCTTCATCGACGGCACCCGGAAGGCATTGTTGATCAACACGTCTGCCTTGCCGAACTCTTCCGTGGTGCGGGTCACCACGTTGGCGACCTGCTCCTCGTCGGTGATGTCGGCGCCCACCACCAGTGCGCGACGGCCGAGCGCCGTCACCTCCTTGGCGACGACCTCGAGTCGCTCCACCGTGCGGGCGACCAGCACCAGGTCGGCGCCGTTCTCCGCACATCGGTGAGCCAGCGTCGTCCCGAGCCCAGGTCCGACCCCGCTGATCACCACTACCTTGCTCGTCAGCAGTCCGCTCACGGTCAGCCCACCATCCTCTCGCCAATAAGCTTCTGCCGCAGCGCAATCCGCGCGCGCCAATCTTCGTCGGAAATCTTGTTGCTCTCGTAGTACGGCAGCTTCGCCGCCACCTCATCGAGGCCGACGACCTCGCACGTCGGGCCGTCCTCGGCCGTCAGCTCGCGGGAGACGCGCTGCCAGCGGAACTGCAGGTAGCCCTTGGCGTGGCCGAGCGTCTCGCACCAGTTGGTCACGCCGGGGTTGTTCTCGGACACCACGATCCGAATCTTGCCGTCCGGATCCGCCTGCGCCTGAGTGCCGTTCAGCGACGTCTGGTGGTTGATGTAGTCCAGCGAGATGTACCAGAGGCTGCCCAGCTGGAAACCCAGGTACGGCGCGTCCGACACCGGCAGCGTGATGACCATGGCCTGGTCGGCTGTCATGTTGTAGTGCCCGACGGACGAGTACTGCGTGGCCAGGCCACCGGGGGTCAGCCGCGGCGCGGTCAGGGTGTTGACCGGCAGGTTGTCGTAGAACCACTTCGGGAACTGCAGCCAGGTCTTGACGCGCTGCACCAGCTGCTTGCCGGCGACGGCGTAGCGCTTCTCGATGAGCTCACGGGTCAGCGGCTCCGGTGCGGTGCCCGCGGTGTCGGTGCGGGAGATCGCGAACGAGCCGCGCTGCGCCGACCAGTCGTTGTAGACCTCGCGGATCACCAGCTGTGCCGGGGTGGCCGGCGTGAATCGCCACTCGAACGTGCCGTCGGCGGCGATGTCGAGCTTGCGGTCGTCGAACGCCGTCTCGCTGTCCGGCACGTTGGCGTCGGTGTACTCGCCGCCGAGCAGCTGGAAGCTGACGTCGGTGGTGGTGCCGCGGCGCCCGGTGACGACGTACTCGTGGCCGGGCTGGACGCGCGTGCCGAAGTACATGGTGTCGGGGTTGTCGAGGCCCATCTTCTCGAAGGGACCGGTGCCGCTGTGCAGGAACGGGTGGTCCTTGTCGAAGTCGAAGGCCACGTGCGTGCACGAAGCGATACAGCCGGCGAGGTACTGGAGGCCTTCGAGTAAGTCGGCCTCGGTTTCGATGAACGGCGCCGCGGCGACGAGGCGCTCGGCCTCGGCGACGGCGTCGGCGAACGATTGCGTGAACATACGGTCAACATCCTTCCGTTCCAATATTGGAACGCACCGGTAGATATTCCGACTGAAGACTAGAACGCGTTGCAGCCGTCGTCAATGCCGTGCGGCTCGGCGCGCCACCCGACCTGCGGCTTCGCCTCGACTTTTCCCGACGTTCCGCCCCGCCAGAGCGGTCCATATTTGGACCGATGCCGTACATTCCTTGCCATGGCTGACACCGGTCGCGCATCGCCACCCACCGCCCGCGTTGTCGCGGTGCTGGATTTCCTGGCCAGCCACCCCCAGGAACAATTCGGGCTGTCGGAGCTGGCGCGCCGGCTCGACCTCAGTAAACCCACCTGCCTGGGCATCGTCACGACGCTCGCCGATGCCGGTTACCTGGTGCGTGATGCGGCCGAGAAGACCTACCGGCTGGGCCCGCGGTTGATCACGCTGGGCCACACCGCGCAGGAGTCCATGCGCATCAGCCCGGCCGCGCGGGCGGAACTGCGCCGGCTGTCGGAGGCCTTCAATGCCACGGCGGCATTGTCGGCGGTCGTCGACGACCGCATCACCCTGCTGGAACTTGTTGCGCCGCACGGCAGTCCAGAGCCGGTACAGGTCGGGCAGAGCTACCCGTTCGCCCCTCCGGTCGGCTTGATGTTCGTACTGTGGGATGAGCGCGCGGTACGCGATTGGCTAGCCAAGGAACCGACGATCCCCCTGAGGACCGACAGCGCGCGCCTGGAACGAGTCATCACCGAATGCCGGGAATCCGGGTATCTCGTGGAGCGGCTGACGCCCGGCGGGCGGCGGCTCTACGCCATGATGGCGGGGATGTCGAGCAACCTGCCCGACGAATTACGGGTGATACTGGGCGAACTCGTCTCTGACATCGGCGAGCGCGTGTATCTGCCCAGCGAATCGAACGCGGCGTCGGGCGGGCGGGCCAAGCACGACGTCAGCGTCATCGCCGCGCCGGTGTTCGACCATCACCAACGCCAGGTGATGGTGCTGTCGCTGCAGATCGGCCATGCCCTGACCGACGCGGAGATCACCAAACGTGCGCGCGGGCTGGTGGCCGCCGCTGCGACGTTGACGGCGCAGCTCGGCGGGTCCCAACCCGGCCGAACGTGAGCTTGTGTGCAAAATCCCTTGACGAAATCGCACATTCGCTCACGTTCGACAGGTGATGACTAGACGCCGTTGAGGACGGCCAGCGCGTCGGTAGGCGCGACCTGCAGCCCGCAACGGTCCTTGAACGCGGCCAGCGGAGCCTGGATGCCGCGCAGTGCGTCGGCCTCGTCCGGGTGGGCCTTGAAGTAGCTGTCGAACTGGTTCATGGCGGTGAACGCCGGTTGGCGCGTGGCGTCGAGCAGCGAGCTGTCGGCATCCGGGTGTGCGGCGAAGTAGTCCGACAGCTGCAGGGTCACCGAGCTGATGGTCTTGGCGAGGGTCGCGGTGCTGCAGTCGGCGACGGTGGCGGCCGGCGCCACGGTGGTCGTCGTCGTGGTCGACGGAGCCGTGGCGGAAGTAGTCGGGGTGGTCGGGGACGCGGTTGCCGACGTCGTGGGCGAGGTCGGGCTCACCGGATCAGCGTGCACCTGGGGCGTGGCCAGCGCGGCGCAGGCAGCGCCCAGAGCGATAAAGCCGAGGGTGGAACGGCCGAACGTCACGGCACGAGTCATGAAATCCTCCTTGATTCTGGCCGCATCGGTCTTCCCCGGCCTCTGGGAGTTTTTCGCTCGCTGCGGTACTGCTGTTACACCAGCGACCAAAGTTGCAGGTCAGCACAGTTCACCGCGGACAATATTCGCTTTCGTCGATTAGCTCGCGTGTGTTGGTATTGGGCATGCAGCATTCGCCCTGGCCACTGGCGGAACTGGAGGTGATCACTCCCGTTCTGCGGCTCTGCCATGTGACCGACAGGCTGGCCGACGAACTCGCCCAACTGGCCGCCGAAGGCATCCACGATCCGGCCACCATGCCGTTCTCCACGCCGTGGACCGACGCCGTCTCCCCCGAACTCGAACGCAACACCGTCCAGTACTTCCGGCAGACCCGTGCCGAGGTCTCGACGGAGCACTGGGACGTGCCGATGGCAGTGCTGGTTGCCAGCACCGCTGTGGGCGTGTGCATCGTCAGTGCCGACGGCTTCCCGGCCCGACGGACCGTATCCACGGGCTCGTGGCTGGGCCGCCGATATCAAGGCCGCGGGCTCGGCCGGGAGATGCGCGCTGCGGCGCTGCAGCTGATCTTCGCCGGGTTCGACGCTGACGTCGCCCGCACCGCCGCCTGGCACGACAACGCGGCGTCGCTCGGGGTCACGCGGTCGCTGCCCTATGCACAGACCGGTTCGTCCCGGCAGTCACGGCGCGGGGTCTTCGACACCATGCTGGAGTTCAGCATGAGCCGCGCGCTATGGGAGCCGTTGCGCCGCAACGATATCCGACTGCGCGGTGTCGGCGCGGTGGTCGATCAACTCGGGCTGGCCCGGCACTGACCCGGCGCCCGGCCGAAATTGGCGTCAGGGACCCACGCGCCACCCTCTTAGGCTCGAAGCATGACGTACGACGACGCCGAGTGGCACTACGACAGCGTGGGCGAGCTCGGCCTCGACGCGACGGCCGCCAGCACTCACATCGGCATGTTCATGGCCTGGTCGGCATTACACGGCCTCACCCAATCCGACTGCAATCCAACCGAATTGCACACCCGGACCATCACGCCCGGCGAATACCTGCGCCGATACTGCGTCAACCAGATAGACCCATCCATGCTGACCGATACCGGCAACTCCTTCGCCGCGGCCGGTTACCGGACCTACCTCTCGTTGTACCGCGGCGTGCCGGCCGTCGCGCGTCACGGCGAGCGGTACGGCGAGCCGGACACTTGGGAGACCTACGACGAGGTCGCCCAGATGCTCGATGAGCTGTACGCCGAGTGGCGGTCCAGCCGCCCGGCGTAGCGGGTCGTCAGCTGACCGACGCGATCGCGAACGGCAGCACGGCGGGTGCCCCAGCCGCACGCACCACCTGTGTCGCCATGGTCATGGTCCAGCCGGTGTCGACCAGATCGTCGACCAACAGCACCGGACCGCTCACGTCCAGCGTCGGCGCCTCCCACGAATCCGTCAGCGCGGCAACCCGATAGGCCGAGTTGGCTGCCGTCACGGGGCGCCGCTGCGGCCGGTAGTACAGCGTGCCCAGATTCTGCAGCCTGCCCAGCTCCGCCAGCCGGGTGACCAGCGAGCCGATCAGTTGCGGATGCCGCTCCGAATCGAGACCCAGCACCGCCACCGGGCGCTCCTTCCAGCCCCAGGCCTTCAGCACGTCGACGGCCGCCTGCACCACAGCGTCAGGCACCTCGCCGTCAGGCCCGTCGAGCAATTGGCGCAGTCGGGCACCCCACCCGAGGTCCGTCATCCGCCCGATGACGCGTCCCGGCTCGGCACCCCCGGAAATGCGGCCGGACAACTTGATTCCCAACGAGGCCAGGCCCGTCGGCCACTGTTTGCGCGGGGCGAGCTCCACACCGGGCCGCATCAACTGATCCCGCACCGCCGACGCGGCGCCCGCATCGACGTCCGCGGCGTAGTGCGCACCCGCGCAGTTATCGCACCTGCCGCAGCCTTGGCCGTCGAGCTCGGGATCGTCGAGTTGGCTGCGCAGGAACACCATTCGGCACTCGGTCGTCGATTGGTAGTCCAGCATGGCCTGCTGCTCGCGTTGCCGCGCGGCGTCCAGATTGCGGTAGCGCTCCTCGTCGTACGACCACGGCTCGCCGGTGCTGATCCAGCCGCCCTTGACGCGGCGCACGGCACCGTCGACGTCGAGCACCTTGAGCACCATCTCCAGCCGGGAGCGGTTGAGATCGACCAGCGGCTCCAGCGCCGCCGTGGACAGCGCCCGGTCCGGTTCGAGTTCGGCGATCACCTTGCGCACCAAGGCTTCCGACGGGAAGGCGACCGACGCGAAGTACCGCCAGATGTCGGCATCCTCCTTGCCCGGCAGCAGGATCACCTCGGCGCTCGATGTGGCGCGACCGGCGCGGCCGACCTGCTGGTAGTACGCGATGGGCGACGACGGAGCGCCCAGGTGCACGACGAAACCCAGGTCCGGCTTGTCGAACCCCATGCCCAGCGCCGATGTCGCGATGAGTGCCTTGACCCGGTTGTTCAGCAGATCGGCTTCCAGCTGTTCGCGCTCGGCGGCCTCGGTGGAACCGGTGTAGGAGGCGACGGTGTGGCCCTGCTCGCGCAGGAGCGCGGCGATGTCATGTGCCTGTGACACCGTCAGGGTGTAGACGATGCCGGAGCCGGGCAGCGAATCCAGATGCGCTGAAAGCCATGCCGCACGTTGCGCCGGTCCGCCGGCGTGTACCACCGACAGGCGCAGAGACTCCCGGTCCAGGCCGCCGCGCAGCACCAGCGTATCGCCACCGCCGACGCCCAGCTGCGCGGCGACATCCTGCACCACGCGGTCATTGGCGGTCGCGGTGGTGGCGAGAACCGGTATGCCCGAACCTAATTCACCGATCAGGGTGCGGATGCGCCGATAATCCGGGCGGAAGTCGTGCCCCCAATCGGAGACGCAGTGCGCCTCGTCGACCACGACCAGCCCCGCGTCGGCGGCCAATGATGGCAGGACGGCGTCACGAAAGTCGGGATTGTTCAACCGTTCCGGGCTGACCAGCAGCACGTCGAGGTCACCGGAAGTGACGCGCTGGTGCACCTCGTCCCATTCGGTGACATTGCTCGAATTGATGGTGGCAGCACGGACACCCGCACGTTCTGCGGACGCCACCTGGTTGCGCATCAGTGCGAGCAGCGGCGAGACGATGACGGTCGGGCCGCGACCGGCGGCCCGCAGCAGCTTGGCGGCGATGAAGTACACCGCGGACTTGCCCCACCCGGTGCGCTGCACCACCAGGGCCCGGCGGCCCTGCACCACCAGTGCCTCGATGGCCACCCACTGGTCGTCGCGCAGCACGGCGCCGGGGCCGGCGAGCTGTTCGAGCAGGGCCTGCGCGTCAGTACGCGTAGGTGTTGCGGGGCTTGGGAATTGGGTCGGCACGGGTCACTTCCATGGTCGGGACGAAATTCGTGGACGGACTGGACGTCCCGGGTACCACCTTGCCCTGCACCTTCAGCCAGGTGTCATTCGGGTGTTGACCGACGGCGCCGGTAAGGTGGATGCGGGCCAATTGCGCGTCGGCGGCACAACACACGATCACGACGCGGGCCAGGTCGTCACCCATGGTGAATCCGGTGACGGTGACGGTCCGTCCCTCAAGGCTTTTCGTGGAATCGGCGGCAGCCCGCAGCACGACTTCTGGCAGCGACACCGTGCCGTCGGCGGGCAGTGGCGGGAACGCCCGCTTGGGCGGTGCCACCGCCGCGGTGACGGTCTCGGCGCCGACCGCACTCATCGGCGGCACGGAGACGAATGCGGTCAGCGCCACCGGGATGAGCAGCAGCCACGCCAGCAGCCCCCGATGGTGGTGTCCGCTCGGCGGTCCACGGCGGAGATCGCGCACCAGGCACACCGCCGCCAGCGCGACCAGCAGGACGGCCGCCACCACCAGCCACGGGAACAGCGCCGGCTTCACGAAGTTCAGGTAGGTGCCCTTGACTGCGATCAGGCCCGTGCTCAACCCGATCAACAGCAGCAGGATGTTCTGTGTTTCCCGGCTCATCGGGGGCCCCCGAGCACCAGCAGCCCGACGGCTGTCGCGCAGGCCGTCGCCACCACCAGCGTCACCGGCGCGAACCGCACCGCGAACGGCCGCCCGAACACCCCGGCCTGCATAGCGACCAACTTGACGTCCACCGCCGGACCTACCACGAGGAACACCAGCCGCGGCACCAGCGGGACCATGGTCAGGCTGGCTGCGACGAACGCGTCGGCCTCCGAACACAGCGCCAGCACGACGGCCAGCAGTGCCATGGTCACCACACCGACGGCCAGGTTGCCGGCGACGTGCTCGAACACCCACGGCGGCACGGCCGCCCGCAGCACTGCCGCCGCGCCGGCGCCGATCACCAGGTAGGCGGCGGACTGCAGGAAGTCGTGGCGGGCCGCCTCGGTGGCGACCGTGAATCGCGACGCACCCGCGTCGTGGTGAGTGGGCAGCGTGCGCGTCACCCATTCCGTGCGGCCCCAGCGCTGCCACAGCAGACCCATCACCACCGCGGTCAGTAGCGACGCCACGCACCGCGCCACCACCATCTGCGGCTGACCGGGAAAAGCGACCGCCGTCGCCACCAGCACCACCGGATTGATCGCCGGCGCGGACAGCATGAAGGTCAAGGCGGCACCAGCCGTCGCCCCGCTGAACAACCGGCGGGCGACGGGCACCGACCCGCATTCACACCCGGGCAGCGCGGCACCGCCGACACCCGCCACCGCCACCGCCAGCGCCGGCCGGCGCGGCAGCCGACGAGCCAGTCGCTCCGGGGTGAGATACGCGGCCACCAGGCCGCTGACGACGACGCCGAGCACCAGGAAGGGCAGGGCCTGCACGAAAACCCCGCAGAACACCGTGACCGCGGTGGCCAGGCGGGCGTGGTCGGTCAGCAGACCGCTGACCCACGACCCGGACAGCGCCAAGGCGGCAAGGCCGACGAGTAACAGCTCCATCGACCCGGCCCGGCGGCGGCGATCCGGCGCCAGTGTTGATTCGTCCCCGGCCATACGCCCATCTTGCCGGGGAAGTCTGACAATCCTCATTCGTCACGACGAATACCGGTTGCCGCAGCTGCTGCGGTGGCTGACCCGGGGCATCATGCCAGTCCACGTGGTGGTAGTCCGCCGGTTCTCATCGCATTGACGGAAGTGTGCGGATCGGGGTGCCGTCGGGCTCCCGGCGGATCAGTCCGAGGGTCTCGAACGCGGTGAGCCAACCGTTCATCGGCCAGCTGCCCCACCGACGGTGGAAGGTTCCGGCGTTGCGCAGGATGTCGTCGAGATGCTCGATGGGTGGGTCGTGGACCGGATGGTGTTGGTGGAAGGCGTGTGCACCGCCCACCCAGCGCATCGGGGTACCGCAGGATCGGGCGCATCGGGCGAAGTCCGTGTCTTCGCCGCCGTAACCGAGGTACTGCTCGCAAAAGCCGCCGATGGCATCCCAGGTCTGGGCCGGTACCGCAAAAGACAGCGACCAGAACAAGTCATAGTCGCTGGTCGGGACTATTCGGCTGTCCGGTGGCGCAGGCCGGTCAGGGTGGGGGCGAATCGCCGACTCCAGCTGAGTGATGTCATAGCCGCCGGCGGTCGGCTCATCGAGATAGGTCACTGGCCCGCACAGCAGGGCATTGGCATGTTCGGACTTCCCCGCCGCCCCGACATACCGATCGACCAGGTTTCTCCCTGGTATGCAGTCCACGTCGAGAAAAATCAGTAGCGTGGCGCCGGCCCGTAAAGCCGCTGTCGCGCCGGCGTTTCGGGCTCGCGCCAGCGGCAGGGGGCGCCCAGCGCCCAGATGCAGCACAGTGGCCGACGATCGCTGCGCTGCCACGACCGTACCCACGGCCCGATCATCGAGCGCGACAACAATATGCATGTCCGGCGTGCGTGCGCTGATGGCCAAGCCGCGCAACTGGTTACGCAGATGTTCGTGACGCCCGTGCACGACGGTCACCACCGCGATCGTCATCGGGCCATCCGCCGGGAAGTTCGTTCGGCCACCGATTCGATCGCCGCGGCTGCTCGTGCTGCCGCGCCGGCGACCTGCCAGTGCACCCATCGTGCGGGGTCTATGGCGCGGGCCTGTCCGATCAGGTCCGGCCATTGCTGCTCATCAGGCCACGTTCGGACGGCAACGGCGAGACCGAGGCGCACCAACATTGCTGCCGTGGCCTCCTGTTCCCGGTACGGCCGAGGTTGAGCAATGAGCACCGCGGGCCGTCTGGCGGCGGCGATATCGGCGACACAGCCCTGCCCCGCGTGACTGATCACCACGTCGGCGGCACACAACTGCGGCCAGGGGTCTTCTCTCCACGAGCCGCTCATACCGCCGATGGTGTCCCACTGCATGTCCGGGCACGACGTCCGCCACTGAGCCTTGTCACCGCCCAACGCACCACCGGCACCGCCGAACACCAGGGCGCGGCTACGAAAGGAACCGGTCGCCTCGGGCCGGCCGGCCTCTGTGGACAGTCGTGGCCGTCCGTCGAAGCGGCTGATCCCACCGACGTAGCTGGTCTTCTGCTCATGAGCCCGTAACCACGCGGGCGTGGCACATTTTCGCGGCCAAGCCGCCACGATGTGGTCGGCGAGGCGGTGTACGAGCTCGTGCGGTGGGTCGTACCGGTCGCCCGGCACCGCCATCACGACGATCGGAATACCCAACACCCGCAACAGGACCGAGACCTCTACCGATACGTCGACGACGCAGGCCTGTGGTCGATCTTGCGCCACCCAAGCCGCGAGCCGGTGCATCCGATCGCTGTAGCCGGGGTGATGACGCGGCGCCCAGTGCAGTACCCCGTGGGCAGTCGGATCCTGCACGGGTTCGGCGTCATCACGCGGCAGGGTGATCACTGCCGCGAACGGATGGGGCTCTGGGATCTGTAGTGAGGTCAAGGCCACCACCGGCTGACGGATGCGCCTACTGATGCTGATGGCTCGGGCCAGATGCCCGAAACCGTGATGGTGAATGTAGTAACCGATCATGAGTCCTGCTGTTCTAGTCGGCGATCATCGTGCGGTACAGCTGCAGGTAGGCCCGGACCATGGACTGCGACGAGCAGTTGCGCACGGCGTGGGCGCGGACCTTCGTACGGTCCAGGCCGGCGGCCTCGGCGATGGCTTCGGCCATCGCGGACGCATCCGTGCGGTGTACCAGTCGCCCGGCTTCCCGGGTGACCAGTTCGGGGATGCCGCCGCGGGCAAAGGCGACCACCGGTGTGCCGCAGCACATCGCCTCGGGCACGACCAGTCCGTACGGCTCGTCCCAGGCCGGCGTCACCAGAGCCACCGCTGCCCGGCCGACGAGTTCGGCGAGACGATCCTGTGTCAGGTGCCCCGCATAGTGGACGTCCGGGCCCAGGGCCGGGCGGATCCGGTCATCGAAGTAACGGCTGTCCGAGATCGGGCCCGCCAGCGTGATGGGCCGTCTGGCGTGGCGCGCCGCGTCGATCGCTAAATGGGGTGCCTTCTCTGCGGTGATGCGGCCGAACCACACCAGCCGATGCCCACCGGGCCCCAGTGGCCAGTTCCGGGCGTCGATCCCATTGTGTATCACCGGAAGTGGCGTGACCGCGTGCGTCCATGCCGTGGCGGTGTGCGCTGATACGGCGGCGAAACGGTGTGCGGTGTGCCCGGCTGCGGCGATGGCCGATTCCAGCCACGGGGTGGGCGGCGTGTGCAGAGTAGTGAGCATGGGCGTGGCCAGCGCCGGCGCCATGGCCACGGGAAGATAGTGCAGGCTGTGGTTGTGCACGATGTCGAAGTCCTGCGCGCCGTGCTTGGACAACGTCAGCATCAGCGCCAGATACGCGTGGTGCTCGCGCAGGAATTCGGCGGACGGCATCGACGAATCAGTTTGTGCGACAGCCGATAACGCCACAGTACGCACGGGCAGTGCGGTGGTGCCCAAGTCCGGGTCGGAACCGGGTCCCGCGAACAGGGATACGGCATGCCCGCCTTCGGCCAGTGATCGCGCCAAATGCCACACGTGGGCTTCCAGCCCGCCGGCGGAGGGTTGACGGATCGGATGTCGGCAGGAAGCGATGAGCGCAATCCGCAGCGGTCGCCTCTTCATCGCAGGACGCTGCGATAGATCGTGCGGTGGGTTCGAGCGAGCATGGCTCGTTCGGTCATCCGGTCCGGCCAGCAGGCGCGCGGGGCCGGTGTGCCCGTCTTCCACTGCGCGTAGGCGCCCTCGACCGCAGAACGCAGGGACGCCCGGTCGAAGCTCTGCTCATTGAAACCGAATGTGCGGCAAGGCCGTTGCTGGCCGCAGTAGCCGCAATCGGGTGCGATGACCGCGGTGCCGAGGTCGTAGCACGCTTCCAACCAGCCTGAGTGGGTGCCGAATCGATAGGGCAATACCGAAACTGAAAGTGAGGAAAGATAGGTCCACAATTGTGCGTCGGTGAAATAGGGATGAACCTCGGTCCGGACGGCGGCGCGCCGGCCCTGCTCGAGAATCGCGGCGCCGGCGTCGGGAGCGAACCAGTGGCTGGCCGGGTCGAAGATCTCATCGTGAACATTGATCTGTAGTTCGGCGTCGCCGAGCGTCGAGACGGCCGCAGCGAGCTCGTCGATGACCGGCAGCGGATCCATGTTTGCACGCAGACTTTTGACGTGTACGCCCACGGTGAACCGGTCGGCCTTGCGGCGGCGGGCTTGCACGTGATCGCGGTCAAGCACGTGCGGGTGCGGTAACACCTGAGCCCGGCGACCCCAGCGCTGCGCGATCTCGGCGGCCGCACCCGCGCTCAGCGTGACGAGGTGGTCGGCCGCGGCGAGGAGAACATCCTGTTGCCGGACGTGATCGTGGGGTTCGCGGTGGTGGGGGTTGCGCAGATCATGCACGGTGTACACAAGCGGCTTGCGATAGGCCTTCAGTTCGTCGACAACTTCGCACAGCCTGTCGGGGGCTATCGCGTCGAATCCGAAGTGGATGTGAAATACGTCGAAGTCGTCGTGATGGCTACTGACCCAACCGGGTTCGAGCATCAATGGCGGCCACCAGCCGCCCGGCACTGTCCGGCCGTCAGCTGGTTCGGGGTCGGCGAGCCGAATCACACCGTCGTCTCTGGCGGGGTCCGCCAGGTGCCGAACGTAGACGTGCGATGCCGGCACGGATGCGACGCGTATCACTGATCCTCCTTGGCGCCCAACGTTTCCGGCGCCCAGCGCCGCAGTCCTGGTCCACGCGGTCTTCCGCGGGTCCCTGCGGGCTCAAAGACCAGTTCACGCGATGGGTCTCTATTACCCCCGCGCCGACCGATGAAACGCCGGTAATCGTTGCGGTGGCGCCGTGGTGCGGCGCAGACCCCCGCCACCCATGGCTAGTCGCTGTCCTGGTCGATGCCGGTCAGCATGAGCTCGGAGACCCGGCGCGGGGTTTCCGTGAGGTAGGCCATCGCCGCGATGCGCTTGGGCAGGATGACGTGCTTCTTTTCCTTCTCGACGGCGTCCGCGATGGCTTCGGCGACCATGTCGGCATCCAGTGGCTCCTGCGGGATCATCCGGAACTTGAGCGACCGTTCGATGGTGCGGCGCGCCGGCCCGAACGACCGGATGTGATCGATCATGTCGGTCTTGACCTCACCGATCTGCACCAGTGTGGTGTTGACCGGCTTGCCCCGCAGTTCAGAGCGGATGCCGGCGGTGAAGTGGCTCAGCCCGGCCTTGGAGGCGCCGTACAGCGTGACGCCCGGCCCGGTCGAGATGGCGCCCATCGACGACACGTTGACGATGTGGCCGCGGCCGCGCTTGATCATCAGCGGCATCACCTGGCGACACAGCTCCATGGGGGCAATCAGGTTGACCTGCAACAGGTCTCGCACATCTCGAGACGATGCCTCGTAGAAGCGGCCGACCCGGTCCACCCCGGCGTTGTTGATGATGGCGTCGACGGGGCCGTCGGCCTCGACGCGGCCGATCAGCTCTTCGACCGCCGCCGGGTCCATCAGGTCAGTGGGATATGCCTTGCCGCCCAACTCCTTTGCCAGCCCTTCGAGCTGCTCGGCGTTCCGGGCGACGAGCGCGACGTCGGCGCCGCGGCGAGCCATCGCCTGCGCGATGTGCCGGCCGAGGCCGCGGCTGGCGCCGGTGACCAGAACCCGGCTGTTCCTCAGTTGCATGTCGCTACTCCATTCACAATCGTGCTGACCCGGCGGAGCCCTCGAGCTCCGCGTCGCGACGCCGAGTCAGCTCATGGTGAGCAAGCTAAACGGGGTATGAGCCGACATTCACAGGTAGTTCCCGATCAACGAGACAACATGTCCGCTGGCTCACATTTTCGGCGTCATAGTGATGCATGCGACGTTTATCGGGCGAGGACAACAGCTTCCTGGCGTGGGAAAGTGCCGTCCAGCCGCAGCACACCATCAAGGCCGTCGTGCTCGATCCCGCACAGGGTCACGAGCCCATCACCTTCGAGGCCGTCCGCACCGCACTGCCCGGTCTCGTCGACCGCGTCGAGCCTCTGCAGTGGCAATTGATGTCGCCGCGATTCGGCGCCGGCCGGCCGTGGTGGATCACCCGAGCCCGGGGCGATCTGAACTACCACATGAAGCGGGCGACTGCCGCCGCGCCCGGCACCGACCGCGAGCTCGCGGCGGAGATCGCCAAACTCTTCGAAGAGCCACTCGACCGGGACCGCCCGGCCTGGCAGCTGTGGTACATCGACGGCTTGGCCGACGGCCGCGTCGCACTCGTCCTCAAGATCCACCACGCCGTGGCCGACGGGATGGCGTCGCTGAACCTGCTCGAGCAGTTCTACAGCCACGACCCCGCCGACCGGCTGCCCGCGCCGTCGCGCCGGCCGGTGCATGACGAGCATCGTCCGCCGCCCGCGCAGTGGTTCCCGATGGTGGCGCGTCAGCAGGTCAAGTCACTCACCAAGTTCCCGAAGGTCCTGGCCCGCACGGCCAAGGTCACCCGCACCATCCAGAACCGGCAGAAAGCGGGCAAGCCCGGCTACGCCGAGGCCTTCATCCCGCCGGCGCTGCCGTTCAACGACCCGCTGACCGCTAATCGCGGCTTCGCGTTCGTCAACGTCGAGATGGACCAGGTCAAGCGGGTGTCGAAGGCGTTCGGGGTGAGCGTCAACGACGTCTTCCTCGCCATGTGCAGCACCGTTCTTCGCGAGTACCAGGCCTCCCGCGGTCCCGTCGGCGACGACACCATGACCGCAGTGGTGCCGGTGTCGATGCGTCCGCAGGACGGTGACCGGTGGGGCAACAAGGTGGCGCGGTGGAACGTCGAACTCGCCACCAACATCGCCGATCCGGTCGAGCGGCTCAAGGCCATCTCGGCGAACACCGCCACCGCCCGCGAGGTGCAGAGCGAGCGCGATGCCTGGCTACAGCACGACTGGATGGAGTACTGGCCGCTGTTCAAGGTCTACTCGCGGGTGCTGCCGACCATCGGGGCACGGGTCAAGAAGCGTCCGATGTTCAGCATGATCGCCTCGAACATGCGCGGCCCGCAGCAGCCGCTGTACTTCGGCGGCGCCCCGGTCGAGAAGCTGATCTCAACCGGCCCGCTGGTCTTCCCGATGGGCATGAACATCACCGGCTGGAGTTACCAGGGCGGCATGCAGATCTGCGTGCTCACCTGTACCGACCAGGTCTCCGAGCCGCAGGCCATCGCCGACCGGCTGCCGGCGGCGCTCGCCGAGCTGGTGGCACGCTGCGAGACCGCGGCGGACTCCGTCAACAGCTGACCCGGTTACGCGAAAACGCCGGCCGCCCCTCTCGGGACGGCCGGCGTTTTCGTTGTGTTCGAGGCGGGCAATCAGGCCTTGCCCTCGGCCCGCTCGCGCTGGATCTCCAGCGCGATGTCGATCAGCTGGTCCTCCTGGCCGCCGATCAGCTTGCGCTGGCCGACGCGGAGCAGCAGTTCGTGAGCGGGCACGCCGTAGCGTTCGCCCTGGCGCACCGCGTGCTTGAGGAAGCTGGAGTACACACCCGCGTAGCCCATCACCAGCGCGTTGCGGTCCAGCAGGCACTCGGCCGGCATCGCCGGAGCGACAACCTCTTCCGCGGCGTCGGCGATGTCGAAGAAGTCGATACCGGTCTTGACACCGATCTTGTCGAACACGCCGACGAGCGCCTCGACCGGCGCGTTACCGGCACCGGCACCGAACCGGCGGCACGAGCCGTCGATCTGCTTGGCACCCGCGCGCACGGCCTCGACCGAATTGGCAACGCCCAGACCGAGATTCTCGTGCCCGTGGAAACCCACCTGCGCGTCGTTGCCGAGTTCGGCCACCAGCGCGCCGACACGGTCGGCGACACCTTCGAGCACCAGCGCACCCGCGGAGTCCACCACGTAGATGCACTGGCAGCCGGCGTCGGCCATGATGCGGGCCTGCGCCGCCAGCTTCTCCGGGGAGATGGTGTGGCTCATCATCAGGAAGCCGACGGTCTCCAGGCCGAGTTCGCGGGCCAGGCCGAAGTGCTGGATCGAGACGTCCGCCTCGGTGCAGTGGGTGGCGATGCGGCAGATCGAGCCGCCGTTGCCCTGGGCTTCCTTGATGTCTTCCTTGGTCCCGACACCGGGCAGCATCAGGAACGCGATCTTGGCGTTCTTCGCGGTCTCGGCCGCGATGCTGATCAACTCCTGCTCCGGGGTCTTGGAGAACCCGTAGTTGAAGCTCGAACCACCGAGCCCGTCGCCGTGGGTGACCTCGATGACC
>Ga0105237_10004069_pt1 | contig 17053 bp, 15 predicted proteins | sample KBSC24metaG_FD_81520 | JGI IMG/M metagenome (GOLD analysis project Ga0105237, IMG submission 81520) | Corn rhizosphere microbial communities from Kellogg Biological Station, Michigan, USA - KBS C2-4 metaG | ecosystem: Host-associated > Plants > Roots > Rhizosphere > Soil | place: Michigan, USA... | reverse complement strand
GGCCTGAATAATGTTCAGCGCCGGCTCGACCTACTCTACCCCGTACATTACAGCTTGACAATACAGGACGAAACCGATACCTATACTTGTGAATTATCATTAGTTTTATAATATGATCAGATGCCTTGTAGTTGACGACGAGCCGCTTGCGCTCCACATACTGGAAGATTACATCTCCAAGATGCCGTTTTTGCAATTGGTAAAGGTGACCACCAATCCCATTGAAGCCCTGCAACTGGTACAGGAAGGCAATGTGGACCTGGTTTTTCTTGATGTACAAATGCCCGAGCTGACCGGCATACAATTCTTACGCATCGCCAATGGTAAAGCCAAAGTGATACTCACCACCGCCTACCCGCAATATGCGCTGGAAGGCTATGAACTGGATGTGATCGACTACCTGCTGAAACCCATCGCCTTTGATCGTTTCTTCAAATCCGTGCAAAAAGCGCAGGCAATTATACAGCCCTCGTCCAAACCAGAGATCAAGGTTGAAACTGCCCAACAGAATGATTTTTTAAGCGATTTTATCTTTGTAAAAACCGAGCATAAGATCCAAAAAGTATACCTCAACGATATCCTGTTCATCGAGGGCCTCAAGGACTATATATCCATTTTCACCCCCGCCGAGCGTATCATCACTTTGCAGAACATGAAGAAGATGGAAGACGCCCTGCCCGAAAGGCATTTTATCCGCGTACACAAATCCTACATCGTATCCCTCAACAAGATCGACAGCATCGAGCGCAGCCGCATTTTTATTAAAGATAAAGTGATCCCCGTAGGCGATACCTACCGCGAAGAGTTTTTTAAGATCGTTGACGGGAAGAATATATAAGTCAGTTTGCAGTTTTGAGTTGACAGTTAGCAGTATCTGAGGATTAGCTAATATGCATTATTGCAAACTGCAAACCACCCACTGCAAACTGAGCCATTGCCCACTGCAAACTGGCAACTGCCTACTGGTGAAGCGCTTTCTTTATATCATCCTCACACTCCTTCACCACTTCATCCACGGGTCTTCCTGCAGGTTCAATCGGTGTCAGGACTTCCCAGCTCATGCTGATAAAAGTATTCAGCGGGAACATGCCATATCGCACCATCTTCCAGGAATTATTAATGGCGATAGGCACCAGCAGGGCTTCGGGGCATTTTTTTAGCAAGGTGGCCACACCGGCAGGCTGAAAAGTTTTTACATTCCCATCCTTGGAACGCGTCCCTTCAGGAAATATCGCTGCCGACCATTTATTTTCTTTCATCCGCGTACCCAACTTGGCAATTTCGGTAATAGCTTGCCGTGGGTCTTTACGGTCGATGTTGGCGGCTCCGCCGTATTTTAAATTATAGGATATGGACGGAATGCCTTTAGTCAGCTCGATCTTCGAAATAAACTTTGCATGATATTTACGAAGGAAATAGATCATAACCGGGATATCATACATACCCTGGTGATTGGCAATAAAAATGATCGGCCGGCCAATGGGCAGGTTTTGTTTGTTGATAAACGTCACCGTATCGCCCAACGCATAATAGGTTGCTACCAGGAAAAAGTTGAGTGTGTCAACCGCCCATTTATGTGCCTTATACCCAAATACATTATAGCAAAACCATTGGATTGGATGAAAAATAACCAGCATCAAACCAAACAGCAGGTAATGGATAGGCGACAGGATATAGCCAAAAAATTTCCTCATTCAAGGCAAAGGTAATATTTTGTTGAAAAGTTGGAATAGTTTGATGGGGTTGATTTGGTTGGATTAAGTTGACTGAGTTGATTAAGTTAAAAGTGTTGTAACCACTTAACTTAATCAACTCAATCTAACCCAATCAACTCATTCCGTTTTTAAACTCTTGACAGGATTAGCCAGCGCTGCCTTTATCGCCTGGAAGCTAACCGTGAACAGCGCTATAGCGATTGACAGTGCGCCCGCTATAGCGAACATCCACCAGTTGATAGGCACCTTGTAGGCAAAGGCCTCCAGCCATTTGTGCATGGCCCACCAGGAAAGCGGCGTAGCCAGGATAAAGGCGATGCCAACTAGTTTGACGAACTCTTTTGATAGCAGACCAGCAAGACCGGCGACACTTGCCCCCAGAACCTTGCGGATGCCGATCTCCTTTTGGCGCTGCTCGGCGCTGAATGCCGCCAGTCCAAATAACCCGAGACACGAGATCAGGATGGCCATGATGGTGAATGAATTGATGATGTTTGAGAGGCTTATCTCTGCTTCATATTGTTTTTGCACCTCCTGGTCAAGAAATACGTAGGCAAAAGGTACGCCCGGCAGGTTCTTTTGCCATATCGTTTCCATTTTGTGCAAAAGCGACTTGTAATCACCACTATTTACCGAAACCGTCATAAATGAATAATAGTTGCCCGGATTAGGGTTATGGAATATCATAAATGGGCTAACTCCCTCATGAAGGGATTGAAAGTTGAAATCCTTCATTACGCCAACAATATCGAAGTGATGAATAGCGCCGTCAAAAGATTTATTAAACAATCTCGTTCCCGGCGCTTTTTCGATTGCAAGGCCAAGGCGCTTGCACAGCGTCTCATTGATGAGTGTCTTGGAGGTGTCTTTAATGTCGAAATCCCTGCCGGCTATAATTTTAATGCCATAAGCCTTTGCAAAATTCTCGTCGGCGGCCATGTTCACGGCATCTGCAGCTGTCGACTGATTGCCGCCTGCAAGGTATACGGGGAGGTCGTCGGCATTGTTGTGGCTGAGGTAATTGTCGCCCATGCTTACCTGTTTTACTTCAGCCAGTTGCTGAAGATCTGTCGCCAGGGAAGCCATTTTTTGCTTGCCGCTTCCGGTATAAAAGCTAAAGACCAGTTTTTGATTTTTATCAAAGCCAAGGTCTTTGTTTTTGATGTAATTAAGCTGACTGTAAATGATAATGATCGAGGTGATCAGCACGATGGATAAAAAGAACTGGAACACCACCAGCGAACGGCGTATGCCGGATGCTGATATTTGATTCGTGAAGTTGCCCTTCATTACTTTGATGGCTTCGAATGCCGACAAATAAAAGGCGGGGTAACTGCCCGCAACGATACCTGTGATTAGCACGATAACAATCAAAACCAGCCAAATACTGAAATGGCTAAGGAAATTAACTTGAATATTGGTTTGTGTAAGCTGGTTCAGGTAAGGCATAGCCAGCGCCAGGAGCGGGATAGCCAATGATACGCCAATCAGCGTTAATAAAAATGATTCGCCCAAAAACTGCTTTACCAAATCGCTGCGTTCAGCGCCAACTACCTTACGCACCCCCACCTCCTTGGCACGTTTTGACGCGCGGGAGGTGGACAGGTTCATGAAATTGATACAGGCGATCAACTGGATCATGACGGCAATGCCTGCCAGTATGTATAATAATGTTGGGTTGATGGTGCTGTTGATCTCGAACTCAAAGCCGGGCGTAGTATGCATCGAAGCGATTGACTGTAGATGAAGCGTTTTGGACATGCCCAAGGATTTGAGGTCATGTGTCCCGTACTTTTTTAGTAAACCAGGCAGTTTTTTCTCCAGCGCAGCAGCATCAGTACCGGGCCGAAGTTTAATAAATGAACATGCTATGTTATTCCCGCCCCATTGGTTATTGTTGTACAGAAACTGACCAAAACCGCCGCTGCGTAAAGTGACAAAAATATTTGCCTTAATGTGGGTTTTTCCCAGGCTCTCGTCCACCACTCCGTTTACTTTGAAATCGTGTTTGCCGTAGGCGTTATCAATGGTGATCACTTTGCCCACCGGGTCGTTGTCGCCGAATAATTTAACAGCTGTCGGCTTCGATAACACAATCGAATAGGGCTCGGCCAATATGTTCCTGGTATTTTTGCCGTATGCAAAATGATACGATAAGACGTCGAAAAATGTAGAGTCAACATAAACCAAACCGGTTTCATAAAAGGATTTATCCTTGTATTTCAATATGCTGTTGTTGTTTCCGATCAAATCCGATGAGAAGAGGCGCGCATATTGGAGCACTTCGGGAAAGTCCCGCTTTATGGCAGGAGCAATTGGCGGTGAGGAGCAAGCTGAATTATGCTTGTCGCCGGTAAGCTCAAGCGAGCTGATGACACGGTAAATGTTCTGGCTATGGTGCTTGTCATAACTGTACTGGTCCTGCACATACAAAAGAATGTACAGGCAGCACATGGTGCCCATTGCAAGCCCGAAAATGTTGATAAAGCTGAAAGTTTTGTTCTTCAGCAAAAAACGCATCGCGGTTTTAAGGTAACTTTTAATCATGGCTGATAATTTAAATGAGGTTTTAACCTATCACTATAGAAAATCAAAATTGTAAACCCATCCGGGCGCAAAAGCCTAATCTCTACCCTATTCCGTTTTCAAACTCTTGACGGGGTTAGCCAGCGCTGCCTTTATCGCCTGGAAACTGATGGTAGCCAAAGCAATGAAAATTGCTATTAACCCAGCTAATGCAAACATCCACCAGCTGATAGCAATTTTGTAAGCAAAGCCCTGCAGCCATTTACTTGCGCCCCACCAGGCTAATATCGTAGCCGGTACCATGGCGATAAGCACCAGTATTAAAAAGTCCTTTGATAAAAGTCCTACAATTCCTGTAACGCTGGCGCCCAATACTTTGCGGATACCGATTTCTTTGTTTCGCTGTTCCGCGCTGAAAGCGGCCAGGCCAAACAAGCCGAGGCAGGAGATCAGGATAGCCATCAGTGTAAACGAGTTGATTATCTGGGATAAGATGATCTCGCTTTCATATTGCTTTTGTACCTCGGTATCCAGGAAAGCGTATTCAAAAGGCACCGAAGGCAGATTTTTGTGCCAAATGGTCTCCATTTTGCTTAGCAGGTTTTTGTAGTCTTTACTATCTACAGAAATAACCATGCTGGTAAAATTATTCGGGTCGCTGTTATAAACCAGCATGAACGGTTTTACCTCACCATGCAGCGAGCTATAATTGAAATCCTTCATCACACCGGCCACTTCCACGTAAGTGACAGGGTTAGGCGGGTATTGCGTATAAAGCCTTTGCCCAACGGCATTCTGTGGATTAAATCCAAGCCGTTTGCACAGGGTTTCATTGATCAGCACCTTTAACGAATCCTTGATGTGAAAATCCCTGCCGCTGATGATCTTAATGCTATTCGTTTTTACAAAATGCTCATCGGTAGTAATGTTTTGCGCATCGATGGATGTCGTCATATTGCCGCCGGTAGGATACAGGCCATGATCCTGCGCTACAAACTGGCTCAAATAATTATTGGCGTTGGTAATATCCTTCACTTCTGATAATTGGCGCAGGTCATTTGCCAGCGCAGGCATTTTAGTTTGGGTATCGCCAGTATAGAAATTCAGGACAAGTCGCTGCCCTTTTTCAAAGCCCAGGTCTTTATTTTTGATATAATTCAATTGACTGTAGATCACGATAATGCCTATGATGAGCACAATAGACAACACAAACTGGAATATCACCAGGGAGCGTCGTATCCCCGCTGCCGATACCCGGTTGCTGAAGTTGCCCTTGATCACTTTTATAGCCTCAAAAGCCGACAAATAAAAGGCTGGGTAACTTCCGGCAACAAAACCAGTAACGAGTATAAGTGCCACCAGCATCAGCCACAACCGGTAATCGCTGAAGAAAGATAGCTGAATATCCGCTTGCGTGATTCCGTTAAGATAAGGCATAGCCAACACCAATAAAGGCAATGCGATAGCCACACCGATGAATGACAGCAGGAATGATTCACCCAAAAACTGTTTGATCAGGTCCCCTTTGCCTGCACCGATCACCTTGCGTACCCCAACTTCCTTGGCCCGCTTGGAAGCACGGGCGGTAGACAGGTTCATGAAATTGATACAGGCAATTACCTGGATCATCACGGCGATCAACACCAAAATATAGAGGAAGGAGGTGCTCACCGTTTTCCATGATTCCACTTCGTATGTTGACGTAGTATGTATGGCGGTAAGTGGTTGTAAGTGCAGCACTTTAGTCATCCCCATCTGCTTCATCTGGTCACCACCATACTTGTTCAAAAATGCGGGCAGCTTCTTCTCCAAAGCCGCTGCATCTGCGTCATGCCGGATCAGGATGAAGGAATTGGTAAAGTTATTACCGGCCCAGGCGGTATTGCCACGCACAAATTGCCCCAGTCCGCCGCTGTTCATGGTGATAAATATATTGGCGTGGATTTGCGTTTTGCCCAGGCTCTCATCTACAACACCGGTTACTTTGAAATCATGTTTGCCATAGGCGTTGTCTATGCTGATCACCTTACCCACCGGGTTCTCGGTACCGAAAAGCTTATCCGATACCGGTTTTAACAATACGATAGAATAAGGATCGGCCAATATTTTATTAGACCCAGTGCCGTTAACAAAATGATAATCGAACATCGTGAAATAGGTGGAGTCGACATACACCGCGTCATGCTCGTAAAACGACTTTTCCTTATACTTCAGCAAGTGTTGCTTCGCACCCAAAAAATCCGTGGGGATCACCCGCACATAATCCTTCACTTCACCAAAATCAGTCTTCAGTGCGGGCGCGATAGGCGGCGAACAGGTCGAGTTATTATGCTTATCACCCGTTAGCGAGAGCGTACTGGTAATGCGGTAAATGTCCTTGGCGTTTTTGTGGTGCTTATCGTAACTGTACTGACTCTGAACATATAATAGGATATACAGACAGCACAAAGTGCCCGCTGCAAGTCCGAAAATATTAATAAAGCTGAACGTTTTGTTCTTCAACAAAAAACGCAGGGCGGTCTTAAGATAGCTTTTAAGCATAGCTGATACTTTAAATTGGTGATCGATCAAGACGAGATGACCAATACAGATGCCAAATAGCTATGTTTCTGTATATCAGTAATATGCATTGATTTATAAACTACTAATGCGTTCGTTTTTGATACACTGGGTGTGCGAATATGGACCGCTGATTTAGGTGATTTTTGGATTGCGCTGATTATAAGCCACTCTCTGCCGGAGAGGGGTTTGGGGTGAGGCCTCCTTCCAACTGCATCAACCTTACTTTCTGTATGGCTGCCACAGTAACGGAGTCCGTGATCTCTCCATCACAAACCATCCGGTAGACTTCGTTAAAGGGCATTTTTTTGATGATCAGTTGTTCGGTATCCTCGGGTTCAGCTTCAAATTGTTCAAGGCCCTGCGCCAGGTAAATGATGCACAGTTCATCAGTTACCGAATTTGACAGGTGTAGGCGCTGTAACTCTGTCCAACGGGTGGCTTTCAGGCCTGTTTCTTCCAGCAGCTCACGTTTGGCGGAATCAAGGGGTTCAACACTAAGTATCCCACCGCCTTCCGGTATCTCCCAGCTATATCGGCCTAACGCAAAACGGAATTGCCCTACCAGGTAAGTGTTCATATGCTCATCCAGCGGCAAAACCCCGATGGCAATGTTCTTAAAATGCACCTTACCATAAATACCCGGATTCCCCGACGGATTGATCACCTGGTATTCAGTCAGGCTGATCCAGGGGTTATCATAAACCTGCTTTTCTGAAATGATCTTCCAGGGGTTTTCTTCGGGATGCTGCATGGGTTAAAGATAAAAATTAAGTAGTATTGTAACTTATTGCTTTCATCACACTCTAAACAATATTATGCGCTACTTCCTCTGTATATTGCTCCCGCCGCTCGCCGTTTTAACAACAGGCCGTATCGGTGCGTTTATATTGAGTTGCATTCTTACTTTATTTTTCTGGATACCGGGTGTTATCCACGCCATATTGGTTACCGGCGATTTCTACGAAGCCCGCAGGCACCGTCAGTTGATGCGCGAGGTAAGGCGTAGCAGGTACAGGTATTAAATTTTTTCTGCTTGTCTTGCAGGTGTTATTACCGATACCACAATTAACCCTATCAATATCCCCGAAAATACAGTTACAATCACATCACCAAACTGGTGAATACTCAGTCCTGTTAATAGCCTGATAATTAAACAGATCACCGACACGCCTATTATCTTTAGCCAGTAATAGCTATTATTATTGGTTTTTGTCAAATCACCAACCGGAAGTTGAACAATCGCATATACAATTACGATCGCCCCGATCAACGTACTCACATGCTGCACGAGGTTATAAACAAGCAATGGATGCGCTGCTATTGAAACGGTATGCGTCAGGATGGCTATATGCCTCACAAAATACCGGCCCGGATGGGTAAAGCTGTCCCAAAATAGGTGGGTGGCGGTCCCGATAATGACAGAGATCATGATAACCAGGATCGGACTTTTAAAGTAAGGCTTACCGTGATTTTTGTAAACCGAAAGCCGCTTGTTCAGGTACGCGGGCATATGATCGATCACCTTATCCTTAACCCAGGCATTATAGATCAGCATAAAAAATAGCGACAAAGGCAGATCGAACCAAAACATCCCCCAAAAAGTATGACTGTACCTGGTTTGCATGGTCATACGGATAAAATATTCAAAGTCGGGTATCATGCTCCCGATTACCAGCGCAGTGAGCGAGAACCATCTTTTTGGAAGATAGTTGAATGCCAGTACGGCGGCAGGGTGTGAAGTGGTAAAGGCCATTGGTTAAAGATAACTACATATAAACAAATAAGTAGCCACCTAATTGCGTTCCTATGTAATAATCAAGAGGTTTCGCACGCCTCATCTCATTTCTAATTCGTAAAATCGTTTATATTATTTTATTAGTGCGGGTCATTTAGGACATATGTATCATTCAAAAAACTCCGGATTTGTTGCGGGCATAATTGGGTTTGTGATGATAATTGCTATCAATGGATGCAAGAAAACCAATCCCGAAAACCCGCAAAGCACCGGTACGAATACCACTCATCCCGATACCTCAAGCGCCGCAGTGCAGACCGCAAGACCCGGGGTTGGGGTTAGCCAGTACATCAACGGCTTTTACGAATACCTGCCCGAAGGCTATAAAAAGAATAAAATCCAAACCTACCCTTTGCTAATCTGCATTCATGGTGCCGGCGAGGTGGGAAATGGCGGTTCTGATCTTTCCAAAGTGCTGGCCTATGGCCCGGCGAAATTAATTTATGATGGCACATTCCCGTCCTCATTTACCGTTGATGGCCAAACATTCCGGTTCATTATCATCACGCCTCAGCAATCCGCAACCGTCTTCGTAAATGGCGGAAAGGCTCCTAATGATTATGATGAATTGATTGAGTATTGTAAATCGCATTATCGGGTAGATACCGATCGTATCTATCTTACCGGCATCAGCATGGGCGGAACGAATTTATGGCACTACCTGGGCTATAGTGGCACCTATGCTAAAAAGATTGCAGCAGCAGTGCCGATGAGTGCCTGGCTTGATCCGTCATTTGGCAACCAATTGACCCCGAACGAGGCGCAAAACATCGCAGCGGCAAACGTAAAAATATGGCAGATACAAAATTATGGTGACCCAACTGCCCTGTACGCCTGGAATGTAGCTGCGGCAAACTTATTGGAAGACTCCTCGCCTGCACCCGACCCACTGCCCAAAAGAACAGTTTTCAATTCAAATGTTCATGATGCCTGGGATGAAGCCTATGATCCGGATTACAAAGAAAATGGCCTGAATATATACGAGTGGCTATTGCACTACGCCCGTAATAAAACCTCTGCTGCGCTTGTTCCGCAATTACCTGTCGGGCAAATAGTAACGCTCAAGGGTGCAAATAACATGTATCTTCAAAATCCTTTATCAGGTACTATCGACGGTAATGGTGACGGTATACGGATTGGCGACGGGTTTGAAGTCGTAGACGCTGGAAATGGGAAGGTCGCCTTGCGCAACCAGGGCAATTTTGTTTCGTCGGCTGATGGATCTGGACTCAAATGTTCAACTTCCACAATTACCGCGACAGAAATGTTCACCTGGTTATATAATAGCGATGGTTCGGTAAGCTTACGCTACAGCAACGGCAAATATGTCAGCAGTAATAATGGCGTCGTCAATTGCCTGGCGGCTTCTATTGGCACCAATGAGCAATTTAAAATAGATTACTAGGGGATATTGTCTTTCGTTTATTAGCCTGACTTTATCAATGAATGTGCAAAATAAATTCAGATTTATAAGTTGCTTATTATCAATGTATTTTTGTAGCTTTAAGGTATGAAAAGACTTATACCCCTGGTTATTGCGGCTATATTTATGATAACCGCTGCCCATGCTCAAGATAACTGGATAACTTTTAGAGGAGATAACCGCATATCGGTTAAGTTCCCATCACAGCCAAGGGAACTTACTCCGGGTAGTTTCATTTCGGCTGCCCCGGATAGCAGTATTGTTTATGTATTTACGATAGTTGATTTTGTTAAGGTAGCAAATGTCGACTCGGTAGCCCTGGCGCCTGTAAAAGCAACCCCCGAATTCGCCTCACAGCTAAAGGTTGGCATGCAGCAGGGTTTGCCGGGTGTAACTATGGAAGATTTCAAAATAGGCAGTTGGAGAGGGTTTACCAGTTATACCTCTACCGGTGTGGATTCACAAATGAAAAAGTATGATATGTTTATGTTTATAATCGGGAATAAGCTCTACAGCATATCAACAATTATAGGCGCTGGCGCCAGCCTCGAAGGTAAGGATCGCTTCGTCAAATCAATAATATTAAGCAATTAGGCTGATGCTGATATATAAAAAAAAGCGCACTGGTCACCAGTGCGCTTTTTATATATATGATATTGTCTTATAAACCAAATGCTTTCTTCACCTTGTCCACATAATCCAGCTTTTCCCAGGTGAATAGTTCTACTTCGGTTTTTATTTCGTGACCGTCCGGGCTGGCGAAAGTCTTGGTTACCGTTTGATGCGGTTTGCCAAAATGCCCGTAAGCTGCGGTTTCGCTATAAATAGGATTACGCAGTTTTAAGCGGGTTTCAATGGCGTAAGGCGTCATATCAAAAATGCTTTCCACTTTTTTGGCGATCTCGCCATCATGCAGGCCAACTTTGCCTGTGCCATAAGTATTTACATAGATGCCCATAGGCTGTGCCACACCAATAGCATAGGATACTTGTACCAGTATTTCATCAGCAACACCAGCCGCCACCAGGTTTTTGGCGATATGGCGCGTAGCATAAGCAGCAGAGCGGTCCACCTTTGATGGGTCCTTGCCCGAAAAAGCACCGCCACCATGTGCGCCCTTACCACCGTAGGTGTCCACAATGATCTTGCGTCCGGTTAAGCCGGTATCACCATGTGGCCCGCCGATCACAAACTTGCCGGTAGGGTTGATGTGGTATTTAATATCGTCATTAAAAAAGTGAGCGTATTTCGGATATTTAGCCTTTACTCTTGGGATCAGTATGCCGATAATGTCGTCACTGATCTTTTTCAGCATCGCTTTTTCCTCATCAAAATCGTCATGTTGAGTTGATATCACGATCGCATCGATGCGGGTTGGCTTGTTATCGTCGCTGTACTCCAAAGTTACCTGCGATTTTGCATCCGGGCGCAGGTATTTGATCTCGCTGTTTTCGCGGCGGATGGCTGCAAGCTCTAATAAAAGTGCATGGGCAATATCTAATGCCAGCGGCATATAGTTGTCGGTTTCACTGGTAGCATAGCCAAACATCATACCCTGGTCACCTGCACCCTGCTCTTCTTTTGCGGATCGGTCAACTCCCTGGTTAATATCCGGCGATTGCTCATGGATTGCCGAAAGCACGCCGCATGAATTGCCGTCAAACATATACTCGCTTTTATTATAACCGATGCGGTTGATCACCTCACGGGCTATTTTCTGAACATCTAGATAAGCTTTTGATTTTACCTCACCGGCCAAAAAAACCTGTCCGGTGGTTACCAGTGTTTCGCAGGCCACTTTTGAATCGCGGTCAAATGCTAAAAAATTATCAATCAACGCGTCCGATATCTGGTCGGCAACTTTATCCGGGTGACCTTCTGACACGGATTCTGAAGTGAATAAATAGGGCATAAATATTTTTAGTTAAACTTATATCGAAAGAAGGAAATCAAAACAAACGCGGTAAAAAAAGGAAACAGGGTTTAGCACTTTTTTACGTGGTTGCAATCTAAAACAAATCAGTCCACTTTCGGGTGGCAAAAATAAAACAATTTTTCACAAAGCAGAAAATACGGTTACTTTTGACGGCGAAATTATAATTACTTGAAAAGGAAAGCTTTATTTATTATAAACCCTGTATCGGGCGGAAAAAAGAAGGATGATGTGCCTGATCTGGTGCAAAAAAACCTGGATGCCAGCCTTTTCGAGCCTACCATAGTTTTTACAGACAGCGCCATGCACGGCAACCAGCTTGCACTCGATGCTGTTGGCCAATATCAATATATTATAGCCGTAGGCGGTGATGGTACCGTAAATGAGATCGCTTCTTCCATCGCCGGTACAGACACGATACTTGGTATCCTTCCTTTTGGTTCCGGCAATGGCCTGGCGAGGTTCCTCGATATCCCGATGGATACCGAAAAAGCCATCAAAGCACTGAATGGCCTACATGTACAAGCCATAGACGCCGCCAAACTGAACGGGCAATGGTTTTTCAACATGGCAGGCATGGGTTTCGATGCCCACATCAGCGAGGTTTTTTCGCATGACAAGACCCGTGGCTTCGGTGCCTATGTCCGCTCTGCCTTTCGCGAAATATCAAATTATAAACCGGAGACCTACCAAATAACAATCGACGGCGTTGCTTATAAACGGGAAGCTTTTATGCTCAGTTTTGCCAATTCGTCCCAATACGGTAATAATGCGCACGTTTCACCTTGCGCGTCTGTGCAGGATGGTTTGCTGGATATTTGCATTATAAAGCCTTTTCCGCTATATAAATTCATTGGTATGGGGTTACGCATGTTTACTAAAACGGCCGACAAGTCTAAATACGTGGAGATTATCAAAGGGAAAAATATCCTGGTTAAACGGAACACAGGCGGTCCCGTACACCTCGATGGTGAGCCCCAAATGTTAGGTCCCGATGCCGAAATAAATATTGTGCCCGGCTCGCTAAATATAATTACAGGCGCGTCATTTAAGTGATCGCCTCAAAACCTGTACCCGACACCAAACTTTACTCCGGTATCGTATAATGTGCCATTACCTTCATTTTGAAAAGCGACAATAGTATGTAACTGAAAGAACGGATTCACAAATACCGTCATCCTGTTAAAATTGTATTTCCCCCCGATCCCGAGGCCAAGGCCTATCCCGCTTTGATTTGATGTAATGGAGTAAGAATGATGATTGGTTTCAAAATCGGCAATAAGACCGGCATTGGCATACAGGTATTTTAAAAAAGTAAGATTAAGGTAGACAGGCACGGATACCATCCTGATACTGGCTTTTTGCGGGGTAAAGTGGGGGTCGTAAGCATCTTGATAATCCCATAGCACGTTATTGACAGAATATTCTAACCCGGTTTCAACGGAGAATGATTTGCTTAAACTTCTCGAATAATGCAAGCCATAGATTGTCACCCCCTTTCCCGTGTAGCCGGGACCGCCGATGCCAATAGCAACAATCCCATTACTGCCGGTGCCAAAAACAAGCGAGAGATCATTTTTGGATTGACAATAGGCCCGTGTGCTAAGTAAAACAAAGGCTATAAACATTAATTTGATTTTCATGATAGGGTGTGTTAAGGTTTAACGGACAAGTTTGGTATAGCGTACGGTAACATTACGACAAAAATTTAAAATCTGTTACAGATGCCTTCAAAATAAGGCTTATTAAAACTGAAATTTGTTTTTTTACTTTTGAGCTTTAATTTAATAACTCTCAATGGCGAAGAAATTTAAAGACTTCTCAGGTATAGTATATTCTACCGACTCCGATTATCAATACCAGGGCGATACTGGCTATGCGGCGTCCACACTTCCGCCACAGCAGCAAAACCTTAAAATTTATCTTGACCGCAAAGGAGGGGGCAAGGTAGTAACCCGCATTACTGATTTTATTGGTAAAGAAACAGATCTGGAGGCGATCGGCAAACAGCTCAAATCCAAATGTGGGGTGGGCGGATCGGTTAAAAATGGGGAAATTTTGATACAGGGTGACTTCCGCGATAGGGTACTAACTTTATTACAGGCCGATGGATTTAAGGCAAAAAAGGCCGGGGGTTAGTGTATTGAGATTTTTTTAGATTGATTTTAATTATTTGATTATCAATAAATTAACTAAGTGTATTTTTTACATATAGTAAAATAAATATTTATTTTTTCTTGTTTTCTGCTTCTTAAAGTCGGATTTTTGCACCAACCAATTTATACCGATTTAATGAAACCCGATAGGTCAGTCGCTTTAATTACAATAATGGCTCGCATTGGCTTCATCACCTAAAAAGTAAATTATACGAATGAAGAATTTTTCTAACAGGTTACCTGATCTGGCTTACTTAGGCCTGGATCGGGCGAAGGATGTTTTTTTCCAATTTTCACCCGCCCAATTAGTGGAAGCGGCATTAAAAAGGAATGAAGGCACATTGGCAGAAACAGGTGCGCTGGCCATAGATACCGGCGAATTTACCGGGCGCTCACCCAAGGACCGCTTTATTGTTGAGGACGACATTACCCGCGATCACGTTTGGTGGGGCGATGTCAATATCCGGTTTGACAGTAGTAAATTTGACACGCTGTTTGGTAAGGTAACCGCGTATCTAAGCGAACGCGAAATTTTTGTACGTGATTCGTCGGCCTGTGCCAATGAAAAATATCACATTGATATCAGGGTTATCACTGAAACCGCTTATCAAAATCTTTTTGTGCATCACCTGTTCCGTCGCCCGGAGGTGGTAAACCCGGCTTCACAGCCGGAGTGGACCGTGATCGCAGCGCCCGGTTTTAAGGCTGACCCAGCCATTGACGGTACCCGTCAGCAAAATTTTTCCATTCTCAACTTCAGTAAAAAGATCATACTAATAGGCGGCACCGGCTATACAGGCGAAATAAAGAAAGGGATATTTTCCGTTTTAAACTTTATCCTCCCGCTCGAAAAGAAAGTGCTTTCTATGCATTGCTCCGCTAACACTGGCATCAAAGGTGATACCGCGATATTCTTTGGCTTATCCGGTACCGGCAAAACCACACTGTCCGCTGATCCCGACCGAAGCCTGATCGGTGATGATGAGCATGGCTGGAGCGATTATACTATTTTCAATTTTGAAGGCGGCTGCTATGCCAAATGCGCCGAACTAACCCCCGAAAAAGAACCGCAGATTTTCAGCGCCATCAAATTTGGCTCTCTGCTGGAAAATACGAACTTTTTTAAGGGAACACGCGAGGTGAATTTTTCCAATATCGATAAAACGGAGAATACACGTGTTGCCTATCCTATGTATTATGTAAATAATTCAGTAATACCGTCTTTAGGTTCATCGCCCAAAAACATATTCTTTTTGACTGCGGATGCCTTTGGTGTGCTGCCACCTATTTCGAAGTTGACCAACGAACAGGCTATGTACTACTTCATTTCGGGATACACCGCCAAGGTTGCCGGTACCGAAACAGGTATATCCGAGCCTAAGACCACCTTCTCTGCTTGCTTTGGCGAAGCTTTCCTGCCATTGAACCCCGTAGTGTATGCCCGGCTTTTGGGTGAAAAGTTAAAGAACCACGATGTGAATGTGTGGCTGGTAAACACCGGCTGGACGGGCGGCCCGTATGGAACAGGTAAAAGGATGAAGTTAAAATACACCCGCGCCATGATCACAGCAGCGCTTAGCGGCGAACTGGATAACGTGAACTACCAGGAGCACCCCATATTTAACCTGCAGATGCCGTTAAGCTGCCCCAATGTGCCTGATAATGTGTTGAATCCGCGCAACACCTGGGCCGACAAAGATAATTATGACGATAAGGCAAACAACCTTGCCATGGCTTTTGTTAAGAATTTCGAACGTCATGCTGCTCACAGCGATTTGGAGATTGTAAATGCGGGCCCCGGCGTAACTATATCAGTATAGTTACACTTTTTTTATCTGTTATAACTTGCTATTCTTAAAAAAAATAGTTTTCATTGTAAAAAATTGTCTGTAAGAATGACAATTTTTTTGTTTAGGAACGTTATGTACTCGCCTTTTGTATGCGAAAAGCATGATTTGTATTAAATAATTGTAAAGAATGACAGAAAAAGTTTTTTTATTTCATTAAAATTCTATTTTTGTTATCCGCTTTTAACACGCACATTAATTAACTTTATTATAAACAAAAACTAAAACTAAAATCTAAAAGTAATGGCAACCGCACCAACAAAACCAACTACTCCTGTAAAAAAAGAAAGCTCAAGTGCCTCAGGCATGTTTGCAGTACTGACTATACCTATCTGCCTTGTCTGCGGAGTGTTGATCTTCATTTTTATACTTGGTAACCCAAGTCACTATGCAGGCGGCAACGTTGAAACCGGCGCCCCTCAGGATATTTTCGGTACAGTACACAAAGGAGGACCAATTGTACCGGTTATCATGTCATTCGTATTAATGGTAATCGTATTCTCTATCGAGAGGGCTATCGTAATCGGCAAGGCATCAGGAACTGGCAATGTAGATTCTTTCGTAAGGAAAATCACTTCTCTGTTAAACTCTGGTAACATTGACGCAGCTAACGCTGAGTGCGACAAGCAAAAAGGTTCAGTGGCAAACGTGATCAAATCAGGCTTAAAGAAATACCGCGAAATGGAAGCGGATGCTACCCTGACCATTGATCAGAAAACTATGTCCATTCAAAAAGATATCGAAGAAGCTACTGCTTTGGAAATGCCTATGCTGGAGCAAAACCTGACTATCATCGCTACCCTGGTATCTATTGGTACATTGAGCGGTCTGTTAGGTACGGTTGTGGGTATGATCGGTGCGTTCCAGACATTGTCTGCAAACGGTGCACCTGATACATCACAGCTTTCAGCAAACATCTCTGAAGCTTTGATCAACACAGCATTGGGTATCACTACTTCAGCTTCTTCAATTATATTGTATAACTACTTTACTTCAAGAATTGATAAGCTGACTTATGCGATTGATGAGACTGGGTTTAGCATCGTGCAAACATTTGCTGCATCACACGCAAAGAAATAGAATATTTTAGTGATTG
>Ga0105237_10004068_pt1 | contig 17055 bp, 13 predicted proteins | sample KBSC24metaG_FD_81520 | JGI IMG/M metagenome (GOLD analysis project Ga0105237, IMG submission 81520) | Corn rhizosphere microbial communities from Kellogg Biological Station, Michigan, USA - KBS C2-4 metaG | ecosystem: Host-associated > Plants > Roots > Rhizosphere > Soil | place: Michigan, USA... | reverse complement strand
GGGCATGGCGAGCATCTTAGGGAAAATGCCGAACGGCTGGTCGAGGGTGAGTTGAACGGTGCTATCGTCCACGACACGGATCCCGGGGATCGCGGACGCGGTGCCATCGGCGTACGCCTTGGCGCCAACGATGGGGTAGAGCGGCCATCCGTGCCCGCCGCGTGTCGCGGGGTCGAGCAATCGTTTGAACGAGTGTTCTATATCGCGCGCGGTGAAGCGGCTTCCGTCGTGGAAGGCGACGTTCGTGCGCAGGTGGAAGGTGTAGGTGCGCCCGTCGGGCGACAGCTCCCACGTGGTGGCCAGGTTGGGGACCACTTCCGCGTGCTCGGTAAACCGGGTCAGCCCGTCAAAGAGATACGCCACGGCGCGTCCGGTCGGGACGTCGGTGGCGAGGGCGGGATCGAGCGAGCGTGGGTCGTAGCTGTCGCGCGAATCGACCAGGGTGTGGCGATCGGTCGTGCGCGGTCCATCGCACGCGATGAGACTGACGCCGACGAGTCCACAAAAGAGAAAGGAACGGGCGGTTGACATGGAAGGGTGTGCCGCGAGAACTTACCGGGCTACCTATAGAGCGTCAATCGTGACCGCGGACTCTTTCGCCAAGGTTTTTCTTGCCGCGGCCACTGTTCTGGCCGTTTCTTCGTCGTCGGTGTCAGCGCAGGATCTCCGCTGTGAGCGGGGTGATATCGAGCTGCGTGGCTTGGAGTTTTCCGGCAATCAGGCCTTCACGGCCGCCGAACTCTCCAACGTGATCGTCACCACGCCATCCGGATGGGCTCGGCGATACTTCAACATCCCGTTCTCACCAAAGCGTTGCCTCAACCGGACCGAGTTTGCCAATGATCGGCTCCGGTTGATTTTATTCTATCGTCGGCGCGGCTTTCCGCGCGTGACCGTGGATACGGCGACGGCGTTGGATGGGGCAGGCGGCGCGACCGTCCACTTCACGATCGCCGAGGGGACGGCGACGCCGCTCGTGGCGCTCAGCATCACCGGCATCGAGCAGGCGGCGCGCGCGGGGCGCGTGCTCCGCGATTTGCCGATCAAGGCGGGCGACCGCTTTGACCGCGCCAAGATCGACATGGCGGTGGACACCATTGCGCGACGGCTCCGCGACGCGGGGTATCCCGGCGCGCGCGTGGACAACAGCTACACAACGCATCCCGCAGACGGGAGCGACAGCACGGTGTTGGTCGCGTACGACACGATGACCATCCGGACCGGTGCGTTCACGCGCGTGGGCGCGGTCCGCGTCGCTGTGGAACCGGCGCCGCACCACACGCAGCAAATCAGCAACGGAGCGGTCCGCCGGCTGGTCGGGATCGATTCGGGACACATCTACCGCGAGCGGCTCATCGTCGACGCGCAACGCGATCTGTACGAGACCGACGCCTTCGCGCACGTGTCCATGACCTTGGACACCACGCACCTCACTGCTATTGGTACCGATTCGGTGATGGCACCGCTCGACGTGTCACTGGTGGAAAATCTGATGCACGCGGCGCAGGCGGGGCTGGGGTACGGGACGCTCGACTGCTTTCGCGCCACGGCGGAGCTGGCCGATTACAACTTTTTAGGCGACGCACGCCGTCTCGACGTGCAAGGGCGTATCTCCAAGATCGGGATCGGCAAGCCGTTGGATGGCGCGAGCGGCTTTTGCCCGCAGGCGCGGAGCGACCCGTACAGCACGCGTCTCAATTATTACCTGGGGGCGACGCTTCGCCAGCCAGTGCTCCTGGGACTTCGGACGGTGCCGTCGATCACAGCGTACACGTCGCGCGTGAGCGAGTACAACGCGTACGTCCGCACCACGATCGTCGGCGGCATTGCAACCGTGGGGTGGACGCCGACACGACGCTCCACGTTCCAACTGTCGTACACACTGGACTATGGACGAACCGAAGCGCAGCCCGCGCTCTTTTGCGCGGTGTTCAATCTGTGCACCATCAATGACCAACAGCGCGTGCAGCGCAACCAGCGTCTGGGTGTTTTGAGCGGCGTCTTCACCCACGACTGGAGCGACAACGCAGTCATGCCGACGCGCGGCGGCATCGCCCGTTTCGAAGCGAGGCACTCGTCGTCGGTCGTGCTGTCGGATTCAGGGCTGCACTTCAATACGTTACTCGGCGATCTTTCCCGATACATCTCTTTGGGTGGCGGCACCGTGCTGGCATTGCGCGTACGGGGTGGGTCGGTGTTCGGCAACGGCTTTATCCCGCCGCAGGAGCGCATGTACGCCGGTGGCCCGACCACGGTGCGTGGCTATCCGCAAAACGAGCTGGGGGCCGTGACCTATATCGCCGGGGCGTACGACACGGTGCGAAAAGAGATCAATCCGGTAAGCCATGACTCTGTCACCACGTACGAAGTCCGCAATGGTGCGTATCGTCGAGCGGTGCCGGTGGGCGGAAATTCACTGGTGGTGATGAATGCGGAGCTCCGGTTCCGGAGTCCGTTTCTCTCCGACCTGCTGCAATTTGGCATCTTCGAAGATGCGGGCGACGTGTGGGATCGTGGCTCGGTGTTCGAAAATTTCCAGCTCAAATTCACCCCGGGTGTGCAAGTGGCGGCGCTGACGCCGGTGGGACCGGTGCGCGTGATTTTGGGGTACAATCCATATCAGCGCCCGAGCGGTCCTATTTACTTTGAGAACAGCGCGGCGGCGGGTGGACAACTCCTGTGCGTCAGCCCCAATAACGAGCTCTCCGTCGATGCGTCAGGGCAACAGGCGTCGGGGCAGTGCAGCGCCTTCACGCCGTTGCAGTCGCGCTCGTTCCGCAGCCGGCTCACGTTGAGTCTCGCCATTGGGCAGGCATTTTAAGTCGTGACACGGCGCAGACGAGTCGTTCTAGCGAGCGCGGCGGCGATCTTCACGCTGTTTGGGCTGTGCGTGGTGGGCGCGGTCTTCATCACGCGCACGTCGTTCGGCCGCGAGCGCGTTCGCCAGGTGCTACAATCGTTTCTGCAGCACAGCGTGCACGGCTCCGTGTACGTCGGCAACATCTCCGAAGGATTTTTTGGCGGTGTTACGGTGGACTCGTTCGCCATCCGCGATCCGGACGATTCGCTCTTTATCAGCGTCGGTCACGTGTCGGTGTCGTACGATCTGCGCGACCTGCTGGATCGCCGCATCGCGTTAAAGAATGTGTACGCCGAACACCCGATCGTGTATTTGCGGCAACACGAGAATGGGGAGTGGAACTTCCGGCGAATCTTTGCCTCGAACGGTCTGTCCGGGCCGAAGGCTCCCGGGCGTGGATTGGGTGACTATATCGTCATCGATACCGCGGTCGTACGGAGCGGGACGTTCATGCTGACGTTGCCGTGGCACATCTCGCCGCACTTGCGTGGGCGCGCGCGTGACAGCGTGTTGCATTTCGAGCTCACGCGTAAGGATCACGAATTCCGGCGTACCAAAGAGGGGTACGCGCGGACGTGGCGGTGGACCAAAGCCAACGCGGTGGCCAATCGCATTCGCATCGCCGATCCGGACAGCGCGGGGATGCTCTTTGCGCTAGCCGATGTCGACGGAGTGGAATCCGATCCGCCGTTCACATTCCGTGACGTGCGTGGTACGGTGCGGCAATTGGGCGACTCCATTTGGGTCGACGTGCCGCACGTGGCGCTTCCCAATTCGGTCGCGCATGGCCAGGGGAAAATCGTGTGGGGGAGCGATCTTCCGGTGCGCTACAATATCCACATCATCGGCGACACCGTGTCGATGCGCGACGTAGCGTGGATTTATCCCACGCTCCCCACGACCGGGGGTGGGCGCACGGCGCTGGATATCGTGTCACAGCCCAAAAATCCTCATCTCATCGACTACGTCCTCACCAACATGGACGTGCACTCCACGCGCTCTCGGCTCTTGGGCCGCATGACGTTCGTGTTGGGTGAGGACACGTTAGGGGTCAAAGATGTCCAGCTGACCGCGTCGCCGGTGAATTTCGATCTGCTGCGCACGCTCAACGGCAAGCCGTTCCCGTATGACTGGCAAGGCGATATCACCGGAACCGTCAAGGCGTCGGGTGGGAATGTGGCGCGGTTCAAGGTGGAGGAGGCCAAGCTGACCTTTGCCGACGCGCACGTTCCGGGGGCGATCACCAAAGGGACGGCGACGGGCGAAGTGAACATTTACGCGCCCGCGTTTACCGCGTTCAACGGACTGTTGGTGAACGTGGAGACATTGGATCTCCGCACGCCGCAATATCTCAACCCATTATTTCCGCGTCTGCACGGGACGATCTCGGGACACGCGATGCTCGATTCGTCATGGCTGGATGTCCGGTTCCGTGACGCAGAAATTTTTCATCACGATGGGAACGCGCCGGTGTCGCGCGCGACGGGAAGCGGACGTGTGACGTGGGGCGAGCAGTACCTCACCTACGATCTCACCATGGTGGCCGATTCGCTGTCGTTTACGGCCATGCAGCAATCATATCCGTATCTTCCGTTCCGCGGCTCGTTCGCAGGGCCGGTACGTGTGACAGGGCAGAGTCCCGACCTCACGGTGAGCGCGTCGCTGTCGGGGCCGGCGGGTGTGCTCACGTACGACGGTCGCATGGACATGGAAGAGCCGGTGTACGGGGCGCACGGGCAAGGGACATTGGCCGGCGTCGATATGCAGCGGTTGTTCGGCAATCCAAAAATTCCCGTCACGTCGTTCAATGGCGTGTATGGCGTCGATGTCACGGGCGATTCCATCACGACGTTGACCGGCGCCGTGCAGCTGCACTCCGCCGCATCGACCGTGGGGAAGGCGCCGTTTCTCCCATCGGTCGCGTTGTTGCGATTCGACAAAGGGATGTTGACCGTCGACAGCGCGTTTGTGCAGACTGCCGATGGAAAGCTCGCCGCGCACGGGACATTGGGGTTGGCACCGGATCGCATCGGGACGCTCGACTATGACCTGACACTCGATTCGTTCAGCGCGCTCGATCGACTCTTGGGCCGCACCACCCCGAGTACGATCAATGGGATGGGGCACGTGACCGGGCAGGTGGCGGGCTCCATCGACACGTTGAATGTGACCGGCCAGCTCCTGATGCACAATCTGTCGTACGGTGCCAATAAAGCCGAGCGTGCCACGGGGACGTTGGCGCTGCGTGATGTGACGCGGACGCCGTCGGGGACGGTGAATGTGTCGCTCGATACCATCGCCACGCGCTTCATCCCGTTCACACGCATGGCGGCGTCCATCCGGATGTCGGACGCCAGGCATGGTGAGTTCAACGCCGACGTGATCGGCGCGGAACAAATTGGCGGCGCGGCGTCGGGCACGATTGCGATGGGCGATTCATCGGTGACGGTGCGGTTCGATTCCGCGCACGTGATACTCGATTCGCTCAACCGCTATCATCTCGCGGCGCCCACGACCGTCGTGGCCGACGCGAGCGCCGTGCAAGCCGATTCCATCGTGCTCGAGCGGACACAGGGCGGTGCCGTCGCGATGCGTGGCATTCGCGTGGCGGGTGATTCGATTCGTGGCTCGTTGCGGACCGACGCACTCGATCTGGCCATGCTCCAGCTGTTCGGATCACGCGTGACGCGGATGCATGGCCGGCTCGATGCCAGTGTGAATGTGAACGGGACGATGCGCGCCCCCAATCTGGCCGGCGCGATCACGTTGAACGACGGCTCGGTCTTTGTCCCGTCCATCGGCGGACGATTCAACAATATTGTCGCTAAGATCGCGCTGACGGGCGACACCGTGTTCGTGCGGCAGTTGACCGTGGAAACCAATAAAGAGCGCCACGGGATCTTGGCGGTGGACGGGCACGTGGTCCTCGCGCCCACGCAGCCCATCTTTGCGCTCCGTGTGCAAGCCAAGGACTTTCGTGCCATCGATCAGCGCGGGCTGGCGTCGCTCGATCTCTCCACGTCGCGTCCGATCACGCTCGACGGGCCGTACGATGGCGCGACGGTGCGTGGTGGCGTGCTGGTGAATCGTGGATCGGTGTACATCCCCGAGCTGATTCAAAAGCGCGTCGTCGATCTCAATGATCCTGAATTGTACGACGTGATCGACACCACGCTCGCGCAAAACCGAGCGCTGCTCCCCGAACCGCCCACCGATTTTTCCAAAAATTTGCGGTTGAACGACGTGGGCGTGGACATTGGCGACGATGTGTGGCTTCGGTCGGACGAAGCGAACATCAAGCTGGGGGGGTCGCTCAACGTCACCATGAGTGGGGCCGGTACGGGAGTGGCCAGCGGATCGCAGCTCGCGTTGCAGGGGACACTGCGCACCGTGCGTGGAACGTATCGGCTCAACATCGTGCCGTTGGTGCAACCCATCTTCGACGTGGAGTCGGGAACACTTCGCTTTTTTGGAACGCCAGGGCTCGATCCCGCGCTCAACATCACCGCCATCAACACCGTGCGGAAACCGTCGCAGAGCGTCAACCACCAGGACGTGCGGATCCGCGCGACCATCGGCGGCACGCTCTCCTCGCCCACGCTCACACTGTCGAGCGCCGACAATCTTCCGCTGACGCAGTCCGACTTGTTGAGCTATCTGATCACCGGCGAGCCGGCCTTCGCGCTGGACTACAACTCGCAAACGTACGTCGACCAGCTTGCCGCGGTGGCGATTCGCTCGGCGGGGAACGTGATCAGCAGCGCGATCCCGCGCTCGGTGTTCGACGTCGTGGAGCTGCAGACCGCCGGCGCGCGCGACCCCAACTCGGCGGCGCGCGAAGAAAACCCCACCCTGTATAACTTGCTCAACACGCGTGCGGTGCTGGGGAAACAGCTCAACAACAACCTGTTCCTCAACTTCAGCACCGGGTTCTGCGCGGAGAATTTCAAGAACAATCTCGGGTTCCGGTTGGAGTATCGTCTGGCGCAGACGTACCGTGTGCTGTTCGGCCTGGAGCCTGGATCGAGCGAGCTCACCTGCTCGCGGTCGCCGGGGGTACAAAGCATCCAGCAGACGCCGCCGCAGTTCGGCTTCGACCTGTTCCGTAGCTGGCGGTTCTAATGTCGCAGCGCGACGACGGCCGAGCGCTCGACGTCGTGTTGCGTCCGGTGCCTCGTACCGTGCTCCCGCCTGTCCGACGCGCCTTGCTCATCGTCAATCCCGCATCGCGTCGTGGCGCGCGGTGGCTCGAGCCGGCCACGGCCGAGCTGCGCCGGCATGGAGTGACGGTCGATGTGGGGCTGACCCGAGGGCCGGGTGACGCCGCCGAGCTGGCTCGGACCGAGACGGCGGATGGGAGCTATGATGCCGTGTTTACCCTGGGCGGCGATGGGACCGCCATCGAGGTGGTGGGCGCGCTCCGCCAGACCGACATTCCAGTCGGGGTCTTGCCTGGAGGCACGGGGAATTTGCTGGCACGTGCCTTGGGCACCCCGATGGGGATCCGTCGCGCGGTCCGTGCCCTCCTGGCGGGGGACGTGACGCGGATCGATTTGGGGCGTCTGGCCGATGGACGGTATTTCGCCATCGGCGTGGGCTTTGGGATCGACGCACGGATGATCGCCAACGCATCGCCTCGATGGAAACGCCGTCTCGGGATTTTGGCGTACATCATCACGGGGATGATGGCGGTGCTTCGGCGCACGCCGTGCGAAGTCCACATCACCACGGACGGCGTCTCATACACGCGACGTGCCTCGGCGGTGTTGGTCGCCAACATCGGCACCTTGCTCAATGGTCTCGTCACGTTGGGTCCGGGGATCGGAGCGGCGGATGGTGTGTTAAACATCTGCCTGTTCGATCCTACGTCGTTGTGGGATGCGCTCCGCATCACACGCAAGCTCGTGATGCGGGATTTTCGTCCCGATCCGGCGATGGCGTATTACCACGGGACGTCGATCACCTTGGCCTCGACGCCGTTACAAGCGGCGCAGGCCGATGGTGAGTTGCTGGGTGCATTTCCCGTTCACGTGGTAGCCGAACCGTCCGCGGGCTGTATAATTGTGCCAAGGCGGGGTCTGATCTGAACGTACAGCACCTGAGCTTGTCCCATGATCGACACCCTCAATCTCGCCATGCCCAACGTCACGACCGGCGTCATGCAGGATGATCCGCATGCCGACTCCGGCGATGAGAACGCGGCGGGGACACATCGCGATGTATCGATTCACGACGGATCGGTGCACGAGGGACCGATCCATACGGTGCACTCCGCGATCGCGCTCACGAGCGGTGTGGTCGGACTGGTGCGCGACCTGGGGCGTGAGACCGTCGAGCGACGGGCGGCGCAGGAGCATGAGCGGCTTCGGCGGCAGCTGAGTCAGGCACAAAAGCTCGAGGCGATCGGCCAACTGGTGAGCGGTGTGGCGCACGAGCTCAACAACCCCTTGGCTGCGGTGATGGCGTACGCGCAAATCGTCTTGAGCGGTACTGACCTCCAGGGCGACGATCTCCAGGCCATGGAGACCATCGTGCACGAGACCAAGCGCGCGGCCAAGATCGTCTCCAGCTTGTTGACCTTCGCGCGGCAACATCAGCCCGAGCGGACCATCACCGACGTCAACCAGATCGTGACCGATACGATCGCGTTGCGGCGATACGCGCTCACCGATCAACGCATTCTGCTGACACTCGATCTGGACGATACGTTGCCGCTCACGTGGGCCGACAACTTCCAGATTCAGCAGGTGCTGTTGAATCTCATCAGCAACGCCGAGCATGCGTTGCGCGAGTGGGGCGGGGGGCGCTCGCTTACCATCGCCACCGAGCTGCGTGGCGAGACCATCGCCCTCTCGGTCTCCGACACCGGACCAGGGATCTCGGCGGCCGATGTCGAGCAGATTTTCAACCCGTTTTTCACCACCAAAGGGGTGGGTGAGGGGACCGGGTTGGGGTTGGCCATCTCCGACGGGATCGTCCGGGAGCATGGCGGGCGGATCCGGGTGGAGAGCACCCCGGGGGCCGGCGCCTCGTTCATCGTGGAGCTACCGCACGTGGATCCGGCGGGCGCGTTCATCGAGCGGCTGCCGCCGCGCCCCAAAAATCGCGCATATATTACCGATCGGGCGCGCTAGCCGTCTTTCTTCAAGCCCCGTTTGCCCGGTATACCGCGAACGTAGGGGCTGACCGGAACGTGAGGAGCTGACGTGGGTGAGCTGCGTGAACACGAAGGGATGCGATGCCGGAGCTGCGGGAACGAAGAACGCGCCTCCGAAGGCTACCCGTGTGCCACGTGCGGAACGTTCATCTGCCTCATGTGCGTGTTCAAGGGCGTGGTACGATGCGTCACCTGCGACATGGCGGCCAGCGATCCGGCCTCCACGATGATCACGCGGATCGACGCGGTGACCCCGGTCACGCCCGCCGCCGCGATGGCGGATCCGTCGTTGTTGCGTCCGCCAGGGAACGTGCCATTGGCGAGCGGGCCATTGGCGAGCGGGCCGCTGGCGGCACCCGCCGTGCCACCCGTTGCATCGCCCTTCGCACCGCCCGCCGCGCCACCGTCATCCCCCACTTCGTCGGCACCGTCGGCGTTGTCGCAAATTCCCGGGTTCGTACTCCCCGACTGGCCGGATCATTGAGTCCTGCCGAGTTTGTCGTGGTGTGTGTACCGGAGTGCACGACGGCATGATCACGCGAGCGACCGTGCGTGTAGCGATCGCGCCGCTCCTGCACGAAGGGCGCGCGTCGGCCACGCAGGTGTCGCAACTCTTGCGCGGGCATCCGGCCGACGTGGTGGAGCGTCAAGGCGACTGGTTGCGTGTGCGCGGCGCCGACGGCTACGACGGATGGTGCCACGCGGGCTATCTCACCATCGAGTCGCTGGCCTCGGCCGAGCCACTCCGCCCGGCATGGCATGACGAACGCCGCATGTCACTCGGCTGTACCGTTCGATCGCCGATGGGGACGTATGCGACGCTCCCGCTGGGGGCGATGCTCGATCCGGATGAGACCGCGGTGGGCGGATTGGCGATGAATCATCGCGGGCGCACGCGATATTTCGCGCAGCAAGGCGAGCTCTTGGTACACCGGACGACTCAGCTGTATTCCGGAGCGCCATATCTTTGGGGAGGGGTCACGCCCTGGGGAGCGGACTGTTCCGGAATGGTGCAAACGATGTTCGCGTTAGCTGGTGTCCCGTTGCCGCGCGATGCGTGGCAGCAGGCCGAGGTGGGCACTAAACTGGGGAACGAGCTGGGGGAGCTGCGTTCGGGCGATCTCCTGTTTTTCTCCGATCGTGACGACGGACGCATCACACACGTGGCGATGTCGCGCGGTGGCGCGAGCGTGGTGCATTGCTCGTTGTCCAACGGTGGTTTTGGTATCAACGCGCTCGACGCGCGCGATACCGTGTCGGTTCGGTTGCGTGATACCTTTCGATTGGCGACACGCGTGTTGTAGATTGTTGACGTGATGCAAGAACGCAAAACGGCGCGGCCCAATCATGGAGCCGCGCCATTTTTTTACTACTGCCGAACGACTACGCCGGGAGTGACATCCCCCGCGACGACAGCGGGAGCACCGGGGTGGGGCCGTTCACCATCAAATTGATGAGCGACACCGTTTTACCAGCAAGATCGACGTGCATGGAGTACCGGCCAGCGGTGTCGATGGGAAGATCGATGACCGCGATGACCGGAAGATCCATTTCGATGGTACTGTCGGTTGGCGCTTCGAGATGGAGCTCGCCGGTGGAGGTCCAGAGCTCCGTCCCGCGCGGATTGACCCAGCGGAACGTCATCAGATGCTTCCCCACATCGGCCGCCGTCCCTTTGAGGCGGATGACGAAATGCGTGCGAGGGTGCACCGAGGGGAACGTCGTCACCTGCAGGGCGTCGAAGATGCCCATGACATTGAGCTTGCCTTCCTGAGACAGGTTGGCCGCGTCGGCGAATACCGCGAAGGAAATGTGCACGTCGAAAGATAATGGAGGGACGCTGTCCGGTGTGCGGGTACAACTAGATACGCCAAGGGCGTGCCGTCCATTTCGCGGTGCTCGGCAGCGGCGGACACCGGGGGTCGGACAGTCGAACTTCCCTCCCGCGACTACATTTCTTCCATGCCGACCGTCCAACGCGAGCCGGCGACCGCCGAACGGCCCAACGCGCCGGTCGCGGCTCCCGGCACCGCATCCCCTACACCCACCGCCACACCCCACGCGAGCCCCCTCCCTGGGGGCTCGGCGTTCGGTACGACCGATCTCCTACTGCTGTTCACGGTGACGGTGTGGGGGATCAACTATAGCGCGGTCAAATACGGCAGCCAGGTCATGACGCCATTGGCGTTCACGTGGTTGCGTGTTCTGATTACGGCGATCACGCTGTTGGGGATCGCGCTGTTCCGCTCCGCGTCGTGGCCCCGCCCTCGCGATCTCCTCGGTTTGCTCGCGCTCGGCGCGCTTGGCAACGGGGTTTATCAGCTCTTTTTTGTCTTTGGTGTGTCACAAACTCGTGTGGCCGACGCGGCGTTGCTTGGCGCCTCGTCCCCCATCGTGGTGGCGATCATCAGCCAGCTGCGCGGTACGGAACGAGCGCGGTGGCGAACCCTGCTTGGCATCGTACTCTCGATCGCCGGGGTCGCGGTCGTCGTCTTTGGGAGCACGGCGGGGACCCATGGGCAGGGATCGTGGCTGGGGATCGGGTTGGTGCTGGCCGCGGTGATCTGTTGGAGTGCCTTTACCGTGCTCTTGCGTCCTTTCACCCTGCGCGTCGACCCGCTCCAACTGCATGCGTTGGGAATGGTGGGCGGGATGATTCCGCTGGCATTCGTGACGCCGGCCGTGCTTCCGAGCGTGTGGCGCGGATTCGCGACTCCAATGTGGCTGGTGGTGGCGTACAGCAGCTGGGTGTCGATGGGGTTAGTGTATCTCTTTTGGTTTCGCGGTGTGAAAGTGTTAGGGCCGACAAAGACGGCCATTTACTCCAATTTGCAGCCTGTGGTCGCGATCCTCTTCGCGTGGGCCGTCCTGCATGAGATGCCGACCGCGTGGCAAGGGCTGGGTGCCGCGACCATTATCGCGGGCATTTTTCTCTCTCGTACGTAACTCTGTCTTTGTGACTGAATGAAGCTTGTTTTACTCGATATCGATGGGACGATTCTGAGCAGCAGTGGCGCGGGACGCGCCTCCATGGAGCGGGCGCTGACCGCGGTGTTCGGCACGCCGGGGTCGTCGTCGTTTCACTATGATGGCAAGACGGACCGGCAGATCGTGCGTGAGTCGATGCGGTTAGAAGGGTTTGACGAAGCGACGATCGACGCGCGTATGGACGCGGTGATCTCGGCGTATCTGGGCGGTTTGAACGATGCACTCACCGACACCTCGCGTATGGTGCGGCTCCTTGACGGCGTGCATGCGTTGATCGAAGAGGTCCATGCGCGGCACGACGCGGTGCTCGGTCTGCTCACTGGGAATGTCGAGGATGGCGCGAAACTCAAGTTGGGATCGGTGGGGCTGGACTACGCGCGGTTCCGAGTCAACGCTTTTGGATCGGATCACGAAGTGCGTGGCGAGCTGCCGGCGATCGCGCGGGAGCGGATGCGTGAGACGTACGGCGTGGCGTTGGATGGACGCGACGTCATCGTGATTGGTGATACGCCGGCGGATATTGATTGCGGCCGAGCGATCGGCGCGCGTGCGTTGGCGGTGGCGACGGGGCGGTATTCGTTGGTGGAATTGCAATCGCACGGTCCGTTCGCCGCATTTGAGGATTTGAGCGACACGGCCGCGGTGCTCGAGGCCATTTACGCCGAGTGATCCGAGGTGGGAGGCGCCATGCGTGAAGTCGAGTTGAAGGCGGTTGTGGATGATCTGGCGTTGCGTCGTGCGCGTGTCGAGGCGGCGGGCGCAACGCTCGTCTTTGTCGGGCGGCTGGAAGATCGGCGGTACGACACCGCGGACCGCCGGCTCGTGCGCGACGATCTCGTGCTCCGGCTGCGGACCTATCGAGATGTGAGAGGTGTGCGGTCGCACCTCGACTGGAAAGGGCCGACCGAGCGGGTGAATGGCTTCAAAGTGCGCGACGAGCTCAGCACGTCGGTGGGAGATGGCGACATGTTGGCAACGATGCTCACGCATTTGGGATATGAGATCGTGCGAGAGATCGATCGTCAGATCACGCAATACGAATGGCGTGGGACGACGATTCGGTTCGAGGAGTACCCTCGGATGGATATTCTTGTCGAAGTCGAAGGGACGCCCGAGGGGATCGAGGCGGCGATCGAAATGGTGGGGTTAGCGAGGGGAGTATTTACAGCGGGGCGGCTCCCTGACTTCGTGGCGGCGTATGAGCGGCGAACGGGGGTGTTGGCCGCGTTGAGCGACCGCGAGGTCGTCGACGGCTCGCGGCGTGGGGGCGCGGAGGCGTAGCATCTCCCCATGCGTGTGGCATATGTCCATGGCACGACGCAACTCTGGGTGCGGGACGCTCTGGCTTTTCTGTGAAACGTGCTAACTTGTGCGCATCTCTGTAGCGGAGCTGATATGTCGATCGTGAAACGTGTGTCATCATTCATGAATTTGTCTCGTCAGCGTCATCGGCATTGGATTGCCGCGGCCGTGTGTCCGGTGATGGCGATGACCATGTTTGGACGCGGTGATGCGCGTGGTGTCGAGACGTTGGCGCGAATTGCGGCGGCACCATCACCGCATCCGGATCTGATGCAATCTGCGGTCGTCCCCGACTCCGATCTGGTGGCGGACGTTCAGCTATACTATCCCCATGACAGCAGTCACGCGAGCATCCCGGTCGTCATGGGTGGAACTTCGTGGTGGCTCGATGTGGACCTGGGCGCGGAATCAGGATTGTTGTGGCCAGCCGCGCGCAAGGCGCTCGATGCGCATGTCGGCTTGTTAGGTGGGACCATGGTGTCCGGCTATGGTGGAGAGACGCCTGCGGAGCAGGTCTCGGTCGACTCGGTCAAGGTTGGTTCGGTGACGCGGACGAGTCTCACCTTTCTCGTGATGGATCTCGAGACGCAGATGCATCTTACCCCATCGAAGGTGCATCCGATCTCCGGAATCATCGGGCGGAGCTATTTCGCGTCGTACGATCTCGTCTTCGATTTTCCCGCCCAGCGCTTTCGTATGTACACGACGCAGGATTCCGCGCGGGGTGTTGCGCGGACCAAGGGGATGACGTGTGTCAAGAACCGTATGTCCGACCGGACGGAGATGATCATCGTCCCGATCACGGTGAACGGTCAACGTTCATCTGGGTTTCTCGACACGGGTGCACGACTCACGACGTTGGATTGGGAGCTCGCGCAAAAAATCGGCGTGACGCCGACCTCCAAAGGGGTCAAGCCTGTGGACACGTGGAGTGGCGGTGTCGGTGGGGAAATCAAGGAATACACCGTGCCTGGTGTGCGCCTGACCGTGGATGGTACTCCGCTTCGCGATCGCGTGCTGCGCTTTGGGCGCGAGATCATGCCGACGTCGTCGTCACTGGAGGATGCGGATCAACCGCACGTCATTCTTGGACTCAATAGCATCAGCGATCGAGTGTTGTTGATTTCGTGGAGCACGAACCAGGTGTGCCTGGGACCGCGGAGCACGGCTAAGTAAAAGTGTTTCGTCTACTATAAAGCAACGTTACATATCTCGAGTCCGCGCCCCATAATGGCGCGGACTTTTTCGTTGCGCGATATGAAGCGGGCGCATACTGTTGTGGCATGAGCGCCCTGGCGACCTTCTTGGCCAGCGCGGCCGATGGCCCGCGTGACGGCGTCATACGTGCGGCGCCGGCGTTGTTGGGGATACCGGAAGCCGAGATCATCGGCCGGCTTCGGATCGATGACGAGCGTATTTACGAACGTCTGTACCGTGTTTTTCGTCCGCGTCTTGCCGCTATCGCACGGGAATATGTATCTCAGGCTATGGCGGACGAGATTGCGCATGATGTGCTGACGCTTGTGTGGGAGCGACGCGCCACGTGGCCGATCGAGCGAGGGTTGGCGACATATTTGTATGCATCGGCCAGAAATCGCGCGCGTGATCAGATTCGGCATGATGGCGTTGTCGGTCGTGTCGTGGCGCGTGGCATCGAAGCTTCCGAAACACCGGCGGCCGGTGCGCCGCCCGGGTTGCCGGATGCCATTCTCGAACGGAGCGAGCTGGGACAGGCATTTGTTAGAGCACTTCGCGCCCTTCCCGATGGTGCGCGTGTGGCGTTCACGCTGCGATGGGTGCACCAGCTCAGTTATCCTGAGATCGCCGAAATCATGAATGTGAGTGAGCCTGCCGCGCGGAAGCAGGTATCGCGCGCGCGAGAAACGTTGCTCACCCAGCTCACCGCGTTTCTCTAACAACCTCGCGGTTTTTTTTGCGCCCGATGTCACAACGGGCCGGTCTGTCCGTTAGGAGGGCATGGATACCGGTCGGGACGGGAGGGTAGCGAGCGACGCTGAGCTCCTCGAGCAGTATGCGATTCGAGGTGAGGAGGCGTTACGGGATCCGCGGATCGCGGCGTATCTGGCTGCGCACCCCACACTGCGACAGGAAGTGGATGCCGGGCTGGCCGTGTTGCGTCGGGCCATAACACCGGATCCGGTCGCCACGGCAGCTCCTGCAGCGGCGTCTCCGCGTGCGCAGCGGCGTGAGGTAATGGACGGTGTGGTTGCTCCCGATAAGCATTTCGGGTCGCGATTTATCGATTCGTGGGGTGCGCGATCTTCGCGTTCCGAGACACAATCCTTGCGACGGAACACGTGGTCCTGGTCTCGTACAATGCGTTATGTCCTCGTGTCGATATGCGCAGCCATTGTGAGCGGAATCGCCATCCTATCACGGCGTGCTGATGTGGGGACGACCCCTCATACACGAACGTATGCGACTCATGCAGGAGAGCGTGCTCTCGTTTCTCTCGAGAACGGAACGCAGGCATTGCTCGGGCCCGTGACGACGCTCACCGTCGCGACAAATTCGCATCGCGGGGGCACATATATAACGGTGGATGGCCAGGCGCTCTTCACTGTCTTGCATCACGATCGGAGTGCGCTCGTCGTACGCGCTGGGCATGCGATGGTACGGGTCCTCGGCACGACATTCGTGGTTCGGCGATATGCGACGGATTCAGTCACGCAAATCGTCGTGCAAGAAGGACGGGTATCGGTTCGTGGGATTGCCGATGCCAATGTTTCTGCGAATGGGGCGGTGCTCAGCGCGAACACGATTGGCATCGTAGATGACTCCGGACGCGTCGACGCCATTCCCAACATCGCGGTTGAAAATTACACCGCGTGGACACGAGGTGAATTGGTGTTCCAGCAAACCCCGGTACGTGACATCGTCTCCGAACTGAACCGGGTGTATGCGGCCCATATTCAGGTCGCAGATTCATTGCTCAACCGCCGGGCGTTGACGTTGACCGTCTCCGTCGCGCAACTGTCGCTCGGAGATGTGGTGGAAGCCGTGGCCGTCGCGTTGGATGCCCACGTTGTACGAAGGAATAACCAACTCATGATTGTTCCGGGGCTTTTGCCATCCCGCCGGTCAACGTCACCTCACAATAGCATTTCCACACTGGAGCGCCAATATGGTCGGTAGTCGGGTTCGTCGCATGCTGATGCGATGCGGAGTTGCCGCGTTGGCTAGTATCGTTTTCATGCCACGGATGGGATATGCGCAACGCATCGCCGCGGCCACGCACGAGCATTCGCGCGATACACAACGGGTAACGGTCAGTGTCGAGCAAGCTCCATTGACGACCGTATTGCGTCTGCTGGCGAAACAGGCCGGGCTCGTGCTCGTGTATGACGCCACCCTCGTTCCGGCCGATACGCGAGTCTCGTTGCACGTCCAGGATGCGACGGTGGATGCGGCGTTTCAAGAAGTACTTCGCGGGACAGGGCTGATCGCACGTGTCATGGAATCCGGGACCGTGGCGATCGTTCGAGATCCTGACCGCCGGAGTATCGCCGGGAGCATCCTTGGAACCGTCGTGAATAGCCGAACGAAGCAGCCCCTCCCCGGAGCAAACGTTACGCTCGACGATAGCGTGCGACGAGTCACCACGGATACCAATGGACGGTTCCAGTTTACCGGGGTCGCCGCGGGATCCTACCGGATAACAGTCCGCGTGCTCGGATATACACGGCAAACGAAGGTCGTGACCGTAGCGGACGATCAAACAGCGACG
>Ga0105237_10004067_pt1 | contig 17056 bp, 10 predicted proteins | sample KBSC24metaG_FD_81520 | JGI IMG/M metagenome (GOLD analysis project Ga0105237, IMG submission 81520) | Corn rhizosphere microbial communities from Kellogg Biological Station, Michigan, USA - KBS C2-4 metaG | ecosystem: Host-associated > Plants > Roots > Rhizosphere > Soil | place: Michigan, USA... | reverse complement strand
GATCGGTCGTGTAGCAGCCATCGAGATCGGCGGAGATGTCGCGCTCGTTATCCCATACCTGGCGCTTGTCCTCCTTGGGGTAGTGCCAGTGCCCATCCACGTGGCGCACATAACCGAAATAAGAATCGAAACCGCGTTTGGTCGGGAAAGCGGGCCAGTCGGCAAGCCCCGCCGTGGCGGCGGCTGGGCTCTTCTCTCCGGGGCCGCCTTGCAGCCCCCATTTGCCGATGGCGCCAGTCGCATAGCCGGCGGCCTTGAGCACCGTCGCGAGGTTGTGATTATGCTCCAGCGCCTTGTCGAACTGGTTGTCGCGCACGTTGGCGTGGCCCTGGTGTACGCCGAGGAGGAGCGACGCGCGGGATGGGGCACAAACTGGCGCCGGACAATAGTAATTCGGCAGTTGCACGCCCTCGGCTGCCATCTTGTCGATTTGCGGTGTGAGATGCCACGGTGCGGAGCGGTCGCCTTTGTCGCGGAGCTGGTTCTGGAAGAAAATGCCGATGTCACCGTAGCCGAGGTCGTCGGTGAGGATGAAGAGGATGTTCGGCTTGTGGGGAGCGAATTCGGCGGAACGGACGATGGCCATGGGAACCAGCAGAAGGACAGCGAGGGGGAGGAAGCGCTTCATGGGGACGACGATAGTTTGGGCGGAAGGCGTTGGGCGAAGCAATTCACCGGACACATCGGCGCGGGCGATAGCGGCGCTGAAACCAAGGAAGATTGACAAGGAGCCAGCCAGCAATTGGGGGTGCTTTTTCATGGGCTCAGCCAGTTCGGATGGGTAGCGACGTTTGCAGGGAGCAAGAAAAGTGATATATCAGCGGGTCTTTTCCCCCTTTCGTGAAAGTCGTCCCCCTCCTCATTTCCTTGCTTGCCGCCTGTCCGGCCGTCAGTTCCTTCGGCGCACCGGCCGCCGTGCCTGCCGCCCCGGTCACCTTCGAAAAGGCTGTCAAGCCGCTCCTCGATGATCATTGCCTGAATTGCCACGACGCGGACAAGCACAAGGCGGGACTACGTCTCGATAACCTGCCCGCCGATTTCCGGGACGAAAAAACAGCGGCCACCTGGGTGAAGGTTTTCGACAAGATGTGGAGCGGCGAAATGCCGCCCAAGAAGGAGCCGCGTCCCCCGCAGGCCCAACTCGTCGGAGCGGGACAATTTCTCTACGCGCAATTGCAGGCGGCCTCGCTCGACCGGCAGCAGAAAAAGGGGCGCGTGATCGTTCGCCGGATGAATGGGACCGAATATCAGAATACCCTGCGCGATCTGCTCGGCACCAATGTCACGGTCAAGGACATGCTGCCGGAAGACAACACGACCGCGGGATTCGACAATGTCAGCACCGGACTGGATCTCTCCGCGACGCACTTCCTGCTCTACCAGGAGGCGGCGGCCAAGGCGATCGCCTCGGTCATTCCCAACAATCCTCCCATCCCGTTCAGTGACATGCGCACGGGCAAGGAGATGAGTGAGAAAGGCCCCAATTTCAAACAGACGCTCGGCCGTAGTTGCATGCTCAAGGGCGATGGACTTGTCATCTTCAGCACGCTGCCACGCTACGGCTTGTGTGCCACCGCCTCGGTGCCCACGGCGGGCCGTTACCGGATCACGATGTCCGCCTGCGCCGTCGGCGCCGACGTGAAATCGATTCCCGTCGGGTTCATGACCGTGGAGTCGAGTGGGCGCGAATCGCCCATCCTGCGCGAAGTGCACGATGTTCCCGCGGGCAAGCCGACCGAGATCAAGTTTGAGTTTGACCTCGCGCGCCGGCAGCAGTTCGTCGCGAATATGCTGACCACTTGGGACAGCCGGCGTTTCAAGAAGCCGATCGAGGAATACGCCGGCCCGGGGCTCCAGGTGGATTGGATCAAGGTGGAAGGGCCGATCGATGCCTTCCCTCCGCCTTGCTACAACAATCTCTTCGCGGGCGTGCCGCTCAAGGCGCGCTCCGTGGTGAAGGCCGAGGCGGCGGGCACGAAACCGCCGACCATTCCAGATAATCGCGCCGAGGCGCAGTGGTTCGCCGATCCGCTCGTGCCGGCGTCCGCCAAGCCCAAGCAGGACGCGGAACGGCTCATCCGCGCTTTTCTCCCGCGCGCCTTCCGGCGGCCGGTAAACGAGGAAACGCAACAGCATTTCATCCAGAAGACCGTCGCCAAGCTCGATGCGGGTTACACGTTCGCCGACGCGATGACCTATGGCTACAAGCTTATCCTGTCGTCGCCCGATTTCCTCTTCCTGAGCGACACCGCGGCCACCGCGGCCACGCCGCAGGGCGATCTGCCGTCGCCCAAGCTCGACGACTACGCCCTCGCGGAGCGGCTCTCGTATTTTCTGTGGTCCAGCCTGCCCGACGAAGAACTGCTGGCCGCGGCCCGCCGGGGCGACCTGACCGCCAAGCCCGTAGTCCTGCACGCGCAAGTGGAGCGCATGCTCAATTCTCCGCTCGCCCACCGTTTCACCGAGAATTTCGCCGGCCAGTGGCTGGATCTCCGCAAGATCGATTTCACCATTCCTGACCCGGTGCTCTATAGCGACTTCGACCATCTGCTGCTCTGGGCGATGCCGAAAGAGTCGCAATCCTTTTTCGAGGAGGTGGTGCGCAACGACATGAGCCTGCTCAATTTCGTCGATTCCGACTGGACGATGCTCAATGAGCGGCTGGCGGAGCTCTATGGAATCCCGGGTGTGAGCGGCAGCGATTTTCGCAAGGTAAAGCTGCCCCCGGGGAGCCATCGCGGCGGCGTCATGACGCAGGCGAGTGTGCTCAAAGTCACCGCCGACGGCACCCGCACCTCACCGGTCCTGCGGGGCAAGTGGGTCCTGGAGCGGATCCTCGGCCAGCCCCCGGCCCCGCCGCCGCCCGATGTTCCCGCGATTGAACCCGACATTCGCGGCGCCACGACGATCCGCGAACAGCTCGACAAGCATCGCAATACGCCGGCCTGCGCCACGTGCCACACCCGCATCGATCCACCCGGCTTTGCCATGGAGAACTACGATCCGATCGGCAACTGGCGCGACTTTTACCGCGTGACCGCCAAGACCAAGGCGGGTATCGTGGAACTGCCGCGCAATACGGGCCGCCCCGCGTATCACGGCCCTGATGTCGAGCAAGGCGGCCAGACGCCCGAAGGCAAGCCCTTCAAGAACATCGACGATTACAAAAAGATCCTCCTCGAAAACAAAGACCAGCTCGCCCGCAATCTGACGCAGAAGCTCATGATCTATGCGACCGGCGCCGACATCCAATTCGCCGATCGCGAAGTCGTGGAGGGAATCGTCAACCGTGAGCGCGCGCGGAACTACGCCTTCCGAACTCTTATCCATGAAATCGTCGCCAGCCGGGTCTTCTTGAACAAGTAACCGCCCGCCCGACGCCTTCCCTCGTAGCTTGTAGTCCAACCCACTCGTCCCATGCCGCTCCCACACATCGACCGCCGCACCTTCCTCCGCGCCACCGGCGTGGCCATCGGACTTCCCTTCCTCGAAGCCATGATGCCGGCCACAGCCGCGGAGGCGAAGAAGGCCCTGGCCCAACCCAAGCGCATGGTCCTCGTGGGCCAGCCCCTCGGCATGTACGGCCCGAATTTCTTCCCCGAGAAAACGGGGCTGGGCTATGAGCCGAGCCGCTATCTGAAGAGCCTCCAGGCGCTCCGCGACCGGTTCACGGTTTTCTCCGGCATGTCGCACCGTTATGCCGCCGGACACTTCGCCGAGGTAGGCATCTTCACCGGGGTGGCGCCGGAGTTCATCCGCGACAAGGACATTAAGAACGGCATCTCGCTCGACCAGGAAGTGGCCTCTCACATGGGCAACCAGACTCGCTTTTCGTCGCTCATCATCGGAGGCGGCGACGTGTCCTGGAATCGGCGGGGCGTGCGCATCCCGGCGGAGCAGCGCGCGACCCAAGTATTCCGCAAGCTTTTCATCGCCGGCACACCCGAGGAAGAGGCCCGGGAACTCCAGCGCGTGAAAGATGGCCAGAGTATTCTCGACGACGTGGGCGATCAGATCAACGCACTGAACCGAAAGGTGGGCAGCAACGATCGCGCGCGCCTCGACCTATTCCTCACCTCCGTCCGTGAAGCCGAGCAGACCCTCCAGCAGGACGAACACTGGAGCACGACGCCGAAGCCGAAGGTCGATTTCCAGGTGCCGACCAGCGACTACGGCGGCCCGCAATTGCTCGAGCGTTCCCGGCAATGGTACAACATCGTCCATCTCGCGCTGCAGACGGATTCCACGCGAGTCGTCTCACTGTGGCTCGGTACGCAGGAGCGGCCGGAGATTCCCGGCGTCACGATCGGCCATCACGATGCGTCGCACCATGGCCAGGACCCGGCCAAGCTCGGGCAACTGGCCTTGATCGAAGAAGCTGAGATCCAGGTGCTGGGCGAGTTCCTGGAGAAGATGAAGGCCAGCCAGGATGGGGACCAGAGCCTGCTCGATCGCACCTCGATCCTCTACACGAGCAACCTCGGCAACTCATCCTCACACGACAACAACAACCTGCCGATCATCCTCGCGGGTGGCGGCTTCAAGCATCAGGGACACGTCGGCTACGACGCGAAGAATAACACCCTGATGTCGGCCCTCTACCTCCGGATGCTCCACCAGATGGACATCGAGGCGAAGTCCTTCGGCGCGAGTACCAGCGCGATTGGCGAAGTGTAGAGCGGGCCGAGGTTCCTCTTCTTCTCTAAAGGCAAGCAGGCCATGTCACTTCATTTCGAAGTCTTGGCCACGAAAACCTGCGGAAACGGGTCTTCTTGAACAAGTAGTCGCCCGGCGGCCCGCCTTTTGTCATCTTCCGATCTCCCCCATGAACGCTCAACGAATCGACCGGCGCGTTTACCTCCGCGCTTCCGTCCACGTGTTTGCCTCCCTCCTCGCGGCGCAGCTCGCCCATGGCGTCGAAACGCCCGTGGCCGACGCGAAGCCCTGGCTGAAGTTTCAATACAAGTCCGAGGGCATCGAAGTCCCCGCCGCGACGGCCGATGAGCCAAGGGTGAAGGCTTTCGGCCCCGACACCGTCAAAGCCGCGGCGAAATATCTCGATGACGGTGCGCATCATTGGGTGCGGGAGAAATCTTGCATCGCGTGCCACAGCACCGGCGTCTACATGGTCGAGCGATCGGCACTGACCAAGCAGCTCGGCAAACCCAGTGAGGAAATCCTCCAGGATTTCATCAAGACCGTGCCCAAGTCGCCCGGCAAACCGGGTGATGGTTCGCTGGCATCCATTTGGCGCAGCCTGGGCCTCGCTTCCTGGGACAAACACGTCACAGGAAAGCTCAGCGAGCCCACGGATCAATCGCTGCGTCACATGTTGTCGATTCTCCCGGAGGAGGGTTTCTATCAGACGATCAAGCTGGTCGAAATTCCTTACATCACGACGCGTTTCGAGCTGACCGTGCAGGCGGCGCGGGCCATCGCGACGGCGCCCGGCTGGCTGGAGAATCTCAAGGACCCTGACCTGCTCGCGAAGATCGAGCGCATGAAAAAACGCCTGCGCGACCATCAACCCGTCAGCGACTACGAACTCGCGATGAAGCTCCGTCTGGCGTCGCTCATGCCGGAACTCGTGCCGGACGAAGTCCGAGCTGCCGCCACCGCGATGCTTTGGCGGCAACAGCAGCCCGACGGCGGATGGTCCACGCGGCGCATGTCCGATGTGATGAACTGGCGGCAGGAGGCATTTCCACCGACCGAGAAATACAAATGGACCGAGGCGATGGACCCACAGGTCGTTGCGCTCATCCAGGGGGAGCCGGATGCGGCGAACCCGGGGAGCGATCCTTACATGACGGCCTTTGCCATCGTGCTCCTGCGCGAGAGCGGCGTGCCCGCGAGCGACGCGCGGATTCAACGCGGCGTCGCCTGGCTCAAGGCAAATCAGCGCGTGAGCGGCCGCTGGTGGATGAAGTCGCTCTATCGCGACACCTATCACTACATCACTTACATCAGCACCACGCAGGCCTTGCGGGCGCTGGCTCTGTGCGATGAAATTGGTGAGTTGGCCGCGGCCAATTCTGCCACGCCGTCCGTGAAGCAGTGAAAGTGGACATTCAAGCGAGCGGCGCGAATCACGCAGCCGCGAATTTATTCGCGGTCCTGGTACGGCGAATAAATTCGCCTCTACGTCGGCGTGTCGTTCGAAGCGCACTGGCCGGCCTGCTGGCTTTCCTCGGCTTAATCGGATGCCCTGCCGCCGAAATGGCCGTCCATCGCGACCTGGCCTACGCCGAACCCAGGAGCGAGCGGCAGAGCCTGGACATCTACTCGCCGGCGAAGGACGCCCACGGACCGGTGATCATCTGGATTCACGGGGGCGGCTGGCAGAGGGGCGATAAATCCGCGCTGGCCGTGGGCAAGCCTGAGCAGCACCTGCTCAAACCACAGGCGTTCGTCGATCATGGCTGCGTCTTTGTCGCGATCAACTATCGCTTCATCCCGAATGTGGATCTCAAGACGATGGCTGGCGACGTGGCCAGGGCCATCGGTTGGGTGAAGCGAAACATCGGGCAATATGGAGGCGATCCCGGCTCCCTCGTGGTCATGGGCCATTCTGCCGGGGCACAACTGGCTGCCTTTCTTTGCACAGACGAGGAGTTCCTGAAGGCGGAAGGTCTCTCCCTACGTGATATCAAGGGATGCGCACCGGTGGATGGGGATTCTTACTACCCGGCCCTGCAAATCGAGACGGCCGAACCCAAACTGGCGGCGAGTTACCGGCTGAAGTTTCCCGATGGCCATGATCGGGAACTGTCCTCTGTCCTGCATATCGCGAAGGACAAGGGGATCCCGCCATTTTTGATTCTCTGCGTTGCCGACTATCCGCAGAGCGGATCCGCCCTGCAGTCCGAGATTCTCGGTCACTACCTCAACCAGGCCGAGGTCGCGGCGAAAGTGGTGGCCGTGCCGGGTAAAACGCACGCTACGCTCAATGCCGATTTGGGATTGCCGGGAGATGAATCCACCCGGGCGTTGCTGGAGTTTGTCGATCACGTGACGAAGACGCCGCCTTGAAGCAGATTACAAAACGAGCTCGATTTCGAAGAACGGCCGTGGCCCTGTTCACGGCGTTCGGGATGTTCGCTCAGTGCCTGAATGCCGCTGCCGCCGGACCAGCCCTGCCAGTGGTCCCCGCGGAAATCCCGCCGCAGATTCAGGTGCTGAAACCGGGCGTAAAGCTCACGCTGCTCGCGGAGCACCCGGACCTGGTCACGCCCACGGGCATCGATGTCGATGCCAAGGGCAACATCTGGCTGATCGCGTGCCACACGCACTTTCGTCCCGAGGGCTACCAGGGGCCGGCCCACGATGAGATCCTGGTATTCGATCGCGACGGCAAGCACCGGCGCGTCTTTTACAATAGGACGAATACGACGATGCAATTGAAGCTCGGTCGAGATGGATGGGTCTATCTCGTGGAACGCAGTCGCATCCTCCGCGTGAAGGATTCCGACAATGACGGTATCGGGGATGTGGAGGAGGTTCTCGCGACGCTCGATACTGCCGCGGATTATCCACACAACGGCCTCTGCGGCATTACCTGGCATCCCGATGGCGACCTGCTTTTCGCCATGGGCCAGAATGCCGGGAAGGATTGGACGCTCATTTCCCATGACGGCGTGAAGTATACCGGACGTGGCGAAGGCGGGATGTTTCGCTGCCAGGCAGATGGGTCGAAGCTGCGTCGCATCGCGCGGGGATTTTGGAATCCCTTCGCCCTCCAGGTGCGTGCGGACGGCGAGGTCTTTGCGGCGGACAACGATCCCGGCAGCCGCCCACCGTGCCGTCTCTTGAGCATCGTCGAAGGGGCGGACTATGGGTTTCAACGCGCCTACGGCGAGGATGCCGTGCATCCCTTTGTCGCATGGAATGGCGAGCTCCGCGGTACGCTGGGCATGATCTATCCGACGGGCGAAGCGCCCTGTGCCATGACTGGGCTGGGCGGCGGGGTGATGGTGACCTCGTGGAGCAATCACTGCATCGATTACTTCCCTCTCGCCCGCCAGGGCGCGGGCTGGACATCGCAGCACGTGGAGTTGTTGAGTGGCAGTGAATACTTCCGTCCGGTGGGCCTGGCCGCGGGTCCGGATGGCGCGTTCTACCTCACCGACTGGGTGTTCAGTTCCTATCCCGTTCACGGCCGTGGCCGCCTGTGGAAGCTGGAGATCGACCAGGCCAGGGCGACCTGGATCAAACCCTCGATCGAACCGATGAACGAGGCCGCCCGGCTCGCGAAAGATCTGCGTGAAGGCCGGGCGACGCTCGGCACCGCGCAACTCCTCGAGCATGCCCGGGGCGGCGATGCGTATCTCTCCGATGCCGCCCTGACCGCTCTCGCGCGTCAAAGCGGCGCATGGACACCCGAGGCGTTGCGCGCGATGCCGGCAAAAGATCGTGTCTGGGCCCTGGTGGCGCTGAGACGCGTCGATCTGCATGAAGAGAAGTGGGTGCGCGCACTTTTGCACGATGACGATCCCGAAGTGCGCTTCGAATGCCTGCGCTGGATCGCCGACGGGGTGCTGACGAATTTAAACGCCGATGTGGAGCAGATGCTCGCGCAGCCTGATCTGGACTACCGCCTCTTCGAAGCCGCGCTCGCCACCTGGAACACGCTACGTGGCAAACCGGAGGCCGGCGTGACCGATCCCGAGATGCTCGTCGGGCGCGTGACCAATGGCGCGACGCCCGCACGCATCAAAGGCTACGCCCTGCGCCTTGCTCCCGCCTCCGATGCCAGGATCACGGTGCCGCTGCTGCGCGAGTTCTTCGCGACCGGCGATGCGGTACTCTCCGCTGAAGCCGTCCGCACGCTCGCGGCCCGTCACGCGGACGATGCGCGCGACGTGCTCGCCGGGATCGCGGCCGACGAATCACACGGCGCCGAACTGCGGGCCGACGCGATCGCCGGCCTCGCAGATTCGACCAGGCCCGAGCATCAGATCCTGCTCCTCAAACTCGCCGGGCACGATCATCGCAGCATTCGCGACGAAGCCCTGCGCGCTTTGCGATTCAGATCGCTCGATGATCGATCACGGCAGCCTTTGCCAGCGATCGCGAACCGTCATCCGGAGTCCGCGGCGCTCGTTTCCGCAGTTCTCGACCCAGCCACGATCAACAACGGCCGGCCCGGTTTCGAGGACACCGCCTCGTGGCTGAAACGTGTCGATGAAGTACCCGGCAAGGCGGATGCCGAAGCGGGACGCCGCATCTTTTTCCATTCGAAACTGGCCTTCTGCGCCACGTGTCATCGCCACAGCGGACGCGGCAATGTCGTCGGGCCTGATCTCACGTTTATCGCGCAGCAAGGCGATGCGGCAAGCCTCCTGCGTGCCATCCTGGAACCCAACCGCGACGTTGCGCCGCAGTTCTACCCCACACTGCTCAAGCTCAAAGATGGCACCGATTTCGTGGGCATCCTTTTGCGTTCGTCCAACACCGAAGTCTTCCGTGATTTCACGGGCAAGGAACGCACTTTTCAAAAAGCCGACATTATCCAGCGCACCGAGTTGCAGACCTCGCCCATGCCCGTGGGGCTGGTCGCCACGTTGACCGACGGCGAACTGCGGGACCTGCTGGCTTTCCTCTCAAGCCACTAAATATCCATTCCCGACGACCATGAATAACCCCGCCCTCTCCCGCCGCACGTTTATTCAACAATCTGCCGCGGTGGCCGGCCTCGCAGGCCTGACGGCGAATTCTGTCGCGGCTTCCTCTGCCGAAGGTGGCGCCTCCGCACAGAAACCGAATCGAGGTCAACACCGGCAGCCAGAGCCAGGGTTTCACGCCGAACACCTACGTGGACGTTAGTGCCGTGGTGGAGAAGAAGAAGGCGGCGCTCTTTGCCCATACGAGCCAGGACGGCGAACGCATCTGGCGCGAGCACCACGAACCCGTGGCGAAGTTCCGCGGCCGCGAGGCGGGCGTGGAATGGGCGGAAGCCTTCGTGCATTTGAACCGCGACAACAAGCTCGGCGCCCTGCCCGGCGTCACCGCTATCCCGATGGGCAAACCTTGATCTATTCCCGATGACCCGCACGGCATTTAAGAGGAGATTTTTGATTGTATCCATCCTCCTCGTTTTCCTGGTCGCTGGCGCCCTTTTCTTCGTGCCGTCGCAGCTTGGTGCGCAGGGGCTTGACTACGTCAAAGTCCACTACACCAAGAGTGAGTGCCAGATTCCGATGCGCGACGGGGCGCGTCTCTTCACCACCGTCTTCGCGCCGAAGGATACAACGCAAACGTATCCGCTGCTCCTGGTCCGTACGCAGTCCGGCGCACGGCCATACGGCCCTGACGAATATCCCAACACGCTCATCGGTCCCTCGTCGCTCCCGCACTTCGTCAAGGAGGGCTACATCTTCGTTGTCCAGGATGTGCGCGGGCGCTGGATGTCGGAAGGCACGTTCGTCAACATGCGGCCACACCATCCCGACAAAAAGACGCCGCAGGACATTGACGAGAGCAGCGACGCGTATGACACAGTAGACTGGCTCTTGAAAAACGTGCCGAACCACAACGGCAACGTCGGACTCTACGGCACTTCGTATCGCGGCTTCTATGCCGCGTGCGGGATGATCGATGCGCATCCGGCGATCAAGGCGGTGTCGCCACAGGCTCCGATCGTGGATTGGTTTATGGGTGACGACTGGCATCACAATGGCGCCCTGTTTCTCGCCCATGCCTTCAATTCCATGCCCTTGCTTGGCAAGCGGCGACCGTTGCCGGTGAAAGAGCCGCTCGCCGGCAAATTCGACTACGGGACACCCGACGCGTATGATTTTTTCCTGCGCCTCGGCCCGCTGGCGAATGTAGATGCCCGGTTTTTCAAGGGCGAGGTGCCGTTTTGGAACGAACTCGCCGAACACGACACCTACGATGCGTTCTGGCAGGCGCGCAATCTTCGGCCGCACCTGGGGAATGTCCGGCCGGCGGTCCTGACGGTGGGCGGCTGGTTCGACGCGGAGAATCTCTTCGGAGCGCTCGAGATGCACCACCGACTCGATGTTCCCAACGCCAATGAAAACAACCTGTTCGTCATGGGACCCTGGATCCACGGCGGCTGGAACGGTGGGCAAGCCAATGGCGCCTCACTCGGTCACGTCTCCTTTGGCGCCGAGACCGCGGTGTTTTTCCGCGAACAGATCGAGCTGCCGTTCTTTGAGTTTCATCTCAAAGGCAAAGGTACGCTTCCGGCGCCGAAAGCGTGGATCTTCGAAACGGGAACCAACCAGTGGCGTCAGTATGCCACGTGGCCCCCGAAGAACACACAGCCTTTCACACTGCATTTCCAGGCGAGCGGCCGCCTCGCCGCTGAGCCAATCCCCACACTCCCCAAGCACAACACCGCCTACGATGAATTCATCAGCGATCCCGCCAGGCCGGTTCCGTCCGCCGGTGAAATCGGCAGCGGCATGGCGCCCGAATTGATGTGCGGCGACCAGCGCTTCGCGTCGCGCCGGCCGGATGTCGTCGCGTACCAGACCGATGTCCTGGAAAAAGATCTCACGCTCGTCGGGCCGCTCGCCGCCATCTTGCATGTGTCCACCAGCGGCACCGACTCGGACTGGATCGTGAAGTTGATCGACGTGTATCCCAACGACGCGCCCGACCCGAGCCCAAATCCCACCGGGATTCACATGAGCGGTTTCCAACAACTGGTGCGCGGCGAGGTCATGCGCGGCAAGTTCCGGAACAGCTTCGAGAAGCCTGAGCCGTTCACGCCTGGCCAGGTCACCGAGGTCAACTTCCAACTGCCCGACGTCTGCCACACGTTTCAAAAGGGCCATCGGATCATGGTGCAGGTGCAAAGCAGTTGGTTCCCGCTGGTAGACCGCAATCCACAGACGTTTGTGAATGTGTTCACCGCTAAAGACTCCGATTTTCAAAAGGCGACCCAGCGGGTGTATCGATCGGAGGAATTCCCGTCGAAGGTGACGGCGCGGATGTTGCCGTGACGCGCCCGTCCTGTCACCCCTCGATGAACGGGCTCCCCTGAACTTCCAACCAATACCTCGCTGAAATGGAAGTTTGAGTCGCAGTCGATTGTTAGGGATGATGCATCCCAATGAAGATATTCCCCCTCTCAATCCTCTTCGTGTGGCTTCTCCCCAATGTGTTGCAGGCCGACCCGGACGCCGAACGCAGCGTGGAGGCGGCGAAAATGGTGAATGCATTTGCCGCGGCGCATCACCGGTTGCTACCGGCCGGCAATGTGTTGACTTCGCCTTGGTCCATCGAAACGAACATGGCCATGGTCTACGCCGGGGCGGAGGGCCAGACGCGCGAGGCCATGCGCAAGGCGTTCTTCTTTCCGCAGGACGATCGCCTGCACCCTGCCTTCCAAAGCCTTCGCCAGTCTCTCCTGGCCAGGCCCGCGGTGGATGTTGGGGACCACCTTCGTGTCGCCAACCGGCTCTTCTACGCTCAGAATCTGGCATTGCTGCCCGGCTGGCTCACCATCACGCGCACGCACTATGCCGCGGAGGCGGCGCCGCTCGATTTCCACACGGATCCCGATGCTGCGGGCAAGGTGATCAATCAGTGGGCGAGCGACCAGACGGCCGGCAAGATTCCCGCCATCATTCCCGATGGCGCGCTCGATCCGCTGGTTCTGGTGGTGTTGGTGAATGCCGTTTACTTCGACCTGCCATGGGACGAACGCTTTACCAAGGAACTGACGCAGGACCAGCCATTCCACATCAATGCCACGCAGATCAAGACGGTGCCGCTGATGTTCAAACAGCATCGCCTCGGCTATGCCCGGAAGGAGGGCTTTCAGATCGCCGCCCTGCCTTATGCGGGTGGCACGTTTCAGTTTGTCGTCATCCTGCCTGACGCGATCGATGGGCTTGCCCGGGTCGAAAAGGCAATCACCGGAGAGCTGCTCTCCGAGTGCGCCAAACTTCAACCCACCGAGGTGCGGCTGTCGTTCCCGCGGATCCGTCTGGAGCCTCCAATCGTCAGTCTCAAGCGATCGCTCACCGCCCTGGGCGCAGGTGTCATGTTCGATGAGCCGCCAGGCGCGAATTTCTCGCGCATGGTCCAGAAGTCGGTCTACGTCTCGGAAGTATTCCACCGGACATACCTCGAACTGGACGAGGAAGGCACCAAGGCCGCGGCGGCGACCGCGACGATCATTCGGCCAAGGAACGGCGTTCCTCACGAGGTGCCTCATGAGGCCGTCAAAGCCGACCACCCATTCATCTTCATGATTCAGCACGTACCGTCGGGCGCGTGCCTTTTTCTCGGGCGCCTCACGGACCCGGCACCCGGCGCTGCTGCAGTCGTCGGGACGGCACCGGCGAAGAAATGACGCAGGGTTGAATTGTCGCTAAGCGGCTGAAAGGATGCCTGCTGATGAGGATGCTCTCCCGTTTTCTTCTTTGCCTGTTTCTGCTTCCGAACGTTTTGTTCGCGGACCCGGACGCCGAACGCAGCCTGGAGGCCGCGAAGATCGTAAATTCGTTTGCGGCGGCCCATCATCGGTTGATGGCGCAAGGCAATGCGTTGACTTCACCATGGTCCATCGAGATGTGCATGGCCATGGCCTACGCCGGTGCGGAAGGCAAGACCAGCGGCGCCATGCGCAAAGCTTTCTTCTTTCCAGCCGATGACCGGCTCCCTGTCTGCTTCCAGAGCCTGCGGGAATCTCTGGTGGCCGCGCCCTCGGCGGATGTCGTCCCAGGAATTCGCGTCGCCAACCGGATCTTCCACGATCAAGGCCTGGCACCACAGCCCGATTGGCTCACCCTCACCCGCACGTGCTATGCGGCGGAAGCGGCACCGGTGGATTTTCGCGCGGACCCCAGTGGTGCAAGCCGGCTGATCAATCAATGGGTCTCCGAGCAAACCGGCGGCAAGATCCCCGCCATTATTCCCGACGGCGCGCTCAATAAGTTGACCCGTGTGGTCCTGGTCAATGCGGTCTACTTCGACCTGCCCTGGGAGGAGCGTTTCACGAAGGAACTGACGCAGGATCAGCCATTTCACATCGATGCCAGGCAGACCAGAAACGTGGCGCTGATGTTCAAGCAGCACCAGCTTGGCTATGTGAAAAAGAAGGGCTTCCAGATCGCCGCCCTGCCCTATGCGGGAGGCAAATTTCAGTTCGTGGTCATTCTCCCCGACGCGGTCGATGGGCTCGCCAAGGTCGAGAAAGCGATCACCGGCGAGTTGCTCTCCGAATGCGCCAGGCTCAATCCCACCGAGGTGCGGCTGTCGTTCCCGCGGATTCGCCTGGAGGCTCCGATTGTCAGCCTGAACCGATCGCTTAGCGCTTTGGGTGCGGGCCTCATGTTCGACTCGGACCACGCGGATTTTTCACGCATGATCCACGACCCCACGGAACGGGTGCACATTTCGGAAGTATTCCATCGGACCTATCTCGAACTCGACGAGGAAGGCACGAAGGCCGCGGCGGCGACGGCGGCAGGCTTCAGCGCGGCCACAAATGGCGTTCCCCATGAGGTTCCCCACAAGGTCGTCAAAGCGGATCATCCGTTCCTTTTTATGATCCAGCACATTCCAACGGGAACGTGCTTGTTTCTCGGGCGTCTTGTGGACCCGGCAATCGGCACGTCCGCAGTCGTCGAGCCGGTCGCGGCGAAGAAATGATGCGCGTTCACTGGGCTCTCCCAGTCCGTCATTCGGATCTCGCACGCGTGAGAGAACCTGCGAGGCGGCGGATGAGGTGCTCGTGGTGGCCGGTGCCTCTCGGGCGAGCTGATCTCTGCCTATCCTCACCAGCTTGGCGTTAGATGCCGGAAGAGATCAAAGGTTCTTCGTTCCTGCCAATGACGTGATGTGTAAGTGGCTGGGGGATCCGGAGGCAGCCCGGAGGGCTGAAAGAGAATAGCCTGCTCGTCCGAAACGCACCTGCTACCACCAGCACCTCAGCCACCTTCTCGGTGGTGACTGGAGCGGAGCGACAGGATCTGCCGAAGGCGGAGGCGGACCCGAAGGGTGGTCGCGGGGGCGACCATCAACCGAGGGACGAGCGCAACCACCGGTTCCGCACCCCCAACGGATGCGCCCCGGAGGAGGCGCAAGATTCTCCCGCCCCGCTAGGGCGGATCCGTTTGCGGGGTGGGTTCCGGTGGTTGCGCTCGTTCCTCGCTGCACCACCGGCTAATTTCTCCGCAACCCTCCGGGTTGGAAAGGCAAGCCGGTCGCACGCCTCCACGAGCAGCCTGACGTCATCCCGAACCCACAATCCCGCGAAGCGGCTTGGGGGTCTCAGAATGACAGGGTGGGGGGAACCCGCCAGATGGCACAAGTGCACCGTGACGAGAGAATCATCGTCGATTTCGTCCTCTGCGCTTAAATGCCTTTTGGCAGGATCAGGCGACCTGCGGGGGCGCGAAGCCCTCCCGGTAGGTGCGCGAGACGATCTCGTTATTTGCCTTGTCGTGATTGGTGAACCGGCAGGTGGCGCTGTTCCAGCGCAGCTCTTCGCCGGGATAGCGCGTGGCCTTTACGGCCAGCAGCGCGGGCTCGGTGATCCGCCAGCCGATCTGGTAGGGCGTCCACAGCGGCTTGCTGGCGCCGAGGCAATTGTCGGCCCAGTCTTTCCAATGGTCGCGTGGCTCGACCTTCGGCAGCGGCTCGTTCTCGGCCACCTTGCCCTTGCGAAAAATCGTGATCTTGCCATCCGCCTGGAGCAGGAGCGTGCCCTCCTCGCACACGACCATGGTGTGATTGGGACTCACTTTTGTGTCCGGCAATCCGAGCGCGGCGAAGGATGGCAGCAGGCCGGAGTCGTTGTAGTGGAGGACAAACTTTTCGCGGGCGAACTTGTCGCCGCCACCGGGGAAAGTGATTGTGCTGATGTTGTGCCCCGAGTGTCCGGTGCCCGCTGGCTTGATCGTGTGCGTCTGCACCGCTTCCGGAGACGGGAGATCGTAAGCAAAGTAGAGCAGGTCGAGCAGGTGGCAGCCCCAGTCGGCGAGCTGTCCTCCACCGGTTTCCCAGAAAGCGCGCCAGCGCCGCGGGGCAAGATCCTCGCTATACGGCAGCTTCGCGGTGATCGCTCCGTGCCAGAGGTCCCAATTGAGCGTTTCCGGGATGGGCGCCGCCGGCGTGTATTCGCTCCATGGTTCGACGAAGTAGGTGCCGCGCTCGACCTTGCCGGTCCAGACGTATGCGGCAACCGGCCGTCCCAGTTGATTTTTTTGGAGGATTTCCACCGACTGCATGCGCCCTTCCTTGCACGCGCGTTGGTTGCCCATCTGCGTGACCAGCTTGGGCCGTGCCGCCAGGCCGTCGCGGATCAAGCGCAGCTCATCGAGTTGCTGCACGAGCGGCTTCTGGCCGTAGATGTGCTTGTTGTGCTTCATCGCCGTGAGGTTCATCGGCGTGTGATGAAAATCCGGCGTATCGACGATCACCGCGTCGAACTGGTCGACGCGATTGGCGAAGGCTTCCCGGTAATCGGCGATTTTCCAGGCGTCGGGATGATCCTTGGAGATCTTGTCCAGTTCCCGCCGTTCCACGTCGCAGAACCCGGCCCATTCCACCATGGGATGTCCCTTCAAGCCGTTGCGCTGCAGCGCTCCAATGCCGCCGACGCCGATCTGGAAGATGCGGAGCTTGCTGTTTTTGTTGGTCTCCGCACGCCCCGCGCGCGTGAGCGTCGCGAGGCCGGCGGTGAGAATCGCGCCGGTCTTGAGGAACGTGCGGCGGGTGACGGGGGAAACGGGGGTGGGGGAGGAGGGATTCGGTTTCATTTGGGGTGGCGTGGGAGGGACGCGGGAAGTGGAGGCGCTATCACAGCACCACCGGGCGCTGCCCTGCAAGAGCGGTGTGAGGGTTCGTATTCCGTATCGAATCCTCGAGCTGGAATGGAGGAAGCAATTCTGCCTATCGAGCGCGAGCGCCGTACTACAACTTTGTCATCCTGAGCGGAGCGGGGAAGCATGGGCGGAGTCGAAGGACCTCCAATATCTGCGGGTTCTCGTGCGGAGCCGCTGCGGCAATCGACATCCACCGACGCTCCGCTCGCGAACCCACGGAAGTCGGAGGTCCTTCGACTCCGCCCATG
>Ga0105237_10004061_pt1 | contig 17078 bp, 15 predicted proteins | sample KBSC24metaG_FD_81520 | JGI IMG/M metagenome (GOLD analysis project Ga0105237, IMG submission 81520) | Corn rhizosphere microbial communities from Kellogg Biological Station, Michigan, USA - KBS C2-4 metaG | ecosystem: Host-associated > Plants > Roots > Rhizosphere > Soil | place: Michigan, USA... | reverse complement strand
TGGCATTCAGGGTTTCCATTTCTGCCGCATTCAGCAGCCGGAGATCATTTCCCGTGAACGGGCATTTTAGGATTGCTATCCATTCCATAAGCGTGAGGGGTTGAGATATTTAATAAGTTTATTGCTCGGTACATTTCGGCGACACAATTTTCCCAGCTATGGGTCCTGGCAAATCGGATACGCTCTTCCACCTTGAACGGGCTGTCCTCGGCGAGGGCTTTTTTTACCAGCCCTTCATATTCCTCCGGTTGTTCCGCCAGGTATACATGGTCTTCGAATATTTTCATAGCATAGGTACGTGTTGCCACCGCCGGCTTGCCCATAGCCAGGTATTCGTCTATTTTAAGGGGATAGTTGCCCCTGGTGATCTCGTTGTTCCATTGAGGGTTTATGCACACATCGAAGCTCTTTACGTAGGTCGAAAGGAGCGCGAAGGGTTTGCCGCCCAGGAAATGGACATTGGGCAGCTGGTGAAGGGGACTCTCGCGGAATCGTTCGTCCTCGGGACCGACCAGCACGATATTCCAGGAAGGCTGCGCTTTGGCCAGCCCTGCGATGATATCTGCATTGAGCCGTTCGGAATCCAGGGCGCCGATGTATCCGATGATGGGATGGGGGATGTTCGCAATATCCTCTGGGGTGGATGCCGTATTGTCAGGATCGAAGCTTTCGAAATCGCAGCCCTGACCCATATAGTAGCTCCGGGGGTTGAGTTTGGCGCTGTATTCGGCGAAATAGACGGAATTGGCCATAACGATGTCCGACTTGCGGATCAGTTCCGGCTCCAGCACCGAAGCATGTTTTTTCCAATAGGCAAATCCCTGGAGAAAGTCCCTGAGATAGTAGATATAGATGGAAGGAGAGAGAAGCTCCTTCAGATAGAACCCATTGTAAATATCGTTGTCATTGAACAGGATGATATCACGGAATCCCAGCCTGTCCATGGCCTGCTGGATATTGCGGGCAAATCGGCGGTTGTTGACATGATCCACCATCTTAAAGGCGCGGGTGATGGGCAGCCAGTTCACCGATTCTATCAGGGATTCTGGGTAAAACTCCCAGAGGTTATGTGATATTTCCTTTATGGTATCCTCTCCCTGTTTCAGCAGGGTGATATGTGGCAGGATCTTGGGGTCGGGATTTTTGGAATTGAAAGCCCTGCGTTTGATAGGTACGTTGACATAGAGTACCCGGTTGTCAGCCGCGAGCAGCCTGGCAATGTTCTTTGCATTGCATCCCGTCTTGAAATACCAGGGCTGGAGGCCAACCATCACAATATCCCTTCCTGCGACGCGGGGTATGGCTGGTGCCGGTGACTGTACTCCCATACTATGATTTAAGGACATGGTTCAACGCTGATGATGTATTAAATATTGTCTTAAAGGGTTTTGCAAGGAGCAGCGCCTGTCCCAGGAGTATCAGGAACAGCGGCTCTATTTCATAACGGAAGCGCATGTTTTCGTAATGTTCCACCAGCGAGCTGGTGACAAACACGTAACTGATCGTGCAAAGGATGAAAAGGTTCAGGGGGGAGATCTTTTTTCTGCGGTAGATGTCCATCCCCAGCAGATAGAAGACACAAAGGTAGATAAAGAACTTTGGAATGGCAGAGAGTGTGAGGGCTATTCTTCTTGGACCTTTGCCGCTGGTGAACTGGGAAAGATTGAAGGAATAGACCAGATCGTAGTATTTTATTTTTCTGGAGGGTTCTTCTGCATAAGGATAGCGGGTCGCTGGTGCGAAGAACATGATGGATGATTGAAGGACCACCTTTAGGTAGGCGCCCGGATGCTGTTTCAAATAAGCCTTGCTGTCCTCCATGTATTGTTGGGAGATGCCCAGGTAGTCGACGTGGTTCAGGTTCATGAGGGTGTCGTAGCCGTTCTTGCTGGCCGTAAGCAGGTCGCGATCGTCGAGCCCAGCATAGGCCACCCGGCGCGTGGTATCGGAAAATGCATGGTAGTAGCGCAACGGTGAGAAGGGTTCGATGGTGGAAATACGGGTCGAGTCCGTGGTGGGATGGTCATGGAATACCGTGCGGGCGAAGTTCATGCCCAGCCAGGTGGAGGTGGAGAACTGGCCAAAGATCATATAGTTTTTCAGGTACCAGCTGCTGACTACCAGGGTGGAGACAATAGAGACCGTTAGAAGGGGTTTGAAAGCAATGCTTTTTTTAAAGACGAAAAGCAGACATATGCCGACTGCCCCGATCCAGACGATGTGGTACATGCTCCGGGTGAAACAGAGGATGACGAGCGGGAGGAATATGCCCACGACAATTTTCCAGGGGCGGGAGCCTGGTCCGGCGCCCGCAGGCGTCCTGTCCTGCAGCCGGAGGACAAAATAGGCTCCGATGAGCAAGAGCATGGTATTGAAGGTGGTATAGAAAAGCTCCGATTCGAAGATGATCAGGGCCGGGCTGAGGAGATAGACCAGGGTGATCAGCAGGGGAGCGTGCCGCGCCAATGCCTGACCGATGGTGGGACGGCCGGAAGCGGCGCATGCCGGGATCACCCGCCGGAGGATGGTCAGCAGCAGGAGGCCGTTGGTAATGGAAATGCATTTGAGGAGGATTGCGAAGACAATTGGGGCGGAATTTCCCGATGTTTTCAATACAACCCCCAGGATCAGGTTGAAAAAAGGCGGTTGCGCATGATCGTACCAAAGCCCACGCAGAAGGTTATGCTGCAGAGTAGTGGTATCCAGGTATTGCCAATATGTAAAGAGGGCGTCGTATTCCAGATGAATGCCAAATAGTGCAGACAGGACACGTGAAAGAATGAATGCTAGCAGTATAATGACGACGTCTTTCCTGTAAGGCTGCCGGTCACCGGGATGGGTAATTTTCATTGAACTTTGTCTCCGGGCCCAAAATAGAAAAAAAAAGGTAGACATGGAAGTGGTACGTCATTTGCAGTATTAATTTTTTGAAGAAAAGTGAATATCTTATCTTTGAAATTACCCACTCAACCCTCCCGACCGGGAATACCTCAACCACAATATCCCATTCAAACCTCGCTAAATTTCCATTTCATCCTTGCAAGATGACTACTCAAGGTTTTTCTATTTCTTAATCTTGTTAATTTTTATCTAATGAAAATGGTAAAAAAACTACCCTTGTTGCTGCTAATGGCGGCTCCTTATTTCATTCCTGTACAAAGTAAAGCTAATTGGCTGGGCGATCTGTTAAGGGACGTCTTCGGCAGTGGAAAACACAAGAACGGGAATCATTATGCTTATGGTCAGCAAGGCGCTCAAGGGCAGCAGGGGCAGCAGGGCCAGGGCCGCAACAGCGTTCCCCTCGATGGCGGTACAGTTTTCCTGATGATAGCTGGACTCGGCCTGGGCGCTAAAATGCTATATGATGCCAAGGCTAAAAAGGAAGTAGCCGGTGGACTATAGTCACACTCTTAAGGCACCCCGCACGATCATTGTATTTTTTGTCAAAGCGGCTATATTGTTCGTCATTTGGAAGCTGTTGTATATTTTGTGGCTCCGGCCGCAAGGTATCCTGGATGCTCCATTGACTACTGCGGTAGGCACATCTACCGTTGGCGTGTTAAATCTCTTCGCGGAACACTCGAAATTCGCACCCGTAAGATCTTTCCCCACTGCTGGATCGGAAGAGGACGCCGAGCCTGGCGGCGTGGTAGATATCTATCGCAACGGAGAGAATACACTACGAATAGCGCCTGCTTGTAATGGGCTGGAAATCATGATTTTATATGCGGGGTTCCTCTTTTGTTTCCCCGCTGTAAGCCCGTCCCGCCGGTGGACCTTCATCGGCATAGGGCTGGCGCTCATCTTTCTGCTTAATGTCATCCGGTGCGCCTTGTTGGTATGGATATTTCTCCGCTACAGGCAATACCTGGATTTCTCCCATCATTTTCTTTTTACCTCGATCGTATACATCTGCGTATTCCTGCTTTGGTATAGATATACCGCGGCGCGGCGCGTAGCGCCGGCACAAGCCTAAGCGTAAATTTTATTTTTTACAGTAGAAAATTTCAGTATATTTGAAAGAACCCACCACCCTGAACTCCTGCCATAGCCCTATCTAACCTCTTTTAAAACCATTTCATCCTTCTTTTCAGTTTCAAGATTATACTCTTATTTCTTAACCTGTCAAATTTTATCTGATGAAAATGGTAAAAAACCTGCCATTCCTTTTGCTGGTGGCTGCCTGTTACTTTGTGCCTGTACAAAGCCATGCAGGTGACAAGAACAAGCCTAAAAGCCCCCCGACGGCTCCCACAACGAGCAACAGCGTTCCGCTGGACGGAGGCGTTGTGTTCCTAATGGCGGCCGGCCTGGGTCTGGGCGCCAAATTGCTATACGATGCCAGAGCTAAAAAGAAAGCGGCTGGCAGGCTATAGTCACGATCTAAAGGTACCCCGCGTGATCATTGTATTTTTTGTCAAGCAGCTATTCTGGATACTCCACTGACTATGGCGGTAGGCATATCTACCGTTGAGGTTTTAAATCTGTTTGCGGAGGACTCGCGGTTCAAGTCTGCAAGATATTTTCCTGTCGCCGGCGAGGAAGAGGACGCCGAGCCTGTGGCCTGGTAGATGTCTATCGCAACGGAAAGAATATGCTGCACATTGCAATTGCTTGTAATGGACTAAAAATCATGATTTTATATGCGGGGTTCCTTTTTTTTGTTTACCTTTAAGACATGGATACAGCGGGTAGAAGAAAACAATGGTTTTGGGCAGGACTCATCCTTATCAGTGTCCTGTATTGCCTGTATTATGTGCTTTTCCTGTACAGAATGGCGCTGGATATGCCTATTCATGAACGGCATGTGGTAAAATTCCTCTTTATACTGATGGTGTATGGCGCCGGCTTTACCTGTCTCCGCAAATGGGGTATGCCCTGGATGTTACGGGTATGGCATTTATGCTACCTGCTCATCGTTCTTGCCCTCCTCCTGCTGGGCGGCTATGACTGGACCATCGCCCGGACACCCGAATCCATACGCAGCATCGCGGATTCCTTACAGGGCTTTCTTATCAGTCCCATTCTATACGTGGCCATGCGGATCCTGGCTCCGGCGCAGGCCGCCTAAGTATATGGTATTATACTTGCATAGTAAGAAAGATTTACTATATTTGTATACCCTCTAGTTAACAACCTGACGCATCTCGCAATATCCGTGTCTAAGCCCCCTTTTTTAATATTCCATTTCATCCTTTCCAGTTATTTATTCAAGGTTGTTCTTTATTTTTTAATCGTTAATTTTTATCAGATGAAAATGGTGAAAAAACTGCCGTTGTTACTATTGGTGGCTGCACCCTACTTCGTGCCTGTACAAAGCCGTGCAGGTGTGATTGGAGACTTGCTCAATAACTTATTGGGCGGAAGCACTACGCAAAATCCTCCTTCGCAAGACTGTCCTCCCGGTACGGGTAACAGCGTGCCGCTGGACGGAGGCGTTGTATTCCTGATGGTGGCCGGTCTTGGCCTTGGAGCCAAGCTTATCTATGATGCAAGGACTCAAAAGCAAGTAGTCAGTGGCATCTAAGAGTCACGCAGTCAAGGCACCCCGCGGCGTCATCGTATTTTTCGCCAAGGCGGCTGTGTTGTTCATAGTCTGGAAATTACTGTATCTCTTGTGGTTGCGGCCCCATGGGACACTGGATGCTCCACTGACTTTTGCGGTAGGCACCTCTACGATCGGGGTTTTGAACCTCTTTTCCCATCACGACGATTTCAAAGGCGTCCGGTCCTTCCCAAAGGACGGTATGGAAGAGGGGACTGAACCCGGCGGTGTGGTGGACGTCTATCGTAACGGAGAAAACACACTACGCATTGCAGCCGCCTGTAATGGGCTGGAAATTATGGTGTTATACGCGGGGTTCCTATTTTGCTTCCCCCCTTCAAGCCCGTCGAGGCGATGGGCTTTTCTTGGTACGGGGCTGGCGCTTATCTTCCTGTTGAACATCATCCGGTGCGCGCTGCTGGTATGGGTATTTATCCGCTACCGGCAATACCTGGATTTCTCCCATCATTTCCTGTTCACCTTTATCGTATATGCCTGCGTATTCCTGCTTTGGTACAGGTACGCCCGCCCTCCCCGTGGTCAGGCCGGCCGGGCCGGCGAAAAGGCTGTAAAGGTCATCTAAAAGGCTTATAGAAGGACTTTGTGGCCAAGGCCAGCATAGGTCTGTCCCCCGAGCTATCCCCATAGGCATAGATATCCGTGTAATCTTCCAGCTGGAAACTTTCCCTGATCCGGGCGCATTTTTCCTTTCCATGACAATTACGGAGGTATATTCTGCCTGTAAGGGCATTATCCGCCGTCTCCAGCCGGGTGCCGATGACGGGTATGGAAAGGGTCTGGGCCCAGGGAAGGATCCAGTTCTCCGGCGATGCGCTGACGATAACCACCTCAGCGCCCTTTTCCTGCAGCAGCTGGATCTCTTTTAGCGCCTTGGGCCGCAGCAGGCCGGGGATCACCGTCGTGGCAAAGCGGCTGCATTGTTCCCGGAAGTCCTCCAAAGGATGGTTACGGAAGAACCAGATAAAGATCCGCTGTTTCGCCGTCTGGTTGGAGATGACCTTGAACTTCATGGCTATCAGCCAGGGACTGTTGAGGAGAAAGCCCATATAAAACCTGAAGCGCCCTTTGCTGAATTTGATAAACTCCAGCAGGGTGTCCTTCGTGGTGATCGTCCCGTCAAAATCGAAAAATGCTATCAGCTGTTGCATCCGCAGGACGTTTACATTTTGAGCTTTTTGAATAGGAACTCTGGTATAGACTTAATGACCAGCATGATCCAGCGCCAGAACCATTTTACATAGATGGTATTCTTCTTTTTCTTCATGGCCTTGCCAATGGCAATCGCTACCTGTTCGGGTGTGGCCGTGAGCGGTTTCGGCAGGGTGAGGGCTTGCGTCATACGGGTGTATACAAAGCCCGGCTTGACCGTGAGCACGTGTACGCCATGGTGGAACAGCCGATTGCGCATGCCTGCCAGATAAGCCGTAAAGCCCGCCTTGGCGCTGCCATAGAAATAATTGCTTTGACGTCCCCGCTCGCCCGCTACCGAGCTGATGCCCACGATAAGACCCGCCTTGTTCGCTGCATAGTGATTAGCTGCCGCATTGAGGATAGAGACGGCTCCCGTGTAGTTCACCTGGATGGTTCTTTCGCATTCCTTCCAGTCACTCTCCGCGATGGTCTGGTCTCCCAGGTAGCCAAAAACACAGATCGTTACATTGGGCGCCGGGTTGAGACCCGTGAAAAAGGCCGCATGCCCGGCCGACCTCTCCGCATCGAATTCGTGTAATGTACAGGTAATAGAATGGCGGATGGACAGGTCCGACTGCAGCGGTTTCAACCTTTCTACGTTCCGGGCCGCCAGCTGGATATTATTGCCTTCGCCTGCCAGCATTTTGGCAATAGCGACCGCCATGTCCGAACTGGCGCCTAAAATGAGTACTGTGTTCATGCAACTGTCTTATGACTTATGGGTTAAGAATAATCTGTCGGATTGTACGGAACGCAGTTTCTGGTCCGGATTGTATTGGTGAAGGATGGAGCGGAATCGCGCCAGATTAGGGTAGCCGGCTTCCAGCACATCCGGCTTCATCCGGGCGTCCTTTGACATATAAAGTCTGCCCTTGTACCGGAGGACGATCTCATCCAGCTGATCCAGCGTCTCGAACAGCCCCTTTCTCACCGGGATGTCGAGGGCTAAGGTATAGCCTTCCATGGGGAATCCAATAAGGCTTTCCTGTTTGCCGAAGATCTTGAGCACCGCCAGGAAGGACCCAAGTCCCTTGTTGCTGATCGTCTGTAATATTTCGATAAGCCCCTGCTTGCTTTCCATGGGGAGTACGAACTGGTATTGTATAAACCCTTTTTTACCATAGCCTCGATTCCAGTGAAGGATGGCGTCCAGGGGGTAGAAGAAGGGTTCGTAGCTCACCGTGTTATTGATCTCCTTTTTAAAGTTCTTGCCGTAATAAAGAAAGTTGAACGCCTTTACCGTAAAAGTGTTCAGCACCCAGGAAGGAAGATTGAAGGGGAAGGTGATCTGTTTTTTCTTTGGCAGCTGCAGCGGCTCTTTCTGCTGCTGCGGAGTCAGGTCAGATACGGCTGCGTGCTCACCCAGGATGAGTATGCTGCGGCCAAAGCCCTTGCCTTTTTTCAGACAGTCGATCCAGGCCACCGAATAAGTATAGTCCTTGTATTTGTCGAAGAGCATCAGCACCTCTTCGAGGTTGGCCGCTTTTACCTGTTTTTGACGTATATAGGATGTCTCGATCTTTTTCAGCTGAAACCATACGCGGGTGATGACCCCCGTGAGCCCCATACCTCCGCAGGTGGCTTCGAAAAGATCCGTCTCCCGGTCGGGGCCGCAGGTGATCAGCCGGCCATCCGCTACCAGCACATCCATTTCCCGGACATGATGGGAGAAACAAAAGTCTACGTGGTGGTTCTTGCCGTGTACATCGCTGGCAATGGCGCCTCCCACCGTGATGAATTTGGTGCCGGGGGTTACGGGAAGGAACCATCCTTTCGGGACGACCACTTCCAGTATGCGATCCAGCGTAAGACCGCTCTCGCATTCAAAGAGGCCTTGTCCGGCATCGAAGGAAAGTATCTTGTCGAATTTGGTAGTGCAGATGGTCCTGGATGCCAGGGATGCATCACCATAGCAGCGGCCATTGCCGCGTGGGATGAACGTTCCAGGGGCTCGTACGTAACGACGGATGTCTTCGAGGTAGACAGGGGTATTCTCCTCGCTGGCCATGACCGGGTAATTGCCCCAGTTGGCTATGTTCTTAACAGGAGCGACTGGAAGGAGTTCGTCCAGAACCGAAGGTATACAGACATTAGCGGTTTGCGGGAATTGGGCTACATTTGGCTCAGTGCCCAATTGCCGCACATTTTTCATCGGGTTCATGTAGTTCTATTTGAATATAGTGATATCTTTTAAATACAGTATCAGTGCGAAACTGGCAATCCACAGAACTAATGTCAACTGGATGAATCGGTCTTTATATAAGATCTTTGTGGGCGATCCACTATCGGAGGATACGTAAATAATTTGCAAATATCGCATAAGTCCAGCCATTACGAAAAGGCAGGTGTAATAAAGTCTTCTTCCCAGTCTGTCCTCCACCTCCGGGCTCATGCAATACATGATATAGCTGACAATAATGACCGCGGAGACCAGCGCCAGCATTACATTCAGGAATTCCAGGTTATATCCCTTGATGGACTTGCGCATATCCGTGCCGGAGCTGAGCTTGAGCAGCACGTCGTCCCTGCGCTTGCCGATGGCCATAAAGATAGCCAGCAGGAATACCATAATAATTATCCATTCCGAGAGGAAGACATGTGCGATGACGGATCCGCTCTTGATACGCAGGACAAAACCAGCTGCCAGCAGAATAATGTCCAGTATAGGTATATTCTTCAAACCCAGTGAGTAGCCCAGGTTGACCAAAAAATAGATGGCAAGGACGAAGAGAAATTTATCCCTTATCCAGTATGCCAGTCCGAAGCCGCCGAGAATAAGGATGACGCAGATGACAATGGCAGCCGTCGGCGAGACGGTTCCCGCTGCGAGGGGACGCTTGCACTTTGTCGGGTGTTTTCTGTCGTCTTCCCTATCGCGGTAGTCATTGATGATATAAATGCTGCTGGCGATGCAGGAAAAAGCGATGAACCCATAAAAAAGCTGGGTCAGCTTCGAAACATTGTCGAATTCACGCGCAAAGAACAATGGAATGAATAAGAACAGATTTTTAGCCCAATCTTTTGGTCGTAAGAGTTTAAGGTACGCCACTGCATTAATTTGTCGCGACAAAGTACAAACAAAAACAGAATATTTATAATATTGCTTGAAAATTAACCTCATGATCCGAAACCTGAAGGCCAGGGTAGAAATTTTGATCATTATCCTGCTCGCATGTATACCTCTTTTTATACGGCTGCCCTATCGGGTAAATATTTTCCTGTCCTGGGAAGGGGCCTATAGAATGAGCCATGGACAGCTGCCCTTCAGGGACTTCGGTACGCCGCTGGGAGGCATGTACTGGGTGATACCCGCCTTTTTCTTCAAACTTTTTGGGTCCAAGATGATCACGCTGATCAAGGCGCAGGTATTCATCAACATCATGGCTGGCCTGGCTTTCCGCAGTATCCTTATCAGCCTTAACGTCGACAGGGGCGTCCGCCTGGTGTCCGTGCTGCTGTTCTGCCTGTCTTATTCTTTTATCAATTTCTGGCCCTGGTACAATCATTCCGTGATTGTATATGAGCTGCTGGCGCTGGCCTGTCTCTTCCGTTACACGCGGGGTGGCCGCAGGGCGCTGTTGTGGCTCGCCGGTGCAGGCATCTTCACTGTATGCTCTTTTCTTACGAAGCAGGACGGAGGAGGCATGACCTTTTTTATCGCCTGTGCCGTACTGGCAGTCTATGGTTTGTTGGAGAAAAAGTGGCAGCCACTACTCGTGTATGTGGGTAGTTTTGGAATAGCGCTCATATTAATTATTTTTCCCTTCCTGCACGATGGTTTTGGATACTGGTTCAATCATGGTCAGGCGCCCCATACCGCACGGGTATCCGCATTCGACATTGCAGATGAGTTCTTCGGGCAATCCGCCTGGATCAAGTTCTATCTTTTCTTTATCGTGCTGCTGGCCGTCATTCGTTTCAGGGACGTTGCTTTATGGCGGAAAAAGGACGGTGAGCATCCCTCGGTGGATAAAAAAGGGATATTGATCACCGTGCTGACCTTGTGTTTACTGGGCGAGGCCGCCGTCTTCCAGGTCACCAGCTATACGCCGCCCGACAATAATATCTTCTTTCACAGCTTTGCCTTTGCCTGTATATTGACCCTGCTCGGTCCATTGCTGCCCATACCCATCGCAAAACCTCGTGTGCTCGTCATAGTCACCGCTGGTGTCCTGATATGGTGGAGCGGCACCTGGTGGAAGTATACACAACGCGTCGTGGCGCATGTGCTGCCGCACAATCAACAGACCATATCGCCTACGGGAGAGAATGTGGTGAATAGACAAACCTATCAGCTGTCGAGGGACACGGTGAGGGATATCCCACAAGACCAGTGGGTGGAATGCGGACTGCCTTCTTTTTATCATATCACCATGCCTGCTCCTACCGCCGATGGCATACACAGGCTGATGGATATGGACCTGGTCAAACGTGGCCGTAACGGCAACCTGAAGGTATTGAACATGTCCGAGCTGACCCCGCTGGCAGAAGAGATACCTTTCCAGCTGGAGAAGAATTCACAGCTGCCCCTGTGGTATCATTTAGGGGTAGGTATGTTCAACAAGCAAGCCGATACATTCGAGACAAGGATAGGGCAGCACTATTATGATCTCGTGCTCTTCGAATACATTCCTACGCTGAATAATTTTTATCCTTTCCGGGTACGGGATTCCCTGCGGCAGGAGTACAGGCTGGTGGATTCCTTCCTGGCGCCGCGTCGTGGACCTGAGACCAAGGGGCAGATCGAAGTGTATGTCCGGCCGGAGACAAAATCTCAGTAACTTTACCGCAAAATCATTCCATCAGCGCGGTCGTTTCCATACTCAGCAATCCTATTGAATATCTGAAAGGGGTGGGGCCTTACAGGGCCGATCTTTTAAAGAAGGAGCTGCAGATCTTCACGTTCAATGATCTGTTGAACCTGTTCCCCTATCGTCATGTGGACAGGACCCGTATCAACCTCATACGGGATATTACTACCGATACAGAGTTCATCCAGGTGACGGGTCGTGTCGTGAGCGTGAATGTACTGGGCGTCAAGAGTGGTCGCCGGCTGGTGGCCGAGTTGAAAGACAGCTCCGGTGTGCTGGAGCTGGTATGGTTCCAGGGGATCACTGGTCTGCAGAAGCTGATACAGGTAGGTGCCGAGTTTCTTGTATATGGAAGGGTGAGCTTTTTTCAGGGGTCGCCCCAGATCACGCACCCCGAGATAGAGACCCTTGTAAAATCCCCCGAAGGACAGGCTACATTAGAGCCCGTGTACCCTACTACGGAAAAATTAAAGGTCAAAGGACTTGGGGGCAGGCAACTGGGGAAGCTGACCCAGACGTTGATCAATCTGATAAAGGAAAGAGATATCCCGGAGAATCTGCCCGGGCATGTCATGGAGTATATAGATACGGAAGGGCGGCCACAGCGGCTGCTCGGTCGCTGGGAGGCATACAGGCAGATCCATTTTCCCACCCGGCCCGATCTGTTCCAGCAGGCGCTGCACCGGCTGAAGTTCGAGGAGTTCTTCCTGGCGCAGGTGAGGCTGGGGATGATCAAGTCCCGGCGGCATCGATATTCCCAGGGAGTAGTGTTTGGGCAGGTAGGGGAGGTCTTTAATAAGTTCTACAGCGAATACCTCCCTTTTGAGCTGACGGGGGCACAGAAGAGAGTGCTGAAAGAGATACGCAAGGACACCGGCACCGGGCGGCAGATGAACCGGCTGTTGCAGGGAGATGTGGGCAGCGGGAAGACCATTGTGGCCCTGCTGGCAATGCTCCTGGCCATCGACAATGGTTATCAGGCCTGTCTGATGGCGCCTACCGAGATACTGGCCCGCCAGCATTATGAAGGGATCTCTGCCCTGTTGAAAGAAATGCCCCTGAATGTGCGGCTATTGACCGGGTCTTCGAAGTCGAAGTCCAGAAAGGAGGCCCTGGAGATGGCAAAAGAAGGGGAACTGCATATCCTCATCGGTACCCATGCCGTCCTGGAGGAGGCTGTCCAGTTCAATAATCTGGGGCTGGCCATCGTGGACGAGCAGCACCGGTTTGGCGTGGAGCAGCGGGCCCGTCTCTGGAAGAAGGCGGCGATACCCCCCCACGTTTTAGTGATGACCGCGACCCCCATACCCCGTACCCTTGCCATGACCGCCTATGGGGACCTCGACTACAGCGTGATGGACGAATTACCCCCTGGAAGGCAACCAATTGTCACGGTACATCGTCTTGATGATAAGAGGCCGCAGGTAATGGATTTTATGCGGCATGAGATCGCAAAAGGGAGGCAGGTATATGTAATATTCCCCCTGATCGAGGAATCCGAAAAAGTGGATTATGAGAATCTCCTGAGGGGGTATGAGAATATCAAGGCCTGGTTTCCCGAGCCAAAATATTGGATCAGCAGGGTAGACGGACGGCAGAAGCAGGTGGAACGGGAGACGAATATGCAACGTTTTCTAAAGAATGATACTCAGATCATGGTCGCCACTACCGTCATCGAAGTCGGGGTTAATGTCCCCAATGCCACGGTGATGGTGGTAGAGAGCGCCGAAAAGTTCGGGTTGTCCCAACTGCATCAATTGAGGGGCAGGGTAGGACGGGGCCAGGAAAAAAGCTTTTGCATATTATTAACAAGCCCGCGTTTAAACAAAGAGGCCAGAGAGCGGTTAAACACCCTGTGTGCCACCAATAATGGCTTTAAAATTGCGGAAAAAGACCTGGAGCTGAGGGGCCCCGGCGATATCAGCGGCACCCGTCAGAGCGGTATGCTGAATTTCAAGCTTGCCAACATCGTACAAGACAGGGAGTTATTGGAGCTGGCACGGGAGATGGCTGAAAAGATGCTGGATAAGGACCCCGACCTGGAGGCGGCTGAAAATACAGGGCTGAAGGTCTTTCTGCAAGCGCAGCACGGCAAGACGCAGTGGAGCAGGATATCATAGCAGGTGATTCATTGTATAATCTGAAACTCAATCAATTGGGAAGATCCAGCCTATTTTTTCTCTGTTTTATCTTATCTGTCCTTTATTGTTCGGCACAGTCCGGCTATTCAAATCTTGAATTTGTCGAGAACAAGGGGCAGTGGGATACGGCTATCCGGTTCCGGGCCCTGATGACCACCGGGACCTTCTTTCTGCGCAATGGAGGGTTCTCCGTCCTCCTGAACGATACCACAGATCTGCAAAGGCTTGGCAAGCTCGTACATGGCGAGTCTATACATCCCGGCGGGGGTTCGTCCGGAGGGAACACGAAAGTGGCGGCCTCTACCTATGATAAGGGCAAACCGGGTGACGGCGGCGGCGGATCATCCGGCGGCGGCATCAATTCTCTTGCTGACTACATACTGCATTCTCATTTGTACCATGTCTCCTTTGTAAATGCCAATCCCCATCCGCAGGTGGTGGCGGAGAAAATGCAGCCCAACTACAACAATTACATTATTGGGAAGGACCCTTCTAAATGGGCTTCGAATGTGAAGATATATCTCAGCGTCCCCTTCAGGGATATTTACCCTGGCATCGATGTACACTATTATACCAACGATGGAGTGTTGAAATATGATCTTATTGTGCATCCCGGGGCCGATCCATCCCAGATCGTTCTGCAATATGTCGGGCAGGACCAGCTGAGCCTGCAGAAGAACCAGCTCGTGGTGAAGACATCCGTCTCCACCGTCAGGGAGCTGGAACCCAGGTCTTACCAGGTGGATGACAAAGGCAGGACCATGCTGCCCTGTAGTTACCAGCTGAAGGGTGACAAAGTAAGCTTCCGGGTGAAGAACAGGGCGCCCGATGCGCTGCTCGTCATCGACCCCTCGGAGATATTCTGCACCTTCACCGGCAGCCGCAGTGACAACTGGGGATATACGTCTACGTATGACAATGCCGGAAATTTTTATGCCGGCGGCATCGTGCTCGACGACAACGGGGCATCCCCCGATCAGTTTGGAACTACCAGCGGCGCCTTCCAGCGTCATTGGCAGGGAGGTGACGGCACCGAGGGAACACCGGACAATCCGCTGAATACCGACATCGGTATCATGAAGTTCAACAGCACCGGCAAGGCGGTGGTATATGCCACCTATCTGGGTGGTACCGGGGATGAGCAGCCGCATAGTATGATCTGTGATGCACAGGGGAACCTCCTCGTAACGGGCAGGACCTCTTCCGGGAACTTTCCCACTGTCCCTTCGACGAATTCGCAATATGCGAGCACGGGCTTCGACCTTTTTGTCACAAAGCTGAATGCCGCGGGTTCGGCCGCTATCGGATCTGTAAAGATCGGCGGCGCCGCAGATGATGGTGTGAACTTCGCGCCCAAGTACAGGAATCCCGCCGGAGGAGAAGGAACACAACAGCTAAGATTGAACTATGGGGATGATGGCAGGTCCGAGGTCATGCTGGATGCAAACAACAATGTTTTTGTCGTCAGCTGTACACAGTCTTCCAACTTCCCTGTAAAAGGCGCTTTTCAATCGACCAGCGGCGGCGGACAGGACGGGGTCATCCTGAAGTTCGATCCGAATATTGCCACCCTGATGGCCAGCAGCTATATCGGAGGCGGCGGCTCGGATGCATTGTTCTCTGTGGCGATAAGCCCCACGACCGGTATACTATATGCAACGGGGGGCACCCTCAGCACGGATGTACCTGGCGCCGCAGGACCCGCGACGTCCTCTATCGGTCCCACGAACCATGGAGGCGTGGACGGACTCATTGCCATGATCCAGGACAATGGCAGCAGCCTTACCCGGCTGACCGTAAGATATTTTGGCACCAACACTACGGATATGATCTATGGCGTGCAGGTGGATGCCAAAGGATTTCCCTATATCACCGGAACGACCTATGGAGTTGTACCCATTCTCAACTCTCCCTTTAACACTACCGGCGGAGGCAGCTCCCAGGCATCCGGAAAGCAGTTTATCAGCAAGCTGCAGCCTGACCTTTCCGGCATCGTATACTCAGCTAATTTCGGTCCCTCAGGCGGGACATTCCCCAATATCTCACCTACCGCCTTCCTGGTCGACAGGTGTGAGAACGTATATGTATCAGGGTGGGGCGGAGGCGTAGATTCCGACCCGCGTGAAGGATATAATAATGCCACTACGGCAGGACTCACCGTCACCGGAAGTCCCATCCAGTCACTCACAGATGGACAGGATTTTTACTTTTTTGTATTGCAGAAGAATGCCGCAAGCCAGCTGTACGGCAGCTTCTTTGGACAGCCCGGCGGCAAATTCGGAGACCATGTGGATGGAGGTACCAGCAGATTTGACAAGCAGGGCGTCATCTATCAGTCCATCTGCGCCAACTGCGGCGGGCCCGTCAATATCTTCCCTGTCACCACCGGCGTGGTCTATCCACGTAACGGCACCGGAGGCGATGGATGTAACGAGGCCGCTGTAAAGATCGCTTTTAACTTCGCTGGGGTCACCGCAGGGCTGAAAGTGGACCTGGATGGAAGAGGGGACAGCCTGGGCTGTGCGCCGCTGGATGTGACATTCACCGATACTGTGCGTCGCGCCAAGAGCTATATCTGGCGTTTTGGCGACGGAACACCTGACCTCGCCACTACCAGTTACACCGAGGCCCATACGTATAACAATGTAGGGATCTACACCGTGATGCTGATCGCCATCGACAGCAATTCCTGCAATGTTGCCGACACCGTCTATCGCAACATTACGGTGAAGGATAACCGCGCCAATGTGGACTTCAATTACCAGTTAATACAACCCTGCGGCTCCTTCAACTATCTCTTTACCAATCTGTCCCAGCCCCAGGGTTCCGCGCAGCCTTTTTCAGACACCGCCTTTACCTGGATCTTTAACGGCACCGTAAAACCGCGCCAGTCTGTCACCGACCAGGAGCAATATCAATTCCCCTCCGCAGGGACATACAATGTGAGCCTGATCCTCGTCGATACCAACTATTGCAATGCGCCGGATACATTGACCCGGCAGCTGTATATCGCCACGAATGTTGTAGCCATCATATCCGCGCCCGACACAGGATGCGCCCCCGGTTATATCCACTTCACCAATAACTCGCTGGGCGGCCAGACCTATCTCTGGGATTTTGGGGACGGCTCCACCTCCACCGACAGGACGCCGCCGGATCATTATTATGCTAATCCCGGTCAGTACATCGTCAAGCTGCACGTGACAGACCCCGCGACTTGTAATGTCAATGCGGATACTTCCGTGACAATCACCCTGTTACCCAACCCTTCGGCCGACTTTACCACCACGCCCGATCCGCCCACAGCCAATACGCCTACATCTTTCTATCCGACCAACTCATCGGATGTTCGCAGATGGGAATGGATCT
>Ga0105237_10004059_pt1 | contig 17082 bp, 14 predicted proteins | sample KBSC24metaG_FD_81520 | JGI IMG/M metagenome (GOLD analysis project Ga0105237, IMG submission 81520) | Corn rhizosphere microbial communities from Kellogg Biological Station, Michigan, USA - KBS C2-4 metaG | ecosystem: Host-associated > Plants > Roots > Rhizosphere > Soil | place: Michigan, USA... | reverse complement strand
TTCCCGTAGACGTCCGCCAGGAAGTGCTCGAACGCCTTGATCCGCTGGCGAAAGCCGCGCACCAGCAGTGTCCAGTCCTCGCTGGAGAAAATATGTGGCAACACATCGCAAGTCCACGGTTGCCGTCCCCACGGGTCGTTGCGGATGATATCGAAATTGACCCCCATTTCCCGCAGCGTGGCCGCCATGCGATCGTCGAGTGCCCGGAGATCCGCGGGGCGGAGCCCATCAAATTCGCCCAATAGGTGCGAATACGGCGCCCGCGGCCTGCCATCCGGCCCCAGGACCTCGTGCCAGGCGCGCGGCTTTTCTCCCGCGGGATTCTTGGGTATCGAGTCGTCGGACGCCATGGCGGCGGGAGAGTTCCTGCCCCACGCCGCGAGGTCAAGAGGTGAGTCGCTCTCCGGCTAATTCCCATGGATTCGCTCGCGAATCAGCCCTGTGCGGATAGAGTGGCAAACGAACGCGGCCGGCCTTCAGACTGCCGCCGAGCGATTTCTCTGAAACTTAACGGAAAAGCGGTTGACACCCTAAAGTGCTCCGCCTAGTGTGCCCGCCCTTTTCCACAGGGAACAGCACCCATATCGATGAAGACATTTTCCGCAAAAGCCAACGAAGTTACCCGCCAATGGTGGGTTATTGATGCCGCCGACCAGGTCCTGGGCCGGGTCGCGGCCAAAGCCGCCAATCTCCTCCGTGGCAAAGAAAAGGCCATTTACACCCCGCATTGTGATACCGGTGATTTCGTCATCGTCATCAACGCCGAAAAAGTGCGCGTGACCGGCAAGAAGGAAGAGCAAAAGACCTACATGAGCTTCTCCGGCTACGTCGGTGGCCACAAGAGCGAGAGCGTCAAGCAACGCCGCGCCCGCCGTCCGGAACTCCTCGTCGAGCACGCCGTCAAGGGCATGATCCCGCACAACAAGCTGGGCCGCGCCGTTTACACCAAGCTCAAGGTTTATGCCGGCGCGGATCATCCTCACGCCGCGCAGCAACCGGTCGCCGTCACCCACATCCCGTAAAAATTTCCCTATTCGCATGTCGCAAGAATTCATCGCCACTGGCCGCCGCAAAGAGGCTGTCGCCCGCATTCGTATGTCGCCCGGCACGGGCAAAATTTCGGTGAACGGCCGTCCGTTCGAGGAGTACTTCAAGACGGTTGCTCTTCAGAACGCGGTGCTCCAGCCGTTTGAAACGGCGAAAGCCACGAACCAATTTGATGTGGCTGTGAATGCCAGCGGTGGCGGAATCAACGGACAGGCTGGTGCCGTGCGCCTCGCCGTCGCCCGCGCCCTCACGGAATCGAATGCCGAATTGCGGGCCCCGCTCAAGGCCGAAGGGTTCCTCACCCGCGACCCGCGGATGAAGGAGCGCAAGAAGGCCGGCCAGCCCGGCGCCCGCAAGCGCTTCCAGTTCAGCAAGCGCTAATCCATTTTTTCGAAGGCTTTTTGCTTTCCTCCTCGAGACCCGCGCTGCGCGCCCCCCTACTGCGCGCAGCGCGGGTTTTCCTTTTTTTCGGAGGTGTCGAGAGTTCACACGGAACGTCTCGACTGGTGGATGGAGTGGTCCTATCGTGGAGGGCTCGTTTACCCACTGCATGAGACACCCTTCCATTCAGGCCCTCCTGGTCAGCACGTGCCTTGGCCTCGCTTCGCTCCACGCCGCGGACACGGAAGCGCCAGTTCGTGTGCAGGGCATCTCCGCCGTGAGCCGGTTTTTTAAGGCCGCCGTACCGGTATTTCACGAAATGGGGATCGAAATCAAGGTGGCTGAGGACTGCGGCAACAACCAGGCGATCACGGCTCTCGGCAACGGGGAGATTGATATCGCGCTCCTGGGCCGGCCACCCAGCGCCGAAGACCAGGCGAATTACCCCGACAAGACTTTCGAGGTGACGAAAATTGCCACGCAAACCCTCGTCATTATGATTCCGCGCACCGTCTGGGAAAGCGGAGTCCATGCTCTGAAGCGGGAGCAGGTCATTGAACTTTACGAAGGCAGAATCGATTCGTGGAAGCAATTTGGAGGAGAGGAACGATCGGCCAGATTCTTCGAGCCCGAGCACGGGCAGGGAGTCTGGGAGATTTTTGTGACCTGGCTTTACGGGGACGTGCGGAAGGCACCCTCAGTCCGCTGGGAGGTGGTCCCCAATGGCGTGGGGGCACAAAACGCCGTTCAGTTTCACAGCGGTGGAGCCGCCGTGGCCGCAGTGCGTTGGGCCGATCGCCGGGAGGTTTTTCCATTGGCCATTATCGATGATTCCGGTACGGCCATCGAAGCCACACCGGCCAGCGTCGCGGCAGGCAAATACCCCATCAGCCGCCCGGCTTACGTGGCCGTCGGCAGCAGGCCGGCGGGCAACCGGCGAAAGGTGATCGCGTATCTGCTCAGCGAGAAAGGGCAGGCACTGGTGGCGGGGAGCGATTTGCTGCCCGTGGCGCCCCCGCCAAAACCGTAGCGCGGAGATTCGGTCGGAACCTCATCGGAGGGACGCGCTCCTGCGCGCTCCCCGTCCCGCTCGCACGTTGAAGCAAACCCAGGGAGCCCGAGGGTTAAGCGTCATGCCAGGCACAGTTGATTGATGCGGTTTTGAAAACGGGTTGAGATCTTGCCCAAGCTTCGGGCATGAGATCCTTGACCCGCCAGTTGGTCATTGAGGGCAGCCGGGTGAACAGGTTCTGGAGATCAGCAAACGGGTCGAGGCCGCGCCGGCGGCGGTGTCGCATTTCCTTGAACGGCCGCCACGGTTGCACTATGGACGAAAGGCGCCGCGTCAGGACGCCGGCAAGACCGCGCGCAGGACCCTTCATCACCCCACTATCGCGTCATGAAACCATTCCGGTGCGTCACGGCTTGCTTTGCTTTGCTCTCGCTCGCGGCGTCCCATGGGCGGGCGCAGATGCTCCTCTCGCCCGGCGCGAATTATTTTGCCGACCCGCCCGCGCGCAAAAGGCCGGGGCCGGCGGATACGTCCACGATGAAGGAGCGCCCGCCGGCACCGGCGAATCATTACTCGCAGGTGCTCGTCTTCGACGACGGCAGCGAATTTCGGGGTGAATTGCTGGCGGTCACCGAGGATGAAGTGGTCTGGCAGCGGGAGGATGCGAATGCGCCTCTGCGCTTTCCGCGCAGCACGGTCCGGCGCATCGTGACCGCGACGGCGATCGAGGAAGCCCGGCGCGCGCGGTGGAACAACGAGACGGTCGACGGCCAGACGGGACCGGCGCCGGCGCCGGCCAATCCTGAGCCGGCGACGGTGAAGATGCCCGGCGGCGACTGGCTGTTCGGCGGCCTGGCGAGCACCGACGGAAAAATGTTCCGCGTTTCCCCCGGCAACGGCGGCGGCGACTGGCCGGTCGACCGTTCCCGGATCGAGTGGCTGCAATTCGGCAAGGCGCCGGCGCCGGTGTTTGGTTTTTCCAGTTCGGTGCTGGACATCGGCGGCTGGAGCCCGGCCTCGGCCTCGATGGAACTGGCCAATGGCACGCTGACGGTGAAGGGCTCGAACTGGATTTCACGGACGATGGCGCCATTGAAGCGCTTCGAGATGCTCCTCGAACTCCCCGAGAATGGCGAGGATGGGACCCGGCTGTGGCTTCAGCCAACCATGCCGCTCCTCCATTATTACGACACCGGCACGCTGCAGATCGGCTTCGGCAAACGTGAGATTTCGCACGTCTTCTACACGGGAGAGATGAAGAGCGAATCCATGCCTCTGGCGCCGGAAGCCTTCGGCGAGAAAGGGCCGGTGACTTACCGCATCTTCTACGATGACTCCGGGAAGCGCCTGCACGTCTTCCGGAACGGGCGCCAGGTGGCGGATTGGCAATTTACCTGGAAGAAGGAAGACGCGCGCATCGCGGCCCGCATGAAAAACCATCACTTCACCGGCCTGACTGTGGAGCGCGAAAATCGCGGCCAGGACGACACTTCCCTGCGGATCAACCGGCTGCGGTGGCAACCGTGGGACGGCAAGCTGCCCGGCCAGGGCGCCGGCGAGCGGGACTGCCTGGAGGCGGGCGCCGCCGGGCCGCTTGCGGGGAAGGTGGACGCGATCGACGAAAAGGAAGTGATCTTCTCGGGTGCGCCCCAACCACGGCAGCAGGGCACTTTCATTCGTCTTGCCGGAACGGAGTCCAACGGGCTGGCGGGCGCGAACGCAAAAATCAGCATCGGCCAGGCGGGCGAATTCAGCGTGCGCCATTTGCAGATCCACGACGGACGGGTGGAGTGTGAAACTGCGTTCGCGAGTGAATTCACGCTGCCGCAATCGGCCGTGCGCACACTCCATTTCCCCACCGCTCCCATCAAGTCGGCGGCCGGCGCCGACGTGCTTGTTTTCAAAAATGGAGACGAACTCCGCGGAAAGGCGCTGGCGGCTTCCCTGCGCGGTCCGGTGCGATGGCGGACGGCGCAGGGACAGGAAGTGGAATTCCAGACGGAACGCCTCGCCGGCGTGCTCCTGGCCGCTGGGCAAAAGGACAAAGACGCCGGGGAGGCGGCGCCCCTGGCGATGGCGGAATTGCGCGACGGAGAGCGCTTGCCGGGCCGGCTCACCACCCTCGACGAGAAGCAGCTTCGCCTGGACCATCCGCAACTCGGAGCGCTCGCCGTGGATCGTGCGCGCGTCTGGCGCCTTTTTCCCAATGCCAAACTCGGCTCGACGGATGGAGGACGCGAAGCTGGGAACTGGCAATTGGTGAATCCGAACCACAACGCGGACGGATCGCCCTCCAGCGCGGACGATGGACAGGCCTATTGGTTCTACGTGAACGGCACGTACATTCTCCGGCGGGCTGCCGCCGCGAACCTCTTCGGCAATGATGACCCCGAATGGCACGACGGCACCGATCACGCCTTTGAACGTTTCGAATTCCGCGTGCAGACCAGCACGGTGATCGACCCGGTGAGCCCGATTTCCTGGAACGATACCGCCCTCTTCATCTTCTCGGACGGCCGCGGCGCCTCGATCGGCGTCGTCCTCAGCAACAACGATGTGCAGGTGAGTGTCGTCGATCCCAAGGTGCGCGATCGGGACAACTGGCGCAGCTTTCCCTATAAGGACCTGGTGCCCGACGACGGCGGCCGCCATGCCTTGCGGCTGTTCGTGGATACCCAAAACGGCACCTCCGACGTGATGGTCAACGGCGTGCACGTCGTGCACCTCGGCCGGGATGCGAATGAGCGCCTGCCCAAATCCGATTACCATTTGCGTTTCCAGCCGTACCCGCTCGCGGGTTCCATCACCTTTTCCGATTTGTGGCTGGGGCCGTGGAATGGCGAGTTACCCAAGCCCGGCGATCCCGCCAGGGCCACGACCACCCTGACCAACGGGGATGTGGTTCCCGCCATCTCCAACACAATTCGGGATGGAAAATTCGCGGTCGACAGCGACTTCGGCGAACTCGCCATTCCGGTGGAAAAGATCCTGGTGATGGATTTCGGCGGCAGTGTCGATTCCACTCCCGCGCCCGGGCGCATTCGCCTCGCGGATGGCGCGGTCCTGAACGCCGGCGATTTCCGCTGGGACGCGCAGGGCTTGAACGTGCAGAGCCCAACCTTTGGCGAATTGCATCTGCCAGCCAGCGCCGTGGTCGAACTGGTTTATGCACCGGCCCCGGCGCATGCACCCATCGTCGTGGACCCGAAAAACCCGAAACCGGCATTGGAGCCGGTCCGAGAATGAAGACGCATCCATCAATCTTCGCCCGCCGCGGCGCCACCCCTTAAAAAGGACTCAATGACTCGTCGGGCAGTCCACGTTTCCCGCCGGCATCGTGTCGGTTGCTCGTGCGTGCAGAGGAGACGTGACGGCCTGAGCAATGGAACCGAGGGCTTTCTATAACGCGCGGGAGCGCGTCCGTCGGATGGAACGCCTCGGCGACGCCATCGCCCTCAGTGTTTGCCAAAAAACGCCCAGCAAAGCGTGATGGAGGCAATGACAGCCACAGTATCCGCGGTCAGTCCGGCGATAATGGCGTGGCGCGATTTCCTGACCGCGACGCTGCCGAAGTACACGGCGATGACGTAAAAGGTGGTCTCCGTACTGCCGTAGATCGTCGCCGCCATCTTGCTGATCAATTCGTCCGGACCAAACCGCTTCACGATGTCCACAAAGATGCCCTGCGTGGCGCTGCCGCTGAGCGGGCGGAGCAAGACCATGGGGAGCAAATCGGCCGGAAAGCCGATTTTTCCCAGCGCGGGCCCGATGGTGTCGGTGATGCCCTTGATGACGCCAGCGTCCCGGAGCATGCGGATCGAGACCAGCATGGCGACCAGGAATGGAATGATGCGTTGCGCCACGCCAAAAGCTTCCTTCGCCCCTTCCGTGAATTGCTCGTAGACCTTGACCCGCCGGAGCGTCGCGTAGAGCGGAAAGAATGTGAGCAGAAAAGGAACGGCGAGAAGGGAGAGGGTTTTGATGACTCGCAACGTGTCGTGTCTCACGACTTTCCCGTCGACGATCTGGCTCATGAGATCCGGGAAAAGCTCCGCAAAACGCCAGGGGGCGCCGGTGCGCACCGGCCATCGGTTGGCGAACTCCGGATAGGCGATGACGACAAACATTCCGGCAAAGGCCGCCAGGAACAGCCACAACGCCACCTGGCCCCATTCGGTGAGCGGAAGTGCCTGTATCGTCTCCACAGAGGTCGCCGCCGCGACCGGTGTGGGTCCGGCGGATACTTCCACTACTTCAGATTTTTCGATCGGAGGCGGCGCGAATATCGGCAGTCTCTCGAGCAACTTGCAAACAAGGATGCCGCAGGGAAGGGCGATGGCTGTGGAAAGGACAGCCGCCAGGATGAAGGAACTCGGCTCTTTCGCTCCTTGAATCGCGAGGATGCCGATGGCCGTAGTCGGAATGAGTTGGATCGAAGCGGTATTAATCGTGAGGAAAGTGCACATGGCGTTCGAAGCCACACCCGGCCGGGGATTGAGCTGGTTCAGGAGCGCCATGGCGCGTAGTCCGAGCGGCGTCGCGGCATTGCCGAGACCGAGCATGTTGGCTGCCATGTTCATCACCATGGCGCCCATCGCGGGGTGCTCCGGCGGTACCTCCGGGAAAAGAAGGCGCAGGAGCGGTCTTAAGGCCCGGGCGATGATCTGGACGAGGCCTGACTGTTCGGCGAGTCGCATCATCCCGAGCCAGATGGCCATCACACCCGCCAGGGGGAGGGCGATCTCCATCACCGCTGACTTCGCCGTGTCGAACGCCCCGGTGGTCATCGGCTGAAGCTGCCCGGTGAATCCGCCCACGAGCACGGCGACCAGCAGAAAGGCGAGCCAGATGTAGTTCAGCATGCGGCGCGGTTTATCAGTAATCAGTGATCGGTGGCCAGTAATCAGTAGATTTCGTGCGACGTTGCCCCAGGAAACTGATCACTGGCCACTGATTGCGGATTACTGGTCCAGTGGCTGGAAAGGAGATGAAGATGGAGAGGGAGAGGGAAAGGAGCCCCCGCAAGCGGCCTATGACATGGACCGGCACTTGGCAAGCTGGCGGGCCGTGCTACGCTCTCCGTCCCTTTATTTATGGCTATTAGCAGTATCATCGACCCCAGCCGGCTCCAGCGTATTGAATTCAGCAACGACGAGATCGCCCGTTACTCCCGGCATCTCATCATGCCCGAGGTCACGCTCGAGGGGCAAAAACGCCTCAAGGCGGCCAGCATCCTCTGCATTGGTGCCGGCGGTCTTGGCTCGCCGATCGCCCTTTATCTGGCCGCAGCCGGCATCGGCCGCATGGGGTTGGTCGATGGTGATACGGTCGATTTCTCCAACCTCCAGCGCCAGATTTTGCACGGTACCAAGGACGTGGGCCGCAAGAAGCTGAACAGCGCCCGCGATCGTATCCGCGAAGTGAATCCGAACGTGCAGGTCGATCTCTACGACACGTTCTTTACCTCGGAGAACGCCCGCAAGATTGTCGAGCCCTACGACATCGTCATCGACGGCACCGACAATTTCCCCACGCGCTATCTGTCGAACGACATCTGCGTCTTCCTCAAGAAGCCGAACGTCTACGGCAGCATCTTCCGCTTCGACGGGCAGTGCACCGTCTTCGCCCCAAGCCTCGGCGGGCCATGTTACCGCTGCATGTTCCCCGAGCCGCCGCCGCCTGGGATGGTCCCGAGCTGCGCGGAAGGCGGCGTGCTTGGGGTGCTTCCCGGCATCATCGGCGTCATGCAGGCCATCGAGGCCGTGAAGCTCATCATGGGCATCGGCGAGCCGCTCATCGGCCGCATGATCGCCTTCGATGCGCTCAAGATGAAGTTCCGCGAGTTCAAGCTGCGCAAGGATCCCAAGTGTCCCGTGTGCTCGGCGAACCCGACGATCACCGAGTTGATCGATTACGATCAATTTTGCGGCATCCCGCAGGCCAAGGCTGCCGAGGAAGAGGAAGCCCACGTCCCGCACATCACCGTGCAGGAACTCAAGGCCAAGCTCGACCGCGGCGACAACTTCAAGCTCATCGACGTGCGCGAGCCCTACGAGTGGGACATCTGCCACATCCCCGGCGCCAAGCTCATCCCGCTCGGCCAGCTCGCCTCACGGATGAGCGAACTCGATAGCGCCGACGAAATCGCCCTCCAGTGCAAGGGCGGCACCCGTTCCGCGCGTGCCCTCAAGCTCTTGCAGGAAGCCGGCTTCGCGAAGCTGACGAATGTCGAGGGCGGCATCATGGCCTGGGCCGAGCAGATCGACCCGAGCGTGCCGAAGTACTAGCGCCGCCGGGCCCATGGTCGCCGAAGAACTCCTGGCGCTGCTCCGTTGCCCGGAGAGCCGGCAGCCGCTGACCGTCGCCACTCCGGAACTGATCGCCCGCCTGGAAGCGCTACGCGCCACAGGCAGCTTGCGAGACCGCGCAGGGAACCCATATTCCGTGCCGATCGAGTCCGGCTTGGTGACTGCCGACGGCTCATACTTCTATCCCATCCGCGATGAAATCCCCGTGATGATCACGGGGGACGCCATCGATCTGGGAGCGACGTTTACGTAGCTGCGAACCGAGCGGAGCGAGATCGCCTGCGGCTAGCTATCTCGCTCCGCTCGGTGCACCGCTACGTATTGTCTGCGTTCCGAGTTGCGGCCCCGTCCCAGCAGCGCAAGCTCTACCTATGACATTACCCCGACCCGCGACTCCCGATTGGGAAACCATCCGCGGCGATTTTCCCATCCTGGATCAACAGGTGCACGGTCGCCCGCTGATCTACTTCGACAGCGCCGCCAGCTCGCAGAAGCCACGGCAGGTGATCGACGCCTTGCGGCACTACTACGAACACGACCACGCCAACGTGCATCGCGGCCTGCATGCGCTGAGCACCCGCGCCACCGAGGCCTACGAAGGTGCGCGCATGAAAGTCGCGCGATACCTCGGCGCGGCCAGCGAAGAGGAGATCATCTTCACCCGCGGCACCACTGAGGGCATCAATCTCGTGGCGCAATCCTGGGGCGGAAAGAACGTGCGGACCGGCGACGTGATCCTGCTCACCGAGATGGAGCACCACAGCAACCTTGTCCCGTGGCAACTCCTCGCGGAACGAACGGGTGCGCGCCTGCGGTTCGTGCCGGTGGGCGAGGATGGAACCCTGAGGATGGAGGAACTGCCAAATCTCCTCACGCCGGAAGTGAAGATCTTCGCCTTCACCCATATCTCGAATTCGCTCGGCACCATCAATCCCGTCGCTGAACTTTGCCAGGCGGCGCGTGCCGCCGGCGTCGTGACGCTGGTTGACGCCGCGCAAAGCGCCGGCCATGTGCCGATCGACGTGCAAGCGCTCGATTGCGATTTCCTCGCGTTTTCGGGCCACAAAATGTGCGCGCCTACAGGCATCGGCGCGCTCTATGGCCGCGCGGAACTGCTCAACGCCATGCCCCCATGGCACGGCGGCGGCGAAATGATCCTCAGCGTGAATTACGAGAGGAGCACCTACAAGCAGTCGCCGCATCGCTTCGAGGCGGGCACGCCGAATATTGCCGACGCCGTGGGATTGGGCGCGGCGGTCGATTACCTCGAGTCGATCGGCCGCGCGGCCATCTTCGAGCACGATGCTGCGCTGGCGGCCTACGCGCAGGAAGGCCTGGCCACGCTGCCCGGCGTTCGCGTGCATGGCCCGCTCCGGAGGGCCGGGTTGGTGGGGTTCACCATGGACGCGGCGCACCCGCACGATCTGACGACCTACGCGGACCAGCATGGGGTGGCCCTGAGAGGCGGCCATCACTGCAACCAGCCGCTCATGCGCAAGATGGGGCTCCCGGGAACCACCCGGGCGAGCTTTTATTTCTATAACACCAAGGCCGAGATCGACCGCATGATCGAAATCCTGGAAGCTGCGGTCCGTTTCTTTGCCGTATGAATACCGAACTCGAAGAGCTTTATCAGCAGGTGATCCTCGATCATTCGCGCCGCCCGCGGAATTTCGGCCCGCTGGAAGGGGAGGCCACGCGGGTTCATGGCGACAATCCATCGTGCGGCGACGAGATCCATCTCGCCGTGCGCTTCGGCCCGGATGGCGCCGTCGAGGACGTGAAGTTCACCGGCCAGGGTTGCGCGATCAGCCAGGCGTCGGCTTCGCTCATGACGCTGAAACTCAAGGGCCGTCCGCGCGCCGAAGCCGAGACCATGCTGAACGCGTTTCACGATCTCGTGACGAAGGATGTGCCCGAGCCACCCAAGCAACTCGGCGACCTGCGCCTGTTGCAAGGCGTGCGGAAATTCCCGCAGCGCGTGAAGTGCGCGATGCTGGCCTGGCGCGCATTCGAGCAAGCCCTCGCCCAGCAAGCGGGCGAGGGCACAGTCTCGACGGAAGAGAGCTAAGCTACTTCACCACCGTCGCCGACTCGATCACCACGGGCGTGGCCGGGGCGTTCGTGAAGGCGCCGCCTTTGTCGGTGGTCGGGGTCGACTTGATTTTGTCGACGACTTCCTTGCCCTTCACGACCTTGCCGAAAACGCAGTAGCCGTATCCATCCTGGCCCGGGTAATCGAGGAACCCGTTGTTCTTCGTGTTGATGAAGAATTGCGCCGTGGCCGAATTGGGGTCGGGCTTGCGGGCCATGGCAATGGTGTAGGTCTCGTTGTGGAGGCCGTTCTTGGCTTCGTTCTTGATGGGCGCGTCGGTTTCCTTTTCCTTGCCTGTGGTGTCAAACCCACCGCCCTGGATCATGAAGTTTTCGATGACGCGGTGAAAGACCGTGCCGTTGTATTGTCCCTTCTTCACATACTTGAGGAAGTTCTCGACGGTGATGGGCGCTTTTGCGGCATCGAGTTCGATGACGATCTCACCTAGATTGGTTTTGAGGGAGACTTGGGGAGATTTGTCGTCGGCCAGGGCTTCGCCGGTGAGGACCATGCCGGCAAAAAGAGCAGCGGCCATCGAGAGAAGAAACGTGCGGCGCGGCGAGGATTTTGGGGAGTGAGGGGTAGCGGTGATCATCCTCTAGCAAATCGCACAATCCGCATGGGGACCGCAAAGAGAAAACAGCGGGGATTTCCAGGCCTACGGCGCGCCTTTGCGGACCGGACCAGCCGCAGTGGGGGAGGTTGACCGTTCCAGCATTGCCCCTGCGGCCGCTTTTAGTTCCCGCCATCTGGGATGCTCGTAATCGGGAGCCCAGACGATGTGGCGAAGCAGGCTCCGCCATTCGATGTGCGCCCGTTCGATGTCGCCCTGCCGCAGTGCTTCGGTCAGCATCCTGGTCCGCGAACCGCCATGCTCCACCAGTTCTCGCACGATTTCGCTGGCACCGGCGCCGTAGTCGAGTGGCACGCCCAGTTCCAGATACCCGGGCAAATCGGCCCGATCATACGTGCGCTGGCACAGGGCCCCGAGACGTCCCCCGTAAGGCGAGTCGTCACCGGCAAAGCGCGGGCCGGCGCGAAGATTGGCGAGATCGAAGATCAGTTCGTCAATCGGATACGTGTCGTCCTGGAGAGCCGCGGCGACCGCGAGACCTTCGCCGTGGTGGAAGAAGCTGAAGAGAATGCCGCGTGTTGTCGGGATGCCGTGTGGGTCGATGAGACCAAGTTGCCGCCAGGAAAAAGCCGGCGTCGGGACGATGGGTGTCGTTTCGCAATATGCGGCCAGTTCCGGGCAGGTTCGGCAGGGGACCGGTAGTTCGCGGCGCTCCAAGGGATTGAGCAAACCAACTCCATGCAGGTCGACGTAGCCAGGCGCTTCGACGTGGGAAAAATCGAACCGCGCGAAGAGTTGATTGGCGCGCGTGTCCAGGCCAGCCAGTTGTCCGGGCTCTTTGGCGCCGGCTTGCCGGACGAGATCAAGGAGGTGTGGGAGGACCTGTGCATGGAATCCGGCGGAGTCGAGTTGCGCTGTCTTCAGGAGGCGCCGCAGCCACGGAGCCAACTGCAATAGATCTTCGCCGCGGCGGATGCCCAACGAGACCTCGCGGCCGTAGAGCTTGCCCCGTCCCGAATCCAGCTTGCACAAGTTGCCGAAGCCGATCCCATTCAGGGTTCGCGCGACCGAGAGCGCCGGCAGCCAGCGCCCATCGACGAGCACGAGCGCATCCCCCAACTTGACGGTCGCTGGCTCCCGGCGCTCTTCCCATTCGCCGCGCGAGTTTCGCATTTCGGTAATCCCGCGGCGCGCGAACCGCGCCCGTTCCATGTCGATGGAAAGTCCGCACGGCATCGGTCCGGTGCCTCTCGCGTTCTCGATGCCAAGCGGAATGGGCTGCGCCGTGAAGAGCCGGGTATTGAGATCGAGAGCCGCGGCGAAGGGGTCGGCGCCGCCCTGGGCCGCGGCGTGCATCACGGCGAGCAGCGTGGGCCAGTCGACTTGCGCGGGTCGCCGGAGCTGCCTTGGGCGGCCGTCGTGCAGGCGGGGCGGATTCCCAGTGATGAGCGCGTAGCCTACTTCGTCGAGCCCGCGGCGTCCGGCGCGTCCGAACATTTGCAGGATTTCGTCCGGCTGCACCTGCCGTTCAAAGTTCCCGGCCATGTAGCGCGTATCGGTGATGAGGACCGAGCGCATGGAGAAATTGATCCCGGCGGCCAGCCCCATCGTCGCGACGACGGCCCGAAGTTGACCGGCCTTGGCGAGTGGTTCGACCAGGGTGGCGCGCTGCGCGTAGCTGAGGCCGCTGTGATGAAAGGCCACACGAGCGGCCAGGAGCTTCGCAAGGCGCGGGCCGGCGAGTTGCTGTTGTTCGAAACTCAGGTGGAGGGGGACTTCCAGTGGCAATGCGGCGGCCAGGTCCCGGGCCACGTCTTCCGCCGCATTGCGGCGGGGAGCGAAGAGGAGGATTGGACCAAGATCGGCGCGCAAGGCGTTCCCGACGAGCCGGGGCCAGCGTCCGCGCACGGTGGCCGGAACTTTGTTGGGCAAAAGTTCGAGATCGATCTCTTCCAGCGGAACAGGCCGTTCCGGGTGCGAAATCAGCACCGCATCCCGGCCGATGCGTCGCAACCAGGCAACAATGTCCTGCGGGTTGGCAACGCTGCCGCTGAGCAGCAGGAGCTGCGTCTCGGGAGGTGCAAGCGCGAGCGCCAATTCATAGTTCACGCCACGCACCGCGTCGGCGATCATCTGGTATTCATCGACGACCAGCAGGCGCGGACCCTGGCGCCGCAGGAATTTGCCTTTTTGCGTTTCGAGCGTCGCGACGACGACTTTGGCCTCCAAGTTGAAAGCGAGGTCGCCCGTGGCGATGCCCACTTCCCACCCGCGCGCCTGCCATTCCGCGAGCTTGTCATTGGCCAGGGCGCGGGTCGGCACCGTGAAAATGGCCTGTCCTTTCAGCTCCGGTAGAAAGAGTTCGAAGACATACGTCTTGCCCGAACCTGTTGGCGCCTGCACGACCACATCGCGCCCTTCCCGCAGCGCACGCACGGCGTCCTGCTGCCAGAGATCGGGGATGACGAGATTTTGGAGGAGTGAGTTTATGGGGAACAGGATTGGAATGCCGGTGGAGAAAACTGTCCCAAACTACGCCGGGGCGGCAATCTTCGCCGCATGTCTGAATCGATCGACTCCGATCTCCCGCGTGTGGAGGTGGGCCGTTTTACACGGCTTGCTGAAGCGCGCGAGCGTGGATTGGTCATCGCCGCCATGGGGCTCCCGTATTGGATCGAGCGCGAAGAAGACGAATGGCTATTGCTCGTGGAGGAAGCTGCGGTCGAGGATATCCGGCGGGAACTGGACGTCTTCGACGCGGAGCAGGAACAGCAGCAGCGCCTTCCCAAGCCGGAGTTGGTGCCGGCGGGGCCGTTTCCAAAACTGTCGCTCTTTGTTGCTGCGTGGATTCTGACTGGCTTCTTCATTATCCAACTCAAGGCCGGTGCCGCGTGGGAGGAAAGCGGTGTCGCTGATGCCGGGGCCATTCTTGCCGGTCAATGGTGGCGAACGGTCACTGCCCTCACCTTGCACGGCGATGGACCGCATCTCGTGGCCAACCTCGCCACGGGCCTGCTCTTCGCGGCCTTCCTCATTCCCCGCTTGGGGAGCGGCCTGTCGTGGCTGGCAATCCTGCTCAGCGGCGCGCTTGGCAACGCGCTCAATGCCTGGGGCTATCGGGGCGAGACGCACCTTTCCATCGGTGCCTCGACCGCTTGCTTCGGCGCGCTTGGCATTTTGGTGGGCATCGATTGGGTTGCGCGCTGGCGCGAACCGCGCACGCGGAGCCGGTGGCAGCTCATCCTGCCCATCGGCGCGGGCTTGGGACTCCTTGCCTATCTCGGAGTGGGTGGAGGCGATGAAGGAAAGCACATCGATTTCATGGCGCATTTTTGGGGGTTCACGGCGGGAGTCGTCGAGGGAGCCTTGGCCGAGGGAATTCGGCTGAAGGCACATGTGCCCGAGCGAGCGCAAAAGTGGGTGGGGCTGGCGGCGATTCTGATTCTTGGCCTGGCCTGGGCTCTGGCAAACCATTCGGAATCATCCGCGTGACCAATATTTCATCGTCGGAGTTCATGGACTATCCCCAGGAAGTTCTGGAGTTCGCCACACTCGCGCACGGTTACGAATTCTATCGGTCGAAGGGTGTGACTTTCGAGGAAGGGTGCGACGATCTCGATTACTATGCAGCGGCGTTTCTTCGGCTGCCGTCGGGCAGTCGGTTGGGCCTCATGGCACGGCCACGCCATCCCACGCACAACACGCGCGTTGGCGCAATTGCCCACGCCAACGACCCCAACCCAATCAAGACGCTCGACGAATTCCTGCGGTACATCGGCGAAAGCCGGGAGATTGTCGAATGGCTTTCCCCATACCTGACCGGTGAGCGACGTTGGGTATTGATTATGGAGGACCTTCTCGGAAAGCAATTCGTCGCCGGCCATTTTTGGAGTCAAGGAACCGTTGAGGCAGCTTTGCAGATTTACGAAAAGAAGCGCCCGAAGGTTAAATATTGGGTCGAATTGAGAGATCCGATCCCGGATTGGGGTCAATCCGGGTAGGAAAGCGGCGCATGTGAGTCGCGTCGGAGAAGACCCCATCTTGAGTGTAATCTCACGTTTCCCTGGAGCGGGGTATCTGGCTCTGGGCTGCTCGCGATTCTTCCTTGAAACAAGCGCTTCGAGTTGCGTGCTGGCGGAGGATGTCGAGCGAAGCCACGAGAACGACAATTTGAAACACCAGGCGGGCGGCGCTCATCACCTCCGGCGCGACGAGTACCGCGATAAAGCCGCCACTGGACCAGATTGCGCACAGAACGATCCATCCGCGCAGGGCCCACTCGCGCTGACGAAAGAGGCCACGTCCAACGCAAACTCCGGCGACGGAAAGCAGGAGCGAAAACAGGAGAGCGGGCGCCTGTGCTTCGAGATCCCTTGTGATGAGTTTAGCCGCCGCCGCTTCCATCCCCAACGCACTCAGGCGGTAATGCCATTGCGCGCGAATGACGAATGGCATGGCGATGACCATCACGACCCCCAACGAACTCAGGCCCATCGCGAACCTGGCCAATCCAGCCAATGGCCGGTGCATGACCAGCCTTCCCCTCTCGAACGCGCTGGTGTGCAAGCCCGCTACCCCTTCAGCGCCCGCTGGAGCGTTTCTCCCAGCCCATGCGCCGTGTAAGGCTTGAGCAGCAATTCGCGAAATCCCAGATCCTGGGCGCGTTGTGGATCGAGTGTCGCGCAATAGCCCGTGGTCAGCACGACCCGCGTGGCCGGGCGTAGTTCCCACAAACGGCGCGCGAATTCGATCCCACTCAAGTGCGGCATCGTGAGGTCGGTCACGACCAGGTCGAATGGATTGTCCTGGAAATGCGCGAGCGCCGCGCGCGAATCGGTCTGAACCACCGGCATGTAGCCCAAGCGCGTGAGGAACCGTTCGCCGAGCATGGCCAGCACAGGCTCGTCATCCACAAAGAGAATCCGCTCGCCGTGGCCCCGGGCTTCCGCTCGCTCTTCGGGTGGGGTGGATTCACCGTCAAAATCCAGCGCCGGGAAATAGAGATGAAAGGTCGTGCCGTGGCCAGGTTCGCTGTAGACGGTGATCGCGCCGTCAAAAGACTTGATGAGCCCGTGAACGACGGAGAGACCGAGGCCGGTGCCTTCGCCGGGAGGCTTGGTTGTGAAGAACGGTTCGAAAATCCGGTCGATCGAATCCGCGGGGATGCCATGGCCGCTGTCGCTCACGGAAAGACGGGCGTAGCGGCCGGGCCGCAAATCCGGGTGCGTCCGCGAGAAATCGTCGTCTACCTGAAACGTGGTGAGTTGCACGGTGATCGTGCCGGGCTTTTGACCGATGGCGTGCCAGGCGTTGGTCACCAGGTTCGTGACGATCTGGTGGACTTGGGAGCTATCGGCCAGGACGCTTGGGGTTTCACCGGCGAAGTCCGTGACGATCTCAATGGACGCCGACAAGGTCGCGCGGAGCATCCGCAAGGCTTCCTGGACGGTCTCGTCGAGACGCAGCGGTTTGCGATCCTGCTCGCGGTGCCGGCTGAAAGCGAGGATCTGGCGCACGAGATCGCGCGCCCGGTCGCCGGCCTTGAGGATTTCGCGAAAGTGCAAATCGGAGAGCCTCGGATCGGCGGCCTCCTGGAGTCCCAGATCCGCGAAGCCGACGATCCCGGCGAGGATATTGTTGAAGTCATGGGCGATGCCGCCGGCGA